>BNJT01002642.1_pt1 | contig 350948 bp, 407 predicted proteins | sample 8540491 | NCBI WGS metagenome assembly BNJT01 (sample SAMD00202455, study PRJDB9452) | human saliva metagenome | host: Homo sapiens | reverse complement strand
TGATTTCTAATCAATTCCCTAAAGTGGTGAAGTAACAACTTCATCTTCTATGTAATTCAAATTGTAGAAAATTACATCAAAAAAATTATAATAAAAAAACGAATCAACCAAAATTGGACTACCTGTCTCCGGTTGAATACCGGAGACGATAACTAAGGGTGTTTTTATTAAATTCTCACTATTTTGGGTCAGTTTCGTCTACAGCTATCTTTGTTATATTTTCATTTTTTTATCCACTCTATACTTTCTAAAGTAAATCCGATATAGTACACGATTTCAACTCTTTAATCATGGCACTTTCAGCTTTTTGCCAAGATTTTTTTGAAAATTATTGAGATATAATTCTACATTGCTACTATTTTCAAATTGTGATAAATCAAAGCTATCGTAAAAAAATTGAAAAGTGGTTTTTTTACTTCCCTCAATAGATTGAAAAAAATATCAAATAAAGTGATGGTTTCAACATCTTTTTGAATAGATAATCCACCTGCTATTCCTGTTTTTGATGAAATGATACCTTCTTTTTCAATAATGACACCAATCTCTTAACACTAGGAATAGGAATTTCCAATTTCTCTGAAATAACCTGAATTGATAAATATTTCAACTTATCTTCCTCTTGTTTGATACTTAGATATAGTACAATTTCTACCGCTTGAGAAAAAGGCTGCTGAATATGACATAGTACACCTCCATTCACCTTATTGATATATTTAAATTGTACCATTAAAACATCAATAAATACACTAAATCAGTTCACTGACATAGCAACAAAGTCGACAATTCTTGAAATAGATTAATCAATTTCACTAAGATAGTTTTTTTGCGGTTTATATCCTTCATAATCATTGATATTCAGAGAAGAATATCTAATTCTAAATTTCATCACTTTCTATTTTAGTTACAGGGGTGGAACGATATTCTTGACAGTACATTTTGTAAAAGTCTTTAAATAATGAACTGATTTCATTTATTCCCTTTTTTCTTAAACAAAAAACCTAGTAAGACACATGCAAAAACTAAGATTGTAGACTGCTTGTAAATTGACGTAAATACTGTTACTTTATCGTAAATATATCCCAACTCTTGTAAATGCCCATTAAAAAGAGACAAGAAAAATAGCGAAAGCCAATACCAGTCCTACTTGACGAAAAAAACAAATAGAACAGACTGAGATGCGTTCAATAAATCTCCTTCAAAATCACTAGCTCCCAGCACTTGAGAAGGTCAAGTAATAGCCCATATCCCGCTCCTAAGAACAAGCAAGCCAAATATAGATGCAACGTACTCGTAGCCGTAATTGTTCCAAAAAAGAAGGTAAGAAAATACCCATCAGCACAAAACCAAAGCATGACAGTGAACCGTGGTCCAATTTTAGATAGAGTCATGGATGCGAGAGGTGAACAAATCGTCAGTGCAATAGATACAATCATAAGTAACAACGACGAAGCTAACGTCGTATGCCCAACAACTTGTGAATAATAAGTAGGGAGAACAATAAAGAGTCCTACTTGAAACACTGTTGAAAAAGACCATTACTAAAGAAGCTGCATTGAAATTGCGAAAACTAAATAATTCCATTGGAATCATAGGTGAGTCAATCTTTCTTTCATACATAATGAATAAAAATAAGGGCAATGACTGAAAATACAAATAAACTGATAATTGATATACTCAACCAGCCCCATGATCGACCTTGAATAAGGGCGAGTGTCAGTGAAAAAGACCAACCATCGAAATGAACGAACCAATAAAGTCATTTTTTTGCTTATTAACCGGTTCATTTTTCAAATCAAGTGCTGCCAGACAAATAGCAATAATGACAATAACCAATGGAATATTAATATAAAATGCCCATCGCCAATTGAGATACTGCGTCAAGGCACCTCCCAAACTAGGTCCCAATGCTCCTGCTAAACCTTGTGTCAAAGCCACAGTTGCAACAATAGGAGCCCGCTCCTCCACAGAATCAACAGTACTATAAGCAATAGCCATGCCCAAAAGGTAAAATGATAGCCGCGCCTATTGATTGCATAATGCGTCCTACAATTAGTAATTGAATAGAACCTGAAATTCCAGAAACTACCGACCCTACTAAAAAAAGCAACACTCGCAATGACAAAAAGACCTATGAACCCCCATAACGACTAGCAAATCGGCCTAGAGGAATTGCTAAAGCTGCAAACAGTAAGCTATAAATATTTAGAGCCCAGTTCATGCCCACCATTGTTGTATGAATCGAAGCTTGAATATTTGGCATGGCAACATTCATTACTGTTGTATCAATAAGGGTCAAAAAGACTCCCAGACACATTGCAAACACAATCCATTTTTTTCTTTTTAATCATCGTTTTTTTCCTCTTTTCTTTGTATAAATCATCATTCTGCTTACTTTTTTTCAAAAGAAAAAAAGCAGATTCCATTATTTGTTTCATTTTTACCTCCGTTTCTGACAATTAGTATATATCTTTTTATACTAATGTGTCAAATAAATTTTTTTGTGAAATTATTATGTGTCATTTGGAGTCCCCTAGAGCTATAACAGAGAAATGAATAGATGAATTGCAAGAATAAGCGCAACATTTATTCGAGCTTCCTCTAGAGCTTCACAAACATTTCTGTAAGCTAGGCATTTTTGTTTCTATAAAGCTTTTTAAAGTGGCTGCATCCATAAGTTTGAGAATAAGAATCGAAATGAAATAGAGCCCCACAGCGGATGTTCCGCCATGGGGCTCTTTGAATTCGATAGGTGAGAGACTACAGGCTCGAGCCGGTCTCCTACAATCACTACTATAAACAAATCCAAGGATTTAGAAGTTTCTCTTCAAACCTTCGGTTTGTATTTTTATTTGCGTAAACGTTCGATGTCACGCGCAATCTCAACCTCTTCATTAGTTGGGATGTTTAATACAGTCACTTTCGCACCTTCAGAAGAAATGATCGCTTCTGAACGAGTATCATTACGCTCAGGATCGATATCGCAACCGAACCAAGTTAAACCATTGATGATACGAGAACGAATTGATTTAGAGTTTTCACCGATACCAGCAGTGAAGACGATAGCGTCCACACCGTTCATAACAGCAACATATTGTCCAATGTATTTTTGAACGCGGTCAACGAAAATTTCCACTGCAACTTTAGCATCTTCGTTTGTTGCACTTGCAGCTTCAACGTCACGCATGTCGCTTGATACACCTGAAAGGCCTAATAGACCTGATTTTTTGTTTAAGATGTCAACCATTTCGTTAACGTCTGTAATGTTTAATTTGTTCATTAAGAATGCTACTAATGAAGCATCGATATCACCTGAACGAGTACCCATTGTAACCCCTGCTAATGGAGTGAATCCCATAGAAGTATCTACAGATTTACCGCCATCAACCGCAGTGATTGAAGCACCGTTCCCTAAGTGGCAAGTGATGATTTTTAATTCTTCAATTGGTTTACCTAACATTTCAGCAGCGCGGCGTGAAACGTAGCGGTGGCTTGTTCCGTGAGCTCCGTATTTACGAGCTTTGAATTCTTTGTAGTATTCCATTGGAATGCTGTATAAGTAAGCTTTCTTAGGCATTGTTGTATGGAATGAAGTATCGAATACAGCAACACTTGTAATGTCTGGTAAGATGTGTTTGAATGCGCGCATTCCTACCGCTTCAGCTTTGTTGTGTAATGGTGCAAATTCTGCTAAGTCTTCAACTTGTTGGATAACAGTGTCATCAACTAAAGCTGAATCTTTGAATAATTCTCCACCAGCAACGACACGGTGACCAACACCAGTGATTTCGTCAAATGAAGAAATAATGTTTAGAGCTACTAATTGTTCTAATAATTTTTCTACCGCAACTTCGTGGTTTGGAATATCTTCTACCACTTCAAATTTTTGGTCGTCTCCATAGCTGATTGAGAAGATTGAATCACCTAATCCAATACGTTCTACTAAACCTTTAGCCACTACTTCTTCTTGTGGCATATTAAATAATTGGAACTTCAAGCTTGAACTTCCTGCATTAATCGCGATTGATTTTGACATGCACATTCTCCTTTAATTTCAAATTAAGCCCATTAGTGGGTCTAACAGATTTATTATAACATTTCTTGTACCCATTTTTCGAATGTTAGAGTGAATTTTCTGAATTTTTCTCTGTTCTTAAATTCTGGGATATCTCCAAGGAGCACTTGACTCACTTGTTTTGCGCCTTTTCCACGTTTTTGAACAATTAAAAGCGACTTACTAAATTGCACATCTTTGAAGAGATTTCGTGGAAATGCCAACATGGCTTGCACGTATGTTTCTTTTTGTAAATAAGAAAGCAACTTCTCTCCTTCAGATGTATCAAAAAGGTTCGTTGGAACGATAAAGAATCCAACTCCTGCCTCTTTCAAGTAATGCACTTGTTGCTCGATGAGTAAGTGATGCGCGAATGAATGCCCTTCGTCGTTTTTCGTTTCAAAACGAGCGGCATTTGCATCTACTGGATAGTAACCAACTGGTAAATCACTGACCACGAAGTCTTGCGGATCCACGAGTGAATCTTGCAAGCCATCTTGTAAGGAAGTCTTCACATCCAATTGCTCTAAGGCGAATGCTTGTAAGGCTAAATGCACAAGCACTTCATCATTATCGATGGCTGTTGCACTCGCAGTTTTACCAGCAGATTGTAAGAATAATAGAATCGTGCTGAGCAAGTTCCCACTTCCTGCAGCAAAGTCCGCAATTTGCAACGGTTCGTCTTTCTTCGTCATTTGGTCAATCATATACGCCACGAGTAATCCGATGGCATCTGGCGTCATTTGATGGTTCATTTGTAAACCGTCTTCTTTAGCGGCTTTCAAGAACGTGAATTGAATCATACGGCGAATCTCTTCACTCGAATAGCTTGTTAAATCTAATTGTTGATACGCTTTGTTTAATTCTTCAGCGACTTCGTTACTTGGCAATCCTTCGACTTGTTGCGCAGTATTGTTATTGACGATATTTTGTAACGTCTCACCTAGCGCCTCCACATTCGAATAACCGATTTCTTTTTGAAGCACCTCTACAGCTTTTGCCAATTCTTCGAACGCTTTGATTTCTTTACCTGCTTCGATAAGAATCCCTCCTTCTATTTTTTAAGAGTATTTGAGCTTTGAATGATATGAAATAGGTTCGTTCACATTTTTTTCTAACAAAACTACGCAGAACGTTCAGATTCTATAATAGCCACGCATGGCTTTCTCCGATACTGCTAGTATAGCAATTATAGAGACATCTGAAACGTTTGAAGTAGTTTTGTTAAAATCTCATTTTTCTTAAAAAAAAGGATGTGACTGAATGTCACATCCTACTCAATATTATTCAGCAGCGATTACTGGATATACAGATACTTGTTTTTTGTCACGGCCTTTACGTTCGAAACGTACAATTCCGTCTACTTTAGCAAATAAAGTATCGTCTCCACCTCTACCTACGTTTTCACCTGGATGGATTTTTGTTCCACGTTGACGGTATAAAATTGAACCACCTGAAACGAATTGTCCGTCAGCACGTTTAGCACCTAGACGTTTCGCTTGTGAGTCACGTCCGTTTGATGTAGAACCGCCCCCTTTTTTATGGGCGAATAATTGTAAATTCACTTTTAACATAGTTGTGCACCTCCTTGATTGATTATGCAACAGTTACAGCTAGAAAGTCTTGATATTCCGATTGAATATCTTCTAACCCTAGTAATAGACTATTTAATAAAATTTGAGTTGTATGTTCTTGCTCTTTCGTCAAGTCTTCTACAACTTCCATATATAAGTAACCACCCTCAACCTCGTCGACTTCGACAATCGGTTGGTATCCTGCTAACTTCTCAATGCTGTTCACAGTTGTAATGGCTAGAGCCGATACCCCTGCGCAAACGATATCTGAACCATGTTCACTAAAGTTTGCATGACCAGTCATTTCAAAGGAAACGATACGTTGGTTCTTCTTGTGTACAGTCACTTGAATCATCGTGATTAAGCGTTGATTGCGTCAATAACAACTTTTGTATAAGGTTGACGGTGACCTTGTTTACGGTGTGAGTCTTTACGACGTTTGTATTTGAAAGTTACAACTTTCTTTTGACGGCCTTGTTTTTCAACAGTTCCTTCAACAGTTGCACCTGCTACGAATGGAGCACCAACTTTAACGTCATCTCCACCTACAAATACTACTTCTTCGAAAGTTACTTTGTCGCCAGCTTCTGCGTTTAATTTTTCAACGTAGATTGCTTGACCAACTTCAACTTTAACTTGTTTTCCACCAGTTTTTACGATTGCGTACATATTGCACCTCCTATATTTTAGACTAAGACTCGCCAGTTTAAAGTGCCGATTCCGGTCTTTTGTACTCTAATCCGAGCGGTTGTAGCTGTGGTGCTTCACAATTACAACACGACTATTTTAGCAAAAAAGAACGCCCCCGTCAACTCTAGTGAATAACGGGAGACGTTTAATAGTTGGACACTCTCAAACAGTGTTTGAATATTCATTTACTGTAACTTTTTCAATAAATAAGCTGGATTCCTTTTAGCATACATAACACCCAGAATCGCAACAACTCGACTTTCTTCATGAATAGAATAATAAATGAGAAAGTTCTTCACCTGATACTTCCTAATCCCTTTATTCCCCCATTCCTTATCCTCCACTTTTTTTCATGTCGATGGGGTAATTTAGAAAGAAAGGATATTATTTTTCTAATAAATGTAGCGTCTTTCTGGCAGTTGCTGGAGAATATAACTCTTTAGCTATATAATCTCTAATTTCAACTAACTGTGCCTTAGCTAAATCAGAAATCTCTATCCTATAATGTTCCATTTACATACCTCGATATAGTTCCTCAAAAACCTCTTCTACCGGTGTTGTTTGTCCTTTTTCTACTTGCTCAACAGCTACTTTCATCATCTTGTCAAATTCTTCTTTTGTGAGTTCTTCACGTGATTTCGGAGCAGTTGGAATCACTAACTCAAAAGGAATACCTTTGTTTAGGATAATCTGTCTATAAAAACATATCTATCGCTACCGCTCTTGGAAGTCCTAATTGATCTAAAATTTCTTCTGCTTGTTTTTTGATATCTTCTTGTATTCTTACGTTGACACTCGCTGTTTTCATATTTGCCATAGTCTCACCTCTGTTATTCTAGTACTATTATTATAAAAGAAACAACATCAGAAAACAACACATTTGCGATACAATCGCAACACAAATATTTATTCACCTTCCACCAACTGAATTTGCAGAATCTCTTCCACTGCAATGCGGCGATAACCTTCTTCTGTCTTCAGCGAGATTTCACTCTCGTATAATTCGCTCACTTTAACACTTTTGCTAGTAATATAATTCTCTATTTCTATTACCTTTCACTAAGTCGTTCTAATTCTTTAAGCCCTCTCCCATTCAGTTTTCTATTGAAAAAAAGTTGATTTCTTGCTAAAGTTCGTAACTCAATCATTCTCTCCTTCTGCTTCATCCCTTTAGTTATTAAAAACTGCATTGTAGCTTTCCATGTTCGCTAGTACTAACAACTCATTTAAACTAGCGTAGTCTCTCATATTACCTTTTTAAATTTGGATTTTGCTCACGCCATTCTTTTTGCTCTTTTTGTTGAACAATGCGACATTAAGTATATCAGCTTCGCTAGCATACTTATAATTCAATTGTTCCTTTGTAAAGATCTCTCATTAAATATTCTTTGATTGCATCTGTATGGATTTTTATAATTAATCTTAGAAATTTCTCTGTTTAAATTCCAATTAAATGACAGTTTTTGAATTTTCATCTGCTTTTGAGGCGTTTATAGTCCTCAATCAAATAAAGTTTAAATTCGGCTGAAACCCACGATGCAAATTCCATCGCTATATCCGGATGAGCAAATGTTCCTCCATAGCGACCTGACTTAGATACTATCCCTATCGCATCAGTATTTACTATCCATCTTTGTGGAGATAACGTAAAAAGCATTTGACCCTGAAGCTTGTTTAAAGGAGTCGAATTCGACCCCTTTAAATTTAGGGTTATGAAGGGTCTCCCATAAACCAAGAAATTCGATAGTATCCTACTTCTTAACCAATTCTTCACCACATCTTTAGGTTCGTGAGGGTTTTTATATCTTGCAATATCTGTAAGACTAATATATTCACTTTCAAAAATCCTCAGTATAAACCTGAACAGCAATTCCTTTAGCCTCAATTGTATCTTTTTCATTCTCGACATTCTATTCACCCTTTTTCTTTTCTATTACTAAACAATACCTAACGCTTTTTATTCTAACCTTCCACCAACTGAATTTGCAGAATCTCTTCCACTGCAATGCGTCGGTAGCCTTCTTCTGTCTTCAGCGAGATTTCACTCTCGTATAATTCACTCACTTCGCCAATGAGCGTTTGTCGCATCATCCGATACGGCACCGTAATACTGGCTTGCAATTTCCCTACATACAGTTGCGATAGCAGCATCCATTTCTCTTCCATCGTCAGCAGACTCGTCTGGTCGATTCGTTTCTTTTCATCTTTTAGGGACGTCGTATGTTCCGACAGGAAGAATCCCATCCACTTCGCCATGCCGCGATCCTTATGCTCTCTTGCCGAGCGATACGGCAAATACGCTCTTTCCATTATTTCAAACCGTCTAATCCTCCAGCGGAATGTCCTCCGACTAACTTGCTTCTAGCCACCACGCGCGAACCACCTTCCAGCGCGTTCCCTTTTAAAAGCGAGGTGAATCCGTATTGGTCGCGGACCGTATCAATCGCCGTCTGGAGCCTTTCTTCTTTCTCAACTGCTTCAATATCTTCGAATAGTGAAATGAGTCCAAAGTTTTCTTCGACAAATCCGGAATACCGCACCGCCACATTACGCACCGCACCTCCTTTGTATTTCTTACGAAAGAGTTCCAAGACCACTTCCGATAACACCGAAGTGCGATTCGTCGGGTCAATCTTTGCGTTGCGCCTGTATCGACGACAAGCCCTCGTCCTTTGAGTAGCCTACGTGAATCGAAACAACCGTCGCCTTCTTTCTTTAATCCGTCGCATACGTATGGCCACCTGCTCCGCCATCTCGCGAAGCACGATTTCGATATCCCGCTGGCGAACGTAATTTCGTGGAAGCACCTGAGAGTTCCCAAGCCCTCTTGACTTCGGGCGGTACGGCACATGCACATTACTCTCATCAATCCCATTCGCGTGAAACCATAAATCGAGTCCTACTACGCCAAGCGCTTGTTTCAAGCGGTCGGGATTCGCGTTCGCCAATTCCCGAATCGAATAAATCCCTAGTGCGTTCAGTCGCTTCTCCATTCGCGAACCGATTCCCCAAAAGTCGGTCATCTCTGGAATTCCCCAGACCTTCTCTTCGACATCTTCATACGACCAGTTCGCTCTCATATGCGGAATCTTTCTTTCGCCTCATTATCAAGCGCTAATTTTGGCCAAAGAGCGGATTCGCATTTCGACATTCCAACCGTCGAGTAAATCCCGGTCTTCTTCCAAATCGCCCGTTGAATATCCGCAGAAACCCGGTCGAGCTTTTCTCGTCTAGAGAGCGCATCATCCGGCACAAAATAATTCAGCGACGACGTTAAATCAACAAACACTTCATCAATCGAATACGGAAAAATATCCTCTGGCCCACCGAAGTTTTGAAAGACGCGTTGGATTTGCATGTTCACCTTAATATACTCGTCCATCCGAGGCGGCACGATATAGGTCACCTTCGCCCAATCTTTCTATAAACCGCACATACTGCGGCGTCACTTCGATTCCTTGCCGGCGCGCATTGGCGTAACTAAATCGACGTGTTTTGACATCAAAGGGCAACTCATACGCACGACCGACATTGGATTTCCCGAAGACCTTCTTGAACGTTGGAGAGGATGCTAAAATCAGTCCCGCCGAATTATCCGCACGACTCATCACGCATAGCGACGTCTTCAATGGATGCAGCCCCCTCGCCACACATTCCACACTCGCGTAAAAGGACTTCATGTCCACAAAGGCAATGTCGCTTCTCGGTTCCTTCGAATAGTCAAAGCAGCCCATCTTTATCCCTCCAACGGCATAAAGTTTCCAACAATCATTCCTACCACTCGTGGTTCTTCCTCATACGGAGCAAATAAAGTCTGCATAGTCTGGGTTAAACGATACTAAACGCAACCCGTCTTGTTCACGGTACACGCGCTTAATAAACGTCTGTCCGTTCCATACCACCGCATAGACCGCTCCGTCATAATCGAATCCCGTCTCACGAATGAGCGCCACCGATCCATTATGATACCTTGGTTCCATCGAGTCCCCCGATACCCATGACGCAAAATCATGCGCTAACTCTTCATCGTAGTAAACCGTATCGTAGTCTCGGTCGTTGTAAATCGTCGCCCCAATCCCGGCCGACATCTTCTCGTACACATGATACGCGACTAGTTTCTTCTTCATCGGCACCACTTTTGGCGTTTGTTCCTCGGTTGCTAACGCGCGGACATAGCGCACCGCCTTCTCTTGGTTTGGGTGGCGTGAGCGTATGGTATAATCGTACAATTTCTATTTCTGTAAAATATCCCTTTGGCACAGATAGAAGCTTCTCCAGCTGTTCTACCTTATCCGACGCTGGCACCTTCACTCCACGCTCCCAAGCAGAATAAGCCTGCTTAGAGACACCGAGTGCATTGGCGAGCTCTTGTTGCGTCAAACCCTGCGCCACTCTTCTCTCTTTTAATTTCTCTGGTTGATACATCGTACACCTCCTGAAAAAAGTGTAAACCTATTTGGTTGACTTTAGTATAAAATCACTCTCTCACCCACTTGCAAGCAGAACGAATAGTCAAACCCCATCAAAATGAACATAGTTAATTTCGGTTGACTGACCCTTAGAATCCTAGCGGATGGCCATCAAAAAGCTGTAATAGGGCACTGGCAGCCAAAGTCTCAAGCTCTAGCAAATCCCTCAAACTGACTCTAGGGAATTCCCTAGAGTCAGTAATTCAGATTGAGCTTTGCCATCCCCATTACTGCCATTATGGCATCCGCTAGGATTCTGCAGGGTCTATTTTTTTGAAGTGTAGCATATATGCTACATTTTACTTTTTCATGCAAAAAAATGGCGCGAGAAAATTTTTATACAGAGAACTCATTTCGACCCCTGCAGAAAAACCAACAAATTTTGTATAAATGCACTCCTTGCAGTGTAGGAGATCCCTTTACAAATGGATCCTTCATTCGGAGTTCTAATCGCTGCTCCATCCACCTGCTGAATAATTTTTATATCATTCTATTACTAACCATTCGGGCGATTATATTCTAAAAATTCAGTTTTCGGAATAGATCCAACAAACCCCGTCGAATTTATTTTTCAATTTTTTTGGACAAAAAAAGAAACGAAGCAACGATTCGCTGCTTCATTTCTTATAGGATTTGATTACATTTCTAAGCTAACAAATGAATAAGGAACTAATTCTTCTAAGCGTAGTTCACGAATTTCGCCTTTTCCATTCAATAAGAATACAAGAGTATCTGGTCCACAAAACTCAACCATCACTTGACGACAAATGTTACAAGGTGGCAAGAATCCTTCTGTTTCCCCCGCAACGGCAATCGCTAAAATATCGCCTTTACGATAACCTTGTGAAGCTCCGTAGAAAATCGCGCTACGTTCTGCACAGTTTGTTACCCCAAACGATACATTCTCAACGTTGGCACCTGTAATCACACGGCCATCTTTATATAACACCGCAGCTCCTACAGGGAATTTTGAATACGGACAGTAAGCATTCTTTAAAACTTCTTTCGCTTGCTCCATCAGAGCCACTTTATCAATTGTTGTCATGGGTTGTACTCCTTTTTTGTGTTGTATTCCTATTATACAGATTTTATAAGGAGTTTCAACAGTTCTCTCTGCCAACTTTTTACTAAAATTCCGACTCCAGTCCTATGCTTGCACCTTACAACTGTGGTACACTAGGGACATTGATGAAAGGAGCTTGGTGATGCTACAACTACAACATATTTCAAAAGTTTATCATACAGCTAATCAAGAGTTTCACGCGTTGAAAGATATCTCGATTCGCTTCCGTGAAAATGAGTTCGTCTCGATTCTCGGGCAATCGGGTTCAGGGAAAACCACCCTATTAAATATCATCGGTGGACTCGACCAATACACATCTGGTGATTTACTCATCCAAGGAAAATCAACAAAACAATTTAAAGACCGCGATTGGGATAGCTACAGAAACCACACAATCGGTTTCGTCTTCCAGTCGTATAATCTTATCGGCCACCAAACGGCACTCTCAAACGTCGAGATTGCGATGACCCTCTCTGGTGTTTCCAAAGCGGAACGCAAGAAACGTGCTATCGAAGCGCTCGAACGTGTTGGCCTAAAAGACCATTTATATAAGAAACCAAACCAAATGTCTGGGGGACAAATGCAACGAATCGCGATTGCGCGTGCCCTCGTCAATAATCCAAAAGTCGTTTTAGCCGACGAACCGACAGGAGCACTCGATTCGGAGACTTCCCTTCAAATCATGGAGTTATTAAAAGACATCGCCAAGGAACGGCTCGTTATCATGGTGACACATAACCCAGAGCTGGCAAAGACGTACTCCACTCGTATCGTACAAGTATTAGATGGAAGCATCTTAAGCGACTCGAATCCATACGAACCAACCGAAGAAACCAAACAAGGCGACATTCAGTTTACGAAGACGAAGATGAGCTTTATGACGGCTCTTGCCCTCTCGTTTAATAACCTATTGACGAAGAAAGGCCGTACCTTCCTGACAGCCTTTGCCGGTTCCATCGGGATTATCGGGATTGCCCTTATTCTGGCACTCTCGAACGGTGTGAGCGACTACGTGAAGAAGGTGCAAGAAGATACCCTCGTCTCTCTTCCGCTGACGATTAGCGAGCAGAACCACAGCAACTTGCTAGCGACCTCTCCGGATTTAAGCGATAAGCCTTATAAAGACAATAACGAGCTCGGCGTCAATACGGTGTTGACGAATTTATTGAAAAAACAAATCGGGAAAAACGACCTCGCGTCCTTCAAGACTTACTTGGACGAACACGCATCCGAAGTCGCAGCCCTTACAAAAGACATTCGTTACCAATACAATTTACAACGTACATTTACGCTAGTGACACATCAAACGGTCCAAAGAGTATCCTTCCGTCAAACCTAGCAAGCGAAGTCGACACGACGAACCAAACGATTAAAGGTTACTTGCAAAACATCGACTATTGGAGCCAACTTTCAAGTGACGAGGAAATGCTGAATGCGCAATATGACGTGCTCGAAGGTCGCCTTCCAAAGGATAAATCTGAAATCGTCCTGATCGTGGATGAAGACAACCAAATTAGTGATCTGCTCCTTTATAGCTTACGCATTAAAGACCCTAGCGAATTAAACGATGTAAAGAAACTCGACGAACTCAAATCACAAACGTATCAATATAGTGATTTCATCGGGAAAACATTCAAAGCCGTTGTGAACACGAACCGTTTCGCTAAAGAAAACAACCAATGGATGAATAAAATTGACGACGAAGCCTACATGAAGACGCAAATCGAGAATGGCCTCGAGCTTACAATCGTCGGCGTTCTTCGTCAAAAAGAAGGCACAAGTTCTGGTGTGAACTCTCCTTCTGGCGGTGTGGCTTATACAAGTGCCCTTATCGATTACACTTCTGAGCAAATTCAAAACAGTGACATCGTAAAAGAGCAAGAAGCCAACCCAACTATCAATGTATTTACTGGAAAAGCATTTGCCAAAGATCCAAAACCATTCAATTCGGCTGATTTAACCGAAGAAGAAAAAATCCAGTTGGTCAAATTGACGCCTGAACAACAAGCGCAATACATCCAACAATACAACGAAAACTCGGCTGCCACTTACGAGGAAAACCTCGCGAAAACTGGGTGTCATCGACAAATCCAAACCGGCTGCCATCGAGTTCTACACCTCTTCGTTCCAACAAAAACAAGAGTTGAAGGACTTCATCAACGCCTATAACACGGCGAAAAAAGACGCCGGCGAAGACGACAAAGTGCTCGCCTACTCCGACGATATCCAAACCATCATGTCTTCGATTACGACAATGGTGGGCGTGATTACAACCGTACTCGTTGGTTTCGTAGCCATCTCGCTCATCGTATCATCGATTATGATTGCGATTATCACGTACATCTCGGTTCTCGAACGTACAAAAGAAATCGGAATCCTACGTGCAATGGGGGCTTCGAAGAAAGACATCCGTCGCATCTTCACGGCCGAAACAGCCATCGAAGGATTTATCTCCGGGGTGCTCGGTATCGCCATTACACTCCTTGCAACACTTCCAATCAATGCCGTCGTTGCAAAAATGACTAACGTGGAAAATGTGGCGCAATTACCATGGGAAGCCGCGCTTATCCTCATTGGTATCTCGATTGTATTAACCATGTTAGCTGGTCTCATCCCTTCACGTATCGCCGCGAAGAAAGACCCAGTCGAATCGCTCCGCAGCGAATAACCATTCAAATTTGAAAAGGTGGATAAAGGCCCAGGCCTTTACCCACCTTTTTTATTACCTCAATTAACATATATGTTAATTAACAAATATGTTAATTTTGCTCCCCGTCCCTGCACCCTTCTAGCCCAAAAAGCAAAAGACAACTCGACTTCACGCGACCAATTGAGTTAGCCATGGGATGCACTCCTCATCTAGCCTAATCAAAAAACAAAAATCCTCTGGACTCTATAGTGGGAACAGTAAAGAGGTGCAAGCAATGTGAATTACCGAGGGTTCGTGATTTATCACTTACTCTCGGTTTGAAGCTTGCTAGGAATTGAGACTTTGGCTCAATCCGGTGCCTTTACTGTCACCACTATGAAGATGTCCAGAGGACTTATTTTGTTTTTTTACAAGATTAGGCTAAGGAACCCATTGGATCCCATGGCGCTAACACAATTGGTTCGCTGTTGAAAGCGTCGAGTTGCTCTTTTGTAAGCAACTCTTTTCTGACAACGATCTGGTACGTAAACTCATCCATCCACGCATCACTCATCATCCAGAACCCTTCAACCCCAGATTCTTCGCCCCAACTATTTTCCACTTTCCAGCGATTAGGTTTACCATCCACAAGGTTTACCCCTGTTAATACCATCGCGTGTGTCATTAAGCTATCGCCGTATTCAAGACGTTCGCCTTTCGTGAGTGAATAGTCGATTCCAGTTAAGCCTTTAAGGTCGAAGTTATTGAGCGCAAGACGACCGTTGCCTCGGTTAGAAGATTGACCGACATCGCAACCGAACCAAACTGACTCACCTTGTTCTAATTGGCGAATCGCTAATTCTTTGAACGTTGCCATATCTAAGTTCAAGTAGCGCACTTGGTTGCCAACGACATTTCCAAGCATGTCAACAGTGTATGAACGGTTGAATGGTTTGTCCGCTGTTGGTGAGTTGATGATAGACACGTAATCGTCCAAGTTCAAGCCTACGAATTGTTCGAAGAAGCTTTGTGGTGTCAAATTCAAGTGACGGTGGAATTCCTTATCTTTATCACGATATTCGAAGTCGAATGTTTCTGGCGGAGTTCAAGCGTCACGCTAAGTAAAGTCGTACACTTCTTGCATTAATTGTTTACGCGTTTCGTTGATTTCCTCTTCGCTAGCTCCACGTGCCACTAAGTCACGAAGCACTTTTGCGTCTTGACGAAGTTTTTTATTTAAGTATTTGTTCAAATCGCTTGAAGCCGAGCTTGAAAAACTTTCCGGCATCACGCTTTTTGGCACAACCCCATATTTCTTGAAGAGTGACACAATCATATCCCATTGCCCACCGTCTTGTTGAGGTGTTTGTAGAAGAAAGGCTACATTGCGGCTTGTCACAGGTTCGCCCGCTGTTTTTAAAATATTTTCATGGAAATAATTGGCCTTTTCGTATTTATCCCAGAAAAATGTATAACTTTGTGAGAGTTCAAATTCTTCGAGCTTGAAGTTATTAAAGAGTCTGTGGCGGAATGTATTGAGCGCCGCAAACATCCAGCAACGACCAGAAGCCTTTTGGTTGGCTACTTTCCCGTGTTCCAAATCAATCGAATACACCGGCTGATTTTCCACAACAGAAGCGACCGTCTCACTAGATCCTTTCAACCATTCTTCACCGCAGCATTTTGCGCCACGATACGCTCTGGCTTACTTTGAAAACTTTCTTTATATTGTTTCGTCAATTCCTTTGTTAACGTAAACATCACTTCATCTCCTTTAAGGTTGATACCCTAATGGTACTCCTCTTTCCCCCTATATGCAATATAAAAAATCGGTTAAATCCAATAAAAAAGCCAATTTTGTCCCCACTCCCTCCAAAAGCCCCCACACCAGTGCAATTCCCTTATTTTTCAATCACCTTATGTGAATTTTTACACATTTTATTGTTTATTATCCTTGAAAATAGTAAAATAGAGTTGAAGATATCATCTTGAAAATAAGTGATTATCAATATATTTAAAGGAGAATCTAACAATGAAAAAATTTTTAGCAGTAATAATTCTATTCAGCTTTTTCCTGCTTCCTTTCTTCAACGTTTATGGAATTCATATGCTCACTCATGACATACAAAGACTCTCTCCTAACGCCTTATGGGGAATCGTATTTATATTCTTCTCAAATATCATATGGACAACTTTAGTAATCACGATTGTAACCAGAGCTAAAATCCTTAGAAGCGGTATTGTGACTGCTACAACATATTGCATCCCCATTATTCTTTTGACACTTCTCTACTTTGGTTACGCAAAACCAATACAAATTTTACTTCTATCACACCTCGAAACAAGTATCTTTTCCTTTGCTTTTTGTCATCGGAATACTAATTTCAATAAGAATTCTCTCAAAAAAATAAAGTACATTTTATTACTACAACCACAATCATCAACAAATGCCTTACATCAGTAGGGCATTTGTTGATGATTGTATGAAATGATAATTACTCCATCTATTTTCTGTAATCCCTCATTTACATAGTGTACAGCACCCACCGCCAATGCGATTCCCTTCCTAAGCATTGTCGACAACACGGCAACAATTTATTTAATTAAAGACAAAATAAACTCGCTAAACTTCCTCCAATAATGAAGCACACACCCCTTGCGTTCCCTTCCTAAGCATTGCCAATAACATCGCAGCAGTTTATCAAAAAAGGAAAATAAAACAGAATATCTGGCTGCTCCAATTGTAGAGCGCGATGGATAAACAAAACGAGCATCAGTGGATTGAAAGAATAGTGGGAAATCGTATTGAAACGAATAAGAGGGAGTTAGGAATTGATTCCTACCGAAAATACTCTATAGAGTTAGACGCAGTAGCTGATTGCATTAAGCTTCATCACTCGTGATTTGCTTAATCCTAATCAGCCTTGCGGGGGTAAGACTACAAAGCAAAAAGGATTCACACTGTGAATCCTTTTTGTCTTTGGTCTTACTCCCTCTTTGAGGCTTCAAAGGTGAGTGACTACAGGCACGAGCCGGCACCCCACTATGACTCTTTCAATCATCAAACTGATGCTCGAAGGTTTATCCATCCCATCGAAAGATGGATGAAGTTATCAGATATTCTGTTTTATTTCACCGGAGTTAAAGCAATAAACTGCTCGATGTTGTCGGCAACTTGCGCGAGTGCCTTCTTCCAAAATGCGCTATCCGTCACATCCACGCCCAACACCTTCGCAGTATCTTCCGCAGAAGTCACCGTTGTCGCACGCAATAACTCTTGATATTTCTCAACGAATCCTTCAGGTTGCTCTTGATAGATGGCATATAACCCTTTAGAGAACAATCCTCCGAATGCGTATGGGAAGTTGTAGAAGCTTAAGTTGCTGCTGTAGTAGTGCGGTTTGCAAGCCCACATATATGGGTGCATTGCGTCTGGATCTAATCCGTCGCCGTACGCTTCTTTTTGCGCATCCAACATTAATTGTTCTAAATCTTTCGAGAACATGAAGCTCTTTTCGCGGTTTTCGAATACTGCTGATTCGAATAAGTAACGTGAGTAGATGTCCACGATGATTTGTGTTGTATCTTGTAATTGTGATTCGAGTAAGGCTACTTTTTCAGCATCGCTTGCTTCGCTAATCACTGTGTTCATCACGATATTTTCGTTGAATGTTGACGCCGTTTCCGCAACAGGCATTGAGTACTCTTGGTTTAATACACGGTGGTTTTCGATATGTAAACCGTGGTACGCATGTCCTAATTCGTGCGCAATTGTTACAACGTCGCTTAATGAACCAGAGAAGTTTGTTAAGATACGTGATTGTTTGATGAATGGTAGGTTGCTACAGAACGCGCCCCCCACTTTTCCTTTACGTGGTAAGAAGTCGATGTAGTTGTTTTCGTAAGCTTCTTTTGTCATATCCGCTAAATCTTGTGAGAAGCCTTTGAAGTTTTCTAATAAGAATTCTTTAGACTCTTCGATTGTAAAACGACGTGAGCTTTCTCCGATTGGTGCAAATAAGTCGTAGAATGGTAATCCATTTTCGTGACCTAAGAGGGAAGCTTTATGTTTCAAGTAAGCGCGGAATTGTGGTAAATATTCGCGAATCGCTTCAAGAAGTGCATCTAATGTTTGACGAGACATACGAGATGCTTCTAATGTTTGTGCTAGTGGAGATTCGAATCCACGTAAGCTTGTTTCTGTAAGCACTTGTTGTTTAATATTGTTTAAGGCAAATGCGATTGGTTCTTTAATCGTATCGTACATCTTCAATTCTGTTTCGTACGCTTCTTTACGAACCGCTGCATCAGCATCATACGCCATATTACGAATTTCGCTAAGCGTTACTTTTTCGCCTTTAAATTCGCCTTCAACGCCTGAAGTCATCGCTTCGAAGAGTTGTTCCCAACCGTCTCCACCGCTGATAGAGAATTTCGCAATCACATCTTCTAATTCATCTGATAATAGATGTTTGTATTGTTGTTTCGCTTCTGCAAAGTAGAATTCGTAGTCTTTTAAATCTTCGTCAGAGGTGATATCTGTTTCCACGCTTCCGATGAATTTGTATACTTTTGTATACGCACTGTTTAACGAAGCATACGCATTGCCGAATAATGTACGGTATTTATTCGCTGTTTCGTCTGTTGTATTGGCTGTTAATGTTAAATTAATGTAGTTTCCAAGACGGCTGCTTAAGACGCTGAACTCTTCTAAGGCTGCAATTGCCGCTTTGATAGACTCTAAGTTATCTTCGAGCGTTAAACCGTTGAATACCTCTCTAAAGTTTGAAAAACGTTCAAAATCACGTTGAAACTCTTCACTTTCAAATGAAGGGTATATTTCTTTTAATGACCATTCTGTTGACATGTCGGATCCCCCTTATATTGACTATATGTCCTATTCTACCGAATTTCTTTATAAAATCATAGTATAAGAACCTTTATTCTCTAGGCAACAACGTGTATACTTAAGAGGCAAACACTTTTCAAAAAAGGAGTTCTTATGAAAAAGACTTGGAAAGAATTGTTCCCGGATGCTCTACTTGGAGAAAACGGTCAAAACACGGTTCCTGTGACACTGAACGGTGAAGTGATTTATCTCTTAGAATCGAGCTTAACGGAGCGCGAACGATTCCTCATCGAAACCTTAAATACACAACCAACAAAAACAACGATTCCAACGCATCCTTGGCTTGCGTACTTGGAAGGAAAAGGCGCATTGCCAACACCGACTGCGTATATCCAATGCGTACACTTGGCGGTATTTCCTAAGCAAGAAGGCGTCTTCCTCGAAAAAGACTGGCTGGAGTTCGTCGAGAACTTAACGGTTGGGACCCTTGCTGCCTTCAAAAACTTCCGCCATCACTACACGCTAGTCGTGAACCCGGAAGTCGCAACGTCGCTTGCAAGCACGCTCTTTGAAGTGCAATCCGCGATTGAAGATGACTTCGCCGTGGAATTACAACTCTTTATCGGAAACCGCTGGGCAACGTCAAGCAGAGTGCCAATTCTCTATCAAGCAGAAAAAGCGCTCTTCGTGGAATACTTAATGCATTCACATAAGCGCTCCAGCCTAGAATTTGCGCCAGTGATGTTATGGGCGATTGCCAACACTTTGGTCGACATCGCACCGATTGCCGATGAATTGATTCTCTTATTAAGCGAAGACGACGTGAAAGAACTAATTGAGGCTCTCTGGGACGCTCATGGAAATGTCTCAAAAGGCCAGTCAAAAGCTCTTCTTACACCGCAACACCTTGCAATACCGCATCGATCGCTTTGCGGAACAAACAGGGCTTAACGTCAAAGACATGAACGACCTCACACTCTGTCACCTCCTCTTACAAAAACAAAGTTATTAAAAAATAGCCACTTCTATTTTCATAGAAGTGGCTATTTTCGTTATACTGTTAAGCTTTAACGGCTTCTTTTTTAGGAGTGACTTTTGTTTCTTTAATGGTTACTTTTCCTTTTTGAGAACCGATTGTCACTTTTTGACCGAAGCGAATTTCTCCACTGAGGAGGGCTTCACTAAGTGGGTCTTCGATTTTCTTTTGAATCGCGCGACGAATTGGACGTGCCCCGTATTCTGGGTCGAATCCTTCTTCTGCGATTAGGTCGATCACCCCTGAAGTGAATTTCAATTCGATATTGAGTTCCGCAAGACGAGTCTTAATGTCTTTTGTCATCAATTGAACGATTTGACGTAATTCAGGTTTCGTCAATTTATGGAAGACGATAATTTCATCGATACGGTTCAATAGCTCTGGACGGAACGCATTCTTCAACTCTTCGCGGATGCGTTTTTCCATTGCCGTATGGTCATGTTGTACGGTTTTCGCACCGAAACCAACTGCTTTTTCATCTCTAAGAGCCGTTGCCCCAAGGTTTGACGTCATGATAAGAATCGTATTTCTGAAGTCGACTTTACGCCCTTTCGAATCCGTCAGATGTCCATCGTCTAAGACTTGCAACAGAATGTTAAATACATCTGGATGAGCTTTTTCGATTTCATCTAATAGAATCACAGAGTAAGGTTTGTTACGAATCTTCTCTGTTAATTGTCCGCCTTCATCGAATCCAACGTATCCTGGAGGAGAACCGACTAAACGGCTAACCGCGTGTTTCTCCATGTACTCAGACATATCGATACGAACGAGAGCGTCTTGGTCACCAAACATCGCTTCCGCCAATGTTTTCGCTAACTCTGTCTTCCCAACCCCAGTAGGTCCAAGGAATAAGAATGAACCGATTGGACGTTTTGGATCTTTCAATCCGCTACGAGCACGGCGAATCGAACGAGCCACCGCTGAGACAGCTTCTTCTTGTCCAATCACGCGTTGGTGCAATTCTTTTTCTAAGTGAACGAGACGTTCGCTTTCTTTTTTCTCCATTTGTTTTAATGGAATTCCAGTCCATTGTGATACCACTTCTGCGATATCTTCATCCGTAATCGCCGCGACGAAATTCTCGTTTGGCTTCGACTTCTACTTTTTGGCGTAGTTTTTTTCAAGCTTGTCGCGTTTGGCTTGTTCTTTTTTTGCGTAAACGAGCTGCTTCTTCGAATTTTTGCTCACGAATCGCGTCATCTTTCTTCTGAGCGAGTTCTGCCACTTCTGCTTCCAGTTTTTGAAGCGGTGAGTGTTTACCACTGCGGTCCAGACGGGCTTTTGCAGCTGTTTCGTCCATCAAATCGATGGCTTTATCTGGTAATTTACGAGACGTAATATAACGAACCGATAATTGCACGGCTGCTTCAATCGCTGCGTCAGTGATTTCCACACGGTGGTGGTCTTCATAACGTTTGCGTAGGCCTTTTAAGATTTCGACTGTATCGTCTGCGCTAGGTTCATTGACATGAACAGAGGCAAAACGACGTTCTAAGGCTGCGTCTTTTTCGATATATTTTTGATACTCATCAAGAGTAGTCGCTCCGATAACTTGGATTTCACCACGAGCAAGTGCTGGTTTTAAAATGTTTGAAGCATCGATAGAGCCTTCTGCCCCACCTGCACCGATAAGGGTATGCAACTCATCGATAAAGAGAATCACATCTTGTTCACGATATACTTCGTCCAAGATTTTCTTCATGCGCTCTTCGAACTCACCACGGTATTTTGTTCCCGCAACTACTGCACCCATATCTAACATCATCAAACGTTTTCTCGGCGATTTCTTCTGGAACTTCTCCGCTTACCATGCGTTGTGCTAAGCCTTCAACGATGGCTGTCTTCCCAACACCTGGTTCCCCAACGAGGACAGGGTTATTTTTCGTACGACGGCTAATGATTTGGATAATGCGGCGTACTTCATCTTCACGACCAACAACTGGGTCGATTTTGCCTTCACGAGCTAATTCGGTTAAGTCACGCGCTAAGCTGTTTAATGTAGGCGTTCCTTCTTGTGAAGACTCTTGACGTGCTTTTCTCTTAGAACCTGCGTTTGAAGGTTGAATTCCGATTTTACCGTAGATTTCTTTCATCAACTCTTGAGGGTCGATTTGGTTATCACGAAGAATCTTCGTTGCTAATACTTCTTCACGTAATAAGGCTAATAATAAGTGCTCTGTTCCGACTTGTGGCACTTCGAGGCGTTTGGCTTCATCAGTAGCCGATAGAATCACTTTCTTCGCTCTTGGTGAATAAGGCATTAAGTACGGATCCATTTGCTTACGGTTTGAGCCGTATCCTGTGAGTGACTCGATTTCAGAACGAACGATTTCCGCAGTCAACCCTGCAGCACGAAGCACATTTCCCAGCGATGCCTTCTTGTTCAAGGATTAATCCTAATAGTAAGTGCTCTGTTCCCACGGCTTGGTGTTTGAACAGGATGGCTTCTCTTGCGGCTAAGACCATTGCACTCTTTGCTTTTGGTGTAAAAATTTCACTCATGCGTTTATTCCTTTCTATTTAACGGTATTTCAAATTGTCGATTAATTTCTTCATCATATTACTACGAATCTCTGCAGCATTCTTTACGTTTGAAGGGAATGTATCTTTCTCCATCATGAGTGACATCATTTGCGCCTCACGTTTAGTAATCAGCTCATTTTCATATAAGTTTTGTAATAAATGATTGCCTTCTCTCGCTGAAAGTTCTTCAGGAACAAGATCACTTAATGCATTTAAGATATCCATCTCGTCTACAAGATTCACTTTCATAATGCGGATATAACCACCGCCACCGCGTTTACTTTCAACGACATAGCCTTGTTGAATAGTAAAACGAGTATTAATCACGTAATTAATTTGGGAAGGTACACAATTGAATCGGTCTGCAATCTCACTGCGTCTGATTTCAACTGTTTCATTCTTATGCAGTACATTCTTTAAGTAATTTTCAATCAAATCCGACATATTTTGATTTTGATTTTGCATTCATCTTCCTCCTTTTACCTTGACTATATTTGACTTTAATTATACAAAAGAATGCGCCTTTTGCCAATCATCTTGCATTTTTGGATAAAAAAAGAAGCTAGACACAATGTCTAGCTTTCTCATTTGTTTACGTATCGGGAATACAGGATTCGAACCTACGACCCCTTGGTCCCAAACCAAGTGCTCTACCAAGCTGAGCTAATTCCCGTAAGTAAAAAATGCACCCAACAGGAGTCGAACCTGTAACCGCTTGATTCGTAGTCAAGTACTCTATCCAATTGAGCTATGGGTGCATTGTATATTTAATTAATGCCGAGGGCCGGGGTCGAACCGGCACGGTCATCACTGACCGCAGGATTTTAAGTCCTGTGCGTCTGCCAATTCCGCCACCCCGGCATGGGCCATGGTTTTACATTGGCAAAGCGGAAGACGGGGTTCGAACCCGCGACCCCCACCTTGGCAAGGTGGTGTTCTACCACTGAACTACTTCCGCAAATTTGGTTTTAATGCCGGCTAAAGGACTTGAACCCTCGACCCTCTGATTACAAATCAGATGCTCTACCAACTGAGCTAAGCCGGCTATGAGTGATACAGGGCTCGAACCTGTGACCCTCTGATTAAAAGTCAGATGCTCTACCAACTGAGCTAATCACTCATCAATGGAGGTTAACGGGATCGAACCGCTGACCCTCTGCTTGTAAGGCAGATGCTCTCCCAGCTGAGCTAAACCTCCATTATATATAAAGCGTGGCAACGTCCTACCCTCGCAGGGAGAAACCCCCAACTACTATCGGCGCTAAGAAGCTTTAACTTCTGTGTTCGAGATGGGAACAGGTGTATCCTTCTTGCCATCGTCACCACACTTTATTTCTGAAAAAACTTTCGTTCTTTCAAAACTGAATCTATATCCAACTCCATCAATCTACCAGCTATACAACTCGTGGTTAAGTCCTCGACCGATTAGTACTAGTCCGCTCCATGCCTCGCGGCACTTCCACTTCTAGCCTATCTACCTGATCGTCTCTCAGGGGTCTTACTCATTTAAAATGATGGGAAATCTCATCTCGAGGGGGGCTTCACGCTTAGATGCTTTCAGCGTTTATCCCGTCCACACATAGCTACCCAGCGATGCTCTTGGCAGAACAACTGGTACACCAGCGGTGTGTCCATCCCGGTCCTCTCGTACTAAGGACAGCTCCTCTCAAATTTCCAACGCCCGCGACGGATAGGGACCGAACTGTCTCACGACGTTCTGAACCCAGCTCGCGTACCGCTTTAATGGGCGAACAGCCCAACCCTTGGGACCGACTTCAGCCCCAGGATGCGATGAGCCGACATCGAGGTGCCAAACCTCCCCGTCGATGTGAACTCTTGGGGGAGATAAGCCTGTTATCCCCAGGGTAGCTTTTATCCGTTGAGCGATGGCCCTTCCATACGGTACCACCGGATCACTAAGCCCGACTTTCGTCCCTGCTCGACTTGTTGGTCTCGCAGTCAAGCTCCCTTCTGCCTTTACACTCTACGAATGATTTCCAACCATTCTGAGGGAACCTTTGGGCGCCTCCGTTACACTTTAGGAGGCGACCGCCCCAGTCAAACTGCCCGTCTGACACTGTCTCCCACCCCGGTGAGGGGTGCGGGTTAGAGTGGTCATGTCACAAGGGTAGTATCCCACCGTTGCCTCCTCCGAAACTGGCGTCCCGGATTCTTCAGCTCCTACCTATCCTGTACATGTGACACAAACACTCAATATCAAACTACAGTAAGCTCCATGGGGTCTTTCCGTCCTGTCGCGGGTAACCTGCATCTTCACAGGTACTATAATTTCACCGAGTCTCTCGTTGAGACAGTGCCCAGATCGTTACGCCTTTCGTGCGGGTCGGAACTTACCCGACAAGGAATTTCGCTACCTTAGGACCGTTATAGTTACGGCCGCCGTTTACTGGGGCTTCAATTCAAAGCTTCGCCTTGCGCTAACCTCTCCTCTTAACCTTCCAGCACCGGGCAGGCGTCAGCCCCTATACGTCATCTTTCGATTTTGCAGAGACCTGTGTTTTTGATAAACAGTCGCCTGGGCCTATTCACTGCGGCTGGTATTGCTACCAGCACCCCTTCTCCCGAAGTTACGGGGTCATTTTGCCGAGTTCCTTAACGAGAGTTCGCTCGCTCACCTTAGGATTCTCTCCTCAACTACCTGTGTCGGTTTGCGGTACGGGTCCTATAAATCTTGCTAGAAGCTTTTCTCGGCAGTGTGACATCAGAAACTTCGGTACTAAACTTCCCTCCCCGTCACAGCTTGTCGCATCCGTGATAAGCATTTGACTCATCAGCCGACTCACTGCTTGGGACGTACACTTCCAGTCGTACGCTTTTCTTAACCTCCTGCGTCCCTCCATTGCTCAAACGATTTATAGAAGTACAGGAATATCAACCTGTTGTCCATCGACTACGCCTATCGGCCTCGCCTTAGGGTCCCGACTAACCCTGGGAGGACGAGCCTTCCCCAGGAAACCTTAGTTATTCGGTGGACGGGATTCTCACCCGTCTTTCGCTACTCATACCGGCATTCTCACTTCTAAGCGCTCCACATGTCCTTACGATCATGCTTCACCGCCCTTAGAACGCTCTCCTACCACTGGACCATAAGGTCCAATCCACAGCTTCGGTAATCTGTTTAGCCCCGTTACATTTTCGGCGCAGGGTCACTCGACTAGTGAGCTATTACGCACTCTTTGAATGATGGCTGCTTCTAAGCCAACATCCTAGTTGTCTGTGCAACCCCACATCCTTTTTCCACTTAACAGATATTTTTGGGACCTTAGCTGGTGGTCTGGGCTGTTTCCCTTTCGACTACGGATCTTATCACTCGCAGTCTGACTCCCGGATATAAATACATGGCATTCGGAGTTTATCTGAATTCGGTAACCCGAGATGGGCCCCTAGTCCAAACAGTGCTCTACCTCCACGATTCTTGATTCCGAGGCTAGCCCTAAAAGCTATTTCGGAGAGAACCAGCTATCTCCAAGTTCGATTGGAATTTCTCCGCTACCCACACCTCATCCAAGCACTTTTCAACGTGCCCTGGTTCGGTCCTCCAGTGCGTTTTACCGCACCTTCAACCTGGACATGGGTAGATCACTTGGTTTCGGGTCTACGTCCACATACTACATGCGCCCTATTCAGACTCGCTTTCGCTACGGCTCCGACTCTTCATCTTAACCTCGCATGTAAACGTAACTCGCCGGTTCATTCTACAAAAGGCACGCCATCACCCATTAACGGGCTCTGACTACTTGTAAGCACACGGTTTCAGGTACTCTTTCACTCCCCTCCGGGGTTCTTTTCACCTTTCCCTCACGGTACTGGTTCACTATCGGTCACTAGGGTAGTATTTAGCCTTGCCAGATGGTCCTGGCGGATTCCGACAGGGATTCCTCGTGTCCCGCCGTACTCAGGATGCTAGTAGAGTTCATCAAAGATGTCGCGTACAGGATTGTCACCTTCTTTGATGGGCCTTTCCAGACCACTTCTGCTATCTTGATTTCTTCTCACGTTCTAGTCCTACAACCCCAACAAAGCAAGCTCGTTGGTTTGGGCTCCTCCCGTTTCGCTCGCCGCTACTCAGGGAATCGATTTTTCTTTCTCTTCCTGCAGGTAATGAGATGTTTCAGTTCCCTGCGTGTACCTCCTAATGAGCTATGTATTCACTCATTGGTAACACCCTATGAAAGGTGTTGGGTTCCCCATTCGAAAATCTTTGGATCTTAGCTTGCCCTACAGCTCCCCCAAAGCATATCGGTGTTAGTTCCGTCCTTCTTCGGCTCCTAGTACCAAAGGCATCCACCGTGCGCCCTTATTCACTTAACCGTTGGTTAAATGTCGCATAGCGTTGCGTTTTTGTTAAAAAAACTCTTTTCGTTAGATGTTACTCTAACTCTCGGTAAATTAATTGGTTATTTGTTGTGATATAGTATTCAGTTTTCAAAGAACAAAATTCTCTGCTATTTCTAGCAGATATGGAGACTAGCGGGATCGAACCGCTGACCTCCTGCGTGCAAAGCAGGCGCTCTCCCAGCTGAGCTAAGCCCCTAAATTCAAACTAATGGGCCTAAATGGACTCGAACCATCGACCTCACGCTTATCAGGCGTGCGCTCTAACCAGCTGAGCTATAGGCCCTTGTTCGCATTTAGAACTTTTGTTTTGAGAAGTTTAACCTCTCAAAACTAAACAAAGAAGTCTAAACCCTGTAGGGGTTCCGTATTACCTAGAACATCTTTCGACATTCTGGGTTTATCCTTAGAAAGGAGGTGATCCAGCCGCACCTTCCGATACGGCTACCTTGTTACGACTTCACCCCAATCATCTATCCCACCTTAGGCGGCTGGCTCCAAAAGGTTACCTCACCGACTTTGGGTGTTACAAACTCTCGTGGTGTGACGGGCGGTGTGTACAAGACCCGGGAACGTATTCACCGCGGCGTGCTGATCCGCGATTACTAGCGATTCCGGCTTCATGTAGGCGAGTTGCAGCCTACAATCCGAACTGAGAATGGCTTTAAGAGATTCGCTTACCCTCGCGAGTTCGCTGCTCGTTGTACCATCCATTGTAGCACGTGTGTAGCCCAAGTCATAAGGGGCATGATGATTTGACGTCATCCCCACCTTCCTCCGGTTTGTCACCGGCAGTCTCACTAGAGTGCCCAACTCAATGCTGGCAACTAGTAATAAGGGTTGCGCTCGTTGCGGGACTTAACCCAACATCTCACGACACGAGCTGACGACAACCATGCACCACCTGTCACTTTGTCCCCGAAGGAAAAGCTCTATCTCTAGAGTGGTCAAAGGATGTCAAGACTTGGTAAGGTTCTTCGCGTTGCTTCGAATTAAACCACATGCTCCACCGCTTGTGCGGGTCCCCGTCAATTCCTTTGAGTTTCAACCTTGCGGTCGTACTCCCCAGGCGGAGTGCTTAATGCGTTAACTGCAGCACTGAAGGGCGGAAACCCTCCAACACTTAGCACTCATCGTTTTACGGCGTGGACTACCAGGGTATCTAATCCTGTTTGCTACCCACGCTTTCGAGCCTCAGCGTCAGTTACAGACCAGAGAGTCGCCTTCGCCACTGGTGTTCCTCCATATATCTACGCATTTCACCGCTACACATGGAATTCCACTCTCCTCTTCTGCACTCAAGTTCCCCAGTTTCCAATGACCCTCCCCGGTTGAGCCGGGGGCTTTCACATCAGACTTAAGGAACCGCCTGCGCTCGCTTTACGCCCAATAAATCCGGACAACGCTTGCCACCTACGTATTACCGCGGCTGCTGGCACGTAGTTAGCCGTGGCTTTCTGGTTAGATACCGTCAAGGCGCTAACAGTTACTCTAGCACTTGTTCTTCTCTAACAACAGAGTTTTACGATCCGAAAAACCTTCTTCACTCACGCGGCGTTGCTCCGTCAGACTTGCGTCCATTGCGGAAGATTCCCTACTGCTGCCTCCCGTAGGAGTTTGGGCCGTGTCTCAGTCCCAATGTGGCCGATCACCCTCTCAGGTCGGCTATGCATCACGGCCTTGGTGAGCCGTTACCTCACCAACTAGCTAATGCACCGCAGGGTCCATCCATCAGCAGAAGCTTGCGCCTCTTTTCCTCCTTCAAACCATGCGGTTAAAGGACCTATGCGGTTTTAGCATCCGTTTCCGAATGTTATCCCCCTCTGATGGGCAGGTTACCCACGTGTTACTCACCCGTTCGCCACTAGATTGACCAGTGCAAGCACCGGTCGCTCTCGTTCGACTTGCATGTATTAGGCACGCCGCCAGCGTTCGTCCTGAGCCAGGATCAAACTCTCATGAAAAAAATTTGAATTTTTCATGAGCTTTGAAAAAGCTCATTTTAATTACTGACTTATTGTATCTCTTTAAGAGATAAGAAATTGTTGTTTCTTCATCAAAAGATGAAGTCCCTACACATTTGGTTTGTCTTCTTTGTTCAGTTTTCAAAGGTCAATCGTTGTTTTTCAACAACTTCTATATCCTATCACAGGACATTTTCACTGTCAACAGATTTCATGTAACTTTTTCAAAGTTTTTTTGAAACTGTTTTATAAGCGAACGTTCGCTCAACAGTGATATTAATTTATCATAACTGATTATCAATTTCAACCGATATGATTCATTTTTTCAAAAAAAGCTTTTTTTCTATTTTATTAAAAAATACTCAAACTAAGTCAGATTTCTTCTATATAAATCCATCTCGAATCTTTACAATTTCAGAATAACGCTCGTATAATTAATGATGTACAGAAGCCGAAATAGCTCAGTTGGCAGAGCAACGCACTCGTAACGCGTAGGTCGCAGGTTCGACCCCTGTTTTTCGGCATAGAAAAGCACTTAAAAGTCCTATAAAATAAGACTTTTTAAGTGCTTGTTTCTCATTTTTTTGTTCCATAATTTGTTCCATTTTCATAGAATTTTTCTCTTACATTGTCATATTCTGACACTCTATTTCTAGCATCTTAAACTCAATTATAACGACGATACACTACTAGGGTAAGCTAAGCAGCGTATTAGACAATGAAGAAAAAGACTTTAAAGCTTATTATTCTATCTATAGAATTAATAGATAAACCATTCATTTGCTTTTAAAAAAATGGAAATGTATTAATAGAAGCATTCCAGTCTTTATGACCAAAAACTAATTGAGTTCTACTTAGAAAAATCACGATGAAGAATTCGAGGATTGGCATTAAACAAACTAAAAAAAGCGATAGAAATTTTCTGTCGCTTTTTTTGTCTTTATTTTTTATTGAATTTATTTAAAAATCCACAACAGGATACATGCACCTACTACTGATACTATTACACTATGAAGATTTAAGCCTGTAACTTCATATCCACCGAAGAAGTTAAATACTGCTCCTCCAATAAAAAGCACCAACAATACCAGTAAAGATATTTGCTACCGCACCCATAGATTCATTTTTTTATTCATAATAATACTTGCGATCCATCCAGAAAATGCGCCAAGTACTAACCAAGATAGAATACCCATTTAATTCACTCCTTTAAATAATAAAAAGATAGCACGGCATTCAGCCGCACTATCCTCAGTAAATATAATTATACGACTATTTTTCTTCAGATTTAGAATCAAGTGCGTCTTTAGCTTTTTCAACTAATTCAGTCGCAACATCTTTAACATCTGAAGCAATTTCTTTAGCTTTTCCAACAGCTTGGTCTAAAAGACCTTCTGCTTTTGTAGAGTCGTCGTTAGTAACTTCTCCTACAACTTCCTTTGCTTTTCCCTTAACTTTATCTGTAAACCCTTTATCTGTCATAATAAATCTCCCTTTCTGTTTGGTATTTACACTTTTAATTATACATTAAAACAACTCAAACACAATGTATCTGCTTACATTCACAAAAAGAGCCATTTTTGTCGTTTTTGTTACGGTTAAAATCGGGTTTCCTTCACAAAGTCATCTTATATACGCGCCACGAATATTTTTTATGTTTATAATGAATAAATTTCAATATGATTTCCTAATACTGTAATTTTTACTGGTAAATCATCAGATTGGTCACCATCAATATCGGATTCTAATTTAGTATCCGATGAGATTGTAATATCTTTTGCTTTAATATATTCAATATTATCATTCTCAACGATATCACCTTTTAACAAATCTGGAATTAATGATATTTTTTTGAAATTATAGAAGCATTTTTTTCAAAAATTAATATATTCGCATACCCATCTTTGTTTTCTTCAAATATCTTTTTGTCAGCATAATAATTAGAAAGCAAAACTAATACTTGACTAGCTTCCCCTTCGTAATTCCCATTTTCTGTTTCAATTTTAATATTGAACACCTCATCTTTAATAACGGACTTAATTGTATTTATTGCATAAGCTAATACTCCATACTTTGTTTTATCTTCTATTTCAACATTATGAATCGCCTCTGGTAAACAACCTACACTAAAGATATATCCAAAATAGCTCTTATTTGCCTTTCCAATATCTATCGCATTTGTTTTATTAAAATCAAGCTGGTCAATTGCCTCATCTATATCTTGACTAATTTCTAGCAATTTAGTAATTAAATTGCCAGTCCCTCCTGGAATAATCCCTAATTTAGGGATATAGTCCTTTTCAGCAATACCAGAAATCACTTCATTAACAGTTCCATCCCCACCAAAAACAATTACCGCTTCATAATTCTCCTTTGAAGCTTCTTCCGCAAAAGCAGTAGCATCTTTAGCTTTTTCAGTAATCTTCGTTTCAATATATTCAAAGTATTCTTTTGCTTTATTTTCTAATTTTTCTTTATAGTCTAACGCCTTTTCTCCTCCAGAAGTTGGATTAATAATTAGCATTGCTTTTTTCATAAAAGTTATCTCCTTATAATCATTCTCAATTTTACTAATCTAGAAATAGATATATTATCTTTTGAGAGGTTTAGGCTATTATAGCATAGGTATTAAATTGTATTATTATCGCTGAACTTATTTACCGATAATGACTTTTTGTTTCAAATTACTTTTTTTACCGAAGAAAAATCTCTATTAGGAAAAAAACCTTTTATATCGAGACTTTCTCAATATAATTTTTTTCTGTTTTTTTATCATAAAAACCCCCTGTTTTTCCGCATATGAAAAAGCACCCAGTAGTCTCGTATTATCAAACTACTCGGTGCTCTTTTTGTATTTTAGAATCGATTTACTCCGAAATTGAATTAGTATCCCTATTATAATAATTCTCAATCAAAAAAACTTATAGTACTTTTAGATGCAGCGGTACTATTCCTAATTTTATTATTTTTTTCAACTTCATTGAATTCTTCATTACTTATTGAGGATATTTTTAGTAAATTCTCTGTTCGCCTTATCTTGCATACTCCAATGACGAATAAATTCTAAATCTCTCATAGAATATATTGGATTAAAAAAATATTAAGTTTCATATCAACATTGTTTAATTTTTGTATTCTCTATGTACATCAAAGCTATTGCATGAAATTGAAAATTTGATATCAGTTTATCGTCACGTTTTTTTCATATTCGGTATCAATAGCTTCACAAGACTGAATAAATAGGATTTCATCATTAGAAGGATGCTTAACATTCGAACCAAAAATATAAAAATAAAAAAATAGGCAGATACAAAATGATATTGCCAACCAAATAGATAAATCAACAAGAAAGTAACTATCAGCACTACTTGTAAATAAATTAAATGAGATTTTTTTAATATAACTAACATTTGAATCATTAAGTTTGATTTTAAAATACTCATAACTTCTAGTCAGAAACATTGGATCAAAGAATATTTTACTAAAGTTATTAAATCTAAAAATAAGGGAATATATAATAGAAACTAAACGGAATTTTCCAAAAATTTCAGAACGGCTAAGAAAAAAATAGATCATTAATATATTTCGCTAGGAATAACATAACCATAAATAAAAATTACATCAAAAAAAGAGACTCCTGTAATTAATTAGCGCTACACTATCCAATAATGATTGTGAAATAACAAAAAAACTCGTAACAAAAAGTAGGATATACGATACTATTCGTAAGACCTTATTCATCATTTCAATTAGCATAATATCCCCCTAAGCAAATTCAGGCTTTACTTATAACAATATACAACACAACAAATCCCAATAATCTGAAAACAAACTCGTTTACCATGTTTAGAATAATATAAGCAACTACTAACTTATCTTCTTTAACACTGTTCTTCTTAAACAAAAATACCATTTGCAGAGACTTCTATATATATTACAAGAAGATAATAGATTGAATAAATGGCAATACAACTTAGTGCTAAAAATAAAGATAAGTTTATCCATAAGAAACATACTTGCGAACAACATGAGTATAAACAGAATCAAAAAGAATGTTATCGCACCAAAGAACTTCCCTAATCTATACCTAGTTACTTCATTATGAATCGCGTGGCTATATTCATGAGCGAACTGAATATAATCTGTGTAATTTGCAATCTTTTTCTTAGTTAGCTCTTTTGTATAGTAGTTATAGCTAAAGAAAGAACCTTCTTTATAGTTCACACTGACATCACTCAACATGCCTTTCATTTCAAGTTCATGAGTATTCTCAATTTCTCTATTTTTATTGATCCTACTTTTTAATAGAAGTATTACTATTTCCAAAAGAATACAGATTATGACATTCACACCAAATAAATACATAAGATCAAATACCATCCTTCCCTTAGAAATACCTTCTACCTTATAAGCAATTCCATACTTATTTCATTATAACAAATTCATCTTCTGCTGCATACGGCATATTCTACACAACATAAAAACGGTTGAGGATTACTCAACCGTTTCTCTTTGGACTAATTCAATAATTTTTAATACAACGCCGCTGGCTTTTTGCATGCTTTCGAGGGTTACGAACTCGTATTGTCCATGAAGGTTCTCTGCTCCGGTAAATAAGTTTGGAGTTGGAATTCCTTTATAAGTAATAATACATCCGTCCGTCCCTCCACGGAATGGTTGAATGTCTGGCGTGATACCACATTCTTTATAAGCCTCAATCGCTACTTCAACCGAAGTCATATCGTCTTTTAAGATTTCATACATATTATAGTACTCATCGTAAATCGTGCATTCGATACGAGGCACATCATACGTTGCATTTTGCGCATCGACGATTTGTTGGAACTGCGCTTTTCGCTCTTCGAATTTCTCCATCGAGTGATCGCGAATAATATATTCCAATTCAACCTTACCGATGTCGCCGGATTGTTTCGATAACATAAAGTAGCCTTCGTATCCACTCGTACGTTCAGGCACTTCGGCTTCTGGCATACGTGAAAATAGTTTTGCCGCTTCTGCCAAAGCATTCACCATCACATCTTTAGCTTGCCCTGGGTGAACACTAGTCCCATGAATCGTCACCACTGCACGAGCCGCATTGAACGTTTCATATTCTAGCTTCCCTACCACTCCACTATCTAAAGTATAGGCAAATTTTGCAGGCATACGCTCCGCTTTGAAACGGTGCGCGCCTTTCCCGATTTCTTCATCCGGACCAAACGCTAACCAAATATCGCCATGAGGAGCCTCTGGATGCGCCATTAAGTACAAGCAAGCTTCTAATATAGAAACAAGCCCCGCCTTATCATCGGCACCTAGTAATGTCGTTCCATCAGTTGTAATTAACGTTTCGCCAATATAGTTCTTCAAACTTGGAAACTCGCTGACCGTCATTACTAAATTCTTTTCGGCATTAAGCACCACATCTTCTCCGTTATAATTCTCGTGAATTTGTGGTTCGATGTTTTCCGCATTAAAATCTGCAGTATCGACGTGAGCGATAAATCCAATCGCAGGCGCTGCACTTCCTTCTTCTAAGTTACTTGGGAGGAGCGCCACTAAGTAGCTGTCCTCTGGATCGAGTTCTACTTTTTGAAAGCCGTACTCCACTAACTCGTCACGAAGCATTTCTAAAAATTCCCATTGACTCTTTGTCGTAGGAATCGTTGTTGATTTCAAATCGCTACGCGTATTAATTTTCGCATATCGAATAAATCGTTCTAACATTGTAGGATACATGTTAATAAGAGTCATCTTCTTTCACTTGGTGGAACTCTAAGTCTGCAATTGTTTCACGACCGAACATTTCAATCGCAACTTTAATTTTTTGTTTTTCGTGGTCAAGTTCTACTACTTTACCGCTCATATCATTGAAGGCACCTTCTGTAATGATTACGTAGTCTCCAACAGATACGTGTAAATCAACTGGAGCATGAACTTTTTCACCGATACGTCCTAAGATAGCTTCTACTTCTTCTGGTAATAATGGAGATGGTTTTGAACCAGCACCGTGTGAACCAACGAATCCAGTTACGCCTGGAGTGTTACGAACAACATACCATGCTTGGTCTGACATGACCATTTCAACTAATACATAACCAGGGAAAGTTTTTTCTACAGTTGTTTTTGTTTTACCGTCTTTTACTTCTACTTCCTCTTCTTCAGGTGAAATCACGCGGAAGATATTTTCTTCCATACCCATGCTTTGGATACGTGATAATAGATTTGATTTAACTTTGTTTTCATAACCTGAATAAGTGTGCAATACATACCATTCTTTTTCCATTGATACTCCTCCTTGAGTGTTGACAACATTTTTCCATACAAAAAAACCTTCATAAGCGAAGGTTTTTTCAACTGCTCTTAGTATATCACTAATCACTTTAAAGTACTATTATTTTAAAAGGAATGTAATGAGTTGATGCACTCCATAGTCCACTACTGCAAAGAAGCATAGTGCAGCAAGCACTGTCATAATTACTGTAATTGTATATTTGTTTACTTCTTTACCTGTTGGCCAAGTAACTTTTTTCATCTCTTTAATCACATTTGATAAAAAACGCATTTCGAATCTCCTCTTCCTTTTATTTTGTTTCGCGATGTAGTGTTTGTTTGTTGCAATACTTGCAGAATTTTTTAATTTCTAGACGTTCTACTCGTCGATTTTGTCCAAGCGTAATCGTGTAGTTTCTTGAACCACATACGCTACAAGCTAACGCCGCTTTTTTCTGAGCCATATTTTCACTACTTTCTATAAATCCATATCTACTCCATCATAAGGAAATGAACTTGCTTTGTCAAGTAGACGCTTAAACTCTGCCACACCAGTAACGATCCCTTAAATAATCAAAAAAAGCTGACACTCGACACCCTCTTCATGCTATTTTTTTACGTCTTACTAAAATTTTATTCTTCAAGCTCACGGCTTTTGGTGCCCATGTATGGAACATTTCAAACCAGAACTTAGAAATCGGCATATCAAATTCACCGATATATTCCACTAACTCTGGGATCAAACGATTGCTTGAATCCGTTAATCCCGCCGTGATGTTCTTGGTCTTCAGAAACTCCGAAAGAAGTCAAACGAACGAATGCCTTTTTTTCATCATAAAGAGTTTGCATAATCCAAGATACAAGCGCCTTATTGGCATTCAAGCCACCATCATCTGTGATGTTAGCGCCATATAAGTAGTACGCTTTTGTCTAAGTATGTTACGACGAACGCTCCGCTGACGACTTTTTCCTTCCGGATACTTCTCTAAGTCGCCTTTCACGCGTTCGATTTCTTTTTCGTATTTAGCAATGTTGACCTTCAATGATTCGATTTGTTTTTCTACATTTTCAATCCGTTTTTGGATTGTTCAATGTTTCCAACTGTCCTGTTAACTTGTCGAATTCTTTTTTTGCGCTGTTTCTAAGCGATTTGTCGCAAAGTCTAATTGCACATTGTAGTCCACTTTTGCAAAGTATAAATCCACCATGCCTTTTGGGTGAAGGTGTTGATACATCGTTGTTAAATACTCGATACTACGCGCCACGTATTGATCGCGCTCAGCCGTAATTTTATTTAACTCATCATAAATCGGCATATCTTCAAGCGTTCCCTTGTAGCAAACAACCCCTTGTTTCTTCGCTACATTCACTTTATAACGTTCTTTCTTATTGAACGTTTCGACGATACCTTTCCTTCGTCTTTCAACGGTAAAATCATTGTGAGACGTGGTTGAATCCCATCAAACCCTAAATCCATTGGGCGTTCTACAAATCCAGCCGCTAAAATGTTTTTGCGGTATTCTTCATTATTGAATCCACCTTCAACCATTTCGAACTTGTTTGTCCATTCACGCCATTGTAATTCTGGGTCAATCTTTAATCCAAATGCATTTTTAGATTTCAAATACACTTTTAAAGTCGCAAACACAGATTTTAATTGTTCTGCATTTGTATAATCCGTTACGATTCCGCGCGGTGCATACGCTAAATATTGATTCACAGCAGGTAATTTACGATAAAGAATCATCGCAGCCGCAACAGGTTCATGATTATCCGACATGACTAGTAGTACGTCTCTTGTCCATGAGCCATCCGTCTTCACTTCGCCCCATTCAGGCGTTTGGAAAACCGTTCTGTTGGCTTGAGTTTCCATAAAAGCATGATACTCTTCTAACGCATTCGACATCTCTTTTATATACATGTGAGCACTCTCTTTCCTTTTTACGTTTCCTTACCAGTATTACATTTTCAGCAAAAATATGTCAAAAACTTTAACAAAGAAAAAAGCTTTTACGTATCAACAGAAGACAGTCTTATACAAAAGTTATCTCAAAGAATAAAATAGAACATAAAAAGAGCGCACCTTGTTAGTGCACTCTCAGTATAATTTTTAGAATAGTTTCAAGTATTGGTCTAATTCCCATTGTGAAACTTGACTACGGTAAGCAGCCCATTCGAAACGTTTTGCTTCGATGAAGTTGTCTAGAATATGACTTCCTAAAGCTGACTGAACGGTTTCGTCTTGTTTCAAGTATTCAATCGCTTCGTTTAATGTTCCTGGTAAATCATCGATTCCAGCTTCTTTACGTTCACGAGCAGACATCGCATAGATGTTGCGGTCGATAGCTGCAGGAACTTCCATTTTTTCTTTAACCCCTTCAAGACCAGCTGTTAAAATCGCAGCCATTGCTAAATATGGATTTGCAGATGGATCCACGCTACGCAATTCGATACGAGTTGAAATGCCACGAGATTCCGGAATACGGATTAGCGGTGAACGGTTACGTGCAGACCATGCAATGTATACAGGCGCTTCGTATCCCTGGAACTAAACGTTTGTATGAGTTTACGGTTGGGTTACATACGGCAGTTAGAGCTTTGGCATGTTTCATAACCCCAGCGATGAAATGACGGCAAGTGTCGCTTAGACGTTGGTCGCCATTTTCGTCAAAGAACGCATTGTTTCCGTCTTTATCAAATAATGATAGGTTGAAGTGCATTCCGCTACCAGCAATTCCGAATACTGGTTTTGGCATAAATGTCGCATGCAATCCATGTTTACGCGCAATTGTTTTTACAACAAGTTTAAATGTTTGGATGTTGTCACAAGCAGCTACTGCATCTGAGTATTTCCAGTCGATTTCGTGTTGACCTGGAGCTACTTCGTGGTGACTTGCTTCGATATCGAATCCAATTTTTTCTAATTCAAGAACGATTTCACGACGGCATTCTTCCCCAAGGTCAATTGGAGCTAAGTCGAAATAACTACCTTGGTCGTTTCCTTCAAGCGTTGGTTCGCCGTTTTCGTCCAATTTTGAATAAGAAGAACTCTGGCTCTGGTCCCTAAGTTGAAGTTTGAGAAACCTAATTCTTTCATTTCGTTTAAGACACGTTTTAAGTTTGAACGAGGGTCCCCCGCAAATGGCGTTCCGTCTGGTTTGTATACATCACAGATTAAGCGTGCGATTGTACCGTGTTTGCTGCTCCATGGGAATACTACCCAAGTTGAAAGATCTGGATATAAGTACATATCACTTTCTTCGATACGAACAAATCCTTCGATTGAAGAACCGTCAAACATCATTTTATTGGCCAACACTTTGTCTAATTGTGTAATTGGCACTTCCACGTTTTTTTAATCGTTCCTAGGATATCTGTGAAAATTAATCGTAAGTAACGAACATCTTTCTCTTCTACCTGTCTTCTAATCTCTTCATGTGTAATCATTGGCTTCCTCCTATAAGTTCCATTTTTCTCCGCCAGAGTAGCGGCTAATATGCATAATCTCGTCGTAGAAGATTCGTCGGACATCCTCATCCGTCAGCGCATCTTTTTACGCTTTCTCCTTCGATACGGGATTTGTATTCTTATTGAAAATCTTCTGAATGGCCATAATGGTTAATCCATCGGCCAGGTAATCTTTAATTTCCAATAAGCGATCGACATCATTCAATGAATACATGCGGCGGTTCGTCTCAGAACGTTCCGGGATGACCAAGCGCTGTTCTTCATAATATCGAATTTGTCGTGCAGATAAATCGGTCAGCTTCATCACTGTTCCGATTGGAAAGACGGCTAGTGAACGTCGTAATTCCTTTTCACCCATCTGCCTTCCTCCTTTATAGGGTTATTGTAAATAAAAGTTTTATCTTTTGTCAAAACTGCCCTTACCTCTTATGTAAGATAATATAACATGAAAAACGGGGTATTGTCTCAGTTAAGCTTTCGATAGCTGAGAGAATACCCCGTCTTATGGTTTTGTGTGCTGTAGTTTTTGTTATTTTTTTGAGAACTTTTTGTTACTTAATCGACTCCTGATTGTCGTCTATTGTTTGAACGGTCTCATCGACTTTATATTATGGTAACCTCACCCCTTTCTGTCTAAATTAGTTTTAACCTCTTGAATCATCTTTATTTCATGGTGCTCCACCTCACTTATTAATGCACTCATTTTCAATGTCATCATTCATCTTCATATTTTGGTGGACTCACCCCTTTCTGTCTAACTGCTGTTCGTCTTCTTAAATTTTCTTTATTCCATAGTGTTCCACCTCACTTATTAATGCACTCATTTCAATGTCATTATTCATCTTCATATTTTGGTGGACTCACCCCTTTCACGATTCCTTAGAAATTCTTATCGATTTTATCTGCCTCCTGGTCTACCGCCTTGGCCTGGTTGTCCTCCTGGACCTCCTTGACCTGGCTGTCCGCCACCAGGGCCACCTTGGCCAGGTCTACCACCAGTATTAGCTGCTTGCTTAGAAGCTGTTGCTGTTGTTGAGTTTGAACCAACTTTAATCGTATATTTTTTTCACCGTCTTTAATCTCCGGACTACTAATTAATACCGTCGCGAATGCCTTAGAAAGCTTTTAGACTTGCGACTGTTTTTACCAGAAGAGTCGACCACTTCAACGGTTGTTCCAGCCGTTCCTTGAACACTTGCCATTAGGAAAGCATGGCTAGAGTCGCTACCAAATCCCATTGTCATTTCTCCATTATCGACAAAGAGGACTGTACCACCGTTTAGTTTTCCATTGTCGTCATAGTCAAGAGCTGCGTTGGCGCCGCTTGTTGGGCCATTAACAACGACTGTTCCGCCGTTAATCTCGATAGACCCATTGGCATCCAATCCGTCCCCTTCAGCATCAACGGTTAATGTTCCGCCGTCGATGACAATCTTCACTTCGCCTGCTTGATCCAAGTTTTTTTCACATTTGCGGCTTCGGCTTTTACGGTCTTCGTTTGTTGCCCTGGGCCTTGTTCTTCAGACGATTCTAACGTCCAGTCTTTTTGCATTCAATCCATCATCAGAAGATTTTCACTGTGACATTTCCCCGACTTGATGAATTAATCGTGCCTCAAGACCTTCTTCACTCTTTTTGCACATCGATAGTTGCACCTTCGTCGATGAGCATTGTATTCGAAGCGTTGATACCATCATCTCCTGCATTTGACAGTGATGTTCGTATTGGTTAAGTAAATATTTCCTAACAATACATCATCTTCATTGTCTGAGTGAATACCATCTTCATCGGCAGTTAAGTTTAATGTCGCGCCCTGACACGTTCACGAAGTCGTTGGCTGCTACACCGTGTTTTTTTCGCGGTTGTTGTAACAGTCGCGTCCACGATACGAATGCCGTCTTTTTGACTTAATCGCATTGCTTGCTGCACCTGTTACCGTTAATGAACCTTTACCGTTAATCGTCAAGTCGCTATCGGAGTAAATCGCTCCTTTAACCGTTGATGTTGATTCATCAGCTACTTCATTTTTCGTTCCATCGGCAACTGTTAAAATCACTTTTTTTCGCCGTGTCGACGAGTACCGGAGCTTCCGTATTCTTCAAGGTCACATTTTTGAAAGACGATTTGTACTTCATCTTCCTTACCTGCTGCAACTTTCAATTGAACGCTTGTCGCCGTTCCTTCGACGATATACGTTCCAGCTTTTGTAATTTCTACTGTACTTCCGCTGACCGTTACGCCATTCCCCTGAAACAGTAGCTGTCGTTCCTTGCAGCGAAATCTTCGAAGCTTTTACTTTCGTCGTAAGTCGCTGTTAAGTCGCTTGCTTCAAAATAAAGAAGCCGTCTGCGTAGTTGAAGTTGTAGATGTCTTTGTTGTTGTTTGAGTGTTTGCGTCGGCTGGCTTAATACACTTTTGCGATCCGCAAGCGGCCAACCCTAGAGAGATAAATAATGGTTCTATAATTTTTAGGGGTTGATGGAATTTTTCCACCAACCCTATTTTAGTGTATACAAAAAGGCCAACATCCATTATATTAAAAGCGCTGAAACCTAAAACAAAAGGATGATGACCATATGAACAATATACTAGAAGCTACACTACAAATCAAAGATAAAAACATGATTTGGGATAATAAAGTTCAAGAGAAGATATTTAAAAAGAGAAAATCTTTATTTTATTCAGCTACATATACGCATAAACCAGAATTTTGTACTGTCTGTGGATGTGTTAGCCAAAATAATAATATCGTTAAAAACGGCACGAAAACATCTCGTATCACTCTCTGTTCTGTTTCAGGCCTTCCGGCCTACTTAAATCTACGCAAGCAGAGATTTCTCTGTAGAGAATGCGGCTCTTCATTTACTGCAGACACTAGTCGAATCGTAGAAAAACACTGTCATATCTCTAAACGATTAAAAAATGAAATCAAATCAAAAATTAGTGAAACAGTATCTGAAACATATATCGCAAAAGAAACAAATGTTTCAGTTCATACTGTAAGACGTATCATAGATGATACAGCACGATTATTAACGATTAAACCATTACACGATTTACCTGAGCATTTGTGTTTTGATGAATTTAAATCCGTCAAATCTTCCGATAGTAATATGAGCTTCATTATTTGTGATAGCACTACACACAAGCTGGTCGATGTTGTACGAGATAGAAAATCTTACAGTTTGAAACAATATTTTTATCGTTTTGAGCCTAAGACTAGATTAAAGGTAAAAACCATCTCTATCGACATGTACGTACCGTACATTCAATTAATAAAAGGAATGTTTCCTAACGCTAAAATTATCATTGATCCTTTTCACATCGTACAAGCCTTAAATAGAGAATTAAATCGAACTCGGGTACGTGTCATGAATCAGCATCGTTATAAAGACGCTAAATTATATCGAAAGTTAAAACATTATTGGAAGTTAATTTTAAAGAATCCTAATGAACTTCAGAACTATAAATATAATCGTTATAAGCTTTTTGAAAGCTTTATGACAACCCAAGGAATTGTGGATTATATCTTAGAAAACAATCCATCTCTTAAACATGATTATGAGGTTGTACATTCACTTCGTGAATGTATACAGGATAGAGATTATATAGAATTCAAGGAAACGATTGAAGCAGCTACGCAATTAGACCTATCTCCTGGGTTAAAAAGAGTATTAAAGACTCTTATGACTTACTTGCCATATATTCAAAATACTTGTGAGTATCCAACTAGAACAAATGGCCCTATCGAAGGAATAAACAATAAAAATAAAAAGTGCTTAAAAAGAAATGCTCATGGTTTTAAAAAACTATTACCATTTTAGAAACAGGATTATCTTAATAACAAAAATGTTTGGCCCTAAAACAAAAGGAATTAAGCAACAATTAGTTGCTTAATCCTTCCTAAATTCTTCATCAACACTATTTGACAAAGAGCCTAAATAATGTTGTCGTCAATAACCATTGTCTTTTTCTTTTTCCATCTCGTTTTTCCTCGATTCCTTTTCTTGATGGTTTTTAGTATACGAAGCGAACTTAAAATGAACTTAAAATAAAAAATAACCCATGGATAATTTATCCATGAGTCATTTCGTTATTTCGTTTGTTCTGTCATTCCGCGTTTTAGTGCAACTCTTTTACTCTTAGAGAATGATACGCGATCTCCGTCTTCTGTTAAGAAACCACTTTGAAGAAGGCCTGCAAAGAATAAATTGTTACTTTCTTTCAGTTTTGACAACGTATATTTCGTTAAGTCAACTTCAACCGATGAGATGAGTTTGCCATCTTTTTCAGTAATTGAAGTCACAACCCCATTTAACCCTTTTCATCGATTCAAAGAGTTTTTCGTTATCCTTACGAGCCCTCAGTGTGTTCAGTAGGTTCATTCGTTTCGATCTTAATCTTTGTCACGGTGTCAGTCTTTTTATCATACGTATAAACTAAAGTTACGTCCGTATCACCTGATTTTTTTGAGTAAAAGTCGCAGTCTCTTGTGAGCTACAACCTACTAATAGAAATAGGAAGCTAACCCTCAAAAATAATTTGAAAAGAATTTTTCATTGGTCTCCCTCGCTTATTGAGCTTTCTTTTGGAATAATTTTTGGTAGTAGAAGTACACTGTTGCTGCTGATGCTGCAAATGCTACTAAGTAGAAGAAGATTGCAATTTTTGATCCTGTTTGTAATCCATCTACGAATGATTGTGCAGTGCGGCTCGCTGCCGATGGGTTTGTAAATGCTTCAGAAAGAAATGCATTTACTGCTGAATTTGATTTTCCACTGAAGAAATCAGATAATTTTCCAAGAGCATCTAAGAATCCGCCACCTAAGATGTTTCCTAAGAAGACAGATACTACCATTGCTAATGAAGCTACATTCACGTTAGTCCATAAGTTTTTACTTGCTTTATGAGCTTGGTATAAGAAATATCCAGTAAATACGGCACCTACTAATGCAAAGAAGAATGATAAACCAAAGTATAAACTTAAGTTCTGCACTTTATTAGAAAGGTCCCTATACGCTGCTTGTAAACTTGTAATATTCATTCCGCCGTTTGAACCAAACGCAAAACTTAGTCCGTTTAACAATACTAACAGTGTGAAGATTGCAAGAGCGATAGATACACCGAAGAAGATTTTTTCGAATAAATTATTTTTATTATAGCTTTCAACTTTATCAACAGCTTTTTCTGTTGCTTCATTAATTTTTGCTTTGTTTTCTTCAGTGAACACTTTGCTTGCTGCTTCTCCGATTTTTTCTTTTGCAACACCAGCAACTTCTTTTGCTTTTTCAGCAGCCTCTTCTGCTTTTTCTTTTACGTCTTCAACAACTTCTTTGAAGTCGCCATCTGCTTCAGGAGCTTTTGCTTCTTTCGCTTCTTCAACAACTGTTTCCGCTACTTCTTTCACTTCTTCAGCTGTTTCTTTTGCTGCTTCAACTACTTCGTCTTTTACTTCTGTAGCTTTTTCAGCAACTGATTCAAGATTTTTGTTCTCGTTTTGATCCATTGTGACACCTCGTTTTTTATTTTATTTCCTTTAGTCAGTTTATCACAATCACGCGTTTTCTTCTAGTTTTCAACAATTGAAAATAGAAAATTATATGAACTCTTCCCTTAAGGAAATAAAAATAAGAGCTAGACTTTCGCCTAGCTCCTATAAGTTAAGTTTTATTTTAGGACCGTACCATCCGCTAATGTGATTGTATATCCGTTAAAGTTGATTGTACCTTTGTTTTCTAATGATGTGATTGTGACATTCCCGGTCAATGTCCATGTCGCCCCCTCTTCTACTGTGATTACTGCGTTATTGTCCACGGCAGTCCCTCCTTCGGCATTTTTTACGATATTGATGGTCCCTGTAAAGTTTGTTCCTTTGCCCATTGTAAAGTTCAATGTAGATACGGTATCCACCTCAATCGCTCCAGTTAATGTTTGGTCTCGTCGTTGTTAAAATCAACTTGACCACCATTGGCACCGGCTGTACCCCAGCCACGTGTTGCATCATTTCCTAAGATGGCTAATAATCTGCCAGATGAATCTTGATTTGTGATCGTTACGTCTTCTAAAGTGATGACACTGTGTGTGTTTGTTACGTAGATTTGGTCTCCGTTACGTCCTGTTAAAGTGCCACCTTTTCATTGTGAAAGTAGAGGTTCCACTCTCAGCATCTCCTGACATTGATTGGTAAATCATCACGTTGTGCACGTTATTGTCTGAAGAGCTACCCTCTGTTGAACTCATATTCCCTGTTACATTGGTATTTTTCTAATGTGATAGAGTTTTGACCCTCGATTACAAGTGCTTCTGAGTTTTCAGCGTTCAATGTTGCATTTTTAACAGTGATATTCGCTGTAGAGTATACGGCTGGTGAGTTGTATCCTGTAGAAGTGTATGTTCCTTTATCTACAACTACTGTACCACCACCACGGTCTGTACGAATCGCTGCTGATGAATTTCCTGCGGTGTTTACCGTCAAGTTTGTTGCGTTCATCGTACCTTCACCAGTGGTTTTGGATACCACCTGAGTTATCTTTTGTTGTTGTGATTGTTGTGTCTGATACATTGACGGTCGTTCCTGAGCCGTAACTGAACACCCCGTTCCCGTTTTGTGCAGTTGTATTGACGGTTGAGTTTGTGAGTGTTACCGTTGCTCCATCCGTTGCTAAGAATCCTGCGTTCATTCCGTAGAAATCGCCGTTTTCTGTATTCGATGTTGCTCCGGCTGTTTTGTTAACCGTTACGCCATCTAATGTGACTGTTGCTCCTGTTACACGGAGTGCATTTTCATCATCTCCGGTAGATTCATATGTTTCTCCTGTTACTGTTGCATCTGTTGTTAAATTTGTTGCTGCCTCACCTTGTGTCACTTGGTCGCTCCCGCCAAATCCTTCTCCTCCAGGTTTAGCTGGGGGACTCTGTTGTGATTGGACTTGAGAAGTCGCCTCAGCTTGTGTTTGTGTTTGTGTGTTTTGGCATGCAACTAAAGTTGTTGCAATAGTAATCGTGGATAATAGAACAATCATTCTGTTTCTTTTCATTTTGGTCCCCCTCGCTTCCTATCAACTATTTGTTGATGGTTTTATCATAACGGGCTTACTTAAAATGAACTTAAAACAAAAAAAGTTTTTTTCGAAAAAGTTTTTTTCAGACTGAAAAATTATCATATATGATAATTACCATATATGATAATGTCGCATAAAAAATGACGCTGGAATTATTTTCCAACGTCTTTGATTTTATATCTCTTTTAAAACAAAAGCCCAATCTTTATTGTAGATTGGGCTAATCCTCTTCCGGATTCCATTGATATTTTTTGAGTGATACATTTGTCGGGCTTTTAAGGATGATTCTTTCAGCTTCTAATAATTCTTTTTGTTCAAACCATCCTGGTACCAATCTTCCACTTGCATTAACGACTCTGTGGCAAGGATAGTCGCCATAGATTTCTACCTGACTTAAAATCTTTCCAACTAATCTTGCATTTTTCTGTCGACCTATGAGTTTAGCAATCTGTCCATAGGTAGCAACTTTTCCGCTTGGAATTTCACCAACCACTTCTAAAACTTCATAGATAAGTCGATCATCCATTTTTCTCACCCTCAATGACAAAGCGAATTTGAGTTTCACTTGTGAGTTCTGCTGTCAACTGTACATCGTTAGCCTCGGCAATCTTCTGCGCGATAGAAAGCCCTAGTCCGCTACCGCCTGTCGTACGATTTCTCGAACTGTCTACGCGGTAGAAGCGATCGAAAATCTGACTGACCTGTTCTTTCGTCATTGGTTCGGTTTCATTTCCAATGGCTAATTGATTTCGTTTTGCCTCGATGGTGATGATAGGTTCACCGACCGTATACTTCATCGCGTTATCGAGCAAGATACGAATCAACTCCGTCATCGCGCTCTTATTCGTTGTGATAATCGTTTGTGCCTCCCCAGTAAATTCTACCTGGAGTCCTTTTTCATTTAAAACTGGTAAAATCTCTTCTACGATACCTTTCGTAACGGCTACTAAATCGACTTCCTCTTTTTGTCGCAGCCGCTTCTCCTTCGTCGTATCTTGAAAGAAGTAACATCTGCTCCACAAGAGAGTTCAGACGCTTAATTTGGCGCTTGTTACTATCGACAAATTTAGCTTCTGTGCCCATCATTGCAAGTAAATCCGTATTGGCTGAAAGGACCGCTAACGGTGTCTTAATCTCATGACTGGCATTAGACACGAATTGTCGCTGACGCTCCACGTTTTCCACAAACGGACGAATTGCACGGTTAGATGCAAGACGAACGAGTACATATACAACGAGTATACATAAAATAAATACGGTTAACGTAACCATCAATAATCTTGAATTCTGCTGAACTTCACGATGCGCATCAATAAACACGACCATCATTTCAGAGTCTGTTTTGGATACTTGGTAACGTAGAGCGCCTTCCCAGCCACTAGTAGCTGTTCCTTGTGCAATTAGAAGCGCTTTGTCAGACAAAGTATCCTCTTCAATAGAAACTAGATGTGTTTTATCCACAGATTTAATCGCATTATTCGAGATTTTCACCACTGCATAACGGATGGATAATTGGTCATCTTTACGAAACTCCTGACCTTTTGGAAATCCATGCTCTGGATGTTCTTTTGGTCCGCTACCATCTGGAGCTTCAGGAAAAACTCCGTCATTTTCAATGAGCATTGTCGAGAGTCGATCCACTTGTGCTTCTGTTTGCCGATAGTTCAGTACGTTTACCGCCACTAACACAACCAGTAGTACTGCCGTAAACGACAGCATGGCACTTTTTACAAAGCTTTTTTGAAGTTGTTTAAACATGCAAGCTCCCCTTTTATTAACTATCATTCATTTTTTCAACTGTAATTAGGCTTCGACCATCAACTGATAGCCTAGACCACGTGCAGATTTAATCGTCACGTTCGCCTCAATACTTGCTAATTTCTTACGAAGAGATGAGATATTCACCCATACGACATTAATCTCCGCATCTGAGTCGAGTCCCCATACTTTTCCCATAATTAACTCGGTCGATAATACTTGATTGCTATTCATCATAAAGTACTCCATCAGTTGAAACTCTTTATTATTCAATAGCACTTGTCCGCTAGCGGATTGGATTGTGAACTTATCGCGATTTAATTCAATATTTCCAACCGTCATCACTGACGATACGAAAACATTTGGACGGCGAAGTAATGATTTCACACGCGCTAACAACTCAGGCGCTTCGAACGGTTTCGTTAAATAATCGTCCTCACCTTCTTCTAGCCCTGTTACTTTATCTTCTAATTGGCTCTTTGCCGTCAACATTAGAACAGGTGTGGTATTCCCTCCTGCACGTAATTCACGCACCACTTCCACTCCAGATTTCTTCGGCATCATGACATCCAGTAAAATTAAATCATATGGTGTTGATTCAGCATAAAACAGCGCGTCCGCACCGTCGTGAACGAGTTCCACACTATATTTGCATTTCTAGCATCATTTTCAGCGCTTCAGCTAAATCAATTTCATCTTCTGCTACTAAAATTCTCATAGTATTACCTCTTCTTTTTTCTTCAGTATACGTTTCGTACTTAAAATTTACTTAAACCGACTTCTTACATGTGTTTGCAAATGAGACGAGTAACTCACGCAATTGTTGCTTTTGGTTGCAGTCTAATCCACGCAATGTATGTTCCATCATTTGATGTTGCGCTGGAATTAAATCATCGAGCAGCTTCTTCCCTTTTTCTGTTAATGAAATGTGCTTTGTTTTCCAGTCTTTTTCAATCGCAATTAATTCCAACTTGTCTAAATGACGAATGCAATGCGTAATATTTCCCTGCGTCAAATTCAACGTTTGCGCAATCGTCTTTTGATCCATCGTTTGATTTCGGAAAATCAGATGTAACACTTCAAAATGAGTCGGATTCAACCCCACTTCTTTTAATGACATCGAAAAAGTTTTCAAGTTCTCATTGTAGATTTTCATAATCATCATCCAAATCTCATGAGACACATTCATTTTTTCAGATTCTGTAACCATACAAACACCTCTTTCACCGTTTACTTTACTATTGAAATGACCTCCTGTCAAACTCTCTCTCCGTCCCCGCACCCTCTTTTCCCACTCCTAGCTCCTAAGAAAATTGGTTTAACTAAAACCAGGTCCTTCTGCTGAAAAAGAGTAAGAATAACAAGTGCCTTCAATGAACGGCACACACTTTTCTTCTCCGCCCGCCCCTTAAAATGGTTTAACTGAAACCAGGGATCTATACTGAAAAAGAGTAAGAAAAACGAGTGCCTTCAAATTCTATAGTAGTCATTGTAGCGGTTGTAATCGATGTGAATTACTGACACTTGGAATTCATTCCTAGTGTCAGTTTGAAGATCGATAGACCCGAGACCCAGGCTCAGGTCGGTACAGCACTAATGACTACTATAGAGTTATTTGAAGACACGAAGTGTCTTACTCTTTTCCTTTTTCCAGAGCACAAAAAAGAGCCCTGGTTTCAGGTTAAACCAGGACTCGGAAAGCACAATTTCCCTAGTGAGCTATCCAAATTTTTTTCTGACGAATCAGCGCCACACACGCAATCACTACCACAACGAAAGTTCCGAGTGCCGCTGTCCCGTTTACAGTAAGTGAATATAACCATGGGCTCATTCCTTCTGGTGCATATTTACCCCAGAAAATAACCCCGGCAATATAGTGGAAGAAGTAGCGAACGCCAACTCCTACAAAAGCTGCAGTACAAGCTAACGTAATCGCAGTTGTATATTTTTCAGCTTTTAACGCTTTTTGGAACGGACTATATAGAAGTCCTGCAAGTCCCATCACTGCAAATGCAATGACATATTCGATGAGTACTTGTTCAACAGACAAGAATGACACTTTACCTACTGCAAAGTGGAGTAATCCCCATAGCAAACCTGCTGCTAAACCTGGTGCCAAGCCGCGGCGTAGTGAAAAAATAACAAGAACAATTGCTCCCCACGACGGTGTAAACCACCCAGCAAAGTCCGGAATAAAGGACAACGCCATTGACAACGCTGCAATAATTGCAGCTTCTACCCATACTAAAACATTTCTCTTCATGAAAAAAGAGCCTCCTTCGTTTATTGAAAAACACAAAGAGACTCCGTCTAAAACTTCGAAATCAAATACAATTCCTACGCACGTACTAACGTAACAGGTTCAAGGGTTTGTAACAACATCTCAGCCAAAATGGCACCCCTTTGTACTTTTCACATATTTAACTGTTTCTAATATACTACTGTAGAGCATATTTAGCAAGCATTATTTACTATGCTTGTGAATTTTTCTTATTGACAATCACTAACATTGATCCTGCTAGAAGTGCCACTACTGCTGCCCAAACTCCTACAGTTTTTGTACCTGTATTTGGAAGTTCTGGTGCTTCTGTTGTAGTTTCTACTGTTGTTGGAGCAACAGTTGTAGAAAGCCGCTGTCGTTGGAGCCTCTGTTGTCGTTGTTACTGTTGTTGCTTCAGTAGTTGTAGTAGTTGTTGGAGCTTCAGTCGTTGTTGTTGACGTCGTAGACTCCGTAGTAGTCGTTGTCGTTGTTGGTGCAACGGTAGTCGTCGTTGTTGTTGTAGACTCAGTTGTCACCGCAGTTGTTGTTGGCTCCTCTGTCGTTGTTGACGTTGTAGACTCAGTTGTTGTCGTACTTGTTGTAGGAGCTTCTGTCGTCGTTGTTGACGTTGTAGACTCAGTTGTTGTCGTACTTGTTGTAGGAGCTTCTGTCGTCGTTGTTGACGTTGGTGCTTCCGTTGTAGTCGTACTTGTCGTTGGAGCTTCTGTCGTCGTTGTAGTAGTTGTTGTCGTAGTAGTTGTTGTCGTTGTCTCTGCTTTATTGACAATTTCCTTACGAGCTACTTTACTTGCATCAAAATCTGCTGCATTTACGACTACATCATTTTCTAACAGTTGGAATCCTGAAGGAGCTTTTGTTTCACGAATAATGTATTCATCGCGTAATAAGTTGGATACTTTTGCAGTACCATCTGCTCCTGTAACTAATTTACCAACAGATTTACCAGTTGCTTTACGGATAACGTCAAATTCAGCGTTTGCTAAAGCTGAACCATCGTCCCCTTTTTTATCGATCACAATTTCAAATGTGTAACCATCCGCTGAACCACTAGCTGTTTGATATACATATGGTGATTCTTTTGCATCAATACGTGTTTTGTTTGCATCTAAGCTTGCGTAGTTCACGAATGTTTCCCCTGAAGCTGGCGCATAAGGAACACGCACTTGATACTCAATTAAGTAGCCCTCTGATTGAGCAACTTCGCCTAATTTTACTGTAAAGCTCTTGTTATCTGCTGCAAAAGTCACTTCTTTATCAGTCACAAGCTGTCTATTCTTCAAGGCAAGTTTTCCGTCATTTCCTTCGGCCCAGACACCTTTATACACTTTCACACTTGTTGGGACATATTCCATACCGTCTGTTTGCAATTGGTCTGTTACGATAGCATCTGAAAATGCTTGTTTTGACGCATTCACACGTAATTCATACGTACGAGTAATACTGCCATCTTCTGCTTTTTTTGTTCCCCAGCTCACTTTGTCGAACTCTTTATTTAAGTCTCCTGGGACAAATACATAATTAAATTCACCGACTGTTTTTGTTTGTTTGTCGATTGTTAATTTTACTGGAATTTTTGTGTTTTCATGTTGTTCTGCAATATCTACACGTACTGCAAATTTTAAATTACCTGTAATGTCTGAACGTTTTTCAACGAAATCTGTATACGTTAATGTAATGGTTTTTGTATCACGATTAATGACCGCATCTGCAATCACATCACCTGCATCATTTGTAATTTTAAATGTTTGATTTTCAATAAATTTCAAGTTGTCTGGCAACTTAATTACCGTCGTATCGCCCTTAGCGGCTGTTGATGGAACTCCAAAATTCATTTCCACGCTAATATCTGTATATTGATCTGCTGGAGATTTTGCTGGTGTCACTACTTGCTTTGTCACATTAAGCGCCACTTCTTTCGCCGATACTGCCGGACTCTTTAAACCTCCCAAGATAAGGAATACAGTTAAGATTCCTAAAAATAAATAGAATACCTTTTTCATGTTTTTCCCTCCACTAATTTTTTTGAAAACACTTTTTTAGTATATACTGTTTTCCTATCAGGTGCAACTTTTTAAATTTAATTCTCGGAAAAGTTATCGTTTGTTAATATTTGTAACTTGAAAGCAATGGATTTCTACAAAAAAAGCTCCTATGAATGCCCTAGGAGCCGAAATTCAAATCTCTTTATTTAGCTTTGTTTGCTTTAGAAAGTGTCACGTTTAACAATAACGCTCCGATGACACCACAGAAAATCCAGATGGCAATGAATACTAATGGATTTGATACCCCGTTAACAAACGCTGCAAATAATCCACCGTGAGGAACATGGCTAACAAGGCCAAATGCCATTGATAAGGCACCAGCTACACCTGAAGCAAATGCTAATGGTGGGATGACTTGTAATGGACGAGCTGCTGCGAAAGGAATCGCTCCTTCTGTAATGAAGGCTGCCCCCATTACGTAGTTCACATACGCACTGTTACGTTCTGCTTCTGTAAATAAGTTTTTTTATTGATAGTTGCTGCAATTGCGATTGCAAGTGGTGGTACCATACCGCCGACCATTACAGCCGCCATTACGTCTGAACCAGCTGCTCCAGCACTTGTGACTAAGGCTGTCCCTGTTACATAAGCCGCCTTATTAATTGGACCACCCATATCAATCGACATCATTGCACCGACTAAGAATCCTAATACGATTCCAAGTTCACGAGGAATATTTGCCAAGAAGTTGATTAAACCGTTCATAACAGCTCCCATTGGTCCGTTAATCACGAATAACATTAAAAGACCCATGATTAATACCCCAAACACTGGGAATAGGAAGATTGGTTTTAATCCTTCTAATGGTTTTGGTAACCATGAGAATGCCCATTTAAGGAATGCGATAATTCCGCCTGCTAAGAAACCGGCTACTAATGCGCCAAGGAATCCTGAAGAAACATACCCTTCAGCGAATACTCCGCCTGTTGCAAAGTCCGTTAATACCGCAGGATTTGCAAACACCCCACCCATGAAACCAACAACTAAACCTGGACGATCCGCCATTGATTGACCGATGAACCCAGCTAACATTGGAAGCATCATCGCGAAGGCTAATTTACCCATACGGAAAATCGCTTCAGCAATTGGATTATAACTTGGATCTTTCACATCAAAGGAAGTAATTCCCCAGAAGAATGAAACTGCGATTAAAATCCCACCAGCTACAACGAATGGTAGCATGTGTGATACCCCGTTCATTAAGTGTTTGTAGAATTGACGCCCTAATGATTCGCCCTCTACACTTTCGTCTATTGCACCTGCATCTTCACCAGCATGGTAAATTGGAGCGTCTGCTTTCGCAGCACGTGCTACTAATTCGTCTGCTTTATTAATTCCATCTGCTACTTTTGTGATGATGACTGGCTTACCGTCAAAACGAGCCATTTCAACTTGTTTGTCCGCTGCAACGATAATCGCTGTTGCACGGGAGATATCTTCTTTTGTTAAACGGTTGCCGATTCCTGATTGTCCGTTCGTTTCCACTTTAATCTTGTAACCAGCCGCTTTACCTGCTTGTTTTAATTTTTCTTCAGCCATGAAAGTATGCGCGATTCCTGTTGGACAGGCTGTTACCGCTAATACATACACGTCTTCGTTTGAAGGAGTTGCTTCCTCTGTTACTTCTTCAACTGCTTCTTCTTGAGGTTCTTCGAATTTCTTGAAGACTTCAACGACTTCATCCGCACTTCCTGCTTGAAGAAGAGCTGCTTTTGCTTCAGGGTTCATTAATACTGAAGAAAGTTTCGCTAAGGCTTGCAAATGCTCGCCTCCGCCACCTGCAGGAGCTGCAATCATGAAGATGAGTTTTGCAGGCTGTCCGTCGAAGGATTCCCACTCGATTCCTTGTTCGCTACGTCCGAAAACAATCGCAGCTTCTGTGATGGATTCGTGTTGTGCGTGAGGAATGGCAATTTCGTCACCGACACCTGTTGTTGATTGAGCTTCACGTGCTTCAAGTGCAGCAACGTAAGCATCCACATCGCTCACTTTACCAAGGCTAGCAAAGTTCCCTGCTAAGTGTGCTAACGTTTCTGATTTTGTTGTTGTTTTAAGCGATAAGTCCATCGCTTCTTTAATAAATAAATCTGATAATTTCATCTTCTACTCCTTTACGCTTACAGTTTTGTAACCACTACTTGTGGTAACAATTCTTCGATAAATGATTTTTCGGCAATTCCTACAGAGAAGGCTGTCGCACTTCCTGTAGCGGCTCCTTGTTTCAAGCTTGCTGCGTAATCTTTGGTTTCAATAAATTTCGCCATAAAGCCTGAAAGCATTGAGTCTCCTGCTCCAACTGAGTTGACTAATTTTCCTTTGGAACATTCGATGTATAGACTTCTCCGGTTTCACTAAGGAGCATTGCGCCATCACCCCCACGAGAAATTAATACATTTCGAGCCCCCATGTCTTGGAGTTTTTTCGCATAATCGACAATTTGTTCTTCCGTTTCAATCGTCACCCCAAAAATCTCCCCTAACTCATGATGGTTTGGTTTGATAATGAATGGGTGATATGGAAGACATTTCGTTAATAAATCTTTCGTTGTATCTAACACTAATTTTACGCCTTTATCGTCGCACAATTTCGCAATCGTTGTGTACGCCGAGTGATCCATCCCATTACCGGCATTTCCAGCTAAAAATACCACATCGCCCAATTGCAAGTTCGTTTCAAAATACTGTACTAAACGAGCGAAATCTTCTTTGGATACGACTGGCCCATTGGCGTTGATTTCCGTTTCTTCGGTACTCTTTAATTTCAAATTAATACGCGTAACACCGTCGATTTCGATGAAGTTCGTATGAATTCCTTCTGCTTGCAACGCTTCTTTAATGAAGTTTCCTGAGAAACCTGCCAAGAAACCTGTTGCTGTATTATCGAAACCTAATCGTTTCAAAATGACAGACATATTAATACCTTTCCCACCTGCCACGTAGTTTTCTTCTACAGAACGGTTTAATGTGCCAAGTTCACAATTGGGAACTTTAACAACAAGGTCAATCGCTGGGTTAAACGTAATCGTGTAAATCATGCTATCTCTCCTTTATTATGCTTCCATTTCAACAAGACGAATGCTCCCGGCCATACGGTAACGTAAGTCGGCTTGCTCCTTCGTCGTGTTTGTGACCATAGTTACTTGATGAAAATCCGCAACCTTACAGAGACTTACTTTAGCAAATTTGCTCGAATCGGCCAAAACATACGCTTGATTACTCTTATTAATCGCAATTTTTTTAATCATTGCTTCTTCTTCGTCTGGAGTCGTATAGCCATAGCTTAAATCGACACCGTTCATTCCAAGGAAAGCTTTTTTGAAGAAATACTCGCGTAATTGGTTTTGCGCAAGAGGTCCCACCACCGCGCTCGTTTCCGTTTTAACTTGTCCACCAAGGAGCACCGTTTTAATGCCATAGTCCGTTAATAAGTGTGCTTGTTGCACGCCGTTTGTAATGACAGTGACATCCTTTCCTTCTAAATGCGGAATCATCCGAAGCGTTGTCGTCCCCGCATCCATGTAAATCGTTTCGCCTTTTGTGACAAGGGATGCGGCGTAGCGCCCGATGCATTCTTTCTCACGTCGATTTGAACGTTCCTTTTCTTTTATGGTTGGTTCATACTCTTTTGAATAGACGCGTTTAGCACCACCATGCACACGAATCAGCGTTCCTTCCTCTTCTAGTAAAGAAAGGTCTCGACGAACCGTAGATTCAGAAGCACCTAGCGCCTCCATTAAGTCTCTTAGGTGTACTGTATCTTCCTTTTCTAATAAGTCCAAAAATGATTCTTCTACGTTTTTTTCAGTAAGCATAAAGCTCCTCCTACAATCGACAAATATTCGTTGAAAATCCGGCCTTTAAACAGTCAAAAAAACTTCCATATGTATATAATATAATTTATACAGACAATTACATTCCTTATATAATATAAAAATTATATAGCAACCGGTGCAAGTAATTTACGTACTTTATGAAAGAGGAAATTACACTATTTGAGATATTTTCTGAATACTTCCGGTAGTATTCTTTCTATAATATTTTTAATATACTCGAATCCTCTTTATTAAGGCATAAAAAAGACGCCAGAGATTCGTCTGACGCCCTTATTGTTCGCTAACGTTTTAATTATTTTTCTTCCGTTTTTTCGTGTGGCAAGATTAAGTTTAAGACGATTCCAGCAATCGCACAAAGCGCTGTTCCTGATAAAGTGACAGACCCTACTTCAAGCACTGCTGCACCAAGTCCAAGAACTAACATTGAACTTGCGATAATGAGATTTCGCACTTGTCTGAAGTCCACTTGTTTTTCGATTAACACTTTCAACCCGTTTGAAGCAATAACCCCATATAAAAGAATCGCCATTCCACCAAGTACTGCATTTGGAATCGTACGAATCAGTGCTGTGAATTTACCAAAGAAACTGAATCCAATCGCAATCAGTGCGGCATTACGAATCACCGATACCGATGCGATACGTGTCAACCCTACAACCCCTGTGTTTTCACCGTAAGTTGTATTGGCAGGCCCTCCTAGGAAGGCAGATACGGCTGTTGCCACCCCGTCCCCAATCAGCGTGCGGTGTAAGCCTGGGTCTTTCAAGAATTGACGTCCGCAGATTTCACTTAATACGGTGTGGTCCCCGATATGTTCAGCAATCGTTACAACAGCTACTGGCAGAAGCGCCCATGTTTCAGGCCCGAAGTATAAGTTATATTGATGGAATAATCCGTTTGTATTGAATGGTAAGTATAATTCTGGCAAAGCAATCCATTGTGCTTCAATGACTTTTGTGAAATCGACTAGTCCAAAGAAGATGGCCACGATATATCCACCGATAATCCCAAATAGGAATGGAATGATTTTCAAGAAGCCTTTTGCTTTTGTATTAATAAATGCTGTTATTAAGAAAGTCACAGTCGCAACCAGCATTGGCTTCCAGTCACCATCTTTTACAAATCCGGCATTCTTTACCGCGCTATTGGCAAGACCTAGACCGATGACGATAATCATTGGTCCAATGACGATTGGCGGTAAGAGTCGATTAATCCAATTCGTTCCTAAGAATTTAACAAATAATGCCACAACCACATAGAGTAGTCCGACTAACACAACCCCTGTTTGCGCAGCATCTGGTTTTCCTTCCATTTGTGCCATCGCGAATTGCATGGCCGTAATAAAAGCAAAAGAGGATCCCAAGTAAACAGGTACTTTAAACTGCGTCGCAACCATATAGATTAGTGTTCCTAATCCTGACGCAAATAAAGCAACCGATACTGGCATCCCCAATATTAACGGCACTAAAACAGTGGCACCAAACATCGCAAACACGTGCTGCAAACTCAAGAACAGCCCAGGCACGAGCTCCGGTTTTTGATCCACATCTAACAACAGATCGACTTTTGAAGTTTGTAACTCCATTTTACCCTCTTTTCCGGGCGTTTTTGTGCACACAAAAAGCCCTATGTTTTTTAAGCGTAGGGCTAGTCTAATAAACTTGTTCTTAGCCTTTCTCACCTCTCTGGATGAGTTTAAAAGCCCTTGCTAGCAGATAGTGTATCACACCTAAATTGGATTTGCTATACTTTTTTCTGTTTTTTTTAAACAAAAGTATTGTTCCCATTATCAATCCCAGTTACAATGGTAACAAGCAACCCTTAAAGTTGCCCAGTCTAACTTTATGGAGGGATCATTTATGGTCAAATCAGTAGAAACTATCACAGAATTAATCGGGAACACTCCCCTTGTGAAACTACGTCGTTTAGTTTCAGACGATTCTGCAGATGTATATGTAAAAGTCGAGTCGTTTAACGCCGGTGGATCTGTGAAAGATCGTATCGCTTTAAATATCATCGAAACAGCTGAGAAAGATGGTAGCCTAAAACCTGGCGACACAATTATCGAAGCAACAAGTGGAAATACAGGTGTAGGACTTTCATTAATCGGTGCTGCCAAGGGGTACAAGGTCATCACAATCATGCCTGAATCCATGTCTATCGAACGCCGTCAATTAATGAAAGCATACGGTACAGAAGTCTTATTAACGCCTGCTGCTGACGGATTCGGCGCTGCCGTTGCTAAAGCAGAAGAATTAGCAGCACAACCTGGATACTTCTGGGCACGTCAATTTGACAACAAAGCAAACCCAGCTATCCACTATCAAACAACTGGGCAAGAAATCATTAAAGCCTTCGACGGAAAAACACCAGACGCTTACATCAGTGGTATCGGTACTGGTGGTACGATTACAGGTGTTGGTCGTGCGTTAAAAGAAGTAAATAAAGACGTGGAAATCATCGGGGTTGAACCTGAAGAAGCACCATTTATTTCTAAAGGCCAAAAAGGAAAACACCGCATCCAAGGAATCTCTGCTGGTTTTGAACCAAGCATTATCGACCGCGAAGTCATCGACGGATTTGAACTTGTAACAAGTGACGATGCCATCGAAACTGCGAAAAACTTAGCCGCTAAAGAAGGGATCCTTGCTGGTATTTCTTCTGGAGCTGCTGTCACTGCCGCTCTACGTGTGGCAAAACGCTTAGGAAAAGGCAAGTCTGTTGTGGTTCTATTACCTGATACAGCGAACGTTACCTCTCAACAGGCATTTTCGGCGAAGCGTAATTCGTTCTAAAAACACGAACCTCAAAACTTTATTGCAATCTTTTGAATCTCTTCATAGTGATGGCAGTAGTTGTACCGGGTTGAGCCAAGGTCTCAACCCTACCAAGCTTCAAACAGGCCGTAAAACGGCCTGTAATTCACATTGGTTACACTCACTACTGTTCTCACTATAGAATTCAAAAGATTTCCATTCAGTTTTTGAGGTTCTTTTTGTGCGAAAATTTAGTTGAAAGGCGTTCTGAATCCAGATGTATCATGCGTGATACGTATCATGCATGATACACTCTACTCTTTTTGTATCAATTTTGATACGTATCATTTTTGATACAACTCAACTTTTCGATGTAACATTTTTGTTACGTAACATTATTGTTACACTCAAGGCAAAACAAAAAACCACCTTGGAATGATGGCACTGACCCCCCGTAAATGAGAATTAAATAAAAAAACACCTCCAAGTTGGATTTGATACAATATTATCAAATGCTCATGGAGGTGTATTTTTTTATAGCAAAAACGTGTGGCTTATTCTGTCGATACAAAGAATAAAGCCGTAGAAATGAAATTACAGGGATATACTACAAAAACAAGTGATGCAGGAGCTAAACATTAAAAAAATGAAACTCAAGTAAAAACATGGTTTAGATGGTATAAAAATGGAGAAACTCATCGTTTCCACCAACAGGTGGGGAAACAATATTCCTATAATAAAGGAATAGCTGAACTTTCAGAAATCGATCAATTAAAAATTAGAATTACAAAGAAAAAGAAGTTGAATTAGAAATATTAAAAAAATACAAGGAATTGGAAAGGAAGTGTCGCCTCAAGCAGTTGTAAAGTTAGTGGAAGAATTGAAATGTAAATATACAGTTCATTTAATCTGTTTTTTTGCCTTAATGTACCCATATCTACTTACTACCGATGGAAAAAGAAAGACTTTTCTCCAACCGTTATCGAGAAAACTATTGGTAAAAATTTGTAAGAAAAAAACAAATTTATTTATGGGTACAGAAAGATTAAGTATTTGATTCAGAAGGAATTAAATCAGATTATTAACCATAAGGTTGTGCAGCGGATTATGCAGAAAAATGGTTGGAATTGTGCCGTGAAACCGAAAAAAGCTATCAAAATAGGTAAACCTTTCTCAATCACTGGCAATGCTCTGAATAGGGATTTTACAGCGGACAAACCTATGCAAAAGTTGACTACTGATATCACATATTTACCTTTCGGTCCTAAACGATTATATTTATCTTCCATTATGGATTTACATAATGGAGAAATCCTTGCGTATACAATTGGTTCAAAAACAAGATACTAAGTTTGTATTGGATACTTTAAATCAAATTGACTTACCTAAGGATGTTCTACTACATAGTGATCAAGGCAGCGTTTATACTTCCGCTGAATACTACAATCTATGTAAAGAAAAAGGCATTATCCGCAGTATGTCCCGTAAGGGGACTCCCGCAGATAATGCGCCAATCGAAAGCTTCCATTCTTCGCTAAAGTGCGAAGCTTTCTACATAAAAGATGAAGTAATAACTTCATCTTCTATTGTAATTCAAATTGTAGAAAATTACATCAAATATTATAATGAAAATAGAATCCAACAAAAATTGGACTACCTGTCTCCGGTTGAATACCGGAGACGGTAGCCCTAGGGTGTTTTTATTAAATTCTCACTTTTTGGGGTCAGTCCCGATATCCAAGGTGGTTTCACTCTTTAAATTCGATTAAGCTTCTTGTGTTTCAGCTTGTTTTTTGTTTCCAAATTTCTTAGCAATATACGCTGTTAAGATTGGAGTTAAAAATCGCTGTTACGATTACTGAAGCTGTAATTTGAGTTGTTGCTGTTGCTTCGATTCCTTTGAATGAAGCATCCACTGCTGAAAGTGCAGCTGGTGTGGCGATAGCGCTGGCTGCTGTACTTGAAATGGCAGCACCGGCAACCCCATTCCCACCTGTTAAGCGGTCTGCTGTAATAGAAGCAATACCACCGATAGCTGTAGTGATAACCCCTAGTAAAATACCAGGAAGACCACCTTCAAGGATTTGGCCAAAGCTCATGTTAGCCCCTAAACAGAAACCAACGACGATAATGATGGCTGTGATCCCGTTTGAAAGAACTTTCTTCATGTATGGGAAGGCATTTCCTAACGCAATCCCTAAAACTAGTGGCAATACAGTTCCGACTAAGTTCCAAATTGAGATGTTTGCAAGGCCGGCACTACTTAATACGGCCATTGTTACCATTGGTCCAACACTTAATGTTGTAATCCCAACGGCACCAGCATCGATTTCATCCCCGTATACATCTACAATACCCGCATACATAGCGTTATTGGCTACTGAAATGGCACCGATAACGGCAACGGCGCTAAGTCCGAGGAAGTTGTCATTGAATACTTTTGCAACCAATAACCCTAAGACTACAGATACCGCAATTTTCGCTAAAATAATCGCTGCCCCACGTCCAACGGCTTTTGGTGTGTTTTTAAGAGAAATGGTACCCCCGATAATGAAGAGGAATGCCCCAACAAGTGGTCCAGCACCTTTCACGATTGGAGTGGTAAATCCACCAATTTGTAATATTTGAGGGAAAAATGTATTAATCACACATCCAATAAACATTGGAATAATGATAGTATCCCCAGGAATTTTAATCTTTTTCATACTGTTCACAATCCTTCTCTAATTTGGAATAAGACTCTAGTTAAAATCAGCCATCTAATGTGATACCGCCATCGCAGTCACCGATTTCCCCTGTAACAAAGCTTGCTAGGTCGCTTGCAAAGAAGAGAATCATTTGAGCGATTTCAGTAGGTTCTGCACGACGTCCAAGAGGGATCATGCTGATAACTTTTTGGCTCTTTTCTTTATCTTCTGATAATACTGTTGTCATATCTGTACGAGTGAACGAAGGACATACAGCGTTACATGCAATATTGTATTTACCGCCTTCTTTAGCAACGGCTTTTGTTAAACCATTTAAACCAGCTTTAGAAGAAGCGTAAGCGGCAGTACCTAAAAGTCCACCACCAAGTTTTGCAGCAACGGAAGATACGTTTACGATACGTCCACCTTTGTTTTCGATAAAGTGTGGGAAATTGTGCTGATTGTTGAGAAGCATCCTGAAAGATTGATGCGGATAGTTCTTTCCCATTCTTCATATGTTAATTGGTCGAAAGGTTTTGCACTAATAACCCCAGCGCAGTTCACTAAGATATCTACTTTGCGTTCTGCTAAAATTTCGTTCATGCTTTTTACGATAGATTCATGATTTCCTAAATCCATGTATTTGAAGCTTGTGTGTTCTGGTCCGAACTCTTCAACTGTTTTTGTTTGCTGCAGCCTCGTTAATATCTGCAATGACTACAAAACCGCCGCCGTTAACGATACCGCGCACGATTTCTTTACCAATACCATTTGCCCCACCAGTGACAATGGCAACTTTACCTGTGAAATCCATAAAATCACGTCCTTTGATTTGATATGTTCATTCTATCACTAAATAATGAAGTTTCGACTCTTTTTATGGTTAACATTTGTTAACTTTTTAACATATTTTCGATGAACTATATGTTCCGCTACACTCCCAAAAAAACCGCAGTATCAAAAGGTTTCTAGAAATAAAAAAACAGCCTACGAACAAATCATAGACTGTTTTGTGTACCATAAAAAAATTTTTATTTTTTTTAAAAATTGAATATAAACATTATATGAGCAAACTTCTCTTAAGTAATGAACTAAATCAATAATATTGTCCTGTAAATCACCCAGAGGGACTTCTTCTTGTTTCTTACGACCTTCATAGAAGAATGTAAAATTGAACTTTCCACCCCATTTTGATTTTTTTGACGAAAAAAACGGACGCGCTGACTGCTTCTTCTAAGTCCACTACCCTAAACTCAGTTCCATAAGAAACTAAAAATTCCGTCTTTGACAAGTACGCCAAGTTTTTTTCATCCAAATACTCCGCATCATCCAATAGGCGTTTCATATCATATTGGTAGTCAGGGAAAAAGCTCATCAAAAACGAGCGTAATGTTTTTTTGATGCGACGAATGCGAATGATTTGCCAAGTGAATACAATGACAAAGAACACAATCGCTACAAGGAACATCACGATATCGACAAACCTTGCCGCACTATCCGTAATGGTTAAAAAATGCTTTAGGTCCAATTTATCGAGAGTCGCCTGCCCCGAAAGTGGGCTAAGTTTGAATTTCTGTTCAAAGGCTTCCTTCATTTCCGGTGTAATATTCGTTTGAACGCTGGATCTCCCACGTTTCTCCTTCTCATTAACTACACGTATATTCAAGTAGAAGTCTGACGAGGCGAGTGCGTTGGTTTTCTCAGAAAGCGCCTCTTTAAATTCTAGAATTTGTTTAATTTCAGAAGCATCTGTTCTTAAGAACGACACTCCATGATTGTGTTTCACTAAATAATATGTTTCATCGTGTATCTCAAGAGGCTTTGGGTCAATATCTAATACTTTAATCGAAGTGGACGATGCATCAGTTTCCATTTCATAAATGACTCCCTGCTCGTATAATTCACGCCCGCTCATAAAACCATACGACGCTAAAAATCCTATCACCACCACTGTTAATCCTAACAGGACGGTAAGAATCCATATCCCCCATGTTCTTCTAAAAATCCCTTTATGCAAAACTATTCCACCTTCAATTTCTATTTCTTATCCTAGGAGTCTAAAATCTACTTTCAATCCTAAATTGTATTCTTCGTTTAAATATTCCACAAGATCTTTGAGACGTAATAATTGTCTTCTAAAGAGAATCGAATCGTATTTCTTATTTGCATATTCAAAACGCAAATGAACCCTCATGCCGCCTTTTCTTCTGTTCTCAAACACGAGATATGCCTTGCTGACTTCTGATAAGTCGACGACTGTAAAATTAATGTCGTAGCTCACAAGAATCCCTTCCATCACAATGATTTTGAGTTTTGGATCGACATATTCCGCATCATCCAATAACTGCTTCATATTGTTCGCATAATCAGGGAAGTACGCATCAAAACGTGCATACTGCGCCTTCAAGCGACGCGTTTGATAAATTTGGAACCCAATAAGTCCAAGAACGATTGCAAGCATAACAAGCGTTAATGCCGAATCACCCCATTGATCTTTAGAAGTGGTCAACTTCAAGATTCTGGATTCATCGATTTTCGTCTTAGCATTTTCTGAATACAGCGGGCTTTCTTTATATTTCTTGTAAAAGGCGTCTTTCATCTCAGGCGTTACATTCACCTTTACATTGGACCCTTTCCCTTTACTTTTCTCTGGTGTTACACGCACACTCAAATAAAGATTAGACGCTTCGAGTGCATTCTCTGCGTTTCCGGCAGCTTTCTTTGCTTCCAAGACAGTTTTCAATTCATCAGATTTTGCCTCGAAAACCGCAACGCCTCGTTCATGTTTCACCAAATAATAGTGGTGTCCATTTAACACGAGCGGTTCTGGGTCGATATCCATTACTTTAATGGCGACTGATGAACCTTTATCGTTTACATAGTAAACTTCATTGGCTTTGTATAAGTCTTCCGCGCTCTGGAATGATTTGAATCCCGCACGTGCAATGATCACCATCACTACAGCCATTATTGCTACTACAACCCATATCGGTCCTGTTCTTCTTCCATACCCTTTATGCATTTTGCACCCTACTTTCTATTAAAATCATTGATTCATCTTCTATGAACCATATACCTAATACCATTGATACCATTGATACGGTAGCGATATTTTGGTTCTTTCTTTTTTATTTAGATACTCCACTAATTGGCGAATGTTCACTGGACGATTCTTCAATTGAATGGTTACTTTTTTATTCCCACCAAATCCAAAATCGATGGAATAAGAGATACTTCTTTTTAACTCTTGGAGACGAACTTCAGCATTTCGTACTTCCCGCAACTGAATCACTCTAAAATCGTTATTATAGCAAACTAATTTATGATCCTTCACTAGTATTTTTAACTTCGGATCATGAAAATCTGCCTCCGTTGCTAAGACTTTCATCTGCCCTGCGTATCTCGGAAACTCTTTATCAAACACTTCGTATTGTTCCTTCAATGAAAGTACTCGTTTATAGCTAGCGTATAAGAATACTAACGCTATTAAAAACACAAAGAGGGTCACCACCGTTTCGAATAAACGATTTGTAAAGGATGTCAAAGTTAAATAATGGAGGAAGTCCAGCGGTATAGCATCTTCTGTCGGTAAGAGAGTCCCTTTCTGATATTGTCTGATAATGGCTTCCTTCAATACTGACGATATATGGACGGTCTTACTCCCTCTACGCCCCTTTGTTACTTCCGGCGTCACTCGAACATTTAAATAAATATTCTCTTGTTTTAAAGGCTCCCAGTCATTTGGATTCGCTTTTTTCAAATCCAACAACTGTTGAATGTCTTTAGCCTTCGCTTGAAGTGGCGTAACTCCTTTTTCATGTTTTACTAAATAATAGTCGTTTCCACCATATGTGAGGACCTCTGAGTCTATATCCAATACACGAATTGCAACGGAGGTTCCCGCATCATTCAAATGATAAATATCCCCCATCTTATAGAGTGCCTCTCCCCCCATGTATCCTTTCACGGTTCCAAAGACAAAGAAAAGCCCCCACATTGTTATGAAAAGAGCGGTTCCCACTAGAGAGAACATTCTTCTCACATACCCTTTATGCACCTTTATTTCCTACTTTCTATTGATATTTTTCCAATCGTCCTTAATTTTAACTGGGACGAAGTAATTCACCTTTCGAACGAGACGATACTTTTCTTCTAGTGTCTTTCCATATGTATTTGGAACAAAGGGACGTCTTCTTGTCTTAAACGTAAACTTGATTCCATAATACACACGGCGACCTGTACTCGTACGGTATAGATGAATTTCTTTTAATTCTTTTAGCGGAATCACTGTAAAATGGCTTCCGTAAAAGATGAGTACTTCTTTTACGATCATCGCTTCGAATTTTTCATCGACATAGTCTGCTTTTTCTTTAAAATCTTTGTTCCCATTCGTTATTCGGGAAGAGCGCATCTAATTTCTTAAATGCGAAATAATATTTCACCGATAATCCGATGACTTGCCCTAGCATCAGGAGAACGATTGCGACCATCGCTAGTTGGAATAAGAGGATTGGATGTGTCCAAACATCGACATCTCGGTAAAAATTAAATTGTTCAAATGTTTTAAAATCAAGCATTAGAGCTATTGCCAAGAGTGCGATGCTCCCTGCAAATAACATTAAAATACCTTTCATTCGAGAGAAAATTCGTTTAATCATCTATACACCCCCGTTTGTATTATGTATGTATTATACTAAGTTTTTCTTTATTTGTATAGCTTTACGGCTGAAAACACAAAAAGAGTGAGAAGAAATGGAATCCCCTCTTCTCACTCTCTAAAACCTTAATGATTAAGCGTCTGCCTCTTCGCGTTTGGCTTTAATTTCATCAATTAAGCCTTTGTAATTCTGCTTCGTCGAAATGATATTTCTCACCGCAGAAATGACACACAACTTCTGCACCATGGTCTTCGTCAATCAAGTGTTGTAAATCATCTACCCCAATCGACATCAACCCTGCGCTGAAACGTTCACGCGTGCATCCACAATGGAATTTCACAGGCATTTCTTCTAACTCACGAATGTTTTCTTCGCCGAGTAATCGATTTAAAATATCGCGTGGTTGTTCTTGTTGGTCAATTAATTTTGAAACCATTGGAATTTCGCTAATACGACGTTCGATTTCTGAAATCGTCGCTTCGCTCGCCCCTGGTAATAATTGAATCATAAATCCACCTGCTGCACGAACCGTTTCGTCTGGATTCACAAGAACCGATACCCCAACAGCTCCATTAATTTGTTCAGAGACTGCTAAGTAATACGTGAAGTCCATTCCGAGTTCTCCATCCACGATTGGTACTTGACCAGAGAATGGTTCTCTCATGTTTAAGTCTTTGATGACCGTAATCGTTCCGTTTGTTCCAACGACACCACGGACATCTAATTTTCCTTTGTCGTTTAATTCAAGGCTCACATGAGGATTCGTGATATAACCACGCATTTCCCCACGACCATTTGCATCGGCCATAATTTTTCCACCAGGGCCATCCCCGTTCACTTGAACCGTAATGCGTTCGTCGCCTTTTAAGCTACTTGCTAATAATTGTGTTCCGATGATTGTACGTCCAAGCGCTGCTGTTGCAGAACTCCAAGTGTCGTGTCTGCGTTGCGCTTCTGCGATTGCGTCTGTGGCAACCATAGCAACGGCTTTGACCTCATCATTGAACGCTAATACTTTTAATAATGAATCTGCCATTTGTCTCTCCTTTTTAAAGGAAAAGAGCTGTGACAACAGCCTCAGCTCTCCTATCCTTTGTGTTATTCGTTTTCTGTTGGTCCTTCAAATTCGCTTGGAGCCTCAGTAACATCTGCTACTTCGACTTCTTCATGTTCTTCTGGAACCTCTTTGCCTTCTGCTTGTTCCGCATCGCGTTTTGCTAAGGCTTTTTTCGTTTCTTCAAAACTTGCCGCTTCTGTTTCACTTGGATATTCATCTTCCGCGATTGGAGCTGGCATTTCACCTGTTTCGAAAAGTGATTTAATTGTACGTTCGTCTAATGTTTCTAATTCTAGAAGTTTTTGAGCAATTAATTCTAATTGGTCTTTATGTTCTTCAAGAATTTGAAGTGCTTTTTCATGCGCTTCTTTCATGATACGACGTACTGCATTGTCGATTTCAAACGCCACTTGATCTGAGTAACCTTTTGTTTGACCATAGTCACGTCCGATAAATACTTGATGATTTCCTTCGTATTGAACAGTTCCTAATTCGTCCACCATTCCGTACTCTGTAATCATGCTACGAACGATAGCTGTTGCTTGTTCAAAGTCGTTAGATGCTCCTGTTGTCTTCACACCGAAGATAAATTCTTCAGCAGCACGACCACCAAGAAGTCCAACTACTTGTTCGAACAATTCTTCTTTTGTCATTAAGAAACGATCTTCTTTGGAAGCATAATCGCATATCCGCCAGCGCGTCCACGAGGGACAATCGTTACTTTATGAACTACACGCGCATCGCTTAAGACCATACCAACGATTGTATGACCTGCTTCGTGGTAAGCCACCATTTCGCGTTCTTTCTTGCTGATGGCACGGTCTCTCTTAGCCGGACCAGCAATCACACGGTCATGTGCTTCATCCACGTCTAATGCGTCGATAGCATTTTTATCACGACGAGCCGCTACTAAAGCTGCTTCGTTTAATAAGTTTTCAAGCTCTGCCCCAGAGAATCCTGGAGTTTGTTGCGCGATTACTTTTAAGTCCACGTCTTTTGCAAGTTTCTTATTGCGTGCGTGTACTTTTAGAATCGCTTCACGGCCTTTCACGTCTGGACGACCTACTAAGATTTGACGGTCAAAACGTCCTGGACGAAGTAAGGCTGGGTCTAATACGTCTGAACGGTTTGTTGCGGCAATCACGATGATTCCCTCTGTTCCTTCGAACCCGTCCATTTCAACTAGTAATTGGTTTAATGTTTGTTCACGTTCGTCGTGTCCGCCACCCATTCCGGCACCACGTTGACGACCAACGGCATCGATCTCATCGATAAAGATAATTGCTGGAGCATTTCTTCGCGTTTTCGAATAAGTCACGAACACGGCTTGCCCCAACCCCTACGAACATTTCTACGAATTCAGAACCTGAAATCGAGAAGAATGGTACGTTTGCTTCACCGGCAACGGCTTTGGCAAGAAGGGTTTTACCTGTCCCTGGAGGGCCCTCAAGAAGTACCCCTGCAGGAATACGAGCACCAAGCGCTGTAAATTTACGTGGGTCTTTTAAGAATTCCACTACTTCTACAAGCTCTTGTTTTTCTTCTTCGGCACCGGCTACATCAGAGAAGCGCACTTTCACGTTTTGTTTCTTCTGATTTGTCGCACGGCTCTTACCGAAGTTCATTGGATTGTTACGTCCACCTTGACCACCTTGGCTCATAAACATTGTATAGAGTAAGAACCCTAATACCCCAAGTGGTAATACGACTTGTAATAATACGGAAATCCATACGCCTGTTGAACTTTCTGGTAAAGTTTCAACTTTTGTATTTTTAGATTGAGCCGCTTCATTGATTTCTTTAATCGTTGAGTCGTTTGGTAAGACTGTTGTTTTTGAAGTTTGTGCTCTTTTGTTGTACGGTTATCAAAAATAGATAATCCATTTTGATTTTTAGCTTCTTGGGTCGTTTGCTCTTTCGGATTTGTATATTCCCCAGTAATGGTATATACAGAATTCGAATATTGCATCTTGAGATCTTTGATTTCACCACTTTTCAGGCTTTGCATAAATTCTGTGTATGAAATATCTGCTGTAGGACCTTTTTGATCCCCGTTAAACATTCCAACAAAAATGACAATGGCACCGAAAATCAAGATATACAGTAAGCTAGATCTTAATATTGATCGATTGTTATTATTATTCATTTTGCCTCCCCATCTTCTTATAAAAGAAGAACGATAGTATTTTCACTACCGTTCCATCATAACATATTTGACTTTTATTGACGAATAGTTTAACTCTTTCTTAATCTTCGTAGAATTCAGGTTTTAAAACACCGATACATGGTAAGTTACGGTAGAATTGTTTGAAGTCTAATCCGTATCCTACAACGAATTTATTTGGTACTTGAACACCAACATAATCTGCTTCGATGGCTTCTTCACGACGTTCTGGTTTATCTAATAAAGTCACCACTTTTACACTTGCTGCTTGGCGGTGTTTTAATAATTCAACCACGTGTTTTAAAGTACGGCCTGTATCGATAATATCTTCAACGATAATCACGTGACGATCTTTAACGCTTTGACCTAAGTCTTTTAAGATACGTACTTCGCCGCTTGATTCGAATTCATTTCCATAACTAGATACATCCATGAAATCAATTTCTAAGTTGCAGTCCATTGCGCGGACTAAATCTGCCATAAAGAAAATAGCACCCTTAAGAATACAAATGACTAACGGATCTTTACCGCGGTAATCTTCCGCTAACGTAGCACCTAATTTCTTGATTGTTTCTTGTAATTGTTCTTCAGATACTAAAATTTCTGACATATCATTTTTTAACATGTGTGCACCTCGTTTTGTTTTCGTAAGATAGAATCATTTTACCAGTTTCCTCTTCAAAGAACAACGGTTTGGCATAGCGATAGCCCAAAATTGCACGAATTTTTTTCGAGGCATCTTCTAACACCCAAATTTCCTTGCGCTCTTCGAGTGGAATCTTCGAATTGATAAACCATCTTGAGAGTTTTTGATGCTTGGTTTCACTGGCATCCAGCGCAATCTTGTCTCCTGGTTTTGCATGACGAATCGTGAGAGGGAAGTCCTTTGGATAGACAGGAATAGTAAACTCGGAAGCCGTCTTTCCTGTAGTAAGTAGGATTTGTTCATCTTCGTTTGGACGAATTAAGGTATCTTCCGGTTTTTCCAATACATATTCGATATTTGGAACGACTTTTTGACGTCCCTTTTCAAATGAACATTCCTCATAACGTTTCTTGAACTTCCAACCATTTGGGAGGTCCAGCGTGAGTTGTGCCTTGTCGGAACCAACCTTTTCTAAGATTTGCTCCATTTGCACTACCGAAATCGTCGTATCCATTTGCATGAGCACTTGTTGTAAGAGCAATCGTTGCATTTCGATTGGCTCTTTGAGGAAGGCTTCGCGGTGGAATGTGACTTTCTTCTTTCCTCTTTGGAAGAGCTGTTCTTGTTTTTCTTCTAGGATGGGCATCAAGCACGCCACAGCATCCGCAATCATTTGCGCACTCTTTTGGAAGTGGCTTCCGGCATTTGGATTTTCCTCTTTTAAAAACGGAATGACATGATGACGATATCTGTTTCTTGTATAGTCATCGGATTCATTCGATTCATCTTCTAAATAAGGAACGTCATATTTCTTAGCCTCTTGATAGAGTTCTTTTTTCTCATAAGATAAGAACGGGCGTAAAATGTCCAACTCTTTTTACAAAAACGTTTTTTTCCTTCATTCCAGAAAGACCTTCCAGCGTACTTCCACGCGACCATTTCATCAAAAACAGTCTCCATTTGGTCATCTTGGTGATGCGCCAATACTAAATAGTCCGCCTCATGCTTTTTCGTCACTGCGCGGAAGAAATCATATCTAAAATCACGTAACGATTTCTCAGAAGTCGTCTCTCCCTCTGTTTCGTGCCAATGCTTTGTCTCGATTGGAATTTGATGAAGCTTACAATAACGATGAACGAGTTGCTCCTCATCCTCGGCTTGTGCTCTTAGTCCATAGTTGACATGGGCCACTACGAGTCGATCTTTTGCATCGTCTCCAAAAAGAGTGATCATCGCATTCAAAAGAACCATCGAATCGACGCCTCCGGATACGGCAAGCACATATTTTTTCTCAGTATAGTTTTCTACATTTCTTCTAAAAAACGCTGTTAGTTGATGTTGCATTGGCCTCTCCTTTCTGTCAAAAAAATCTCCTCCAGTTTTCACCAGAAGAGATTGATGGTTTCATTATGAACGGCGACCGCCACGGCCCCCACGTTTCCCTTCAGTGTTACGTTTCAATGAAGTTAAACGGTCTTCAGAGTCTTTCAAGAAGGAACTCATTAGAGAATCGAAATCTGTTGCTTTTGCTTGCGAAGGAGATTTCTTTTCGTATGGAGCTGAAGTTCTGCTAGCAGAGCGATTTTTCTTAAAGTCTTGAGAATCATTACGTGGTGTAAAAGGTTTCTTTGCACGTGGTTTGTCCGCTGAATCTTCTTTTGGTTTATCAACGGCACGACGAATTGAAAGGCTAATTTTGCCATCATCCGCAATCGTCATGACTTTCACTTTAACCTCGTCTCCAACTTTTAAAACTTCTTTGATATCTTGAATGTATGAATCAGACACCTCGCTAATGTGAACAAGACCTGTCTTACGATCTCCTAAATCCACAAAAACTCCAAAATTTGTAATTCCAGTAACTTTACCAGGGATTACGTTTCCTACTTCGATTGACATATAAAAAGCGTTCCTCCTTCATTATTCCCTTTTCGATACACGCTTGACGTATCAAAAAGATTCATTGCCTAACGGTTTTGAGTCGTCACCTTAACAACAGTTTCCCCCTTGTTCGACTTCTTCTTTTGCTTGTTGTGCTTTATGCTCTGCAGTGTCATTTGGCGTGCTGAAGATGATTTCTCCAGTTTTGCTTAAATAATATTCACTACGTGCTAACTTCGCGATATATTCATCGCTTTGAAGAAGTTCCACTTGCTGTGTTAACGATTCTTTTTGCTTTTCAGCAACTTCTTTTTCAGCCTTTGCTTGTTCAATTTTTTGATCTAATTGACTCGCTTGGCTAAATTGGTTCCCAATCCCGACAATCATTGATCCCGAAATGGCAATCACACCGACTAAAATGAGCTTAGTCCATAGTGAGTGACTCTTGAAAACGGGAGTAGAAGGTTTTTTCTGATTTAACTTGTTGTTCATTGAAATTACATTCGAATTTCTTTGTTGTGTTTCTTTCGTCACCTTAATTGTCTCCTTTTTTACTTATACAAACTGAGTATAACAAGAATGACGCTCATCGTCCATGGTTACACTAAGATTTTTTTATAAATTTTTTTGTAAACTTGCTTGAAATTAAAAAAATGATTCCGCGTTTCCTAACGGATATCTTTATAATAACTGTAATGTTGCACCGGTTCGAGCCTTCCGTCTCTCACCTTCGAAGCTTCAAACGCGGAGTAAGGTACAAGCCCTACTCCGCGTAATTCACATTCGATGCGTATCACATTACTGTTATTATAGAATCCGTTAGTCTTGCGGAATCATTTTTTTGCGCATTTTATAAATTTTTATATTTTTTTGGTGTTACCATGAACAACCACAGAAAAAGTGACGTTTCCTGGTTACCTTCCTAGTTAACATCTTCGGTACGGAGTTTCACGCGTTTAATGACCACTTGATTTTCCGTTTCGCGAATGTAATTTTTTTCAAGTTTTCGATAATGATTTCTTCGTCATTATGAATGCGAATCACGAGCTCGTATTTTTTTCGCCATCGAGTTCGCGCGCTTCGACTTGAATCGATTGATAGTCTTCGAAGTGGCAGTAATTATAAATCGACTGCACAATTGTTGGGTCTGGAATTTCACAGTAAATATTTACTTGACGTTGTTTCCCTTGCAAGATTGGTTGATAAGCCAATTTTTGGACGATGACAATAATCGCTGCACAAAGGGAACCGAAGAACCAGAATCCTCCGCCAATCGCAAGTCCAATCCCGGCTGTGGCCCAAATCCCTGAAGCGGTGGTCAGTCCACTCACGCGTTTTTCACGCATGAAGATGATCCCCCCACCGATAAAGCTGATACCGCTGACTACTTGAGCAGCCACACGCGCTGTATCGTAATGCGGTGTATCAATGAAGGCTTCTTTTGAAATAATCATCATTAAGCAAGAAGTGAGCGCCACAATCATGTGGGTTTTAACCCCTGCTTGTTTATTTCTGGAGGTACGTTCGTAACCGATGGCAAGTCCACAAATACATGAAATTAAAATCGCCAAAAAGTGACGTAATTCCATCATTGCATTAAATGGTTGAAAAAAATTAATTGCATTTAAATCCACGGTTTTCCCTCCTTATTTCTTTTAAAAAAGTACTATTTATATTACTCTTTTTTTATTTTTTTTGTCAACAGAAAAACGCATTCAAAAACAAATAGATTTCTACATTAAAAAAAGAATACGACAAACTTGCCGTATTCTCCCATTCATTATAATTCTAAAGGCTCTTCTTTAATCAGCTTCTCTTCAAGAATCGTGAACATTTCCTTAGCGTCTTCTTTTCTCGTTGAATCTAGCAATGCTTCAACTTGTACTAAGACATGTTTGTTCCCGAATTGAATCGCGATTTTATCTCCGACTTTGACGTCTGTTGAAGATTTCGCCACTTTATCATTGATAAACACACGTCCCTTGTCGGCTACTTCTTTAGCAACCGTACGGCGTTTGATTAATCGTGATACTTTTAAAAATTTATCGAGTCTCATCATTTTCCTCTTTTCTACTAAATTTACGTAATAAAGTCTTTCCTTTTGGAATTAGTACCCATTCGCGTTTGGTGAATAAATTCCATTTCATCGTTCCTGCCAGGAAAAATCGCAACTCCTATAAAGGCAAAGACGATTGAAAAAGACAAAGGCCATCGTTCTTGAATCTTGCATCCCTGCAAAATGCCATGCTCCGTATGATAATACCGAAACAATGACCGTCATGCCAAGTGCAATGCCTGTAAGTAACTGCATAAAAATTCCCATCACGTAAGACACTTGTCATAATCTCTTTTTGCAAAAAGCCATCATCACACCCATCATTACGAAAAAGGCCCAAAGCTGTCGCAAGGCTGGCTCCAAGCGTTCCAAACATCGCAACGAATAAGTAGTTCGTACTTGCCTTCACTACGAGCCCAGCTGTGAGTGCCAGTAGCGTTTTTGGGATATTGATGCTGACTTTGGAAAAATACCGTGCAGCGACATAATCACAGATGCAAAGAAAAATACTGGTGACATAGACAAGGAGCACTGCCTGCCCCTTGGCATCTCCAAAGAGTGCAGTATTTAACCATGGCAGGATCGCAATCATTCCCATCGTTGCGACTACCGAGAACGTCATCGTCATTCGAAGAAGCGACGCGGATAGTCTCTTAAACTCTAAGTCATGACCTTTCTTAAAGGCGCGCGACAACATCGGCATATAACTAGATGAAAATCCAACGCCAACGACCATTCCTAATTGCACAAGCGGCTGTCCTCGGTCGTAAATCCCCTTGAGGTCTTTTGCCACTTCTGGAAGCATCCCTTGGTCTGTTAACACATTATACACAGAGAACGAATCCACCAATTGGAACAAGACTAAAATTGAACTGAGTAGGCAAATCGTTCCCCCTTCAAAGGCAAAGCGTTTAAAGAGATGTCCAAATGTCGGCACTTCCATTTCTACTGGCGTAATCGTCAAGCCGTCGAGCGGATCTTTCGTTTCTTTCAATACATAATACAGCATCACAAGAATCGCAAACACGGCCGCAATCGTCGCACTCGACATCGCCCATGTGCCCATCGTGTAGTAATCTGAAATCGCGCTGCCAAATAGACTCGCCACGAAGAGAATCACCGCGACACGAACGACCTGCTCCACCACTTGTGAGATAGCAGTCGGCATCATCCGGAAGCTTCCTTGGAAATAACCCCTTGTGATGACCAGAAACGGCATCAATAGAAACATCCACGATACGCTTTGGACGACTGGCAAGAGTTCAACGTCTCCCATCCAGCGGGCAATCATTCCCGCACCCAAATGGAGGAAGGCAAATCCCCACTCCAATAAGGCTCGCAATCACGAATAACTGCTTCAATAATTTCTTTAAATGTGTCGACTCCAAGTATTCTGCGACTACATTGGACACGAATACCGGGAATCCCGTTAACGCAAAGGTCATGCCGATTCCATAAATAGGATACACCTGCTGATATACATAGAAACCGGTGTTGCCCACCATATTTTGGAAAGGAACTCGGTACACCGCGCTTAAAATCTTAGCAATAAACGCGGCAATCGAGAGCGCAATCGCCCCTTGCATCATCCCTTTACTATTTATCTTCTTCATGTTTTTCCTCATCGCGGGCTAAAATTTCCCCGCATGTTTTTACAAACAGTTTAACTTGCTCGAGCCATAAGTCAACAGGCTTTTGCGTGATATTTAATAAAATCTGAAGACTTTCGCCCTTGTTAGCTACTTGCGCTGGTAATTTCACCGGACCAAGCGCCTCAAAGACGGGCACCCCTTGCAGGCGAGTCGCACTTGGCGGCGCAATCGTAATTGTCACCGAATTGTCTTTACGTTTAATCGATACGACGTCAATCTCGTTGGCATAATGCTTAATGAGTCCAATCTCTGCTAATGCACTGACTTCATCTGGGAAGTCACCGAAGCGGTCAATAAAGTCATCGAGCAATTCTTCATAAGCTTCCACGCTATCAATCGAGCGAATGCGTTTATACATCTCGATTTTTTGACGTTCGTCTTGAATATAGCTTGCTGGAATATAGGCATCAATTTGCAAGTCGATTTCGACGGTTTCTTCGTCCGACTTCACTTCTTTCCCTTGTTTCTTCAACACGGCTTCACTTAATAATTGAGAATATAAATCGAATCCGACCGAATCGATAAATCCGTGCTGTTGTTTTCCAAGCAAATTCCTGCCCCACGAATCGATAAATCACGCATAGCAATCTTGAATCCAGACCCAAGTTCTGTAAAGTCGCGCATCGCTTGCAGACGCTTCTCGCTGACTTCGGTTAAGACTTTATCGGGTTGATACATGAGGTACGCATAGGCAATACGGTTTGTACGCCCAACACGTCCACGCAATTGATACAACTGCGAAAGCCCCATATGATCCGCATTTTCAATAAAGAGGGTATTAACGTTTGGAATATCCACTCCGGTTTCGATAATCGTGGTCGTCACTAACACATCGTATTCCCCTTCGATAAATTGGTAGAGAATATTCTCTAGCGTCGTCTCACTCATTTGACCATGAATCACACCGACACGACATCCTGGGACAAGAGCTCTCAGTTCATCGGCCTTCTTCTCAATAGTCTCCACACGATTATATAAATAGAAGACTTGTCCGCCACGAGCCATTTCACGTTCGATGCCGTCACGAATCGTCATCGGGTTTTGTTCCATTACGAAAGTTTGAACCGGATATCGGTTTGCTGGTGGTGTCTCGATAACGGATAAATCACGCACTCCAAGCATGGACATATGCAACGTTCTTGGAATTGGTGTTGCCGTTAGCGTCAATACATCCACTTGTGATTTCAATTGTTTCAAACGTTCCTTATGCTTCACTCCAAAGCGTTGTTCTTCGTCGACAACGAGAAGTCCTAAGTCTAAAAACTGCACGTCTTTTGAAAGCAGACGATGCGTCCCGATAACGATATCGACTGCTCCCTTACGAAGCTTCTCAATCGTTTCTTCTTGTTCTTTTTTACTACGGAAACGGCTTAATAATCCGATGGTAAATGGATAATCCGAGAAGCGTTGTACGAAATTTTCGTAATGTTGCTCGGCAAGAATCGTTGTTGGTACCAAAACGGCCGCTTGTTTTCCATCCATGACCGCCTTAAAGACCGCACGCATGGCTACTTCCGTCTTCCCGTATCCAACATCTCCGACAAGCAGACGGTCCATCGGTTTATCCTTTTGCATGTCTTCCTTAATTTCCGCCACACTTCGCAATTGGTCTTGCGTCTCCGTGTACGGAAAGGCCTGTTCGAATTCTTGTTGTTCCACCGTATCGCGGCTAAACGCATATCCTTTCTCGGCGTCACGTTTGGCATAGAGTTCGATGAGTTCATCAGCGATATCCTCAATCTTGGCCGTTACTTTTGCGTTTCGTCTTCGCCCATTCCGTACCGCCCAATTTATTGAGTTTTGGAACTTTTGCATCCGACGACACATATTTTTGAACGAGCTTAATTTGAGAAACCGGAACGAATAGATTTCCGCCATCTTGGTAGTGAATCGACATGTAGTCTTGGTGGATACCACCAATTTCGAGCGTCTCCATCCCTTGGTACACACCGACCCCGTGATTCACGTGAACCACATAGTCTCCAACGGCTAACTCAGTGTAGCTCTTCAAACGTTCCGCGTTCGAGATTTTTTGATTTCGTGGTGCACGTTTCGTGAGTTTATTGAATAATTCGCGTTCCGTTAAAACGGCAAATTTATCTTCCGGCAGCTCAAATCCATTATGCATCTTGCCGACCATGATTTGAAGTTGCCCTTCTAGCACGGCCCCGTTTGAAATCACACTCTTAATGTCAAAAATCCGCAAAGGTTTGTTCGACCTTTTTGAGCGCGTTTAGCATCATCGACTAAGACGATAACTGTTGCGCCTTGTTTCTTCCAGCGGTCTGCTTCGACTTTCACCATCGGCATTTGCGAGAAGAACTGTGTCATCGTGCGCGTCGTAATTGGATGAATCGCATCGAGTGCGAGTCTTCCAAGCCCTTTTTGAAAAATGGCTAAATACGTTCTCGAGAGCGGACTTTCTTTTAATACTTTTCGTCCATCTTGAACAAGCGACAATCCAGAAGCAATCGCACCCGTTTCGATATGGTGCGTCTTCCAATAGCCTGCCTCTTCTTCTAAGGTTTTGCTTTTTTCGATAAAACGAGCGTAGTCATCAATAATGAGGTACGCATCTTTAGAAACGTAATCTAATAAGCTAGTCTTCTCTGGATAAATACATTCCAAGAAGTACGTTAAGTTCGAGGGGATTTCCCCATTTTCTAATTGTGCATCGATAGCTTGTTGAATATTTTTAACTTGATCTTTTCGCTCTGGACTTTGAGCCGCCTTCACATCCTTTTCATAGAGCGCATGAATCTTGGTTTGTGCCTTCCATACTGCTTCCTTTTGAAGTGGCAAGTCTGTTGCTGGTAAAATGCGCACTTCTTGAATCACATCCATTGAACGTTGTGTTTCCGCATTAAACATACGAATCGAATCCACTTCCGTATCAAAGAAGTCCAGACGTAGTGGATACTCTTGGTCTAATGGATAAATATCGACAATACTTCCACGAAGCGCAAATTCACCAGGAGTCGCGACCATATTTTCACGGCGATATCCTAATTCCACTAACTGCTCTACAAAGGCATCCATCGATTCGATTTCAGACCCCATCGACAGTTCAATCGAGCTCTTCTTCCATACCGCTACTGGCACTAAGAGCTTTTGAATCCCTGATAGTGGCACGATTACGATTCCTTTTTCTCCACGACTTAAGAAATCAAGCGTGCGAATGCGTTGGCTCACCACATCCGGTGACACTACCGAGAAATCCGCCGCAAGCGACTCTTCTACCGGGAAGAGGTGTACAACCTCATCGTCATACCACTCTGATAACTCTTCGTAGGTTTGCGTTGCTTGTAAGAGCGTTGGCGTCACAATCACTAATTGCTTGTCCAATTTCTCAAACGCGCATGACTCGGCCAAATGCTTTACAGATCCACTGAGACCTAGCACGAGTTGACTCTCATGTAAATCAAGAGTATCGAACCACTCTTTAAATCCTTTTAGTTTACTAATGGTTTGGTGCAATAATTGCATAATGTTCTCCTTTTTCCAACGACAAAAAGAGACCGCAAAAAAATTTGCAGCATCTCTTTCCCTCTATTTGTTAATTAAATTGATTCATTGTTTTAACGAAATCGCTCGTTTCAATCCACGAACGAATCGCATCGACACTCTTTTGCACGGCAAAAATAATGTCCTCTTCTTCCTCTTTTTCAAAACGGTTGAGCACATGTCCTACGACCGTTCGCCCATCTTTTGGACGACCAACCCCCACTTTTATACGGTTAAACTCGCTCGTCCCCAGGCACGAAATAATACTCTTGATTCCGTTATGTCCTCCGGCACTGCCTTTTTGACGAAGACGAATCTTTCCAACCGGCAGATCCATATCATCATAAACAACCAGCAAGTCTTCGATTCCAATCTTAAAATAATTCATCAGCGGACGAATCGCTTCCCCCCGATAAGTTCATAAACGTTAATGGCTTCATGAAGATGACTTTCTCGCCACCGATTTGTACCTGCGCAAAAACTGCATCGAAGAGTGCCTTATCAAAATCAAACTTCTCTTGATAGGCCACTTCATCCATTGTCATGAATCCGACATTATGTCTTGTCCCTTTATACTTTGCTCCAGGATTCCCTAGACCAACGACTAATTTCATACTTTCACCTATTCTTTTTTCTTCTATTTTGCTATTATACCATACCCCTACACTGTCCCGTTATTAATTCACTTTTTCACGAAATTGTGTTTTTTATGTATTATTTGTCATAAAAAGAGCCTTTTGAAAATCAATTTTCAAAAAATCGTGCTATACTTATTTATGGATATTCCATCACTAATTTTTTAGGAGGTATGAATATGGAAAAATCTCAAAAACATGGTAATAAAGTAATTTTAGTCGGTGACGGTGCCGTTGGTTCTAGTTATGCATACGCACTTGTATTACAAGGGATTGCTGAAGAACTAGGAATTATCGACATCAATTTCGAGAAAACAGAAGGCGATGCGTTAGACTTATCACATGCCTTAGCTTTCAATGCCCCTAAAAAGATTTATGCAGCGAAATACGAAGACTGCCACGACGCAGATATCGTATGTATCACAGCAGGCGCTCCTCAAAAACCAGGAGAAACTCGCTTGGACTTAGTTTCTAAAAATTTAAAAATCTTGAAAAACATCGTAGACTCTATTATGGCGAGCGGATTCAACGGAATCTTCCTAATGGCGACTAACCCAGTAGATATCTTAACTTACGCAACTTGGAAATTCTCAGGACTTCCAAAAGAACGCGTTATCGGATCTGGTACTTCTTTAGATAGTGCTCGTTTCCGTCAAACAATCGCTGAATTAGTCGGCGTTGACGCTCGTAACGTTCACGGATATATCATGGGTGAACACGGGGATACTGAATTCCCAGTTTGGTCACATACAAACGTCGGCGGTTTACAAATCTATGAATGGGTTCGTCAAAATCCACACGTAGATGAAGAAAAATTAGTCGAAGTATTCTTCCAAGTACGTGACGCGGCTTATGAAATTATCGCTAAAAAAGGTGCGACTTACTACGGTATTGGTGCTACTCTAGCGCGTATTACAAAAGCCATCTTAAACAACGAACAAGCCATCTTCCCATTATCGGTATACCTTGAAGGTCAATACGGACAAGATGATATTTTCATCGGAGCTCCAGCCGTTATCGGACGTGAAGGAATTCGTCAAATCATCGAAATCCCTCTAGCTGACTCTGAACAAGAGAAAATGGACTTATCTGCGAAAACATTGAAATCAATCTTACACGATGCTTTCGAAAAATTAGAAGCAGAAAATAACTAATGAAATCACAAAAACACCGGACCAAGAAAATTCTTGATCCGGTGTTTTCTTGTTCTTAAAATAACGCAAATAGCGGTACAAGTAGTATCGGCATAAAAATGGCTGGCAAGAAGTTTAATACTTTAATCTTCGTAATCCCTAGTAAGTTCATCGCTAACCCAACTAAAAGAACCGATCCAACCGCGGACATCGATACGGTTACCACATCATTCAAATGAGGAGCCACTAGTTGAGATAATCCCACTAAATTAACTCATATGCAATTACCGCCACTGCTGAAAGTCCAACTCCAATCCCTTCCGTTGCCGCAAGAAAGATAGAAGTAATCCCATCTAATACGGACTTCGTTTGAAGCAGCGTTGTATCTCCAGTAATTCCTAACTGGATAGACCCCATTGTGGCAAGTGCCCCCACGCAGAAAATCATCACTGCTGCAACGAACCCCTCACCGATATTTAAATTGTTTTCTTTGCCTTTTGACGCCTTCTCTTGAAGCCAGTCTGAGAACTTACGTACTCGCTCCTCCATTTGAAGCCCTTCTCCGACAACGCCCCCACATACAAGCGATAAAATCATAATCAAGCTATTCGGGATTTGAATCGCGCCTTTAATTCCGACCAGGAATACACATAGCGCTAACCCTTGCATGATATGTTGCGCGAAACGCTCTGAAATAATGTGTCGTAAAAACACACCCACAAGCGCTCCGATGGCAATTGCTGTTCCATTTATTAATATAATCACTCGAAACTCCTTCATTTAAACTGTCACGTGAAGGAATTTCTCTCCTTACACTATTCCACAAACAAACTTTGCGGATCTTCAAAAGGACTTGCGCCGTCCTCTTCTGTTTCGTGTTTTCGCTCTAAGAAGTACACTTCTTCAATCACCACTTCGGTCACATACACCTCTTGATGATTCTTGTTAGTGTAGCGACGGGTGTTGAGTCGCCCTTCCACGCCAATACGGTCCCCCTTTTTGACAAACTTACCGATACGTTCCGCAATTTTGCCCCAGGCGACCACTTGGATAAAGTGTGAATGATACGAATCATCGCTATTGCGGTATACATTTTGTACCGCAATCGTATTATTAAACACACTCTTTCCGGAAGGTTGAAGCTGTTGCACCTCTACCTCTTTGACAACACGACCAATTAAAGATACTAAGTTCATAAGACGAACCTCCTATAGTTTTTTCTATAGTAAGCTACGTCTAGATGCTTCTAATTGGCTTTTCCTTCTTCTCTTAATTTTTGAGAAAATTCCGAAATCTTACGCAGTCTGTGGTTTACCCCTGATTTTGAGATAGGCCCAGAAGGTAACATCTCGCCCAATTCTTTCAAACTAATTTCTGGATTCTCTAAACGGATTTTGGCAATATCCGATAATTTATCTGGCAAGGCATCCAGCCCTACCGTATCTTCGATATATTGAATCTCTTCGATTTGACGAGTGGCTGCGTTCACCACTTTATTAATATTAGCATTCTCGCAGTTTACTAAACGATTCGCCGTATTTCGCATATCGCGAATGATTCGGATATCTTCAAAATGCAACATCGCTTTAGACGCATGAATCACGGCAAGGAAGTCAGCGATTTTCTCAGCTTCTTTCAAATACGTGATATACCCCTTACGACGCTCAATCGTTCTCGCATTCAACCCAAACGCATTCATCATCTGACAAATATCGTCGTTATGCTCTTCGTAAATCGAATAAATCTCTAAGTGATAACGGCTCGTTTTCGGATCATTAATCGAACCACCAGCCAGAAACGCCCCACGAAGGTAGGCACGCATCTTCTCTTCGTCTTCACGAACATTTTCCGGAACGCGCATATTAAATAAGCCGCTCGACTTGATATTCAAGTCTTCCAGAATCTCTTCCGTTCCATGTTTTAAACGTACGATATACACATTGTTCTTCTTCAGTTTCATCTTACGGCGAACCAAGAGTTCACTTTCCACTTGATAATACTTCTTCAAGAGCACGTAAATCCGTCTGGCAATCGTCGCGTTTTCCGTTTGGATATTTAAAATCAATTGACGATTCAAAATCCCAACCGCTCCATTCATTCGAATGAGTGCCGCTAGTTCATATTTTGAATAGTCATATTGCACTTCTAGTTGCGTTAGTTCTTGTTTTGTTTCTGCAGCAAATGATAGTAAGGACACAGGCCTCCTCCTTTCTCTTCTAGTCATGTTGAAGGAGCCAAGAGGAAGTCTTGGCTCCTATTTCATTCGTTATTATTCAATTCGTGCACTTTGTAGGAGACGGAATAATTCGTCGATGACTTTCACCATCATGGTATACGCCCTTTTCGCGTAATTTAATAAAGTCAGACGACACTACTCGGCATCCCTCGTCGCGCAATCCTTGGAAGTCGTACTTCACTTGATAAAGATACTCTTCGTTCTTTTGTTGGTTTAAGTACTCTTCTGGCACTGCCTCTGTATTCACGAGAACGGTGTCGATAAATTTAGTTCCTAAATGGTCATGCAACACGCGTACATGATCTGCATCGGTAAAGTGTTCCGTTTCACCACGTTGCGTCATGATGTTACAAATGTACACCACTTCCGCTTTCGTTTCGCAAACGGCTTGACCGATATCGCTAATCATTAAGTTTGGCAAGATACTAGTATAAAGACTACCAGGTCCTAGTACAACCATATCGGCTTCCATAATCGCATTGATGACTTCACGTGCCGCCATTGGAGTTCGGCTTTCATCGAGCTTACGATTCTCGTCGTAGCAATGCACGGAAACTCGTTTAATCTTCTTGCGATATTTAACAAGTTCCGCTTCCCCGTCCACAATCGTTCCATCTTGGAATTCAGCACGGAGTAATAATGGCTCTTCAGCGGCAGGATACACATGTCCTTCCACCGCCATCATACGGCTTAGAAGACGAATCGCATCGAAAATATTTCCACGCATCTCTGTTAAGGCCGCAATAATTAAGTTCCCAATCGCATGTCCGGCGAAGAATTGATCGTCGGAATTGAAACGATATTGGAAAATTTCTTTTTGTAAAGCGTTCATCGGAGAAAGAGCAATCATACAGTTTCGAATATCTCCTGGTGGCACAACGTTCATATAATCTCGAATGATTCCTGAACTTCCACCATCATCGGCAACCGTTACAATCGCAGTCACATCCGCATCTCTCTTACGAAGATTTCTCAAGAGAACTGGGAGCCCTGTTCCTCCACCAATAACGGTGATTTTAGGACCTTTCTTTCTCGGAGGATTTGGTGTTACCTCGAACATCATGAGCGTCCATTCCCTTCTTTACGACGGTCTTTGTCACGATGAGAGATTTTCACGTTATAAGAGTCTGATAATAATTCGCGCCCGATACGTTCCGCAAAAGCTACAGAACGGTGTTGACCACCAGTACATCCGATGGCAATCGTCACGCTAGATTTTCCTTCTTTTTTTGTAGCCTGGAATTGAGAAGTCGAGTAAGTCCATCAACTTATGATAGAACGTCTTCGCTTCTGGTTGGCTCATAACATAATCATATACAGGTTCGTCTAACCCAGTGAGTGGACGTAACTCTGGAATATAGTGTGGATTTGGTAAGAAACGTACATCCATCACGACATCCGCATCGATTGGAAGTCCGTATTTAAATCCAAATGACATCACTTGAATTGTGAAAATTCCTTCGTTGCCTGTAGAGAATGCTTGCATGATTTCTTCACGTAATTTACGAGGTGAAAGATTTGTTGTATCAATCACTTTTTGCGCACGTGTCTTAATGTCTTGTAATAAACGACGTTCTGCAATAATGCCATCGTAAATACGACCATCACTAGCAAGAGGGTGCGTTCTTCTTGTTTCTTTGTAACGAGAAACAAGCGCATCATCGCTGGCTTCTAGGAATAAAATTTTTGTTGTAATAAATGATGTGTTATCAAGGCCTGCAATAGCTGACATGATTTCATCAAAGAATGCGCGTGAACGTAAGTCGATTACGAGCGCAATTTTTGTAATTTTTCCTGATTCTTTTACTAATTCCCAAAATTTTGGTAGAAGACTTGGTGGCATATTATCGACACAGAAATATCCCATGTCTTCGAAACTTTGCATTGCAACAGTTTTCCCTGCCCCACTCATACCTGTAATGACGACTAATTCTAATTGATCTACTGCCATTGTCATTCTCCTATCTCAAACGATATTGTTATCCTTACAATTATAACACATCCGGGCGTGTCATCGTTAACTTTTTAGCAAAAATACTCTTTTTATCGCACAAAAAAAGCGAAGGTTGCCCCTCGCTTTCCATTAATCTTTCACTTGCATCACTTCAGACGGAATCTGAATATGAACCGTCGTCCCTTCTCCAACTGTTGACGCTACACTAAGCGTAACGCCTAATCGTTTGGCAATCTCTGAAGATAAATAGAGCCCTAGCCCTGTCGATTGGTGGTTCACACGACCATTATAGCCACTAAATCCACGTTCAAAAATCCGTTTAATATCGTAAGGAGCAATCCCGATTCCCGTATCTTCAACCGTTAACGTGCTTCCATCAAAAAGAATACGAATCGTTCCATCCTCAGGCGTATATTTCACCGCATTCGATAACACTTGCTCTGTGATAACGCCTAACCACTTCGAATCCGTGACGACCTTTCTCAGTAGGAACATATTCCAAATGCAATTTCTTCGAAATAAAGAAGGTCGCATATTTCTTCAAGAGCGGACGAATCACTTCATCAATAGAAATCGTTGAAATCGATAAGTCTTGATGGAAACTTTCCATTCGAACATAATGCAGTGCTAATTCTGTATAAGTCGTAATCCGTACGAGTTCTTGACTCAATAAAGATTTCTCGGACGTTTGCGGCAACTCGCGAATCAACAATTGACTCGCGGCGATACTCGTTTTAATTTGATGCGCCCATAACGTATAGTAGTCCACATCTTCCTTACGAAGTTGCTTCATCTTCGTACTTAGCGCTCGCATATCCGACTTCTCTTGTTGAATGGCCTCATATAAATGACTTACAACGGGCGAAAACCCATCGTCTAGCGTCGTCACTTCCTGCTGCAAACTGCGAGCGACTTCTTTATACTTTCTCCAATCGTGCCACAAAAGTGCACCCGCGACTACCAAAAGGAAAAAGGCTAGTAAAAATAGATAATAGCCGACTTCTGAACTTAGCCAATTAAAGACGAAGAAGAACCCAATCGAAAACACTTCGATGAAGACCAGCGCTCCGAGTAAGAAGGCATGCGATTTGAACCAAAGCAATACTAAATTCAACTTTTGTTTTCATTCAATCACTTCCGCCAATCCATACCCGACGCCTTTTTTCGTCGTGATTAATTTTTCTAAGCCGATCTCTCCAAGGCGCTTCCTCAAACGAGCAACCGTCACGGACAAGGTATTATCATCGACGAACACATCGCTATTCCACAATGCATTCATTAAATCTTCCCTCGGCGCTATATCGCCTTGTTTTTCAAACAATACGCGTAAAATGATAAATTCATTCTTCGACAATTCAATGACATTACCCTCATACGAAACTTTTCCGCTTCCCAGTTGTAAGGCAATCCCCTTGTATTCCAGCCAGTCTTTTTGCTGAACGAACTCATAACTACGACGCATCATCCCTTGGATTTTTGCGACCAATACACTCGGCTCAAACGGTTTTGTCATATAATCATCCGCGCCCATATTAATCGACATCACAATATCCATCGCTTGATCCCTAGACGACAAGAACATTATCGGCACTTGAGACACCTTACGAATCTCTTGGCACCAATAATAGCCATTATAAAATGGCAATGTAATATCCAAAAATCACCAACTGCGGATTAACTGCTAAAAAAATTGAGTGTATACTTGCGAAAAGTCTTCCACCGCAACCACTTCATAATTCCATTTTTTTCAATTCTTGTACAATTGCATCACGAATGACTTTTTTTCATCTTCGACAATCATTATTGTTTGCATACACTCACCCTCGTTTTTTTATTGTAACATCTTTCCAATTCACAGAAAACCATCTATCGCCTAATTTCTCGTATCATTTCCCATAAAGTCGTTTGATTATCTTGCTCCGTTCCAATTTCATATACGAAACCTCACTTTTGCAATTCAGTGCCTTCATCATACCATATCCCGCCTACACCGCCACATTCCCTAACAAAATCCTAAACCTTTCGCAATCTCAACATAAGAATTTCCAATCCATTTTAAGCACATTTCCCTTTCGAATGAAGGAATATTTGTTCTAACTTTATCGAAGCAACACAACAACTTAAGCGCTGAAAAAACGGAAACTCCTCAGAGGTTATAGAAAGCATTATAGGGGATGATAACCAATGTGAATTACAGTCTCTAGAAATTCATTTCGTAGAGACTGTTTGAAGCTTGGTAGGTTTGAGACAATAGACTCAACAGGATTTATCCATATTAGCTTGTGCTTCCATCTCGAATGAAGGAATACTTGCACTTACTTCATCGAAGCAATACAACAACGTTAAGAGGCAAAGAAAAAAGCTACGCGTTTTCGGATAACATAGTAGCCATTATAGCGATGAGTAATCGATGCGAATTACGGATGGTTGGAAATTCATTTCCTACCATCCGTTTGAGGCTCGATAGGATTGAGACCTTGGCTCAATCCGGTACAGCTATATTGGCTAACTCTTCTCATTTCGAATGAAGGAATATTTGTTCTAACTTCATCGAATCAACACAACAACTTAAGCGCTAATAACACGGAAAACTCCTCAGAGGTTATAGAAAGCATTATAGGGAATCATAACCAATGTGAATTACAGTCTCTAGAAATTCATTTCGTAGAGACTGTTTGAAGCTTGGTAGGTTTGAGACCTAAGACTCAAACCGGTATCCTATAATGCATTTCTATAACAAACTCTGAGGAGTTTGAAGTGTCTTTATATTATTTCACCACAGTCTTAAAGTTGTTGTTGACTGTTGCTTCGATGACTGGATGTTTGCGCAAGTATTCCGCAATGAGCTCCGTCATGTCGATCTGCACCTCACGCACAATCTTCTCCGGCTTAAACATACTATAGTTTCCGCCACCAACTGCACGATATTGGTTTGTCACTACTTCTAATTCATCCGTATCTTGAACAGCTTTGCCATGATACTCTAAGCGAGTCACACGGTCGCCAAATGGTCTTGTGAAGTCTAATGTGTACTCGATTCCTTCATACATATCGTAGTTGTAGAATTGCGGTTTTGGTTCCACATATTTAGGATTGAAGACTGCTTGTCCATTTTCGACGATGAAATAAGTCGCCACACGCTCAAGAGCCGCTTTCAAGTCCGCACCGCTCACTCTTAGAACGGCTAATGTATTTGGATAAATGTAGTTCGTAATCACGTCACGCATGCGGATTTCTGAGTTGAATCCACGTCCATCATTGTTGAATAACGCAGTTCCTGAGATATCCGCACCGCTGGCTTCCATTTGAACCTTATTGATAAATTCAATATATGGATGCTCGCTTAAACGCGCAGCATGTGGATCTTTAATAGTCATATCTCCAACGACTTTTCCAACTGGAGTATCTAACCAATCTTCCACTTCTGCTTGCAAGTCGCTAAACATTTCTAATACAGCTAGGTCAGCAGGAACGTCTTCTGTTGGGTGAAGTTTTGCTTCGCTTGAAACAACAGTATACTTACCGTCTACTTTTTCCACTTTAAGCTGATTTCACCCACATACGCGCCGCGGTATCCTGGTTGAATCACTGGCACACCATTCACTTTTTGTGCAATCACACGGTGTTGGTGTCCTGTCACTAACGCATCGATGCCCTCTACTTGCGTCACAATCGCATACCCTTCGTTTTCTCCTGTTAAAAGTTCCGTTGGGTCCCCACATGAAAGATCGCACTCGAATCCTCCGTGGTAGGTTACAACGACAACATCCGCCACTTTATGCATTTCTGGAACGTATTTCTTCGCTGTTTCCAACGCGCTTACGAATACTAAATCTTTGACCGTTGCAGGTTGTTCCCAATTTGGAATATAAGGTGTTGTAATCCCTAAAACCGCAATTTTCACACCGTCTTTCTCGAACACTTTGTAAGGTTCGCCAAACGCTGGCTTGCCGTCTTTTGTTAAAATGTTTGAGCAAAGAATTGGGTGGTTATAAGACGCAATCGCTTCTCTTAAGTAGTCTAACCCATAGTTAAACTCGTGGTTTCCTAAAATTCCTAAGTCATAATTTAAGTAGTTCAATACTTTTGTTAAATCAGAGGCTACTTTTGAATCTTGTTTGCGAACATAGTAGCTTAATGGTGATCCTTGAATGAAGTCCCCGTTTTCGATTTGAATCACAGGACCATTCGCTTCTTCTTTTAAGCGACGAATCACCGTTGCAGCCTTCGCCGTACTGAATCCTAAGTCCATGTTTCTTTCTGTATAGTTTGTCGGTAACACGTACCCATGCATATCACTTGTTTCAATAATTTTAATTTCCATAATGCGCCTCACTTCCTACAAATTCACACACTATTGTACCATAAAAAAGCCCTATCACAAAGGCTTCTCTGTCTGCAGTATTTCTGCAATTTTGTCAAATGTCTTTCCATTTCGAATCGTAATCGTCTTATAAAATGGTTGCTTCAAAATCTTCTTGTGGTAAGTCGTTTTGAAACTCTGCCTCATCGATTTTCGCCCAGAAGACGGCACATTTCCCGATATAGACTCTCTCATTATAAAACTCTGACTCTTCTACAAATCGGATAACCTCACTCACATCTGTTCCCCGTGAGAAAAACAAAATATCTTTTCTAGCAAAGTCATCCTTCCACCATTCCGGAAGCCCCGCCATTTCTTCTAAGTATTCCTCTTTTGAAAGCAGCACAAACGGAATTGAAAACTCATAATTCTCTTCTAATACCTTTTCAACTTTCAAAACGATTTTTTCCACACTCTCATCGCTAGCAAAAAATAAGTTCCCACTATTAATGTACGAATCCACATCGCTGAACCCTTCACGCCCCAGCAATTCCTTCAATTCGCTCATCACAACTTTATTTTTGCCACCAACATTGATGCCTCTTAATAAAAGCACATACCGCATCCGACTCACCTCTCTTGTCGCCCCATTATAGCACACTCTCCATGAAACGCGTTCCCCCTATCCACGCACCGGTCTGTCGTGAATGAGGAACACAATCTCAAGTAAGCCTCCCAACTTTCCTCAGCTTTGTGTGTGGAATCCCTTCAGGAGGCTTTTAGGTGTACACCGAAAACGTTCATTGCGACGGAAACAGCGGTTTTGTTGAAAGATTAGTGAGAACATCCATTGAATGCGAATTAGAGACACTTACGAATCCATTCGTTAGTGTCTCTTTGAGGCTTCAAAGACGAGAGACCCTAGGCTCGAGTCGGTGGCTCACTAATATTCTTTCAACAATAAAAACCGCATGTTTCTAAAGCGATCCATCACCACACCCCATACACCTAAAAGCCTCCCCCGAAGGGGCCTCCCAGCACCAACCCACTTTACAGCACCTAAACACATTCCAACACCGAAACACATCTTCCGCATCCCACACAAAAAGCCTGAGGAAAATTCCCCAGGCTTTCGTTGTGATTGTGTTGTGAATGAACTTATATGTGATTATTGATTCCACGCTGCATCAAATTGTGCTTTAGAATCTGTAACTAATTGATCTACATTTCCATTTTCAGTCTTGAAGATTTTTTCTAAAATCGTACGAACTTCTGAGTATGCAGGATCAGAGTTTTCAACTACAGGAATTGAGAATAAATTCTTAGTAGCATCTGCTAAGATTTTAGGAACTTTAGATCCTGAATTCTTGTATGCATCTTGTTCTAACACTGAAGCAATTGTTGGCATGTAACCAGTTTGTTGTGCCCAGTATAATTGAGATTCAGCTGAAGATAAGAATTTCAAGTATAAGAATGCTGCTGTACGTTGTTCTTCAGTTGTAGAACCTTCGAACATGTAAATATCAGTACCTTGTTGTAGGTCGTATTTTTCAGGACGAACAGCTACTCCGTATTCGAAACCAGCTTCTTTAGCACCTTTAGCTACGAATGATTCACCAGCTGTTGAACCAACATACATAGCTACTTTTTTGTTTTGGAATGGTGCTGATAAGTATTTATCTGAACCAGCAGTACGGAAGTATCCATCACGGATTCCGTCTGCATAGTATTTAACAACTTCTTTTGAAGCGTCACTTGCGAAGTCTAATTCTTTAGTGAAGTCAATGCCTTTGTTCTTCATACCAATTGCATAGTAGTTGTTTAATGAGTCGAAACCAGCACCAACAACTTCGTGGTTAGATTTTTCGTAAATTGTTTTAGCTGCTTCTTTTAATTCATCTAAAGTAGTTGGAACTTTAACACCGTATTGTTTCAATAAATCTGCATTGTAGAATAATACTTCTGTAGATTTGTTGAATGGAATACCGTATTGTACTCCTTTGATTTTAGCACCTTCCATTAATTCTGGACGGATTTCTTCACCTTTCTTGAATCCGATTGTTTCGTTTTCAATATATGGTTTGAAGTCTACCAATGCATCTTGCTCAGCAGCATTGTATAACCAGTTTGGATATGCTTGAGTGATTGTTGGTAAGTCTTTTGGTGAAGTTAAAGTTGCGTTAATTTTTGCTTGTAAATCTTTGTATTGAGATTGGTTTTGTAACTCTACTTTGATATTTGGGTTAGCTTTCATGAAGTCTTCTGTTAATTTTTGAAGAGCTTTTTCCTGCTGACCGTTCATAGCATGCCAGAAAGTGATTGTAGTTTCTGATTTAACCTCTGTTACGATGTCTTTTTTAGTTTCAGCTTGTTGTGAAGAGCCGTTGTTTGATGAGTTAGCTCCACACGCTGTTAACGCCACAACTGATGCTGTTGCTAGTGTCGCTTTTACTAAAGATTTGAATTTCATTTTTCTTCTCCTTTTGTTATATAGTTTTTACAACACAATTTTTTCGCCGCGGTACGGCAATATTCTGTCACCATACGGATTCACCAGAAGTTCTGGTTTTAACGTATGAATTGGAACCAAACATTTAGGCTCAATCATCGCAATAATGCGGTCTAAGTCGTCCGGTTTTGCGTGACCTGAGCAAGATAGGCGTACAAACTCAATGTGTTTCCGCCAATAAATCTAGAAACGGTTGATAGTTCGGATCAAAGTCCCCCAAAGGCTGCGCATCGCTGTGGATGTATAAGCTTCTCTCTTGCAAACGTTCGAAATGGTCGACTGCTTGCCATAGGTACTTCGAAGTATCCTCTAACAACGTTTGATATGAAATTTCTAAAGTAGGATCAAGTTCGTCGAGTTTTGGAGCCCCGTCTCTATAGTAGTAATGAGCATCCTTTTGGAATACTTCTTTAAGAAGTGCGGCCATCGTTGCTTCAAGAACAACGGTACGGCTTGTTCCTTCGACGATTTTTTCAAAACGACGCACATTCGCTGGATAGCCATTAAATGTGATTTGTCGATTTGGATTTTCTTGTTCGAGGCGAGCGATATGACGAATCACATCTTCCTCGTTTTCAGGTTTAATTTCGTCTTCAACCTCTTTACGGTCCCCGAAGCTAATCGATACACCTTCCATCATTAAGATGTCCGTATGTTTTGCCTTCTTACAAAACTCAATTGTATCTTCAGCGTTATGCCCGTGAAGTCGTAAGTCCCCTGTATACGTAATATGATGTCCAGGTGTTTTAATGATTAAAGCAGCAGCCCCATACGCATCATGGTCGACACGCACGATTTCTACTTCGATTTCTCCAACTTTAATCACATCGCCTGCATCTAACCCAATCATCTCTCTTGTAAATGTATCGTCTTCAAACGGCGATGGTAGTAAGAATACACCATTGCGGTTGAGCGAATTTACAATCATTTTTGTTTCCTTCAATGTATATAAAGGAATACTTGGGTCTAAATAATTCAACATTCTTGTATGATCCAAATGCGCATGTGAGATAAAGACCGCCGTATTGGCATAGTCTTTATCTTCATCCCCTTCGTATTTGTAAGGGATACGTGCATCGTACATATTTTTTAAATGTGGAATCACTTTATGATCTGTGAGTGTTTGCACCGATTCATCGGGCAATTCTAATTCTGGTAAAAAAACTCAGTCCCTGAAGTCGAAAAAAAGATATGACTATCTTTATAGGCTACTTCGATGACCGTTCCACCAATCGTTAAAATACCGCTATGAAAGGTAATCGATGTTTTATCCTTTGATACCATTCTTCGCAACCCCTCTAATAATTTCTTTTCTGAATACAAAGTAAATTAACAGAATTGGGATAACCGTTAGAGTTGCTGCGGCCATTTGTAAGTGAACATCACTTCCGGATTCTGTCGTGAAGGCAGAAAGTCCGTTGTTTAATAGACGGAATTCTTTCGTGTTTGTAACCAATAATGGCCATAGGAATGAATTCCAGCTTTGGATGAATGTTAAAATCCCTACTGTTACCAATGCTGGTTTACACATTGGCACTAAAATACGGCGGATGTATTCTAAATCACTCGCACCATCAATTTTAGCGGCTTTGTAGAATGTACTTGGGATTCCTTTTAAGTATCCGTTCAAGTAGTAAATATAGAAGATACTTGTTAAGAACGGAATGATTAACGCTAGATAAGTGTTTAATAACCCTAATTGAGCGATTGTTTGGTAGTTTGTAAAGATGATTGATTCGTAAGGAACCATTAATAGAGAAACTAAAATCATCATTACGATGTTTTTCCCTTTGAACTGTAAGCTTGTTACGGCAAAGGCTGCTAGTAATGAAGTAATTACTGTTGCCACTGTTGTAAATAGAGACACGAATAATGTGTTTCCGAAGTAACGTAGGAATGGCGCACGGCTAAATACTTCTAAGTAGTTACTAAATTTGAATTCGCTTGGGATGAATGACGGTGGAATACTTGTCGCTTCTGCGTATGTCATTAACCCGGTCAACACCATGTAAATGAATGGGAATACTGTAATCAACGCTAAGAAAATTAAAAGCGTGATTGAAAATACGTTAAAAACTTTTTTCATCTTCTTATCCCTCCGCCTTTCTCAAGAATTTGTTTTGGAGGAATGTTGCAAAAAGAATGATTGCAAACAAGATTACAGTTGCTGCCATGGCAACCCCTGGTCTTCCTGCCACATGGAACTTGTCGTAAATATAGTACACAGCTGTTGTTGCTGAGTTTGCTGGACCAGCAGTTCCGCCAAATAATGCATACACTTGTGTATACACTTTGAATGCCCCGATTAAGTTAACCGTTGAAAGGAAGGCAATTGTTGGAACTAATTGCGGGAATGTAATACGCCAGAAGATTTCTCGGTCTGTCGCACCAAACATTTTCGCAATTTTGAAATGCTCAGGATCAATATTACGTAATCCTGCTAAGAGGATGATGATATTGAACGCTAAACTTGTCCAAACCCCGAAGATAATCAGTGTTGGCATACTCATGTTTACGTTATCCAACCAGTTCACGGCTGGAATCCCAATCAAGCCAAGGAAGAAGTTGATAATTCCGTAGTCCCCATTGAAGAAGTAACGGAACACAATCCCGATAGCGATTGTACTTGTAACGTAAGGCATGAAGAAGATTGTTTCGAAGAAGCTTTTACGTTTAATCTTCTCGAAAATAATCCATGCAATGATGACTGAGATTAATAACGCTACTGGCACTACTGCGAATGCATACAGTGCTGTGTTGAGTAACGCTTTATGGAATACAGGGTCCGCAATTACTTTTTGGTAGTTGTCTAAACCAGTGTATTGTAATTTTAATAGTGACCCTTTTTGGAAACTCATCCAGAACGAACGAAGTAATGGATAAATGTTAAAGAGAAGAATCACTCCTAAAGATGGGAGAAGGAATAACCAAGCTTTAGGTTGGTTCTCTGGATTATATTTTCTCATTAGTAAACACGCGCTCCATCTTTATCGAATAAGAAGATTTGTGTTTAAGTAATGTGAATGAAAGTGTGTCTCCTTCTTCAATCTTATGTTCCACACTTACAATTGATTTCAAGAATTGTTCGCCTAATGGGAAGTGAAGAATACGTTCACGTCCGATTAGCTCTACGCCGCTAATAGTTGTAGAGAAGTGCCCTTGTTCACCTTCAGAAGAAGGAACTACGTCTTCAGGACGCATTCCTAAGTAATAGTGACCATCTGCTAATTCTTGGCGTTTGCGGTCTTGTGATAATTCAGAAGTTGGAATGTTAAATGAAGGGTGAGTAATCACGCCGTCTTTAATTTCTACTTCTGTAATGTTGATAATTGGGTTACCGATGAATTTCGCAACGAATAAGTTACTTGGTTCTAGGTATAAGTTTTGTGGGTCATCATGTTGTTGAATGTACCCTTCGTTTAAAAGAATGATTTTATCTGAGATAGATAAAGCTTCTTCTTGGTCGTGCGTTACGAAGATTGTTGTGATTCCTACCTCTTTTACAAGACGACGGATTTCTTCACGGATTTTCAAACGTAAACGAGCATCCAAGTTACTTAATGGCTCATCTAGTAAGAGCACTTCAGGTTTTTGAACAAGCGCACGAGTGATAGCCACACGTTGTTGTTGCCCCCCTGATAAAGTACCAGGTTTTTTACCTGCTAACTCTTCAATATTTGTTAATTGCATATATTCTTCTGCAATTTTTTGAGCTTCTTCTTTAGAAATTTTGTTTTTACCAACTGTTAGTGGGAACATGATGTTCTCTAACACTGTCATATGTGGATATAACGCATAGTTTTGGAATACGAATCCGATATTACGGTCTTTAGGTTCAGTTGTAACAACTGATGATCCTTTAAATTGGATGTCTCCTCCTGTTGGTGTTAATAATCCTGCGATTAAGTTTAAAATTGTTGATTTCCCGCAACCACTAGGTCCTAGTAAACATACTAAGTCTCCTTGTTCAATTGAGAAATTTACTGACTTTAATGCTTCAAAGCCGTTATCGAATACTTTGTTTAAGTCAATAACATCGATCATGACGAATCCTCCAGTTTTTCTTTTACTTCAATACATTCTATTCTACCATGTTTTTTAGAAACTGAAAACTGAAAAAGTAAAATTTATGAAAGCTTTTTATTGTGGACAGTTATCCCGTTTTTGAGCACAAAAAAAGGACGAGAAAACCTCGCCCTTTTTACGAATTTTCGAACTTATACAAACCTTTTTAAAGTAGGGTTTCCTACTAAAACCCTTCATGGTTTGTGAACAAAATCTATTAACGTTTAATAATTTTATAGTAGCTACGTGAAGTGATTTGATACACGATGAGATAGACCACAACGAAGATGGCACCAATCACAATTGTCGCGTTTAGTGTTACATTACCGTCGACCCCAAAGAGCTGAATGATCTTACGATACATCTTGAAGGCAAATGCGGTATGGATAAACGCTGTGACAAGCGGTAAGAAGAAGACAATTAGCACTTGACGGTTGATGGATTTCTTGATGGTCTTTTGATCGATACCAAGTTTGTAGGATTACGAAACGGTCACGGTCTTCGTACCCTTCAGAAATTTGTTTGTAGTAAATGACAAGTACTGCGCCGATGAAGAACGCAACGGAAAGAAGTGCCCCTACAAAGAGTAAACTTCCCATAAATCCGTAGATGTCTTTGGCCGCATCCTCTCTACTTCCAACCGTGATGGAATCGTCATTGCTTGCTTCAATCACGTTGGCGTAGGCCTCAAACTCTTCTGTTTTGGCCGATGTATCTGTCGATGTATTCCACAATGCGTAATAGAATCCACGGCCAAGTTTACCGTCAATCATCTTTGTTGGATCCTTTACAACGGCTACATAAACGTTATCTGCAACATATGGCAATTGTGGCAATTTTTCTTTAAAGTCGCCAGTCTCCATCATCTCTTTGACTTGAAGCGTTAATTGCCCATTCACACGGATTGCCGAAACATTTTTATCGTCTCCTTTGACCAGACCAAGAACGGCTTCATTGTCACTTGGGTGATAATTCGTCCCAAAAATACGATTGTAATCATCCGCAGAAAGGAAAGTAATGAACGCAGCTGGGCTATTCCCTGGATATACCCCCTCGATGTCCACACCGCCCTCCATACTCTTTGCAGCACGAAGCACGCTAAGGTAATTCATTTCATTGGTAACGGTACCTTTCGATTGCGCCTTCATCTTGCTGATTTGTTCTGAAAGTTGGCGAATCGTAGAAGTATCTTCGACGAATGCCGTTGCCGAATAATCTGTTGGATAACTTTTCTTTAATAAATCGGCTGTCCCAGTTTGTAAAGCTACCGTCGTAGCTAATGTGACAAGTACCATTGTTGATAAAATACAAATACTTGCAAGCCCCGCCGCATTTTTACGCATACGGAATTTTAAATTAGAAATCGAAATAAAATTCGTTGGTTGGTAAAAGAGTTTTTTGTTCTTTTGCAAAAGCGAAAGAAGCGCAATCGAACCTGCGTCAAATAAAATATACGTTGCCAAAACAACTAATAGGACCGCTACGAAGAAGGAATATAGCGCTGCAACAGGTGCTTCAATCGTTTGCGACATATAATACGCGCCCCCAAGAAGCCCTGCACCAATGAGTGCGCGAAGAAGGATAAAACGTCCCTTCGTTTCTCCTTTTTTCTTCTCAGAAAGCATTTCTAACGGACGGCTCATGTACATCTTTGTGGCATTCAAGAAGAAGACTACTCCGAAAATAAACGCCATCGAAATCAGTACAAAACCGACGCTACCAAGTTGCATTGAATACTCGATGCCGATTGGAATTCGAATGAGCTTCAATAAAACGGCAAACGAGAAGCGATGGAACACGATTCCAAGCACAACCCCTAGCCCCACGCTGACCACTGAGAATAGAAGCAATTCAATGAAACTTAACAATTGAATGTTTTTTTCGGTCGAGTCCAAGGATGCTATATAGACCGTATTCTTTTTAATCGATTTTTTTCGTCACGAAGGCATTCGCGTAAAGAATCGTTAAGAGTGCTACGAGCTGAACCACGATAACCCCAAAGCCCAAAGTTTGCGCAATGGCTCCCCTCCGCGAAGAGTGGAAAGCTCTGGCATCGCAGATAAGGCGTGTGTGATATAGAGAATCATCGTCACCATAATGGTCGTCAGTGCATACGGCAAATATAATGAATGATTCTTTTTTTAGATTCGATGTTGCCATCGAAAAAAATGAGTTTAAACATGAATTTCACCTCTATTTGCCATCGCAGTTAATGTTTCTGAGATCAACTCAAACATTTGTTGATCACTTCTTCCTTCACGGTACAATTGATTATAAATCAAGCCGTCTTTAATGAAAAAGAACTCGTTTGGCACGACTTGCAGCAACCGTACTATGCGTTACCATCAAAAATCGTTTGTCCGTTTTCATTGATTTTGTCGAATAAATCTAATGTATTGCTTGCCGATTTTGAGTCCAACGCCCCTGTTGGTTCGTCGGCTAAGAGTAAGCTTGGGTCTGTAATCATCGCACGGCCAATCGCCACACGTTGTTGTTGACCACCTGATAATTCATATGGATATTTCTTCAGTAAGTCTTTAATTCCTAGCATTTGCGCAATCGGTTCGACCTTTTGCTTCATTTCTGAAATCGGACGACGAGCGAGTACGAGAGGCAACACCATATTATCATAGACCGATAGTGTTTCTAATAAGTTGAAGTCTTGGAAGACGAACCCTAAATGGTCGCGGCGGAATTCTGTCAGAACTTTAGCGGAGATATTTTGAATATTTTCTCCGTTTAAAAAGACAGAGCCGGCAGTTGGACGGTCGAGAGTCGCTAAGATATTTAGAAGCGTTGTTTTCCCTGAACCCGATTCCCCCATCACGGCTACGTATTCGCCTTCTTCAACCGAGAAGCTGATGTCTTTAAGAGCCGTTACTTCCGCAGCCCCAAAGCGCGTTTGATATTTCTTTTGTAAATGTTGTACATCTAATAATGTCATTGTTTTTCACCCTTTACTTTCATTTGTTGACCTTAGTATAGTCCACTCGTAAAGGGAAATCATGACACTATCCTATCATTTTATCCCCGTTTCTTACATTTTTGTCACTTTGAAAAAAGCACGAAAAAAGAGGCTTCGCAAGGAAACCTCTTTTGGAGTTGGAATTGATTAACGTTTAATAATTCTGTAGTAACTACGTGAAGTGATTTGGTACACGATGAGATATACGACTACGAAAATCGCACCAATCACAATTGTTGCGTTTAATGTGACGCTGCCGTCAACCCCGAAGAGTTCGATAATCTTACGATACATCTTGAAGGCAAACGCTGTATGGATAAACGCTGTGACAAGCGGTAAGAAGAATACAATCAACACTTGACGGTTGATAGATTTCTTGATGGTCTTTTGATCGATACCGAGTTTTTGTAAAATAACGAAACGATCACGGTCTTCGTATCCTTCAGAAATTTGTTTATAGTAAATGACAAGAACTGCACCAATGAAGAATGCGATTGAAAGAAGTGCCCCTACTAAGAGCAAGCTTCCCATGAAGGCATATAGCGTTTTAGCCTCTTCGTTCTTACTGCTTAACGCCATGGCATCTGCCTTGTATTGACTCTTCACGTTCTTATACGCAGCCCATTCAGCGTCACGTAACTCAAATGGTGTATTGGTATTCCAAGTAAAGTAATACATCGCTTGACCAGCCACTGGGTTTAAGTATTGCATTGGATCTTTTACAATCCCCACATACTGATTATCCGCCACATAAGGTAATTGCGGCATCACTTTCGCGTATGGAGTCCCATCAATCATCTCTTTAACGGTAATCGTCGCGTTATACACAACCGAATACGTCTTTACTTCTGAAATTTGTTTAACGTCCCCTTTAATGTGGCCGACAATCATTTCCTTATCGCCAACCGTGTAGTTCGTCCCAAACATCTTATTATATTGATCCACAGAGACAAGGGTGAACATCGCTGCAGGACTATCTCCTGAGTTCACATTCGCAAAGTCGAATCCATTCTCCGTACGTTGCCCGAAACGAAGCACGTTTAAAAATGTCTTCTCGTCTTTCAATTGACCTTTCGTTTGTTCCTTAATCTTTTGAACGATTGGAGGATATTGATCCATATCCTTTTCTAGAACAAAGTAAGCAACTGCAGAGTAATCTGTTGGATAGTTGCTATCGAGTCTGGCTGTTGTACCACGTTGAAGCGCTACGGTTGTCGCCATTGTAACAAGTACCATTGTTGAAAGGATACACACGCTGGCAAGTCCGGCAGCATTTTTACGCATACGGAATTGCAAGTTTGAAATCGAAATAAAGTTCGTTGGTTGATAGAACAACTTCTTATTCTTTTGCAAGATGGATAGAAGCGCAATCGAACCAGCGTCGAATAAAATGTAAGTCGCAATGACTACTAATAATACGGCTAAGAAGAAGTATAAGAGAGCTTTAACCGGAGACTCGATGGATTGAGACATATAGTATGCATACCCTAGAAGTCCTAGACCGATAATGGCACGAACCGTAACGGCGCGACCTTTCTTCTCCCCTTTTTCTTCTCTTTTAATAACTCAAGCGGACGGCTCATGTAAATCTTCGCTGCATTTAAAAAGAACACAAGAACGAAGATGGCCACCATCGTTAACAGAACAGCAATAATACTTCCGAATTGGAAGGAATATTTAATACCGATATCGTATTGAATGAGTTTCAATAGAATCGCAAATGATGCCGCATGGAAAATCACACCAAGGATTAACCCTAGACCAATGCTTAAAGCGGCAAAGACAACTAACTCAATCAAGCTGAGCAATTGAATGTTCTTACGGTCAAGACCGAGAATCCCGTATAAACCGAATTCTTTGGCACGGTTTTTCATTACGAAGGCATTCGCATACAAAATAACGACAAGCGATACGATTTGAACGATGACGAAACCAAAGCCAAGAGTCTTGGCCATTGCTGACCCACCTTCTAAGTGAGCAAACTCCGGTGTTGCAGCCAGTGCGTTCGTTACATATAGAACTACTGTCACCATCACCGTTGCAAGTGCAAATGGTACATAGAGAGCACGGTTCTTACGTAAGTTCGTAATCGCCATGGAACGCAGTAGATTAAACATGTTCCTCACCTCTGTTTGCCATCGCAGTTAATGTTTCTGAGATTAATTCAAACATTTGTTGGTCCGTTCTTCCTTCACGGTACAATTGGTTGTAAATTAAACCGTCTTTAATGAAAAGAACGCGTTTGGCACGACTTGCGGCAACCGTACTGTGCGTTACCATTAAAATCGTTTGTCCATTTTGATTGATTTTATCGAATAAATCTAATGTATTGCTTGCTGATTTTGAGTCCAACGCCCCTGTTGGTTCATCGGCTAACAGTAAGCTTGGGTCTGTAATCATCGCACGGCCGATTGCCACACGTTGTTGTTGACCTCCAGATAATTCATATGGATATTTCTTCAACAAGTCCTCAATGCCTAACATTTCAGCGATTGGTTGAACTTTCTTTTCCATTTCGTCGATTGGACGACGTGCTAACACAAGTGGCAATACCATATTGTCATACACGGATAATGTTTCTAATAAGTTGAAGTCTTGGAATACGAACCCTAAGTGGTCACGACGGAATTCCGTTAATACTTTATCAGAAATCTTTTGAATGTCTTCCCCTGTTTAGAAGCACCGTTCCATCAGTTGGACGGTCTAGTGTCGCTAAAAATATTTAATAGCGTTGTTTTACCAGAACCAGATTCCCCCATGACTGCTACATATTCGCCTTCTTCTACTGAGAAGTTAATATCTTTTAACGCAGTCACTTCAGCGGCTCCAAAACGTGTTTGATAAACTTTTTGTACGTGTTGTACATCTAATAATGTCATTGTTGTCACCCTTCATTGTTTAATAGATAGTTCTATTATACTGTATAGCGTGAAACTTTTCACTCTATTCTATAATCTTTCCAATCTAGAGAGCTTGTTTGCGTAGAAAACAATCCGAACGGCTAATTCAGATGTTGGTTTAAGCAAAATCCGAACGATGTGTGATTTTAAATCTGTTTTAAGTTATAAAATTCATGAATAACGAACTATAAATAAAAAATATAACCAAAAGTCTGTTTTTAAGATTGACTTTTCACAAACTGTCTAGTATCCTATCTATATAACATATTGAAACGCAATGAAAAGAAGAGTAAAAAATAAAACTTCATAGAGAGCTTACGGTTGGTGCGAGTAAGCAAGTCGTTATTTTTGAACATGATCTTTGAGCAGATTGTCCGAAACCTTAAGACAATCCGGGTACTCCCGTTATCAATCATCCGTCTAGACGGAAAAGGTCTTCTCCCCCGAAGACAAACAAAGGTGGTACCACGACTGCAACTCGTCCTTTTTAGCAAGCGCTAGAAGTGCGGGCTTTTTTTATTTTCGTTTCATCAAAACAACTTAGGAGGAAATCAACATGGCTGAAGTAGAAAGCTTTACACTAGACCATAACAAGGTGATTGCACCTTACGTTCGCTTAATCGCTAACGAACATGGTAAGAAAGGAGACGTCATTTCAAACTTTGACATCCGCTTCTTACAACCAAACAAACAAGAAATGCCAACAGGTGTCGTTCATACATTCGAGCACTTATTAGCAGACCTATTACGTGACCGCTTGGAAGGAATCATCGACATCTCTCCATTTGGATGCCGTACTGGTTTCCACTTAATCCTTTGGGAAGAACGTTCTCCTGAAGATATCGCACACGCATTGAAATCAACACTAGAAGAAATCGTCGAAAAAATTCAATTCGAAGATATTCAAGGCGTCTCTGCCGTACAATGCGGAAACTACCGCGACCATTCATTATTCGGTGCGAAAGAATATGCTAAACAAGTTTTAGAACAAGGCATCAGCATCGATCCATTCGTTCGCAAAGTTATTTAATCAATTGTCATTCAGTAAGAAACAGTAGACACCTAGACTGGAGGAACCCCCTATATGAAATTAAAAACTATCGCTAAATCTCTTATCGCCCTATCTGCTGCATTCGTCTTAGGTGCTTGCGGCAACAATGCTTCAAGTTCTGCTAGCTCATCAAACGCTCAATCTTCAGGTTCAGAACTGAAAACAGTCAAAATCGCTTCTGTCGGCTCTGATGCAGACATCTGGAGATACATCGCTGAGTCTGAACAAGCGAAAAAAGCAGGCCTAAAAATCGAAGTCCAAGAAATTAACGGCGGCGTGCCATTGAACGAAAGCGTGGCAGACGGAACAGTCGATGCCAACGCCTTCCAATCAATCGGATACTTACAAGGATTTAACGAAGCCAACTCAAACAAACTCGTTCCAGTTGGCACTACGTATATTGAACCAATGGGGCTTTACTCTAAAAAGGTAAAATCACTAAACGACCTACCAAACGGTGCAAAAGTCGCTTTACCTGATAACCCATATAACACTACTCGTGCCCTTCGCTTATTAGAAAGCGCTGGTTTAATTAAATTATCAAGCGACTTCAAAGATGGCACTGGCACTCCTAGCGACATCGTAGAAAACAAGAAAAATCTTGAATTTTTACTGATCGATGACACTACAAGCGTACGTGTATTAGACGACACTGATTTAATCGCAATCGGAAACACAATCGCCCTTGAAGGTGGTTTAAACGTATTGAAAGACTCACTCTTCTATGAAAAAGCAGACGCTTCTACAATCACAAGCATCAACGTGATTGCCGTGAAAGCAGAAAATGCCGATAAAGAAGAATACAAAAAATTAGTGGACCTCTACCACGACCCAGAAATCCAAAAATACATTTCTGAACAATTCGCAGGAACAAAAGTGGAAGTGAAGAAACCTGTTTCTGAAGTGTGGGGTAAATAATCCATGAAAATTGCAATTGTTGCAGCGATGAAAGAAGAGCTGCATCCATTCGAGGCCCATTTCGCACCAGGAAAAGTGGTCTTTGCAAAAGGTCCAATCCGACTTCTAGAAGTTCACGAGAACTTGTATCTCGTACAATCAGGAATCGGTAAAGCTAACGCTGCGGCATGTGCGGCTTGGTTATGCGAAAAGATCCAACCCGACCTCATCATCAATACGGGGACAACGGGAAGCTTTAATCCAACGTTCGACTTGGCCGATGTCATCGTTTCTACGAAATTCGCCTATAGCGACGTGGATGCGACTGGATTCGACTACGCCTGGGGGCAAGTACCTCAGATGCCAGCCGACTACCAAGTCGATAAAGACTTACATGAAAAAGTGGTCGGACTGTTGCGCGAAAAGGTGAGCGGATTTAACATCCAAAGCGGCTTTATCGCAACAAGCGACTCATTTATGAGTTCTGTCGATGCCGTTAGTACGATTCGCGAAAAATTACCAGACATCGTCGCAAGCGACATGGAAGCAGCGCCCATTGCACAAGTGGCCAGCTTCTATGACATCCCCGTACTAAACGTACGTGGCGTGAGCGACCATGTGGGTGGAGATGCCCCTGATACTTTCGAGGAAACACTCGAAAAAGCATCTCAAAATGCATTCGAAGCAGTGCGTATTATCGTTGAAACTTTCCTATAAATCTCCCTAGATTTACCGCAAACGCTAAACGTAAAAAGGAGCGCAGGCATACTCGCCTCGCTCCTTTTTGTGTGTTGTCGCAGTATTAAAGTTTTCTTACTGTTAGTTGATACAAAAAAAGAACCAGTCGATTGAAAGAATGGTGAGGCTCTCGCCGCTGCCCCACTATGACTCTTTCAATAATAAACTGATTCTTAGAGTTGTTCTTTTATATCGCTATACTATTTAACTTTCAAAAATATCTTCTTTTTGCGTGGATAAGCTCTGTAATCAATTGACAGTAAGGTGTTGGAATACCATATTCCTTCCCTTTTCTAGCCACAAAGCCGTTCAAGAAGTCCACTTCAGTAAAGCGGTGGTTTTGAATTAAATCTTGGTGCATTGAAGGATAGTGTCCGCGAACTTTATTAGAAGCTGTATACACATAATCTTTCATTGCAGCTGGATCCAAATGCACGCCTTCTTTTTCCGCAACGGCAACGAATTCACTGATGATTTGCGTTACGATAGCTTCGGCCGTTGAAGTATCGAACACTTCGCCGATGTTTGCATCTAAGATGGCACATGTTGCGTTCATCGTACCGTTTACGCACGCCTTACGCCATGTTGAGAAATGAACGTCTTCGCTGTAGCTTGCGTTCAAGCCCGCTTTGTCCATCACTTCTACTAATTCTTTAGCAATCGCTACACCACTTGGGTCCGCCGCTTGCATTTCCACAGTACCAGTTCCGCCTAGACGCGCTACCCCTGGTTCGATTAGACCTGCAGTCCAAATCGTTACCCCCATAATAATATTTTTACGAGGTACGTATTTCGCCATTGTGTCTTCGTGTCCTAGACCATTTAAAAGACAAAGCACTTTTGTATCTTCGTGGATAATCGCTTTAATCTTTTCAAGCATTTCGCCTAGTTTCATTGATTTTGTAAATGCGATGACCACATCTACTTCTTCTGTTGCTTCTTCCGGACGAATAATTTTGATATCAATCGTATCTGTGTTTTCTCCATCAACGACTTTCAATCCATTCTTTTGGATGGTTTCGATATGCGCTGGCCATTCGTCGATCAACGTCACCTCTTGCCCTGTTTTTGTTAACATGTATCCGAAACGGCACCCCATTGCTCCTGCACCCGCAATTGCGATTTTCATTTTAACTCCCCTTTTCTATTAAACGGTTAATTTGTAATCTTCTGGTTGAATCCATTTTAACACTTTTTCGAATAAATGAACGAATACGATGTTTAACGCGATTGGCGCAACGACGAAAATAAGCGTCACAATAACGATATTCATCACACTCCATCCGCCCTCTGCTAAGTTCAACGCATTGATTGGTCCTACTAATCCGCTGAAACCGAACCCTGCACTTTGAGGTGTTCCTTGAATGTTCAATAAAGCTGCTAACACACCAAGTACGGCAGATGTACACATCATTGGTAATAAGATTTTTGGTTTTGCCAACACATTCGCCATTGACATTTTTGGTGAACCGATGAAATGCGCAATTGCAGTTCCTTTGGATTCACTTTCCATCCCGCAATCGCAAGACCGAAACCAGCCGCACAGATACCAAGGTTTGCTGCCCCTGAACCTACACCGCTAAGACTAATCGCCACGGCAATCCCTACTGTTGTAAATGGAGAAACTATTAACATACAGAAAATAACGGCTAATAATAAACACATGATAACTGGTTGTAATGATAATAGCGTTCCGATTCCTTGTCCTAATAACGTTGTTAAAGTTTTGATATACGGTAACGCAAGATGTCCCGCCCCACCAACAACGACTAATAACACCGTTGGAATCACGATAATAGAATATGCTTTTGCTTTATTCCCAATCCATAAAATAACAGCTGCGCCTAATGCGGCAGTAAGTCCCATCGTAATGATGTCCCCTGTACCGCTAAAGATGATTCCTTTCACGTCAGGATTGAAAGTAGCTACTCCGCCAGCAAATAAAACTGCTAGTGCAAGTGCTCCTGTTTGAATTGGAGTAAATTTGAAGAATTGACCGACCATCAATCCGATAATTGCCCCCATTAATGTGTTGGCCACTTGTGTTGCTTGGATGATCAATTGGCCTTGTGGGAATACTGGTAATAATGCCTTCACTAATTCACCAAGTAATGCTCCTGGGATAAGTGTAACGACAACGCCTAGTGCAAGTGCGTTAAGGACGTTCATCGTGAACTCTTTCCCGCTGTATCTTTTTTGTTCCATAAAACTTCCACCTTTCATAAGATTGGCTTTATTATAGCATACCCATCAGCTACTATTGTGATATTTTTGGTAAAAATGCAGATATAATAAAAAGCCTTCGGCTGATTGGAGTTCTTCATAATGGCTGTAATAGCTGTACCGGCATGAGCCAGAGTCTCATTGCCTATTAAGTTTCAAACTGACTCTACAAAATAAATTTTTAGAGTCAGTAATTCACATTAATTACACTCGCTATTACTGCCATTATAGACTCCAATCTCCTCCGGCTTTTCATCTGTCAATTTACTTAAAAATAGAACGGGGCTGCGAAGGATGTTAAAGCCAATCTTATAAAAGCTTCGTTATGATGGAAAGAATTCCAAGAGAAAGAGTGCTTTCTAACGCTATTGATTAGGCGGTGTACACTTCGGAACATTACGTGGGCGCAATTATCATATATGGTAATTTGAAGTGCACCCCAAAAGTTAGACAGAAAATCTAACTTTTGGGGTGCTTTTTTATGAAATTAACTTATGAGGATAAAGTTCAAATTTATGAACTCAGAAAACAAGGAGTTAGCTACGCACGACTTGCAGATACGTTCGGTATAAATGCGAGAAATCTTGTCTATATGATTAAATTGATTGATCGTTATGGTTTAGAAATAGTAAAAAGAGGGAAGAAAATTTATTATCCTCCAGAAATAAAACAAGAAATGATTGATAAAGTCTTACATGAAGGTTTGAGTATAGAAAAAGTTTCTCTTGAATACGGTCTTCCAGGTCCTGCGATGCTTTTATAACTGGCTCGCACAATACAAGAAAAAAATAAGTATACTATTGTTGAGAAAAACAAGAGGGAGACTACTTAAGATGGGACGTAAGCCAAAGAAAAAAACCAGAAGAGATGACAGAACTAGAACGCCTTCAGGCTGAAAATGAGTATTTAAGAGCGGAGAATGCTATTCTAAAAAAAGTTGAGAGAACTCCGCTTGAAGGAGGAAAAAAAGAGAAAGAAGAAAGACACAGATTGTCAGAGAGTTAGTGCCAGAGTTTCCTTTAGATATTCTTCTAAAGATTATTAAACTTGCTCGTTCAACTTACTACTATCACTTAAAGCAGCTAAACCTAGAAGATAAGAATCAGGCCGTAAAAAACGAAATAGAAACTATTTATAACGAGCATAAAGGAAATTATGGCTATCGTCGTATTACTCTTGAACTTAGAAACCGTGGTTTCATCGTAAACCATAAAAAGGTACAACGCCTGATGAAAATGTTAGGTCTAAGGGCTCGTATTCGCAGAAAACGTAAGTACTCTTCTTATCATGGAACTGTTGGAAAGAGAGTTGGAAACATTATTCAACGCCAATTTGAAGCTTCAAAACCGATGGAAAAGTGCTATACAGACATTACGGAATTTTCTATCCCAACAAGTAACCAAAAACTATATTTATCACCAATTTTAGATGGTTATAACAGCGAAATTATAGCTTATTCCCTTTCGTCTTCACCAAATTTAGACCAATTAAAAGATATGTTAAAACAAGCTTTTAGAGAAGAACAATACGAGAGTACTATTCTCCACAGTGATCAGGGATGGCAATATCAGCATGAGTTTTATCATAGTTTTTTAGAAGATAAGGGCATTAAGCCATCTATGTCCCGTAAGGGTAATAGTACTGACAATGGCATGATGGAATCGTTCTTTGGCATTCTTAAATCAGAGATGTTTTATGGCTATGAGCAGACATTTAAGTCTATAAGGAACTTGAGAGGGCAATCGTCGACTATATTGATTATTACAACAACAAACGAATCAAAGTAAAATTAAAAGGACTTAGTCCTGTGCAATACAGAACTAAATCCTTTACTTAAATTAATTGTCTAACTTTTTGGGGTCAGTACAAATTATCATATATGATAATTTTCAGAATTTGGGCAAAAGAAAAAGGCCGGACAGATTGTCCAGCCGTGGAGTCTTTAGAATTATAATCCTGGTGCTTCGTTAATTGTTGCTGTAAGCATCCAAACTAATTTTTCTAATGCGCCTTTTGCACCTGTGAAGATATCTTGTGTTACATCGTCGCCTTCTTCACCAGCTACTTCGATACCTTTGCCATAAAGGTCGATTAAGTAACGGTAACCTACTAATAAATGACGGATACGGTCTTCCATGCTTTCACCGAATTTACCAGGAGCATCTGCAATTTTAGTGTTGTCGGCAAATTCACGTAATGTTGAATAAGGAGCGCCACCTAATGTGATTAAACGTTCTGAAACTTCATCTAATTGAGCGTCTAACATTTCCATGTGTTGATCCATTAATGGGTGCATTGTCATGAAAGTAGCTCCACGCATGTACCAGTGAGCTTGGTGCACGATTACTGATTGTTGGCTTAAGTCAGCCACTAATTGATTTAATACTTGTTTTGTTTGTTCTTTTGACATATTCATTACCTCTTTCTTATTTAGAATAATTCTAATCTATGTTTAAAGTATAATCTCATTCCTATGAGTTGTCAATAGTTAAATCCAAAAAAGTGCAGGAAAATTTCCCTGCACTATCATTATTATTTTTTCGCTAAATCGGTGATGTAGTCGAAGAAGGCATCGCGGTCGACGTGGTAGACAAGGTCGACTGGACGGCCATTTTCGGCTTTGATGGTACGGCCACGGCTAGCACCGGCAACGATTACGTCACTGTTCACTACAGAACGTTTTACTAGGTCTTCTTTCCCAAATGAAGCGGTTGTTAAAACGTCCCATAGGAAATAAGTTGAGTTCGTTACGTAGTGAGTGAGCGGAGGAACGATGGCATAACATTGACCTAAGAAGTCAACGCCTTCGATGGCACGTTCTTTGCCCAGCGGTCGCGGACATCCAGAGATAATGGCACCATGTTTGTACTTTCAAGCGCCACAAGTTCGATTTGGATGCCTGATTCCCAAACGCGTTTTGCAGCGAATGGATCCCAGTACACGTTCCACTCTGCAGTTCCGTCGTGTTCAGGGTCTTCCACGTTCCCCATATCAAGGAAAGTTCCACCCATCCAGTACAGTTTACCGATGTTTTCTTCGATAGTTGGGTCTTGGTCTAACGCACGTGCTAAGTCTGTTAATGGTCCTACGAATACAAGGTCCACTTTCTCATCGGATTCTTTTAAGGCACGGATTAAATCTTCGTGCGCTTTTAATGGTGAATCTTGCACCGTGATTGGTTTATGTTCGTTTAAGATTGGAAGTGCGTCCACTGTGAAGGCATGCATTCTCCACTCTTTCGGGAATGGGTTCACAGGACGTGAGTCTGAAGAAGCGACTTTCAATTGTTTGTCCTTTTCAGAACCGAACTTATGAATAATCTTCTTGCTGGCTTCCACCGCTGGTAATAAATAGCAGTCCGCTTCGATTACGCCGACCCCCACTAATTCCACGTCTTCCATTTTTAATAGTAAATATAATGATACTAAATCATCCACGCCACCATCGTGGTTTAAATAAACTTTACGCATTTATGAGTTACGCTCCTTTAAAATGGTTTTCTTGCACGCTTTATTATACCTAAAAACGAACGATAAAGAAACTATTTTATTTAACGTTTGGTTTTGTTTTTAGATGCAAACTCTAAACGATTATGGTACACTGTTTCTAATCATTTTTTAATGTAAGGTTGTGATTCAATGAAAAAGAAATTAATAGATATTATCATTATCGGTTTTGCCTTGTTTGCCATCTTCTTCGGCGCGGGTAATCTGATTTTCCCACCTTACCTTGGTGTAACGGCTGGGGAAACTGGGGAATCGCAACACTTGCATTCTTAATCAGCGACCCACTGTTATCGGTTGTTGCCGTCATGGTCGTTGCCACACTTGGCGGTAGCGCACTCGCGGTCGGGCGACGCATTCACCCTGTCTTTGCAGGCGTCTTGAATGCCATCTGCGTCCTTTTAATCGGGCCGATTTTCGCGGTTCCACGTACCGGAGCGTCCACACATGAGATTTTCGTACAATCGTATGTCCCAGATGCACCACAATGGATTACTTCCCTCGTATTCTTCGGGATTGTTCTCTGGATCACATATCAGGAAAACTCCGTCATGGATGCCATCGGAAAATACTTAACACCGATTCTACTGGTGATTCTCTTCTGTATTTTCGTGGCCGCTATCATTCAACCAGATGCAACATTTGCCCAAACAGACGGAACTGGACTTTTCGCACAAGGATTTAAAGAAGGGTACCAAACCATGGACGTGCTCGGAGCGCCACTCTTAGCCGGAGTCGTGATGAAAGATATTACGCGCCGTGGGTATTTAAACAAAAAAGACCAATTCAGAATGATGTTCGGCGTTGGAATCGTGGCGTTCATCTTACTCGCATTAGTGTACTCAACACTGGCATACAGCGGAGCCAGCATGAGCACTGTCATCGATTCAACTGCGCAACGTGCCGCAATGCTGACAACCATCGTGAAGAACTTACTCGGATCATGGGGACAACTCGCGATGGGACTGGCTGTCTGCTTCGCCTGCCTCACAACTGCGATTGGACTGACAACCACTTGCGGTCAGTATTTCGAAGAAGTGTCTAAAGGAAAAATCTCCTACAAGAAAACGATTCTTGTCACTGTAGCAGTGGAATTCATCATCTCACTTGTCGGGGTGGATTCACTCATCAACTTAGCCGTTCCAGTGTTGACATTTATCTTCCCGATTATGATTGCCTTGATTCTCTTCTCTGCCTTCGATAAATACGTCCCATACGATTGGACGTATCTTGGAGCCGTAGTTGGAGCCGGAATCGTCGGCCTCGTACAAGGAATCAATACTCTCTCGCAACTTTTAGGCGGAAACCTACTCGAAGACGCAGTCACATGGATTGGCACCTTCCCACTAGCCACATACGGACTTGAGTGGATTGTCCCAACTTTTGCAGGCGCCATCCTCTTCACTATCGCTGCCGCCATCCTAAAACCAAAACAACTCGAATTCGAATAAAAAAACGGAGCCTCACAGCTCCGTTTTTTTTACTATTTGTATAGAATTTTCAAAAAAATAATGCTCCCACTACAAACTGTAGTATTTTTTCATAAAAAAAGTTTATAATAGTTTCTATGAAGATTATTAAATGACTAAAGGAACTAGGAAAAAAATATTATTAACGCATTTTTTTGAGACTGGCTTTTTAAATTTCCAAATCAATCGCTTTTTTTTCGTTTCCTGAGATTGCAACTGAGGCATGTATCGCAAGATAAACAATTTATAAAAAAAGCATTTTAATAACCCAGAAGAATTAGAAATCATATCATTTAACATTACCTAAAGAAATGTTAAATGATATATTTGTGACCATGATTTTAGCAACTATACAAGAACTACTATCTACATATTTTTGAATTTTATCTAATATTCTTTCAAAAAAATCCCCTAAAGGAGAGGTATCTAAAAATGTTCATTCAATATCTTATTAATCAATCTAAAAAAACCTAGTGGTATTGTAGGCCAGGTGATTGCGAAAAATTTGGACTTCCTATTTTAAAAAAAGCTTAGCCTTTGGACAATAAAACAAACTACAATTATAGATAATAGTCGAGTTTTAGAAATCGGCTATGGAGGTGGCAGCACCATCAAAAAAATCTCCTTGCTTTTGAATAAGCATCTTGAAATTCATGGCATTGACATTTCTAAGGAATCTTATCAAGTTGCAAAACGAATTAATTCAGATGCTATACAAAAATGGTGATGTTCATCTTAGGATTGGAAATGTAGACGCGCTACCTTATCAAAATGACTACTTTGACCTTGTATTTGCCATTCAAACACATATTTTCTGGGATGATTTAAAAAAAGGCTTTCTGGAGATCTATCGGGTCATGTCTAGCCACTCCACTTTTAATTATTGCTTGCGAAAAAAAGAAAAAAATAAATTATCATATGCCAGAATATACTGCAACTCATGCGTTGGATAATATTTTAAAAAATGTTGGCTTTGCAAAAATTGAAGTGAGGCAGAATCAAAATTGGGTTTTATACATTGTGTATAAAGCTATCAGCGTTGATGCTGATTAATTTATAGTTATTTAATAGAGTTATTTTCTTCCATTTGTCAAGTCTATCAAGGCTTTAAGTAAAGAAAGAGATAAGACAGTAGCTATTCTGGCTCTCTGTCAACTGTAGCGGGTGACGAAAAGCTAACATCTAGATAGGTACTGATAGGGAGCCCACTGAGAAAGTCATCAATCGATGGCTTCTTTTATTATACTAAACTCGAGGTGATTATACGCTTGATAATCTGTCAGCTTGATTGGGATATGGGAATTATCATACGCAACACCTTCAAGTCTGTGGAAGCTTTGCGGTGACGAACGGAATCCACAGCCGCCCCTCTCTTTAAAAAGGACGGTTTGTATATCGTTGCCTTGCAGTATATGCGAACCCTGCTCCAAATGCAGAACCCCAAGTCTGTGGCATAAAAAGAAGCAAAGAAAAAAATCTACAGCTCTCCTCTTAAAAAAAGGAGGATTTGTATCTGTCAACTTGATTGGGATGTGGGAATTATCATACGCTGTGCCTTCAAGTCTGTGGAAGCTTTGCAGTGACGAACGGAAAAACTTGCGGATCAATCATAGTAGTTGTACGGAAAAGCAACCAATGCGAAATAGAGCCACAAGGCAATTGATTGCCCTGTGGCTCTTTGAGGCTTGGTAGGATTGAGACCTAGGCTCAATCCGGTGCCCGACTAACTACTATAATTGAAATATCCGCAAGGATTTTTGACGTTCGTCACAAAAGCAAAGCTTTCCCTAGTCCACAGACTTGAGGGCTTCTAGCATATCGATGCGTTGGAGGAGATGGTTCACCATATACCCTAGCGCAACCAAGATGACAATCACAATCACACATGGCAACACATATACAAACCATCCGACAGCGGGATTAAACATGACAAACCCCGGTGCCACCGTCTCAATAATCACCCTATGCAGCACTCGCCCAAATAAAATTCCGACACCCATCCCGATAACCGATAATAAAATCGTTTCGCGGTAAATATACATCGTCACTTCTTTGTTCAAGAACCCGAGCACCTTAATCGTCGAGAGCTCGCGGATTCGTTCCGCAACGTTGATGTTGGTTAAGTTATATAGGATAACGACTGCTAATAAAATCGATACGGCCGTTAAAATCATCATGACACGACTCAATGAAGAGACAATCGTATCAATACGACTCACCATGGACGTGTTTTGCACGACGGCTTTCACACCGCCTATGGCCATTAAGTCCGCAGCTGCTTTTTGTACGCTAGCAGCATCTTTGTCTTTAAACTGTACGAAAATCGCATTGTCTTGCGGCACTGCTCCATAAGCCTTGGCGTACACTTCTGGTGTCATTACGACGAAGTGCCCAGCGTACATTTCCACGACACCCCCGACCGTTAACGTCACATCCACACCGTCCTTATTCGGAAGCGTAAAGGTGTCGCCTGCTTTTACGTTTAAGAGTCTGGCTAATTTCTCGGAAATCAACACGCCCTCTGCAGGAAGCGTCACAGCTTTCTTCGATTTCGCATCATTCAAATGAAGATACGGAGAAATGCTGGCTTCTTTGCCAACAAGCACCGTAACAGACTGCTCATCATCCACGCCTGGTACTTCACGCGTTACCGATTCACTATAGACGTCGCTATAAGAAGTGACACTTGAAGAGCTTAAATAGTTGTGTAGCGTCTGTTCTTCTGAAGCCGTAAGCACGGTGTCTTTTGAAACAATCGCATCATACGTAATAATTTCCTTGAACTGACGATCGGCAATCCCATCAAGAGACCCGAGAATTCCACGCCCTGCAAAGAGAAGCGCTACGCTCCCTGCCACCCCAAAAATCGTCATGAACATACGTTGTTTATAACGGAAAATATTACGCGCCGTTACCTTATGCGTGAAGCTGAGGCGATTCCAGATGAACGGAATGCGTTCGAGGAGAATCTTCGACCCAGCCACTGGAGCTTTCGGCAAGAGAAGTGCTGAAGCTTGCTCATGCAGTTCGCGGCGAGCAATCCATAATGGAGGTACCACGCTACAGATGAGCGAACAAATAATCGCAATCATAGCAATGAGTGGATGGAAATTCAACTGGATACTTGGCAATACCGTATCCTTCATCAAAGTCGCACCCAATGCACTTGGCAAGGCGTACGTCCCTAGCAAGATTCCAAGGACTGTGCCACTAACCCCTGCTGTAAAACCATACACAGCAAATTTCTTCATCACGTCTTTCGTTTCATAACCGAGCGCCTTCAACACCCCAGCGTTGATCCGTTCCTCGTTTACAAAACGCGTCATCGTCGTTACCGTTACGAGCGCCGCAACGGCATAGAGCACAATCGGGAAGAGGTTCCCCACCGACGTAATTCCTTCAGCTGTCGTCTTCATATTGAAGAATCCTTCGCTTCCAAGCATCGTCGAACGTGTATAGACAGAGTATTTCGGTTTCGTGAGTTTTGAAACGTCCACTTCCGCCTTTTCGAGTTCAGATTCAGCCTTCTGGATATCCTTATCGGCTGTTTCTTTCTTCTCGTTGTAGGTTTCTTCGCTTTCTTTCAGCTGCGTTTTGGCATCCGCGAGTTTGGCTTCACCGTCCGCCAACGTTTTCTTGGCTTCGGCTAGTTTTACCTTTCCCTCTGCTAACGTTCCAGCGTTAGCTTCAAATGCCGCAACCCCTTCGCGGTATTGGTCGAGGCCATCCACGTACTGGCTGTAGCTAGCGTAATACTTCGCTAAACCTTGTTGGTACGCTTCTTGCCCTGCGACTAATTGTTGCTTCTTCGATGCGAGTTCGGCTTCAGCATTTGAAATCGCCGTTTGCCCCGCTGCAAGTTCTTGTTCTTTTTGAGTGAGCACTTGTTCTTTGGCATTCAGTGTCTGTTCTGTTTGAGTGAGCTGAGCTTCCGCCTGCGTTAAAGCTGTCTCCATCGCTTGAAGGCTTGCTTCGGTAATGCCTTGTGCGGCAGCAGCATCCGGGTCGCTCGCTAAAAGAGCCTTCCCTTGCGCTAATGCTGTCTTCTTCGTTTCTAGGTCTGCCTTCCCCGTTTCTAGTTGTGCTTTCGCCTGCGCTAATTGCGTTTTTTTCCGGCTTCAAGCTGCTCCCGGCCACTTGCAAGCTCCTCTTTTTTGGCAGCAAGTTGTGTCTCGGCTTCTGTTAACTTCGCACTTGCATCATCTAGCTGATCTTTCTTTTCGGCTAAAGTCGCTACCGCTTGTTCGATTTGCACACGGGCACTCTCGAGTTGCACACGGCTTGCTTCCAACTGATTCCACGCCGCGTCTAGCTTTTGCATCTCCTGAAGCAATCGTTGCTTCGTTGCTATCGACTTCTTTTTGTCCGTCTACAAGCGTCTTTTTCGTTCTTTTCGATTTCGCTCTTGCCGTCTGCTAATTTCTTCTCGACGTCCGAGAGTTGCGATTTGGCATCGGCGATTTTTTTCTTTTTCCTTCTGAAATCTTATCATCGGCCGTCGTCTTCAACGAGTCCAAGCGCGCTGTTCCATTGTCGGCCAACTTTTCTTCTAGCGCCTGTTGCAACTCCGTCACCTTGTCCGAGTACTCACGGCTCGTTGTTTTCCATTTGCGTAACTCCGGATAACGAAGTCGCGCAATCGTATAAACTTCAGCATCAAACGCGTCTTTTGGCACTACGGCAAACCCGCTAAGGTCCCCGCTTCCCGCACTAGAAACGCCTTTAATCGTCTTTGAAAGAAGCTCGCTGGAATTCACAAACCCCGTAACGGTCAATTCATGTTCTTTCAGCAGAGTGGCACTTCCAGATTCAGTCAATCGAATCGTATCGCCAACCTTATACTGATTGGCTAGCGTTGAGGCAATCGCCACTTCGTTGGTTTTCGTAGGAAACTCGCCACTCACCAACTCAAACGTCGAAATATCCTTCGTCTGTGAGAACACACGAATCGCACTCGGCGTATCACCAACCACCGTATCGACAAAATAGCCAAACTCCACATCGGCGTTCTCTTGTTTGATTTCTGCTTGGTCCTCATCACTTAAACCGTAGCCTGCTACCACGAATAAATCCGCAGCATTGGCCGTTTCCATATAGCTGTTCAAGGTGTCTTCAATATCCGGGCCCGACACTTTCAATCCGACCAAACTGAACGCCCCCAGCATCATAAGGAGCATAATGGAGAGGAAGCGTCCCTTCGACTGGCGAAGCGAGTTGCGGATATCCTTGTTTAATGTCTTCTTTTTCACTGTCCCCACCCCTTCTAATATTCAAGCGTTTGAATATCTTGTGGATTTGGGTTACATTCGATTTCCTTCACTCTCGCATCATGCATATAAATCACGCGGTCGGCAATCGGCGCCAGAGCTTGGTTATGCGTTACGATAATCACCGTTGCCCCTTGGTTACGCGACATATCTTGTAAAATTTGTAGCACTTGTTTTCCGGTATGGTAGTCGAGCGCTCCTGTTGGCTCATCGCAAAGCAAGAGTTTTGGATTTTTCGCAACTGCACGTGCAATGGATACCCGCTGTTGTTCCCCACCCGATAATTGAGAAGGGAAATTATTCATGCGGTGTCCAAGACCGACTGCCTTCAAGGCTTCCTCTGCATCTTGGGCGTCTTTTACAATCTCAGCAGCAAGTTCCACATTTTCCTTTGCCGTTAAGTTCGGTACTAAATTATAAAATTGGAAGACGAAACCAACATCGTCTCTTCTATAATAAGTGAGTTGTTTTTCATCAAAAGCGGAAATGTCCACTCCGTCGACAAACACATGCCCATCGTCGTTGGTATCCATGCCTCCTAAAATATTGAGGACCGTCGATTTTCCCGCACCGCTGGCCCCTAAAATAATGACTAACTCGCCTTTTTCAATTTCAAAATTCACATCATTATTCGCGATAATCTCTGTATCGCCGACTTGATAACGTTTATAGCTATTCTTCATTTCGATATAAGCCATGTCTATCCCTCATTTCTATTGGCCCCGTTAAATGAACACCGTGTTGATTCTTTCTCGTATCTACTTTATAATAGGCCTAGTGAAAAAACAATACACAATACTCAACAATGTGTTGATTTAAGAAAAGAGTGTAAATAATGACGACCCAAAAACGCAAAACCACAACGAAAAGCGATTTAAAAGCCGCACTCACCCGATTACTGAGAGAAAAAGACTTTGAAGCCATTAGCGTCAGCGATATTACTAAAGAAGCCGGCGTGAACCGTGGAACCTTCTACCTCCATTACGTCGATAAATTCGATATGATGGACAAGCTCATCGACGAGATTTTACAAAATATCTTACTTCTATTAAAAGAAGGCCAGCCAAAAAATAAGCAAGAAGCCTTTCCTGGTATCGTGAAAATCTTCGAGTATTTAAAAGAAGACTTCGACTTTATTCACGCAATGACCTTGAACCGATTCAACTACACATCGAAACTCGTTCATGACTTCCTATTCGAATTAACCAAGCAAATTGGACCGATTAAGGAAAACATCGCGATGGTCTACCCGCTGCCAGAAGATTACGCGCAAGAAGTGTTTATCTATAGCAACAGTGCGATTTTCTTCCACTGGATTCAAAAAGGTGGCGTGGAAAGCCCTGAAGAAATCGCAAAAATCTTTTTCAGAATGTCATTATAAAGGAGAAAACTCATGCAAAAGACAATTATGAAAGACCCACTCTTCCTAAGCCAAAAATCAACTGCTGCCGATCCGAAAATAGAAGCGCAAGTGGTCCTCGACTTACAAGATACGCTTCGTGCCAACCGCGACCGCTGTGTAGGAATGGCGGCGAATATGATTGGTGTGAAGAAAAACATTATTATTGTAGCGATTGGACCGATGGATTTGGTGATGCTGAACCCGCGTATTACGAAAAAGCAGGGGCCATATGAAACGGAAGAAGGATGTCTGAGCCATACGGGTACGAAGAAGACGACGCGCTATCAAACGATTGAAGTAGCCTACATGGACCCGAGCGGCAAGAAGCATACGGGAACGTTCACCGACTTCACGGCGCAAGTCATCCAACATGAGATCGACCATTTAGATGGGGTGCTCATCTAAAAATACGATTACTTTCAATCCTTGCGGATTGTTTCATCATAGCTGTAATGGGGCAACGGCTTGAGCCTTGAGTCTCAAGCTCTACCAAGCTTCAAACTGACTCTACGGCTTTCACCCTAGAGTCAGTAATTCACATTGGTTGCTATCCCCATTACTGCTACGATGAATCCGCAAGATTTCCGTAATCGTATTTTTTGAGCTTCTAAATGAACGAGGATGTTGGCTTGTGCCGGGAAGGTGGGAAGTGCTCCTTGCGACGGCGGTGTCGTCATCTTCTTCGTTTCATATAGTAAGAAAAAGAAAAAAAGAGAAAAGGGTTGACTCTGACGTAACGTAATAGGTTACACTATCTAATGTTAGGAGTTGAGGTTATGTATTTAATCAAGCAAGTAAGTGAAATCAGTGGTGTATCGGTGCGCACTTTACATCACTATGACGAAATTGGATTGCTTTCCCCGAAGAAACAGGAAAATGGATATCGCTACTACACAGGCGAGGAGCTTTCCCAATTACAGACGATTCTCTACTATAAATATTTGGGATTTTCATTGAAAGAAATTAAGTCCCTGATGACGCAAGACGAGGATAATCTGTTACCCCACTTAAAACATCAGTTGAAGTTAATGCAGAAAGAAAAAGACCGTCTTCTAACATTAATCGACACATTAGAAAAGACGATTGCGTCTACGGAAAGGAAAATGACGATGACAACCGAAGAAAAATTCAAAGGGTTCACCTTCAAGGATAACGAAAAATATAAACAGGCCGCGACTGAAAAATACGGCGAAAGCGTAATGAACGAGGCCGAGGCTAGACAAAAAGGCAAAGAAGAAATCGTAGCGGACGGCTTCAACAAGATCTGGTTCGCTTTTGCGGATAATATCGAAAAAGGCCTACCAGCAACAAGTGCCGAAAACGTGGACTTAGCCAAACAACTCCACCAACACATGTGCACTTATGCCTTCGACTGCTCGATCGATGTCTTCTCAAGCATCGGATTCGGCTACGCGCAAAATGAAGAGTTCAGAACGAACCTCGATAAATACGGCAAAGGCGTTGGTCAATACGCTTGCGACGCGATTCAAGCCTATGTCGCACAGGAGAGAAAATAAGCAAAAGAGGAGTAAGACACTTGTCCTACTCCTCTATTTTTATCTTACAAATACCAATTTCTGGTGTTGATAGTTCCGCATCATAAGCGAATCCATCTTCACTAAAAGCTTCCAACTGCTTCACATCCATCACTTGTTCGCGCATCGCAAATCCGACTAACAACCCACGCCCTTTTTTCGACGTCGTAGAGTGTTGTTTCAACTTTCCGTCTTTACGCTCGTAAAATTCCACGTCTATCCAGTTGTAACGCGAGCGCTCTAGTAAGGTGCTGAACTCATCACTGGCACAGTTCACCACCGTTTCGCCTTCTTCGAACAACTCGGCCCACTCCGCTTTCCAATAAGCCTTCAAGCTTTTTCCGTCCACGCGCAATGGTCTCAACATATCCAAGCGATACGGCTTCACAAAAGTATCCGGTGCCACGGCCCCATATAACGCAGATAAGATGCGCACATGCTTGCTTCCATAATCCAAGCCTTCCCTCCATCCCTCTACTTGCTTCAACCAGCGAAACGCCAGTCCGTTGTAGAGTTCAATGGCAGGCGCAGCTTCGGCCACCTTCCACCCTTCGATGAACGCTTTATTTTCGTCGAGCAACTTCCCTTTGACCCCTAGCACACGAGAGAGGTCCTCTTCAGGCACCGCACGCACGGCTTCGACCACTTTTGCAGCAGCCGGGCTCACTTCCCAGTCGCGTTCCTCTAATGAGTCACAATTCATTTCCTTTGCAGGCGATAGTATTAATTTCATCTCGGCACTCCTTTTCATTGTCCTCCTTAGTTTACCGCACCCACCGTATTTTGACAAAACACAAGTCCCGTTCTATACTGATTACTATCAACCTTAAAGGAGAATTCTATGCACGTTATCATCAATTCCATCGCATTATTTTATCTATTACCATTCATTAGCGTTGGAGTCTATACGATTGGAACACAAAAACATTCACTCGCCAACTTCCTACTATTCTTTGGAGGTATCACGGCACTTCATTCCGCCCGTTTGATTTACGAAAAATCAGTCACTGGATATATCTTCTGGATGTTAGCGTGGGCAGTCATGTTATACGCGTCTTATTGGAATAATCAGCACGAAAAACCATATAAAACAGAAAACCAAATGCTTGAGTTTGTTGTCTGCTTCGTCAATAGAAATCCATTTCCGGATAAAATTAAAGACCCAAACAAAGCACGTGCCATCGTTGCACTTGTTATCACATTTTTAATGATTATCGCTTAACAAGGAGGGCCTCATATGGGCTATGTATTCATCATCTTTTTTATTCTTAGCTTCTTTATCGTCACATTCGCGTTCTTGCATCTACTCGCAGGTGGCGCCGCTCTTCTAAAAGGAGACAAAACAACAGGAAACATCCTCGTTTTTGCAGGAGGACTCATCGCACTTCCTACAATCCCATTACTAGCCGTGATACCTGGGATTCCATTCCTTACATGGATCCTTGGGGCAACGCTTTGCTGCGTGGGAGCATACAAGAACGGAAAAGAAAAAGGAAACATCAACAAATCACATCACGCTATCCGCATCACCATCGCAGTCCTTCTCACGCTCGGATTGGCGCTTGTTTAATGCGGTTTGCATCTTAGGGAGGATTTTTTTATGTGGGATTTATTAATAAAGTTATTTTTCTTAGTACTCAGTATCATTATTTACACTCTCTTCAATTTATTCGCTTTTTCAGAACAAAGAATACGCCTGGAAACGACTATATTTTCCTTAGCGCACTCTGTTCTATCATCACCCTTCCAATGCTATTCGGTTCCTATCCGCTTTCAATAGTGACTTGGATTGGCGGACTGGTATTGTATTTCATCGGAGCTAAAAAGAATCATGAAGCAAACGATGATTCCAATCCAACGTTTTACTTTATTATTGTAACTTTCGGAGCCCTTATTGCAGTCTTTCTGCTATTACTTAATGCATGATGGGATAGAAAGGAGGTCCTTTGATGATAGGCTTTGAATTGGATGTTTTATATAACTTAATATACATGATTATCGGTTACTCCCTATTAAACTTAACAGTTAGCTTAATAGCTAATTTTAGAAAAAAGAATACGCCTGGAAATAACTATATTTACATGAGCATACTCTGTTCTTTCGGTACAATTCCATTGCTATTTCTTTACTATCCTCTCTCGTTAGTAGCTTGGTTTATCAGCATAGTGTTATATTGTCGCGGAGCTGAAATGAATCATGAAGAAAAAAAAGATTACATTCCACTGTCTTATTTGTTTAGTATGACGATTGCAGCGATTATTACATTGGCACTATTTTCGATATTTTCACTTCATTCATGATTGAACTATTAATTGTTTAAAGAAAGGAACTTTATATGCTCGGATTAATCATAAGTTTACAAGGGCTTGCTGTTATCGCTTTTCTCTTCGGAGCATTCAATGCTTCGAAGGCTTAAAAATGTTTTCAGAAGATTATGGGGCTCCACAAGGCTACTTGATGTGCATCGGCGGTGCACTCACCGGCTTGTCTGCTACAATGTTTATGCCTATTAAACCAATGGGAATTATTCTTTGGATTATCGGCTCTATCTGCTGTTTCATCGGAGTTAGTTGGTATGATAACACACATAAAGATACGATTTCCGGACAAATCATCCGTATTTTCACGATGTTTTTTGTCCTTGTGATTCTTCTTTTCTCCTACAACATCCCACATCATTAAAAAAACGGGTCTTCCACGGCTATTTCATTTATAATAGAGTAGAGGACCTTTTTAGTACTCTTCACATCGTTTAATCTTATAGGGAGAATTTCTTATGCTTAATATAATCATTTTTGTATTGTTTATTGCCATAGTTACCTTCCTTTTCATTCTCTATCACATAGTGAGGGGCCTGAAAGTATTACTCTTTCAGAAAAATCATAAGGGTGGTTGGTACTTACTAATCGGTTCATCAATCCTAATCGCTCTCTATATTTATACTCAAACTCAATATGTTCATTTTTCTTCCGTTCGAAACTTTGTGACTCCAATGTGGCTTGTTGGCGGTATCCTATGTTTCATCGGTGATTATATTGCCGATAAAGAATCTGGACAAATAAAAATAGCCCCTACTCTCATTCGTATCATCGCCTTTTGCATTTCACTTATTGCGCACTCTGTATAAAAATACTAATTCCAAGAAGACTCGCCCCGCGAGTCTTTTCTTATTTCCAGCACCCTAGTTCATTCAAACGTGTCTTATCCAAGCATTTCCACTATAATAAAGACGAAGGTATACTATCCCTTCGCATTATTTTACGTAATTGGAGATATGATTATGGTTTTACTATTCTATTATATTTTTCTTTTTGGATTTATTGTCTACGTCTTTCCTCTCTACCATATACTCTACGGATTGATAGCAGTTTTTATCCTCAAAAAGCCTAAAGCTGGCTTATGCCTCATTCTTGGCGGCACAATCCTTGAAGCACTTGCTTATTTCGTTTTTATAGTTCTAATACTATTCCCTGGCTTAAACAATACCTTACTATTCCCTGGACGATCGGTTGCCTCCTATGCTATACCGGCATTTATTTAGTTGATAAAGAAAAAAATAAACTAAACCTCTTCTTCTTTTTCATCCAAACTATATGCTTCGCCTTCTTCCACTACGCCTTATCCAACTAACTTTAAATCAACCAAAGACTCGCCTCGCGAGTCTTTTCCTATTTCTAGCACCCCACTAAGCAGTTTAAAAAGTTACAGCACCCCATGTCGCGGATGTTCCGTAGTTGAACTCAGGCTCACAGGCCAGACGTCCATTTCCTGATATGTCCGCACGACTCGTTCCGAGTCCCTTGCGGCATATCAGTCCAATGATTCTGGCCTAAGCGTTCGCCTTCGTATCCTGTTGTTAGCGACGAATCACCACCTCAATGAAAAGCACCCACTGTCGCGGATGTTCCGGTGTAGACGAAGTAAATTAATATCGTTCAAAAGCCAGACCCTCTCATTTTTCGCTCAAAAAAATAAAGAAAAATTCGTTGAACCATCGTGTTTTGAAAAATAGAAGCTTGCGAGTTTCTTTGGATTCCATCCAAATACCTAAGGAGGATAAACGAAAAGAATCAGTTTATTGAAAGAATAGTGGGACTAAGCATTAAAACGAATAAGAGGACGTAGGAATTTATTCCGTACGTCCTCTTTGAGGCTTTAAAGGTGCAAGAACAAGGCTTGCACCGGTGCCCCACTATAACTCTTTCAATAATAAAACTGATTCTGAACTCGTTTATCCGACAATGCACTCATTCCCCTAAATCCAAAGAAACGAAGCGAAGCTTCGCATTCCCTTTTCAAGCACACACTCATAACACAATGGTTCAACGAATTTTATCCTTTTATTTTATCACCATTTTATTTATTTTTTTGCACACAAAAAGCCGAGAGGGTTCTCGGCTTTTCAAGGCGATTATTTGTTTGCTAATAAGTCGCGGATTTCTTTTAAGTAATCTTCTGCAGTTGGTGCAGCTGGAGCAGCTTCTTCAACTTGATTTTTCTTAGCTAATTCAGAAGCTTTGTTCATACCTTTAATGATTAAGAACAATACAGCGCCAACGATTACGAAGTTGATGATTGCAGCGATGAAAGCACCGATACCGATTTGAGCAGAACCTAAACGGAATGAAACTGCTGCGATATCTCCTGTGTTTGCTACCATAGCGATGATTGGTGAAATAATATCATTTACTAATGAATCAATGATTGCTTTGAAAGCTCCACCGATGATAACCGCTACTGCTAATTCAACGATATTCCCGCGCATTAAAAACTCTTTAAACTCTTTTAACATAAATGTTTTCCTCCTTTGTTTTTTAGGTTAAATAATTACCTTCAATAGAATACTAAAATTAAAACTAAAATACAACTAAAAACATTCAGAAATTTACACTTTTCGTACATAATTTTGCGGAGTGTATTTTTCTACTGAAAATCCGACTTCTTCCCCTGCTGCCATGCGGGCCAAACATTCGCCAATCCAGACGCCACTTGTAAGCCCTGAAGAGCCCAAACCACTCGCCACAAAGGCATTTGTCGTATTTGGCACTTCGCCAAAGAACGGTAGAAAATCGGAAGTATACGCACGCGTTCCCACGCGCACCCCACTGCGTTTGGCAGTTTTTAGACTTGGAAGACTCGCACACGCTTCTTCGTACATACCGTTTAAGAGCTCTTCATCTGGAACCAAATCGAAACCTTGCGTATTTTCGTGAGTCGCTCCGACTAAAATTTTGCCGTCTGGAAATGGAAGAATATCAATCTCCCCGTGCAACATGCACACTGGCCATTTCGACGTATCTTCGGTCGTCTCCAAGGCTAATTCAATCAACTGGCCCTTTTGCGGACGCACATCCACGTAGTAGCCAAGCGGTTCGATGAGTTCTTTCACCCATGCACCACTAGAAAGGACTACCGCATCGAAGGAGTGCACCTCTTCGCCAAGACGCACACGAACCTCTTCACCAACAGCTTCAAGCGTTACTATTTCACGGATCACACGAGCCCCGTTCTTTTCGGCCTGTTCTAATAGAAGCGTCACAAGCATCTCCCCGTCCACACGACCGCCGCCGCTACAAAAGAGCGCACCGTCTGGATTCGACCAGCCTGAAATCACTTGCGCCACGTCCTCTGGAGTGAGGGCATGCACCTCGCCAATCATCGGCGCATCCACGCGTCGCTCCACGGCCATCTCTTCGATCTTCGCAAATTGCTTCTCGGTATGTTTGAAAATATACGCCCCGACTTGTTCATACGGCAACTCACTGACGCCATCCGCACGTAGCTGATCCATCAACTGCGGATAGTACGCCGCTCCATGTGACACGAGCTGGTACCAGTCTTTATTACGTCGTTGCGACAACCATGGGCAAATAATCCCGGCAGCCGCCTTCGTTGCTTGACCCACGCCCCCGTCAAATACCGTTACTTCGATTCCCTTTTTGCTGAGCTGATACGCCGCAGTCGCCCCAACGATACCAGCCCCTACGATTGCTACTTTCTTCGTCATCTTCTTCACTCCTAGCTGAAGTCTCTTGTTTCAAATTGCCCTTCGCGTTCAAACCATTCCGCCACTGTTAATAATAGCGCCTCTTGTCCACGCGCCGCCATCAACTGCACGCCGATTGGGAGGCCTTTTTCGGTTAAATGCACCGGCAAACTAATCGCTGGTGCGCCTGTAATATTGGATAATTGCGTAAATGGTGTGAGTGCCAATGTTCGGTCAAACATGCGCCAAATCACGCTTTGTTGTTCCGGCACACTCAGTTCGTCCATATGATTCAATGCGTGTCGCACCGATTCTTCCATCGGGAATTGCGTATGCAGCGGAGCCACATCGCTCACACTCGGCGTTAAAATCAAGTCGTATTGTTCATGCACTTTTTCCATCGCATGCGCATACGTATCCCATTTCGACAGAGCCGCGCTATAATCTTTTGCTAAAATACGTTCCCCAGACTGATAAATCCCCCAGGTCATGAGTTCCATATCGTCTTTCGTGAACTTACGGCCAAAGCTTGCCTCCATGCCTTGGAACATCGCCGCCGTCTCCACACTATTCATCACATAGTAGTTCTTCATCACTTCGACGCCGTCAACTGGCCAGCCAATCGGTTCGACCACACAGCCTAGTCCCTCTAGGAAATTCACGGCCTTACGAAGCGCCTCCTTGGCTTCGGGAGCGACAAAACTTTCAATAGGAGATTTCTCAATCACGCCCACTCGAAGCGGACGGTTAGGAAGACTGTCCCAGTCTTTAATGAGCGGTGTTAAAAATGGACTATCCTTTGCTCGACTTGCATCCATTTCAACAACTCGCGAGTATCACGGACCGTCTTCGTCATCGCAAAATTCACCGAAGCACCTTGCCAGCCCCGATAGCTACCGGGGCCAACAGGAATGCGACCACGACTCGGCTTCAACCCGATTAAGCCCGTAAAGCTCGCTGGAATTCGAATCGAACCACCGCCGTCACTCGCCCCAGCAATCGGAACGATGCCTCCAGCCACGGTAGCCGCCGCGCCGCCACTGGAACCACCTGCGTTACGATTCAAGTCATATGGATTATTGGCGGTGCCCCACAACTGTGGTTCCGTCATATTCTTAAAGCCAAATTCAGGCGTATTCGTACGTCCCACGACGATAAAACCCGCTGCTTCCAGACGCTTCACGAAGTTATCCGTGCGGCTCACAGGAATTCCCTTCAAGAGCTTACTTCCCGCACTTGACGGTTCCCCTGCTTGATTTTGCCCGAGATCCTTCAAGAGAAGCGGCACCCCGCCAAACGGCAGACCTTCAAACGAACGCGCCTCTGCCTCTTCTAGCGCACGTTCAGCCTGCAAGTGCACAACCGCATTTAGACTTGGATTTCGTTGTTCAATTTTCTCTAATGTCTCCTGGACTAATTCCTTTGGAGATACCTCGCCACTTGCGACGGCCTCTCTCATCTCGATGGCGTCTTTCCACATAGTTTCACGTCCCTTCATGTCTTCCTTATTGTACAGTGAAACGGAAAGTCGGTAAAGGCTCATGCAGTCGCAACGCATTGAGTGCGCCTAAAACGCTAGAATTTTTTGGAAACAAATTCCGGAAAAACGACCTCTGTTACCGTTTACTCCCGACTTTTCCAACGCGATTTTGGAAATCGAAGAAAATATGAAGAAACTATTGAGAAATATATAAAAATTAGTAGTAAAAATTTACAGTTGTGATATAATAATAAATATAGATTTAACCGAGAACAGTAACTAGACGGCTTTTCGCAAGGGTTGCTCTCTTTTTTTGGAGTGTTTAGTTAAGGTTCTCACAATTGAATATTTAGGAGGAAAAATAATGAAAGATTTCATCAAAGGAAGACTCTCGAAGTTACTCTTCGTATTGTTCATCCCTATGTTATTATTCATGCTGGCCCCTCAATCAGTGGTGAACGCAGCAGACGTTAGTAATAACATCAGTTCATTGACGGTCTCTTCAAGCGAAATTACAGACGGCGGACAAACGACCGTTAAATTTACGTTTGATGAACACGCTCAAAAAATTAAAGCTGGGGACACGCTTGAGGTGACTTGGCCAAATTCAGGGACTCTTCACGGGACTGGATTTAAGAAAACGATCAAGTTAACCATCGAAGGCAAATACGTTGGGGACATGGTCATCACAGACGGTTCGGCAAAAGTAACGTTCAACGACGGCATCACTGGCCTTGAGAACGTGCGCGGTTGGGGTGAATTCGAAATCGAAGGTCACAACAACACAGCAACTGATAAAGAACACGTTGGTAAATTCACCATCGTGAGTGGAGACAAAACTGTCGACTTGAACGTGAAGAAATTGGCGACTGGCGTAAACAACGCTCCATTCTACTTAAAAGCTGGGGACATGCACGCTGACGACCCTGAACACATTCTTTGGACATTAACAATCAATGCGATGAACTTAGAAGTGGACGGCGACGTTCGTGTCGAAGACGAAGTGCAAGGCGGACACAAACTTGTGACTGACAGCTTCAGTATTACAACGACTGGAAATAAACCTGGTTACTTCGGTGGCAATACTGCGATAGAAGATTTCAAAGCAGCGTTCCCTGGATCAACATTTACCGTAGACGCTTCTGGAAAAATCACGATCACGATTCCAAAAGACTTGATCAACAAGACTGGCGTTCTTATTTTCTATCGTACAAAAGTAGAAAATGAAAACCAAAAAGAATTCAAGAATAACACGAAAGTTTGGTACCAAGTCAAAGGTGAAGCCGCAGTTGTGGCGAAAGAAGTAAACGCATCTGTTGCAAACATCAATGCAAACGGTGGTGTTGACGGAGACCAATCTCTTCCATCAATTCCAACAACGACAACAGTAGCAACAACTACTACGACTACAACAGAAGCTCCTACAACAACTACTACAACAACGGAAGCTCCAACAACAACTACTACAACGGAAGCTCCTACAACGACTACTACAACAACGGAAGCTCCTACAACGACTACTACAACAACGGAAGCTCCTACGACGACTACTACAACAACGGAAGCTCCTACGACGACTACTACAACAACGGAAGCTCCTACAACGACTACAACTACAACTGAGTCAACGACTGCTTCTACGACAGCATCAACGACTACAACTGAGTCTACAACCGTTTCAACAACTGCAGGAACAACAACGACTGAGTCAACTACTGTTTCTACAACAGCAGGAACAACAACGACTGAGTCTACAACCGTTTCAACAACTGCAGGAACAACGACTACTGAGTCGACAACAGTTTCTACAACTGCCGCTACAACAACATCTGAAGGTTCTTCTACTACAGAAGGCTCAACAACAGGCGTAACGACAGGCGAAACAACAGACGCTACAACAGTAACACCTGCACCAGAAACAACAACGACTGTTACTCCAGACCTACCAAACACTGGTACAACAAGTAACACAGCCGTAATTCTAGCAGGAATCATCGTAACAATTAGCGCGATGTTCGTTCTCGTTTCTAAAAAAGCAGAACAAAACTAATCTAGATAAACCTATTTAAAAAGCTAGCAGATTTTCTGCTAGCTTTTTTTGCGCTTCCCAGTATAGAAAGTACATATCAAACGAGATGTTAAATTTAGTCATTTTTTACGTAATAGGTTGTTCTTCCTTTTCCATATCGATTAATATAGCCCTCTTCGACGAGTTTTTTCAGCATATTTTCAACGGTTGCTTTACCTATACTTGGAACTAATTCCATGATATCTGATTTAGTAAACTTGCCCAATTTTTTATTGACTGCTCTTCTAACCAGTTCAATAGAAGGGAGCTTTTCATCTACATAGTCAACTCTCTCTTCAAAATCAATATATGCTGCTAATATTGTTCTTAGAATATATTTTATAAAAGGAGTCACATCTTCTTGACCTTCATACCAATTCAAACCACTTTTTCTTAAAGATGAATAATACCCGTCTTTATTTTGCTCAATTTTACTCTCTAAACTAATGTACTTCCCAATCACATACCCTTGTCTATATAGAAGAAGTGTCGTTAACAATCGACTCATTCGACCATTTCCATCATTAAATGGATGTATACAAAGAAAATCATGGATAAATATCGGGATTAACAACAACGAATCTACTTCATGTTTATCCAAAGCTTTATTAAGCTCTCTACAAATGTCTTCAATTGCTTTCGGTGTCTCATATGGAGGTAATGGCTTAAATAATTCTATAACATTACCATTTTGATCCTGTTCAACGATAGAATTTTGAGTGTTTTTATATCTTCCTCCAATTCCTTTTTCACTATATTTATACAATTCTCTGTGGAGTTGTAAAATATAATTGCTATTGATAGGAATATATTTATAACTTTCGTGTATCGTATTTAAGACGTCCCTATATCCTAAAATTTCTTCCTCGTCTCTGTTTCTCGGCGTTGTTTTCTGAGCCATTAACTCCTTAATCCTCGTTGTTGTCGTGACAATTCCTTCTATTTTATTAGAATCTTCCACACTTTGAACTTTAGCGATTTCTACCAATTTATCTAAAACGGCAGGTTTTTGTGCCAAAAACAGCTCTTGTTTTCCCTTATGTTCATGTATTTTGGTTAGAAGATTCACTACTTCAACATCCCATTGACTTTGCGATAATTTTTCATAATCAAAAACTCTCATTCGCCTACCTCCTTCTTTTTTCTCCTAATTATACATTGTTTTTAGGCGATTTGAAAGTAGTTAGGCGATTCTGTCTTACTTCCTTTTCGCCTAATATTGCCTAATTTTTAGGCGATTTGAAAATAAGTTAGGCGATTCTATCCACCTCCAAGCACCTCTCCCCCTCCGCAGGGATTCCAAATGCAATAAGCGGTAATGGCTCGTCTATCTAGTTAACCCTGTTTTCATTGCCATTACACCTCATAAAAAGCACATCTAAAAGACGACGAAGAAGCCTGCGGATGCTATACAAACCGTAACGTGTTTAGCATTACATGCGAATTAGTTGGCGTTGGAATTTATTCCTTACGCCAACTTTGAGGCTGTAAAGGCGAGAGACTCTTCGAGGCTCGAACCGGTGCATCGTTATGGTATGTATAGCAACAATCCGCTGGGCTTCGAAGTCGGCTTTTAGACCTTCGGTCTATCCTTGACCTATTTTTTTATGAAGAGTATAATTTACCTTATGAAAAAAACATCGATTAACTTAACAGACGGGCCGATTTTGCGGTCCATTATTGCATTTGCAATCCCAATTATAATTTCAAACATATTCCAGCAACTATACAACACTGCCGATATCATGATTGTAGGGAGGTTCCTTGGGCAGGACGCGCTGGCAGCGGTTGGAGCCACAGCCGCCATCTTTGAACTCATCGTCGGCTTCTCGCTTGGAGTCGGTAACGGGATGGGTGTTATCATCGCACGCTATTACGGGCCAATAACCACCGCCTCTTGAAACGTGCCGTTGGAGCAACTCTTGTCATCGGAGCCTTTCTTAGTCTCCTTGTGGCCATTATCGGAAGTTTCGGCATGTATCCTCTCCTTCAGTTTCTTGGAACGCCTGAGAGTATCATCGACCAGTCGTATGAATATATCTCGATTGTCGTAATCGGTATTGCCGTGACCTTTGCCTATAACCTCTGTGCGGGTCTGCTTCGTGCAGTTGGCGACAGTCAAGCGGCACTCTACTTCCTGATTTTCTCGGCGATCGTAAATGTGTTTTTAGATATCTTACTCATCACAACGTTCAACATGGGTGTTGCGGCAGCGGCGATTGCGACGATTATCGCACAAGGCTTATCGGCCGTCCTCTGCTTTATTTATATTAAAAAACGCGCCAGCTTCTTGATTCCAGCAAAAAGTGATTTCGTACGTGACGACGAATTATACATGGACTTACTCAGCCAAGGACTAGCCATGGGACTCATGTCGTCCATCGTATCGATTGGATCCGTGATGCTTCAATCTTCTATCAACGCACTCGGACCAGTCATCATCAGCGCGCAAACTTCGGCACGACGCATCTTCGCGTTCTCGACACTCCCATTCGCGGCGATTGCGGCAGCGATGACGACGTTCACTTCGCAAAACTTCGGGGCGAACAAACCGCACCGGATCGCGAAAGGCATTCGTCAAGGAAGTCTCGTAGCGTTCGGCTGGGCGATTCTGGTATGCATCTTCTTGTTCTTTGCAAGTCCTGCGTTAAATGAACTCATCTCTGGTTCAAGCGACCCTGTACTTTTGGACAACGCGGCGCTCTACAACCGTATCGGGTCAGCGTTCTATATCCCGCTTGCGCTTCTATTGATTTTACGAAATAGTTTGCAAGGGCTAGGGCAAAAGGTAACGCCATTGGTTTCGAGCTTTATTGAGTTGGTGGGGAAAGTGCTTTTTGTCATTTTCATCATTCCGCATACTGGCTATCTTGGAGTTATTTTCTCTGAGCCGATCATCTGGTGTTTGATGGCGATCTATCTTTCATACGCCTTCTTACGCCATCCGCTTATTAAAGAAGTGAGACATGAGATATTTTAATAAAAAAGAGACAAAATAATACCCTCGGTTTCTTTATAGTGTTGATGGTAAGGACACCGGGCCAAGTCTTCGTCTTGGCTCCTACCAAGCTTCAAACTGACTCTACGGGTCTTACCCTAGAGTCAGTAATTCACATTGGTTGTTCTTCCTTACCATTCACACTATAGAACCGAGGGATTTTTGTCTCTTTTCAGCGTTTCTACACTTTGTGAGATGCTGTAAGAAGGCAATTCTCTCGGGTATCCACAACGCATCCGGAAAGAGGCAAGTGCTTCTTCACTAAAATCTAAAATGAATATAAGAATAGCGCTAGTCTACTCATTGACTAGCGCCTTTTTGTTCTTAATTACTCTTTGATTTCTTCTACTATTAATAGATGAGATTGGTATTCTGGAGTAGAAATGACAGGTCCATTTTCTGCTCCTTCTGGAACAATTTTAACTCCTGCATTCATAAGCTCATCTCCGAAAAACTCTTCATCCGTTCCAGCAACCGTATATCGTTTGTCTTCATCTAATCCACAGAATTTTACGACTGAATATCCTGGATTCAAGTGGCTAATGAGCGAAGTGTGGAGCAATATAGCAGTTGACTTATCGCTAGAAACGACTTGCCAATCAACAACATCATCCTCAAATGGACTTCGAATTCGAAAGAAGTTTCCATATTGGAACACTTCACGATATTTCTTGTAGAAATCGATTTGTTCTTTGACTTTTTCAGCCTCTGCTGCCTCTAACGTGGTAACATCCAACTCATAACCAAAGACTCCAAAGTAAGCAACAGCCGCTCTTGTATCTAAGTTTGTTCTTCGCCCACTTTGTTCATTTGGAGATGCAGATACATGTGCCGACATCATGGATAATGAATATCCATATGAAGTCCCGTGCTGAATCTTCAATCTTTCAATCGGGTCAGTATCATCACTTGTCCAAGCCTGTGGAGCATAGTACATCATCCCTAAATCAAAACGGCCTCCACCTGATGAACAAGACTCAAATAAAACTTCCGGATAAGCTTTCGTTAGACGTTCTAGCAGCTGGTAGACACCTAAATATAACGATGCCCAAACTCCATTTGTTTTGTTGCCAATAATGTTGTAGTATACGCATCTGTTATGTGGCGATTGTAATCCCACTTAATATACTCTAACTTCGTTTCCTGAATGATTGAGGAAATAGCATCAAACAGATAATCAATCACTTCTTGATTTGTAAAATCTAAGACGTACTGATGGCGTCCTACTGACGGTTTGCGATGTGGGGTGCAAATCATCCATTCTGGATGAGTGCGATACAACTCACTATCAACAGAAACCATCTCAGGCTCGAACCACAAACCAAACTGCATTCCCATTTTATGAATCTCGTCAGCAATATAGGAAATCCCTTTTGGAAGACGACGACAATCCGTTGTCCAATCCCCTAAAGAACTATTATCGCCTTCTCTATGACCAAACCAGCCATCATCGAGCACAAATAATTCTACCCCTAGCTGTTGGCCACATTTTGCTAGCTCCAACACCTTATCAGTCGTCAAGTTGAAGTACATCGTTTCCCAACTATTCAACACGATTGGACGTGGACGTTTAGCAAAATGACGATTCACTAAATGTTCCCGATAAAAGATTGCCAACTGTTGACTCAAAGCGTTCATTCCTTGAGCGCTATAACTCATAATGGCTTCGGGAGTTACAAAACTCATCTGAGGTTCTAATAAGTACTCAAATTCCACAGGGTTCACTCCAATCAGCACGCGCGTTGTCCCAAAGTGATCTACCTCAATGCTGTTTTGGAAGTTTCCTGAATACACAAGATTAAACCCGTAGACTTCACCACTCTCTTCAGTCGTATGTTTTCGAGACAACATAAAGAATGGATTATTTTGCGGACTCGATGAGTATCTTAAACTATCAATACTTTGTAGTCCTGGTCTGAGCTCTGTTCGATACAATTGTCTCTCTCTTAACCACGCTCCCGAGAAGTGAATAAAGTCAAACTCATCATCTGGTAAATCAAGCTGTAAACTCATTGCTTTCAAAAGCTTCAAGTGAGATTGACCTTCATTTATGAATTCTACATTCCGCACGATTACATTCTGCTTAGGAAATACTGTATAGTTTAACTTCACTACTAATCCTATAACGTCATCCTTTAGAGTAATCGTTAAAACCTCTGAACGATCTCCGTCGTCATCAAAAGTAGAAGGAAGAATCTCTAATCGTTTCTTACCATTAGAGAGTGTATATCCTTGATACTTTAATTCCGTAATTCTACTACCTGTTGCGTCTTGAACCTGATATGCAGGATGTCTAAAATCCCCTTTACCATAGGCAGCATATTCATTTGGAATCATCGATAACTGAATTAGTTCCTCATCGGCTGTATAGGAAACTTCAAACCCTCTTGTCTGGTAACTCGCTAAATTCCCATAGTTTTCTTTCACACGAATTCTTTTTCCATAGTAGAGATGTTGAAGTTGCTGATTCTCGAGCACTCTAAAAATATAACTACTCTTCTCCGTCTCTAAATGAAACAACTGCTCATCTTTACTAATATGAATGGACATAATCTCTTCACCTACTTTCAATTAACGATTATTTTTTCAAAATTAAAATCGTATAAGGCGCTAATTTAATCTCATCACCCTGTTGTTTGAATTCTCCAATAACTGTACTAAAATGGTCTATCTTAATATCCGACAACTTAATGGTTTGTGGCTTAGAGTCTGGATTTCTTAATGATAAAATCTGCGTTCCATTGACAGGGTTGACACAGTGATATCCATAAATCTCAAACTGATCTGGTTTACCGCCAATTCTACGACTATATTTTAAAGTGTCGTAGTTTGCTTCAATCCACTGAACTGCTCGAGCATTGGCTTCCCAACGTTCATCATCAAACATACTGTAGGAATAATGGAACTCCCAGAAGGCATTCCCCCGAGTAGAAATAAACATTAAGTACTCTTCAAATTCTTTTACAGTAGCGTACATTTGATGATCCATATACCATGTATGTGCCGTTGCTGCATAGATTGGTTCATGGCTATAAATCGAACTTAATGGGAGTTGCAAATCACGTCGTTCTAAGAATTCCTGATATTGGATATCTCGATAAGTAATCATACGATTAATATCATTTCCCGCGCCTTCAGTAAATCCAACGTCTTGAGAAGTTTGAAGCCATAAACTATTTACCCATTGTAGGAACCACGGACTTGGATTTACATAAGACGTTAGATTCAACCAGAAGTCTTTCTTGCCTCGTTCTGCTCGTAAATCCTTCAATAATTCAACCAGAAACTCATACACTGGGACCATTGTATGCATTGCATAATCTCCACTGGAATCAGGTTTATCCGGTTTTAGTAACCATCCATCGATCTTCCAATAACTAATATCGTATGCTTTTTGGTACTTCAGCATTTTTGATTTTAAATGGCGTAAGTATTTGAAATCGCCAAGGTTCACATCGTTAAATAGTTTGTTTTTACTACCAAATTCAGGATGCGCTTCTAACCAGTCACTCATTTACTTCCGTTCCGTTATAACCACCCCGTGGTCCAATCCAAAGTCCTAAACTTGAATGTTGTTGTTTCGCCAACCATCTTATTTTTGATAACCCCTTTGGAAACTTATCGTTAAATTCCCATAGACTTTCATAGTTTGGCCAACCGTCGTCCACAACATACGCATCTAGATGCACTCCATGACCTTCAAACCCATGATAGATTTCCGCAAAACTATATAAAACTTTTTGCTCATCAATGTCTGTCATATAGTCAAACCACGAGTTATATTGCTTTCTAAACGCATTTGGCTGAGCGATTCCCTCAATATATTTGAAGAAGTCTTTTTGAATCGTTTCTTTTTCTTCTCCGCTTGATGCACCAATAATGACTGGCCAGATTTCTTTCGGTTTTCTTACGACGTATCCTACATAATAACGAGAGAAATATTTAGTTTCTTGAACTCTGTTTTCGCCCATTGGAAATTCCATTCCAAAGAAGAACGATTTAGCATAAATTGGTTGACCGCATTCTACATAATAACCTGGGAAACCAGCCATTTCTTTAATGTCTGATTGTTTCTTTGGATAGAAAATCCCTTCTGTATTATCAAATTCAAGAAGATCCACATCAATATAATTAATGGCACGACTGCTCTTAATAAGTGTCACTTTCTTCTCTAATACATCTTCACGAGCAGCGTAAGTAATTGTCAGTTCGGTCCCCCTTCTGGCAAAATTCACAACAAGTTTATCTTTCTTCTTTTCAAGAATGGTCGCTTGAAACTGTTGACTTGTCAGAGGGTTTCCCGTTTCAAAAACAATTTGAAACTCTAATAAACTCTTATTTTTAACAATTTTATCCAATCGTTTATTAACGATTTTCTTCGTATAAAATTGATTATTCTCATAAACAAATTCTCGAGAGAGAAATTTATTACTAATTTTCATCATTATCCCCTCGCAACTCAATTTTGATGACACTATCTACGTCACATGGGAGTGGATAAGTAAAATGCGGAATTTCACCAAATTGTGCAAAACACATATCTGGGAAAGCATTTGTTGTCCAACTCTTAGAAATTTTAACTTCACTTCCATCATGAAGGAAACTCATCCGTTTGATTTCTTCTTCCTTTATTCCTGGTAATGCAATCGGGCCAATGGGTTGTTCAAACACATGAGCATAAATCACATGATCTTTCTTCGTGTAGTAGCCCCACTCTGGTTTTGGTAAATCGTATGATCCCACACATCCATAAATGGATTCACCATTTCTTGTCATCCACTCATGGAAATCCTCTAGGATAGCAAGACTTGGTTGATTTATCTGTCCTAGCGCATCCGGGCCAACATTTAGAATCATATTGCCGTTCTTGCTGACACATTCTACCAACTTACGAATGAGCGTCTTCGAACTCTTATACAGATAGTCAGTCGGATTATATGCCCAGTTATTATTCATAGTGAGACATAATTCCCAAGGCACAGGCTCCCCTTTATAATTACGAATTCCTTCGTGAGGAACAATCTGTTCTGGACTCACAAAATCTCCGGAATACAATTGAATCTCATCTGTCACAATACTTCCGAAACCTTCTCCTGAAGTCTCTAAACGATTATCTACAATCACATCTGGTTGATAGTGGCGAACCATTTCAATTAATTTAGTCGCTTGCCATTTCTCTCCAACCATGTCTTCATAAGAGTAGTCGAACCAAAGAATGTCGATTTTTCCATATTTTGTCACAATCTCTTTGACTTGATTGTGTAAATAAGTGAGATAGTTGTCGAATTCTATTTTTTCATCCTTATAGGCTTCATTCCCTCGCATTGGATGGTTTAAATCTGCATATTTTGGAAAATCTTTGTGATACCAATCGATAAGGCTGAAGTATAATCCTACTCTTAGCCCTTCTTCTCTCACCGCTTCAACAAATTCCTTCACTAAGTCCTTTCCAATTGGGGTATTGGTAGACTTGTACTCAGTGTAGTCAGAATCGAATAAGCAAAAACCATCGTGATGTTTTGCAGTCAACACCATATACTTCATGCCCGCAGCTTTCGCCTGACGAGCCCATTCTCTAGGGTTATATTCCGTTGGATTAAACGATTCAAAATAAGGTTCATACTCTTCAATAGTTAAGCGTTGATGGCTTCTAATCCATTCGCCTTTTCCTGGAATCGAATATAAGCCCCAATGGATAAACATTCCGAAGCGAGATTCTCTGAACCACTCTGTTCGTTTATTAATAGCTTCCAATGAATTTTTCATCCTTTAACTGCACCTCCACCTAACGCTTCAATAAAGTACTTGCTTGAGAAGGCAAATAGAATAATTGGAGGAAGCACAATCACCACAATTGCCGAGAATAATCCGTTGTAATTGGTATTAAAACTTGTTGTAAATTGTCCTAAAAGTGCTGGTACTGTTAGTTGATTTTTATCGATTACTAACATAGAAGCCCAATAATATTCATTCCAGTTATTGATAAACGCCAACACTGCTGCCGTTAAAATGCCTGGTCTTGCAATTGGTAACATGATTTTCCAAAATGTCTGAGCGTAAGTAGCCCCATCGATTTCGGCTGCTTCTTCCAATTCTTTTGGAATAATTTGGAAGTAGTTTTTAATAATGAAAAAGCTCATCGCAATTCCACTACATGAATATACAAAGATTAAAGCGACCGGTGTATTATAAATCCCCAAAGTATTTACCAAACGATAAACGGGGAACGTCATTGCTGTTGCCGGAATAAACAATGTCGAATAAAGCATCGCTGTCACGATTTTCTTTCCTTTAAAGTCCATGCGAGCAATGACGTATGAAGACATCGAAATCATAACGATACTAATGACTACTGATACAAATACGACTTTAAAGCTGTTCCAGAAATAATTGAGAACATGCAATTCCGTAAACACCTTAATATATCCATCGATACTAAAGTCTGTTGGCAATGATAGCCCTGGATTTTTCATAGGATCTGCTTTTAATGAAGATAAGAAAATCCATAAAATTGGGAAAATTGAAATAAGGCAGGTTAAAGCCATATAGATATAAACAATGATTTTTCCTGATTTAGATAAACCACTCATATGATTCTTATTCATGACTCTTCTTACCTTTCCGAGACTGCTTGTTGTCTCTATAAATTAAATTAATGCATAGGATAATGAGCATCCCGCCAATAATTTGAATAACACCAATTGTGTTTGCTCGCGCATATTGCGTACGAGAACTTGATACGGCTAATTCTCGAATGATGAAACTGATACTCTTTGTTCCTGCAGCCCCGTTTGTTAAGAAGAATACTTCGTTATAAAGTAAGAATCCGGAAGTGGCTGCCATAATGGAAACAGTCTTAATCGTTTCTTTAATCATTGGAATAGTGATATACCATTCTTTTCTCCATCCCGTAATATTATCTAAAATAGCGGCTTCTTGAATCGATTGAGGAATTGCAAAGATTTGTCCCAAAAGCATGATTGTTGAAGCTCCAGCAAAGAAGATGTATGCGCAAGTCATTGCAACGATATTAATACCTGGAGTAAGCAATACGGCTTCTTTGAACTCTGGATTGAATAATCGAATGACTTGGTTTACAACCCCAAAATTAGGATTATAAATTTGTAAGAAAATCAACCCCATTGCTGCACTTGAGATAATACTTGGAATAATGTAAAGATTTCTTGATAATTTCCACCCCTTTAGTTTCTTCGATAAGGCGATGGCTACCGTAAGTGCTAATGGTACTTGAATCACCACACCAATGATTGCCCAACGAATCGAGTTAAATAATGCCTCTTGGAAAAATGGATATTCTTCAAAGATATAGCGGTAATTCTCGAATAACTTATCGAATCCTAAAAATTGTGGATTGTTTAGATTTGTGTAGTCCCATTTTGTAAAGGAAGTGATAAAAATGGTCGCTACAGAATAGAAATAGAATAGAAAGAAACAGACGAGTGTTGGTAATAGAAATAGGAATATAAATCTTCTCTTCTGAGCCTTTCTACTTTGCAATGTTGAAACTTTTTGTGCCATAAAGAAGCTCCTTTTCGTTAAATGTCTATAATCAAAGCTCAGTCGGCAACACCAACTGAGCTTCGTTTCAACTCCCGTAACTACTAATTGATTAATGATTTTAAGATATCTTGTGTTGCTTTAACTTTTTGTTCGATATTTACATTTTCTGCAGCACTTTCAGTTAATGCATTAATAATTGCAGTGTGAACATCGCCGCCCCAAACATCACTAATTGTTGGAACAATGCTTTTAGCATCTTTTACTTGGCTAATAGCTTGCCCTAAAAGTTTTGTAGTTGGGTCAGTGCTCTTTTCAGCAATTTCTTTAACATTGATATTTGCGTCGGAAGGGTTTGCGCCTACTTTTTCAAAGATAATCTTTTGAACTTCGTCACTTGTCATATATTTCAAGAATTCAAGAGCTAATTTTTGTTTTTCTTCAGACATCTTGCTTGAAATTGTGATACCGCCACCTGAAGAGCTAATTGCTACGCCGCCAGGGTAGATTCCTGGTTGTAAGTTTGGATTCTTAGCCATTTCGCCAGAAGCCCATACACCGTTGAAGAAGACTGCTGATTTTCCTTCAGCGAAGTCTTTAGAATACGCATTTGCATCTCCACCAGCATTCTTAGAACCATTTGCTTGAAGTTCTGTCATAACCATTTTTAATGCTTCTGAAAATTCTTTTGATTCGATTGCTTCTTTTGTTAATGGTCCAGAAAGTAATTTGCGTCCAGCTTCAGACATTCCTAACAATGTATTGAATAGACGAATAGATGGTTCCCCTGTTCCGTATGCATATACTCCGTCAACTTTACGAACAGCAGCCATTGCTTCAGTGAAGTCAGACCAAGTTTTCCATTGATCTGGAGTTTTTGCCCCTGCTTTAGCAAAGATTTCTTTATTATACCAGAGTCCCATTGTAAATAGTTGTTCATGAACAGTGAAAATCTTTCCATCTTTTTGGTTTTGTTCATAGTTTAAACCAACATTTTTTTGTAGATTATTTTCATCAATGAAAGGTTTTAAATCTAAAACAAGGTGTTGTTCAATCGCTGCAAGTGAAACAGCATTTCCTGCTAAGTCGATTACATCTGGGAATTCCCCACTGGCTACTTTATTTTTCATGATATCTTTTAAGTCACCATTCACAGGGATTGGTTTAAATTCAACATTTCCATTCGCATGCTCTTTAGCAAACTTGTCATAAATATCACGCATTACTTTAGCCACAGGCCACTCAGACTCATTATGGTGATATCCATGATAAAACTCTAATACTTGTTTTTCGCCACTTTTTTCTGCTGTACTATTGTTACCTGAGCTACTTTGTCCCCCACATCCAGCTAATAAAGCGATGGATGCTAAACCTACAATTGCCGTCTTGAAAAAATTCTTTTTCATGATAATTCCTCCATAGTTTTTTGTCTTATCCCAAACACCTTTTATTCGTACTTTATAAAAATTAAATCCTCCTTTTCCACGAATTCAAGCAATTAAATGGTTTCATTGAATTCATTAATTAAACTTCCTACAGATATCAATTTTATAAAACTAAAACACCATAAAATTCCCGTAGTTTTAATTTTGATATCGGTTTCATCATTACTATATTCCTAAAAAAAACAGTCTTCAATACTTTGAACGAAAAAAGAACAATGTTCAAAAAAATGGCACTTTTACGTTCAAAAACATCCAAAAGCAGTCAATTTATTGATATAATAACCCCTTTTTCAATCTTCGAATCGAATTTTTCCCATTTTTAGGATTGAAGTCGTTCTTTTTCGGTCAAAGGGTATCTTTTTTTTCTAAAAAATTCTCGTATAATGAAGGAGAAGATTAAATCCTTAGGAGGGATATTATGGGACAAATTACAGATCAATTAAGAAAGACGTTTGTGGAGGTATATGGCACGGAGCCTGAAGAGAGTTTCTTTGCTCCGGGGCGCGTGAATTTAATCGGGGAACATACCGACTATAATGGCGGGCATGTTTTTCCTTGCGCGATTACGCTGGGGACTTATGCGTGGGTGAAGCCACGGTCGGACAAGAAGCTCCGTCTCTATTCGGACAATTTTCCGAAGGATGGTATACGCGAGCTCGATATGACCGACCTGACTTACAGGGGCAGTGACTCGTGGGCGAACTATGTCAAGGGCATTTTCGTGTACTTGGCGGACCTCGGCTTTGCTTTTCCGCACGGCCTGGACATCGCATTTTACGGAAACATCCCGAACGGCTCGGGCCTCTCATCATCAGCCTCATTCGAGCTACTCGTGAGCGTCATCGCTCGCAAAGTATATAGTCTCGGCATCGACACGCTGGGTCTCGTGAAGGTTGGGAAACAGGTGGAAAATGACTTCATTGGTGTGAATTCCGGCATCATGGACCAGTTCGCTGTAGGGATGGGCAAGAAGGACCACGCCATCTTCCTCGACTGTGCAACGCTGGAGTATGAACTCGTTCCAGTGAAACTCGGCAACTATCGTATCGTGATTATGAACACGAATAAACGCCGCGAGCTGGCCGATTCGAAATACAACGAACGCTTTGCCGAAACGCGCATTGCCTTGAAGGAACTACAAGAACACGTGGCTATCGAAAGTCTGGGAGACCTCACTATCGATCAGTTCGATGAGTTGAAGCATTACCTATCTAGCGAACTCTTTGTGAAACGTGCGCGTCATGCCGTCAGTGAAAACGAACGGACAGTGCTTGCGACATGTGTCTTAAAAGAAGGCGACCTCGCTCACTTCGGACAACTAATGAACGAGAGCCACCTCTCTACCGAACTCGACTACGAAGTAACCGGCAAGGAACTCGACACGCTCGTGCATACCGCTTGGGAACAAGCCGGTGTTCTTGGTGCTCGTATGACAGGTGCTGGATTTGGCGGCTGTGCCATCGCTCTGGTGCATAAGGACCATATCGATGCCTTTAAAGCCAACATTGCCAAAGTCTACACCGAAAAGATTGGCTATGCTCCAAGTTTCTACATTGCCGAAATCGCGGACGGCGCGCATTAATTTAAATAAAAAGAAAAGAGCATTGGATCTCACACATCCAATGCTCTTTCTGTGAAGGTATTTATTATCTACCCCTTCACTATAGCATACTTCTTTTTATAATCAAGTAAATTAGTGGACACTTCCCTACTTTTCCTAGCAATAGTATAATGAATCTGAGAAGACGGAAAGCGGTGATGAGAGATGAGCAATTATTTAAAAGCAAATCAAGACAGATGGAATAATGTAAACAATGACTATACCGAGCCAGTGACAAATGAAGAATTAAAAGAAGCTAAGAAACATCCCATTTCTGTTGCGTTAACGGTTGGGAAAAAGGTTCCGCAAGAATGGTTTGAAAAAGCCAACGGGAAAAAACTATTAGGGTTAGCTTGCGGCGGCGGGCAACAGGGGCCAGTTTTTGCCGCAAAAGGTTATGAAGTCACCATCATGGATTTTTCTACCTCACAATTACAAAAAGATGCGATGGTTGCTAAAAGAGAAGGATTAACAATCAATACCGTTCAAGCCGATATGACAAAGCCATTTCCATTCGAAGATGAAACCTTTGATATTATTTTCAATCCCGTTTCGAATGTCTATATCGAAGACTTAGAAAATATGTATAAAGAAGCCGCTCGCGTATTGAAAAAAGGCGGACTGTTAATGGTCGGTTTCATGAATCCTTGGATATACATGTATGACGCTGACGTTGTTTGGGACCAACCCGATGAGGAATTACTATTAAAATTCTCCATCCCTTTTAATTCAAAAGAGCTTGAAGAACAAGGCAAATCACCATCAATCCAGAATACGGATATGAATTTAGCCATACCTTAGAAACTCAGATTAGAGGGCAACTGAAGAATGGTCTTGCGATGATTGATTTTTATGAATCCTGCGATAACAGACATCGATTATCCCGTTATGGCAATGACTATATCGCTACACTCTGCATGAAACTATAACGTGATGGAACATCATCGTGCAATCACGGACGGCGCACATTAAAAAATAAAAAAGAGCATTGGATGTGGAAGATCCAATGCTCTTTCTGGCTTTAGTGATTTGAAATATTCACTATTTTCTTGCTCCTTTAATATACCATAAATTTCTTTAATGTCAAGATAAGCTCCATTCAAGATAAAAGAACGGTGAGATTCCACTCATACATGAAAAAGGTGAGGCAGTTTAAAAAAAAGACAAAAGGCCCTCGGTTCTATAGTGTGAATGGTAAGAAGAGCAACCAATGTGAATTACTGACTCTAGGGTAAAACCCGTAGAGTCAGTTTGAAGCTTGGTAGGAGCCAAGACTTAGGCTTGGCCCGGTGCCTTACCATAAACACTATATAGTAACCGAGGGTTACTTTGTCTTTTTTGTTATTTTTGCACTGACACAACCTCTAGCTCGCCGTTTTCGTTCTGAAGGACGCGGAACATAATCTCGTCGCCTTCTTTTGGCCCTTCTGGGTGCTTCGAGTCCATCAAGAGTGTGCCGAAACATTGGTTGCCTTCCACGCGTGAGATGCGGACCCACAAGCGTTCAGGATCCTTCGTCTTGTCTTCGTAGTAGAAAGCTACGCCAAAGTCATCGGGATGCTCGCGGCGGCGGAATCGGTCGAGTCCTTGGAACGAGCGTGTCTCTTCTTTTTCTTTGCTCTTTGTGTCATAGACTTCCGCAATGACACGTCTTGCACGGTCTACGATATACGGATCCACTTCAATCCATTTCATCGAACAGAACTCGCAGTCATCAAGGTTCGCTAGACGAATCAGATACATCGTCTCTTCTGGAATGAGGCGCATATCGAGCGTTGATTCGCCTTCTTTTGCAATCCATAGCGGTTGGAACGATACGCCAGCCTCTTCGTCGATATATCCGTAGAGGACAAGCCCCGTGTCGCCGGCCTGGGCAATTTCTGGCATCACGTCTTCGATTAGCGCCACGCAGCGAACGTAGACAAGTTGATGGTAGAAGCTACGGAAAGAGGCATCTTTTACTTTTTGCATTTGACTTGCGATTGGAATTTCATTTGGGAAGAGTTCGCCTTTGATGTCCAGTCCTGGCGCAAAACCGCATCGGTCAAGCCACTCCGGACTTGTCACCTCTGGAATCGGTTCGGCGTGGGCCTTGGAGGCGAAACGCTCTCTGCTATCGGCCACGATGTCCACCGGCAGATCCAGATTCACATGCTCCATCCATTTCCAACGATAATCGTCCGGCAAATGCAAGAGGAGAATCTGCGTCTTCCCTTCATGCTCGTAAATGTCCAGCACCTTGAAGTGGCTGTCGCGGTTAGCCACGTGTAGCCCCCAGTTGGTGCCGTGCTCCGCCTTCGTCAAATCAAAGAGGTGGTTGGATAAAATGCTAAAACGGTGCGTTGTCACCATGCCCCCAACGCGACTCGTCGCATCGGTAAAGGCAGCGTTACGGACAATCTGCCCCACGTGGAACTTCGACGCTTCTTCCGGCGTTAGGTTGATGTCTCTAGCAAAGAGCTGCAATCCCGGCAGCATCTCATTCATTAGTTGTTCGAGTTGTTGTATTTCTGTCATTCTACTTCTCCTGTCTTACCACAATGCACGTTCTAGTGTGTCGTTCTCGTACGGTTGGAGGTTCACTACGGCAGACTTGATCGTTCCATCCGCTTTCTTAGTCGTCTGTGGCTCTGATTCGCCGATTAACAGCACATTGATTCCTTCTTTTTGGCAAATACGATCACCGATGTCCCTGATTCAGACACATAACACTCCACGATTTCATATGAGTCGCCTCCAGATTGGAAAGTCAGCCCTGCCCACTTGAAGTTCGCCTTCTCGCCATCGACTGTAGCATATTTGAAAAGCTGATCTGGAACGGCTAAATCATAGTACTCGCGCTGGGTCGCTGGACTCGTGCGCTCATAGATTTCGCCTCTCTTACGCGCGTAAATGGCCATCGCATCCGCAATCGACTGATTCGCAGACGCGTCAGATGTTGCTTTCCATGTCGCATTATCGGTAAAGCCTTTAAGTAAATTAGCGTCCTTCACAATTTGAAACGCTGCTTTTGCAAGTGTCTCGCGCGTCACATTGGTCGCATGAAGAACGATTGGCTCGCCGTCTTCGTATCCAAAGAGGAACGCCTCTTTCTTCGCAGCGTCCAGATACGCTTCCACCACCATCACTTCGTAGTCGTTAGAGTCTACAACGCCCATCATATTCCATTTGACCTTATCGCCATTGATGGTCGCAGCATCCATGTGAATCGCTTCGTGCAAAGCCTCGAAATGCTGCCCAGTCGACGCATTCCACCTCTTCATAAAGTCGCTAAATCCGCTCGAGTTAAAACGAACCAAGAGCTCCAAGTCCGAATAGGCATAGTCGATGTCATCCTTGTCGCTTGGAAATTGCTCAAACATCTCGTCACGCACCTTCTTGGCCGCGGCTAACCCTTCTGTAATATCGGCATCCTTGGCCGCCACATTATACGCCAACTGCAACATCTCAAATACGTCGCGTGCTCAGTCTGGGCTACCGTTGTCGGTGCTACCGTTGTCGCTTGAACCGTTGTCGGTGCCTGGCTCGTCACCGCCTCTTCCGGCTTCTTGTTGCATGCCGCCAGTGCCAATACACAAAGCGCTGATGCTAGGATTTGTCTTTGCTTCATACTCTCTCCTCCAATCATAAAAACCTTCTCTATTCAAGATTATTATAGCATAGGTGGGAAAGAAAAAGCATTGGAGGATCAGTCCAATGCTTAGATCTATATAATCACTTAAATCTTGAGGGTACAAAAAACCGGAGACTCCTCTCGGTCAAATTATCCAAGTTTTATAGTTACTTAAATCTTGAGAGTACAAAAACCTTGACAATACGAGCAAGCCTCACGGGAACGTTTTATAGTTACTTAAATCTTGAGAGTACAAAAACCATTAGGGAAGCCAGTTCCGTGTATCTCGGTTTTATAGTTACTTAAATCTTGAGAGTACAAAAACCAGTTCCAGTTGGAGCACCTGTGAAGTTAGGTTTTATAGTTACTTAAATCTTGAGAGTACAAAAACCAATGAGAGAAAGATTATCACGATTTTCTGTTTTATAGTTACTTAAATCTTGAGAGTACAAAAACAGTTTGTATTTTCTACTGTTATGTATTTCGGTTTTATAGTTACTTAAATCTTGAGAGTACAAAAACGAAACAACTACTTCATTTCTGGACGTGGCGGTTTTATAGTTACTTAAATCTTGAGAGTACAAAAACCTGAGAGTTGATACTTTTGCTTAGTATCTTGTTTTATAGTTACTTAAATCTTGAGAGTACAAAAACAGCGGAACAAGGATATTTAGATAGGCAGCAGTTTTATAGTTACTTAAATCTTGAGAGTACAAAAACGTATCTTGTTCCCGCGCTGTCCGCTGGTAAGTTTTATAGTTACTTAAATCTTGAGAGTACAAAAACCAAGGTCAACTAATTCAAGACCACGTTTGAGTTTTATAGTTACTTAAATCTTGAGAGTACAAAAACAGGCAAAGACGGATAAAGATACTGTCTATGGTTTTATAGTTACTTAAATCTTGAGAGTACAAAAACTACCAAGAGCACAATGCTCATCATTGCGATGTTTTATAGTTACTTAAATCTTGAGAGTACAAAAACGGATAATACTACATGAGGAGTCGAACCCCAGTTTTATAGTTACTTAAATCTTGAGAGTACAAAAACTGCCGCCATAACCCAGCTTTAAGTTGTCAAGTTTTATAGTTACTTAAATCTTGAGAGTACAAAAACTGATGCCTGCTATCACGTTCAATACAGTTGGTTTTATAGTTACTTAAATCTTGAGAGTACAAAAACGGATAATACTACATGAGGAGTCGAACCCCAGTTTTATAGTTACTTAAATCTTGAGAGTACAAAAACTGCCGCCATAACCCAGCTTTAAGTTGTCAAGTTTTATAGTTACTTAAATCTTGAGAGTACAAAAACTGATGCCTGCTATCACGTTCAATACAGTTGGTTTTATAGTTACTTAAATCTTGAGAGTACAAAAACGCGTCAAACGTTAAAATGCCCCCTCTTTTTGTTTTATAGTTACTTAAATCTTGAGAGTACAAAAACTGAAGAGGTGCTCAATTTTGAGATACTTGTGTTTTATAGTTACTTAAATCTTGAGAGTACAAAAACAATTCCTGTCAAGGAATGCAATGAACATCTGTTTTATAGTTACTTAAATCTTGAGAGTACAAAAACTCATTGGACTAGCTATTTATAAAGTCGTTGGTTTTATAGTTACTTAAATCTTGAGAGTACAAAAACCATTCCTGTTAGTTCTGTTTCCAGCACGAAGTTTTATAGTTACTTAAATCTTGAGAGTACAAAAACGAGCTCGTCCGTTGCGGTTTTTAGGTTTTTGTTTTATAGTTACTTAAATCTTGAGAGTACAAAAACTAGCTTAATGTTGTTATCATCTAGCCACTCGTTTTATAGTTACTTAAATCTTGAGAGTACAAAAACTCGTCACTTCTACATCTGGCACCTCGATTTGTTTTATAGTTACTTAAATCTTGAGAGTACAAAAACAGTACATCGGTAATGCTGCATTTTTCGGCAGTTTTATAGTTACTTAAATCTTGAGAGTACAAAAACTACAAGAAGCCGAACGAATTGCACAAAGATGTTTTATAGTTACTTAAATCTTGAGAGTACAAAAACCTCAAATTAAAAAATCAGCTTTTGTCTCTCAAGTTTATTATGATTGGGGCAATCGAAATTGTCAATTGTCTAAAGTGTATTCAGATAATAAACGAATCGGTGATTCTACATTAATTTCAATCGTTTCGAACGAAAACAATTGATTTAACACTTTTAATGTGACCTTATCCTCTACAGAAAAACTAAATTCTCCAGTTTCCTTTGCAAGTAGAAAACTACAAACTTTAGATAAACTTCCCCTAAATTGTTCTTCCGACGGCACCTCACTTAGCGGATAATGGTTACGATATCTACTATAAATAAAATCTAACTCAGGAAGCGATTCAATATAATCTCCAATTATATTAATACATTCCACTAAATGCGGAAGTAAAGTAATACTACCACCGATTGTTATAAAATTAAGCACAAATAGATTTCCAGACACTTCAGTATCCTTTATTAATCGTTCCACAATTTGTTGATATTTATTTCTCGAAATATACTCTTCTGCATTTTTTATCAACAGTAAATATTTATCTGGACTCTCTTCTAATATTCGTTCCAACATAGTTAATAGAATTAAAAATTTACTCTCGTTATCAATTAATTCATTAGAGATAATTACTCCTTCACGTTCTACTAATTGCATCAGATGATTTCTTATGACAGTCTCTTTCACAAAATCGATAACGTCTGTCTTATACAAAACATCCTTTACTTCAATCTGTGCCGTTTTATTGATCTCAATTGACAATTGTTCTAAGGTGTCATTTATTTTTTCAATATGACTAGTGAGTTCCACACGATTCAAAATCTGTAATAAATATTCGTAAGCAATTGTTCCCTTCTTGAAAGAGAGTTGCTCATGAAGGTCTTCTGCTCGCTCGATTGTAATTAATTTGAATTCTTTTCGATTAAGAATATTTTCTTCTGACTGAATTACAGGCTCTTCAAAATCAAACAATGATAAATCATTCTCCGTGTATTTTTTACCGCCAAAATACCAACTTAACAAAAGCCATATATAATATTTTAGTTCTTGATTCAGCCCAACAACCTGTGTATATTGTCCAACTTCAATTTCAACAAATCATTATACGGATGACTAATCTTCCACTTCATATGGTCACCAACTTCTTATCTCCGACAATTACTTCCTGTCTCGTCTTTCCACCTGTAACTAATACCATCTCTGAAAACTGTTTTTCCGTAACCGCCAAAATCCTGACATTTCCATCTGGTAAATTACAACTTTGAATCCGTTTATAAAATTTATTCGCGAAACTCCGGTTAGGGCAAGTACGATAATAAACCGAAAACTGCAGCATCTCAAACCCACAAGAAATAAGTTCTTTACGAAATTGACGGTAAATTCTCTTTTCTTTAGGAGTCTCCATCGGTAAATCAAAAAAACAAACTAATCTCAACGCATCATACCTCATTTACTTTCTCCCATTCTAAACTAGAAATGATTGGATAATTCTTCCACTGAATCACTTTTGAATCCATATTTCGCATAAATTCTTTCACATATTTATCCATCGCATTTACCACAGCACAATTTTCATTGCCAAATTTGACTCTGGCATTCAATAGGTTTACCAATTCCAAGCGATGGGAATATTTTAAATAATCTGCATCCTGCAAGTTGCAGTACACCCAGTAGTCAACAATCTGTCGAAAAGGTTCCATTAAATCATCTACAAGATTAAAGGAATTATACTCATTCTTATGAAACACTCCCACTATTGGATTTAATCCATATCCTGTAACAATTCTGGCCATTTGCGCTCTTACAATTGCATATCCGTAATTTAATCCTGCATTAATCACATCCGCTTCTTGTTGAGTGACTCGGATGAATTTCTTGCCAAACAATTCATTGAAATACACTTTCGCAGCATGCCCTTCTCGATTGGTTTTATCTCCTGGCCCAATATGATCCAAATAGTCAGCTAATAATTTAATACTTTCATCGCCTTTATCTAGAGTAATTAGTAAATCTAACTGATTGGCTATTTTCATATATGTAATTGTCTGCCACATCTTATCTTTTTGTTTATCTGTCCAACCTAATTGATTCAACTGTTTTTTGTACGCTCTAAAATGTCCGTTCTGTGCCAAATAAATTCCAGTTGGTAAATGATTCTGATCACAAACAACTAGTACAACATTGTACTTACTAAATGCACTTAGTAATCTCAGTGTAACGATGGTATCTCCACCTTCAGCAACTACCATTGAGATATCACTTAATGGAATTGTCACTTCCATCCCATGTTTTTTTATCAGTAAATTATCCAATTTCAGTCGCATTTGCTCGCTATCCCTTACATGTACTGTTCTCCAAGTCATATTCATTCTCCTTTTTATAACACGAAAAAACCCCACCAAATGGTGGGGTTTCGATTTCGGCATGAAGCCTTATTTTTGTAGCTTCAGCAAGATTTAAGTAACTATGTAAGGCGTCCCTTACAAACACTATTCTACACCTTGCAACCGCTTTTTTCAACCCCTATTTAAAAGTTTTTGAACGTTAATTGAGGGTTTTCTCCTTCTTTTTTGATTATAAATTTATTTCCTAAGCAATCTGTTACAACTTTATACATAGATATATTAGCTATATTTAGTTTTCTTTGTAACTGATTAGATGAAGGGTATAAATTCCAAATAAAATCTAAAGTTTCTCCTTTTTCAAATTCTTTTTTGTCATACGGTTTTAACTCAACCATATGTTTCTCACTATCTTTTCCGCATGAAGATAAGAATCTAAACAACATTTGTTTATTATTTTCAACATCTTTAATCAAAATTAGGTTGTCTTTATATAGTGTAAATTTAAATTCAGCTTCAGGATCCACCTTTGCTTTGATTTTTATATCTAGATAATCTTGTTCAGATATTCCATATTCTCCACCTTTTTGGAATTTTAAATCTGAATATTTTAATCCCATAGCTTCATATTTTTGTGTCTTATGATTGAAATAAATATCTGTTCTCCAAGGTTTTAATGATTTTAGCACAACTGTACGTGAGCTATTTTCAGGTGTAATATCGATATGTTTACCCACAGCCTTATCAAGATACTTCAACTGCTTAATGACTGGACCGTTACCTTTTCGGCTATATTTTCTGACATACCCATGTTCATCATAATATTTTTTAAACGGACTAACTTGAACTTCTTTACCTTTATCGTTTAATTCTTTATCAGGATAATTCTCTACAATTACCTTTATTACTTTTTCAAATGTTTGAGGATCATGCTGAGCCATCAAGAACTTATTTGGTGTTTTCTTATAAATTTCAACAAATTTCTTATACCCTTCAATTGAATAAATATCTTTAATTTTCGCAACAGTAATTTCTTCATTTCCACGTTTTCTTGTTGTATAAATCGTAGCATCAGAGATCTTTCTGTTTACTTTAGAATCTTGTTGATATGCAAATAGAATAGAATCTTCAAGCTCTTTCGATTTTAACACTTTTGTGAAGTTATCATATGGAGATTGGAACACATTTTCTTTGTATTGATCATCTGAAATCAATTCTCCAGTTTCAGTGTCTAACAATTCATTCTCACTGTATCTAATCAGCGTATTCTTTGTTTTTTTCCATAATTTCAATTGACTAGATGCGGCAATCACAAGAGCATCAATCGCATGGTGATGATGGGTGTCACGAGTCTTTTCAATTCCCCATTTTCTTCTTAACTGAGCAGTGAACTGTCCTCTTACAACTGCAATTTTCGTATTGGCGCCTCTTTGTTTAAAGAAGTCTTGCAAGGCATTTAAAACAACACGAGACGCGTATCTTGTATCTACTAGATTACGAGCAATGAACTTAGAGCGTACTTCAAATTTATTAATGTCCTCTTCAAACAGTAAGTATTCACGTTTCTTCTTACTAAATCGACTATTATTAATCACATAGTGCTTGAATTCGCCCCAAGACCACGAATTCGTTAATAAAGGCATTGCTTGGAATGGCGTTCTTTGCCCCTTTTCTTGGTTAGCGATGTGCTCTACTAGAACTTTATTATCTAAGCCATCATCAAAAGTTAACGACAAAGGAAGAATATGGTCGATTTCATACCCACCTTCATTGTTAATTAATTTAGCAATTGGAATTTCTCTTCCTGAATATGCACAACGTTTTTCTTGTTGGTACCAAAGCCTAATCTTAAGCGCTAAATCTTTGTGGCCGTGGAACACTGTAGAAGGAAGCTCTTCTGAATGAGAATAGTCCATTGCTGCAGCTAAAATGGCAGCATCTTTTTCGTTCTTATTCTTCTTTTGTCCTTCTTGAATTCTCTTCTTTTGATCCTCATCGTTTTTATCACGAGCCATTTCGACCACAATCGTATCAATCTCTCCGTGTTCCTGAAGAATTTTGTTCACGATTTTAATCGTTTGTCGTACTGCTTTTGCCACTACTGGATTATAAATTTCCTCAGTAATTAATTCACCGTCAATATATTTTGTTTTAGCAGATTCATTCTTAGGCTTTTGTTTTCCTAAACGAGTTAGAATGGTCATTTGCTCTTCAGACGTATGATACAATTCTGGAATTAATTCATTTATCAGCTTGAGAGAAAAACTATGCCATCCCTTATTCAATAGCGTAGTATTTTTCTTTCTAAATTGAATCAATTCATCAATTTGTTCGTTCGTAAATGTATCTGGTAAATATTCGCGAATGGATTCCAAGATTCCCTCACGTTCCGTGTTTAGCGTTAAGATACGTCCTAGTTGATCTAGTTGCTCTCTTGTTAAAGCAGTGACATCAATTGTTTCTAGTTGTTTCATCTTTCTGTACACTTCAAAACTATGCATCTCTGCTTTATGATCTTTATCTTCACGTACTCCCGTTATATCGTCCGCCTTACAACCAATCATTTTCGCGATTTTTGATAGAATATTTTTCGCTCCACAAGTTTTAGCATCCTTAACAAATTGAATGATTTCTTCTTTTTGTTCTAAACTCAATTTCTTGGTTTCTGTTGGAACAGTTAAGTTATTAAGGTCATTTAAAAGATTAAATTCTTGTGCACTGTAAGAAGCCTTTGCTGCACGAAATTCATCTGGATAATAAGTACATTTTCCAATCAAAATACTGAAAATATTATCTAGTGTTTCTCCATTTGTTCGATATCTACCATAATCTGTTCTAGACTTTTCATTCCCTGGTCCGTGATAGTATTTTCTCTTTTTCGTTAAAATTTCTAAATAGTCAGAGATAAACTCATCCGTTAACTCTGGATAAAATTGCTGCTGCGTTTTTAAGAGACATTCAGCTTCTTTTCTATATTCTGAGGTAGAAAAAACGTTGATGAGTCTTCTTTCCGTTCCATCTTCTAATTTCACAGAAAAGTCTCCACGAACTTGTCCATATTTTTCAAGACGTTCTAATTGAATTTCGCCTGGAGTTTTATTTTTTAATTCTCTAGCATTAATTTCAATAGCTTTTTTGTAATCAGAACCAGAAGTGGCCGCATTATCTTCATCAATCGCATCATCTAAATAACTGATTCCACGATGTTTCACTATATTCTTCAAAGCTACAAATAATTCTGTTAATGATAGTTTTTCATTCAATCCACGAACTCGGATTTCGTATGGATTCAAATTAATTGGTACAGAATTTAAATCTACATCAATATCGTACTTTTCGAACAAATCTTCCGTTCTTTTAATACGATGTGTTTTTCTTCTTTTGATACGCTTTGCTCCACGGAACCCTCTACGTTCCACATTACTTGCAGCATCTCCAGAAGGGAATAGGTTCACACTTTTATGAATAATCTCCCCTGTTTCCTTTTCAATTAACCCCACACCTACTGATCCGATACCAATATCTAAACCTAATACATAATTTGCCATATTATCTCCCTTATAATTAATTTTGTTATACGCTTTCATTTTACTCCGATAAATTCTTGAATTCAATATGAAATTTTTATTTATTTTCCTATCATTTCGTTGTTATATCTTGGCAAAAATCCAAACAATATTTTCTATGCTTATTTTTTGGAATGTAACATATTTGTTACTGTAGCATATATGTTACATTTTGTTTTTTTGCAGCACTTTTTCACGCTTATAAATCGCTATTCAAATAATAAATATACTCGCTCAAAAATATATAGTATTAGTTGCAAAATATGAGTTTTCACTCAAGTTATAGTTACTTATTTCAGCGAAAATATGTAAGACCAGTTATTTCATTCGATATTTGCTCAAAACACCCCTCTGAACACTACTTTTTTGATACATCATCTTTTATATAGTAATTTTGGAGTTTTATATTCTAAAAGTTCATTTGCGGGAATTATTCCTATTTTTTATAGAAAACTTATTTTTAATTTTTTAGTCTAATTATTCGTCTTTTAGATTATTTCCGTCGGAAAATCGGCCTTTTTAGCAACAAAAAAACCAGGGCCCACGCCCTGGTTTCTCAACTTTATTATATTCGAATCTAGTTCCCCTGTTTTGGCACGACTTCTAGGTAGTCGAGCAGCGTCCAGACGAATTCTCGGCCTTTGATGCGGTTGATGGCTCCTTCGGCACAAGAGATTTCGTCGTAGTGTTCGACTTTATCACGGCGGATGCCAGGCCCTGAGACGACGATTGGCACAGGCTCACCACTATGCTCGCCTTTTTCGCAAGGCGTTGAGTGGTCTGCACAAAGCGCGATGAGTGTGTTCTCAGGTCTATTTTCCATTAAGATACCCACCATTTCATCGAAGAGTTCGATTCCTTGGGCTTTCTCGAATGGTTTGTTGTCATGCCCTTTCACATCTGTCACTTTCAAGTGGACGTAGACTAAGTCGTGGTCCTGAATCATCTCTAACGCTTTTTCGGCTTTACGTCTTACGTTTGTATCCATGTTTCCTGTGAACGACTCTTCCTTATACACATCGTATCCAGATAAGCGTCCAACACCAAGCACCGTATCTTCCCCTGCCACAACTGCAGCCTTATAGCCGAATTGTTCGCCAAGGCGGTCGATGACAGAGAATTGTCCAGCCCCACGTGTAATCACGAAGTTCGCTGGTAATTGTCCGTTGGCGCGGCGTTCCACGTTCACGTCATGTTGGTCCATGAGTGGATAGATGACTTCTAAGAACTCATTCAAGATACGCGCTGTTTTAGCAGCTTCTGGACTGTCGTCTTTTGGCAACGCTTGTTTAAATGGATGGCCATCGTTTGGCGCCTTTGGATCTGTGTCTGTGACTTTGGCACTTAAACCTTCCCCGCGCATTACAAGCACCGCTCTATGTTCTGTTGCTTCTTTGAATAAGAACGTTACATCTTCGATTTGTAGGCCATTGATGATTTCTGCAAGTTCATTCGTACGTTCACGAATACGGCCTGCACGACGGTCGACGACGATATTATTGTCACCACGTGTTGCGAAGTTACATCTGAAGGCTACGTCTCCGGGTTGTAAGTCCATGCCAACCCCTGCCGCTTCCATCGGTCCGCGTCCTGGGTAGTTGACAGAAGGATTTCCGAATAAGATTAAGTGTCCCATGTCGGTACCAACCGTAATCCCTGGAGAGATCAGGTCCATAATCCCGGTCATGCCTTCTTTAGCCAGTTGATCGAGGTGAGGTGTTTTCGCGTATTGCAACGGCGTTAAACCGCCAAGCTCGACGTTTGGACGATCTCCCACACCGTCGGCAATTGCTACGATGATTTTCTTTTTCATAGTGTCCCCTCCCGATTAGTAGATGAATTGAATCCAAGCGAAGTACATTCCTGATAGGATGATGGAGTGTACTAAGCAGGCAAGCAATCCGAATTTCACTTCGTCTAACACGCTGAAGTACCCTGTACCGAAGTACAATGTGTTTACTTTAGAGTGTGGTGGTAAAGTGATGGTTGTCGCAATACCTAGTGAACATGTTAAAGCTAGTGAAACTGGGTTCATGCCGACTGTTGTTGCGATTGAGATAATCGCTGGAATTAAAATCGTTGTACGTACTGTCTTACTTGTGAAGATTAAATGAGAGAAGACAGTAATGAAGATTAAGATAACTGCAACTGCCGCGTGGTTTAATTTATCTAAACCGATGGCGTTTACTAAGTTTGTAATCATCCACTCAGCTCCGCCTGTGTTGTCAAATGCGTTCCCAACCGCATATGCCCCTGCAGAGAAGATCATTAAGTCCCATTTGATTTTTGCTTGCTTCCAAGTTAATACACCGATACCTGGTAGTAAGCAGAGTAACATACTTAATACGGCTGTTTGTTCAGTTGAGATTGAGAATCCTAGATATTTCTTTTGGATGTCTCCAGTTGCCCATAAGATTAAAGTGATGAGGAAGATGATTCCCACACGTTTTTCTTCAGGGGATGTTGGTCCTAAGTCTGCTAATTGTTTCTTCAACGTTTCTTTTACGTTTGCCATTGCTTCTTCGCCGGCTTCTTTACCAACTTTGTATAATTTCACACCGATAAAGAAGATAATTACGGCTGTTAAAATCGCTTGTGGCATTGATACGATTAACCAGTCCATGTAGCCAAGGCTTGCACCGGCTTGTTTGTTAATGAAACCAATTGCGATAACTTGAGCTGATGTAGCTGTCATAACCATTGATGTTGCGAACGCGTTATTTTGAACGTTTTGTAACATCATTAATTTCCCGAAGTTCGATTCTCCTGGAAGCTCATTGTAAATTTGTAATAATACGATTGAGATTGGCAAGATTAATGAAGCACGGGCTGTTGTAGATGGTACGAAGAACGCTAGGGATGAAGTTTACCGCTAGTAATACGGCAAGTGTCTGTACCTTCGTGCGTCCGAATTTCACGACCATTGAGAGCGCGATACGTTTACCGAGGTTCGTTTCGCTGATAGCTGATGTTAACACGAATGCGGCTACCATTAACCAAATGATGTCGTACCCTAATGTTCCAAACGCTTCTTTTTTTGTTTTTCAACGACTCCAATTAATGGAAGTAGTAATACGGCTATAATGGATGTTTGATAAATTGGAATTGGTTTTGCAATCCATAAAAATAAGTGCTGATACAAAGATAGCCAAACTACGTTGTGCTGCGACTGATAGTCCTTCCATTGGCGGCATAAATACGATAATGAGGAATGCTGCTAATGCGAGAAGAATGCCCCACAGCGCGGATTTTTTGTGTTTTTTTATCTTTACTCATGATAATAATCACCTTTCGTTTTTTAATTTTTTTCGTCCTTGACGTTACATACAGTGTACTGAGAATAACGGGAGGCGTCCAATTCACTTTTTGACGTTTTGCATGCCATTTTGTTATACATTTGCATAACAAATTAGAATAATTATGATATACTAGTGTGGAAAGGCGGGATGTCATGAATATCGATAAATTACAAACCTTTAAAACCCTCTGCGAGACGATGAGCTTCACGAAAACCGCAGAAGAACTCTATACTTCGCAACCAAACGTCACGAAACAAATCAAGAGCCTGGAGGAAGAACTGGGGTACCCGCTAATTGAGCGCACGCATAAGAGCTTCACGCTGACCGAATACGGCAAGCTGTTCTATGAGACGGCCAAGAAGGTAGTTGCGACGATGAATGGCGGATTAAACGCGCTGCGGGAGTTAGCCGATACGACGAGTCATTCGATTATTATCGGGGCTACGCCGTTTATCGGATCAACGATTCTCCCTGCCCTCCTGCCGCTTTTAAACGACGCCTTCCCGGACCATCAAGTATCCATTAAGGTCGACCGCTCGAAGGTGATTCTAGCGGACTTGGAAGCCCGGAAAATCCAGCTGGCGTTTTTCTCGGAATATATTCCAGTCGATATGAAGCAATTTGCGAGTACGACGGTATACGAGGATTCGCTCGTGGTGATTTGTAAGAGCGATCATGCGCTGGCTGAAAAAGGCCGCTGCACGTTAGAGGATTTAAATGGGGAACGGTATATCTCGAAAGGGAGTCAGTCGTCGCTGCATAAGTTTTTGTTGAAGCAGTTGAGGGAGCCGGAGTTTATGAACCGGCAGCCGTTTGTGGTGGATAATCAGTACAGTATCAAGGAAGCCGTGGCGCACGGGCTTGGTATCTCCATCGTGTCTGAGCTTCTTGTAAAAAAAGACTTGGAGAGCGGCTACCTTTCCAAACTCGAACTTGATGGCTTTACACCAAAACGGAACATCCAGCTCGTCTACCGCAAAGACTTCGACTCCTCTGTTGTACAGTGCGTAGAGAACTTGATGAAAGAATTGGATATTTAAAAAAGACTGAATAACTGCAATACCTTATTAGATGCTAAAAATGATTCCTTTGAATCCTTGCGGATTCTTTCATCGTCGTTGTAACGTTGCACCGGTTCGAGCCTCTTTGAGTCTCTCACCTTCACAGCCTCAAAGTTGGCGTAAGGAATAAATTCCAACGCCAACTAATTCGCATGTGATGCGAAACACGTTACTACTACGATGAATCCGCAGGTTCTCCGGAATCATTTTCACAGGTTTGGTTATTCAGTCTTTTTATTTGTGCATCGAGTGAAGTTGCCCTTGTGCAACGGAGGAGTTGGAGCTTTGCATAGGGGCTGGTGGTCCGATAGTGTGAAGTCTGGTTTGGAATGGTGCCGCGCTCTTTTAGAAGACACGAGGAGATATCGGCCCGCTTGGAAAAGGGAAAGATGTAAAATAAAAAAACTGGGCTCACTTGAGTCCAGTTTTTCTACTTTACTTCATCCCATTATAAATCTCATCCGCGATTTCAAAGCCGATTTGTGCTTGCTGCTCTGGCGTCAAGGCGTGGCCTGTGTCCTCCAATGTGGTGAGGCGTGCGTCTTTTAGGCGCTTCAGTGCTTTTTTCGACGCCGTCAGTGGCACGATATTGTCGTCTTTGCCGTGATAAATATGCACAGGCATCGCAAGCTTGTCTAGGTTTGCGTAGGCGTCCATGTCGTAGATATCCGTGATGTAAATCTTGCCGATTTTCGTGCCGAGTAAGTTAAAGGTCTCAGGTACTTCGTCTAGTTTTGGGAAGCTACTTCTAATATCGTCCGGCAGTGAAAAGGCAGGATAGAACAAGAAGAGGCCTTGGATATTGGTGAGCTCTTCTGCCGTCAGTGCTGTGACGAGACCCCCCTGGCTACTTCCCATCAGATAAATTTTCTGCGGATCGGCATATTCCATGCCACTTGCGATACGAATCGCGTCCTTCAAGTTTTGCACTTCGGTTAGAACAGACATCTCGGTCGTTAGTCCCTCACTCATCGGAGATGCGGATGACGACCCTCCTGCAAACTCCAAGCTGAAGACGGCAATGCCGGCTTTAGCCAATGTCTTCTGTACTTCTTCCTCGTGTTCGACGTTCGCGCCAAGTCCGTGGCTAAAAATCACGAGTGGCACACGTCCTTCTACGTCTGGAACAAAGGCACGGGCGTAGATGTCCTTGCCATTACTATCAAAATCATATTCTTTTACGGTATACGTTCCGTCTGTCTTTACTTCGACTTGCGGCGCTTGTGTGGTTTGTGGCGTCTGCGCGGTTGCGTTTGTCGTGTTCGTGCTAGACGTCATTCCACACGCTGCGAGTAGCATCGCCACGCCAATTCCTAATAATCCTTTTTTCATTCATTTCCAACTTTCATTTTTGGTCGGGCCTTTGCCCTTTTAAGTAGTCTACCCGCTGAGCCTTGGAACCTCAACTTTTTTGCATAAAAAAGACTGCAAGACGTGCCTGCAGTCAGTTCATGTTACACTAAAAATTCTAATAATTCCGCGTAGCTTCTCACTTCCACGGTCGGCTTGATGGCGGTTCTGTTTTCTTTTGCCGCGAGATTCATCCAAATTGTGTCGATACCGGCATTGATACCGCCTTGGATATCGGCTGTCAGCGAGTCGCCGATAATCACAGCTTTGTCCTTATCGTAGTCTGGAATCGCACTCGCCACTCGTTCAAAGAAGGCTTCACTTGGCTTTTGCGCTCCAACTTCTTCGGAGATGAAGACTTTCTTGAAGTATTTTGCAATCGGCGAGTTTGACAGGCGCCCTTTTTGAATCGTCGTGATGCCGTTTGTGGCAGCGTATAAGTCATATCCAGCGTCCTGTAACGCTTGAAGCAACTCCTCCGCTCCGTCATACGTTTGCCCTTGCGCCCCGAGGATTACCTCGTACTCTGCCGCGAGTTCCTTCCCGTCTTTTTCAAAACCGAAGTGGTCAAACAACTTCGCAAAGCGCGTTTCGACGAGTTCCTCACGCGTGATTTCGTCCTTTTCCAACGAACGCCACATGGCACGATTCATCGGCACGTAGACGTCGATATACCCTTCAACATCCTCCACGCCCTGCTTCTCCAAGAGCTTTGTCAGCGCGTAATTCTCCGCCGAATGGAAGTCCCAGAGCGTTGAATCCAGGTCGAATAGTAGTGTTTTATAAATCATGTCCCTAACCTCTTTTTATAAAATTATAACCCGTAAGTTTTGTATTTTTTAACGAGCAACTGTGCGCGTTTCACGTAGTCGTTTTCGTTTCCATGAAGGGCCTCTAGTGCTTCTTGGGCAACCGGCAAGAGTGCGCGGATGTCTTTTTGAATGAAGAGCTGATTACGTGCGTCTAACGCCTTTGCAAAAAATAACCCGAACATCCACACGATTACAAGCGGGAAGAACACGAGCATTTCTTCGTTACTGAGGGTAATCATAAAGTTCTCTGATTTCCCACCGTTGACATAGAAGATAAACGCCACGAGTCCAATCGTCAGGAGCACGAGGATGCCCACGAGGACGTAAATACTTCATGAGGTGCTGCACTCCCGGACTTTCATACGGCAGCTCGATGTCTAGACCGCTCTCCCCGACAAGGCGTTCGGTCAATGCGCGAAACTCTTGTGCTTCATTTTTTCTGTATCGAATTCTTTGTAAATCCATGGTTCTCCTCCTTAAACACGTTCCACCAATGTCACGACGCGGCGGACGTCATTGTAGCGGTCCACGAGTCGTTCGGCGCGTTTTAATTCCAATGCTAAATAACTGCGGTCTTCTTCGCGTAACACGATGATGGCTTCATCGATGATATCCAGCAGCGCAGACAGTTCTTTCCAGCGCTTGTTTTGCTCCCGGCGATATAAAATGGCTGTGATAATCAGTAACACCGACCAAATCATCAAGAGTGCGGAAAATCCAAATGCTAAAATCCCAAGGACTTGCACGAATCCGACGAGGTCTCCACCGATTTCAATGAATAGATAGATTATTCCTGCCACTAGAAGCGCTGCGATAATCGATACAATCCCGAGTAAGAGCGACAAGAACACTCCGCGCTTCGTTTCTTCTGGAAATTCTCTTGGAATGCCGCTTTCCGTTACGAGTCGCTTGGCAACAGTGCGCACTTCCTTCACTTCTTTTTTATTCACTGCAAGTCGACTTGGATATCCTAAAATAATCATCTACCTCCTCCTAGAACCGGTAATTTCGTTGTAAGTCGTCGACGTAATTTTCTAAATTGATGACTTCTTGTGAAACAACGCCATTGCCCGCTTCATATTGGCGCGCGATTTCGTCTTTAGCGTGTTCGAGTAAGAAGAGTGTTTCTTTTACAAGCGAACGACGCGCCAGCCAGAGAATGAGGATGAAAATCGCAATCAATGCCACCCATAAAATCGGCATCCACCAGTACGGTAACATCCGGTCCATGACTGGTGAGGATTTTCTTGAAAAGAGCATATAGATTGAGCCAAGGATGGCCGCCAGGAATCCTGTCGTCATAATCGTATAGAGCGTGATGATTCCAAAGAAGAGCATGCAAAAGAGGCGAACCTGACGATTATCTCTTGGCAGGACGCGCGGTTGTTTGCTTCTACGGTTTACAATGCGAATGAGTTCACGCAGTCTGGTCGTTTGAGACTGCCAAATCGTTTTTTTATAGTTCATAATGTCCTCCTAATAGTACTTATGTGCTTTTTTTAAAAATTTTTGTAACTCTGCTACTTCGTCTGGTACGGCTGTGGTTTGACTCCACTCTTCGACTTCACGGTCTGCCAGTGCCAATAGTTCTTTCCATTCTTTAAACGTTTCTCTACGGTGCCAAGCTAAGACTGCAACGAAGACGACAATCGGTAAGGACCAGATAAGGGCTAGTGGCCAAATGAAGGCAAGATATCCAAACGCGAGGTTCCATTGCAATGTCACTAGGCAGGCGATGAAAAATTTCAAATACGTAAAGAACCCAGAAACGAATCCGATGACGATGCCCGCAATTGCGACCGTAATCAGGACGTAGATGCGTAGCCAATACGAGCTTTTTGGAAGCTGTTCTTCTCGTCCGTTTATCTTCAAGACAAGCTTCAATAGTCTTCTTAAGGCGCGAACTCGTGAAGCTTCGACGCTGGTTAGGCGTTTTTGTACTTCGTGTTCTTTGCTCACTTTCTCCATCGCAGTGCCGACACTCGTAGCGGCAGCTTGTACTGTTTCCTTCAATTTAGAAGGTTTGCCAAGTGCAGCATTTTCTTGTAAATACGCCTCTAGCGCTTCAACGGCTTCGCGGCTGGCTTCTCTTGGAGAGGATTTCCACGTTGCCACTTCTTCATTTCCACGGGCCACGAGCTTTTTCCATTCCCAACGAACGGATCTGTGGCAGCAGTAGAGAATGACCGCTAATACGGCAAACAGGATGGCGAAGTGAAGCGCCAAGCCAAAGAGGACCTTGCCTACTTGTGAGAGAACCTCTGAATCTCCCGTCGAAAACACCAATCCGAGCGCTGGAAAGAAGTCCGATTCGACTAACAGCGCGCGTCCTAACACCGCCACTCCACACACCACTGCAGCGACACTAAGGATTGTTATCACTATGCGTAGTGGGAAAAAGCTCATCGGTAGTGTGCCTTCTTCCCCGTTTTGCAGGGCAACCGCTCCAATCAACTGGCGTAGTTGTGATACATGTCGTTCCTTCACTCTCTGTTTCTTTTTCATTGTCATTCCTCCTGACGTTCAAAGGTCGTATCTTCTATCCCCAAAGATTCTTTTTAAACCGTCATTCCGTATGATTCCGTTAATCATCTTGATGCACTTTTTCCTCAACCTTGGAAGAACTCTCCTCAGTCATCGTTGTATGTTCGTATAAATACGCCTCTAGTACTTCAACGGCTCTACGGCTGGCTTCCTTTGGAGCGGCTTTCCACGTCGTCACTTCTTCATTTCCACGAACCACGAGCTTTTTCCATTCCCAGTAAAAGGATTTGTAGCAACAATAAAGAACAATGGTTGCAAAGGCAAACATGATGAGCCAGTCAAGAAACATACTGTTGGTGAGGCTATCTTGATACCCTTTCCCTGGTTGCTGCATCGTAAGCTCTGTAAAGAATATTGTAGATATTGTGACAATAAACGTAGCCACAACTCCGTATGCTAACCCCGCGAGACTAATGACCATTATAATACCGCGCCACGGTAAAAAGCTGATCGGCAATTTAGCGTCTTCGCCATTTTTCTCGGCGACTGCTTGAATTAATTGACGCAATCGCTGCACATCCTGTTTCTTAATTTCTGTTTCAATTCCATTCCCATTTCTCCTGTCGTTCAAGGGTTGTTAAAGGTCGTAGTCTAATCGTAACTCCTCTAAATGATATTTTAATGCCTTTACAGCATGCGGGATGTCCGCAGATGGAGTTTGTTCCCATTTTGCGAGCTCTTCATCCGCTCTTGCAGCCACTTCTCTCACATCTTGTTTTTGAAGGTGCAGTTGCAAGAAATATAAAAAGAGCATCATTATTGGAAGAAATACGATAATGTAAGGTTCATATCTAACATATTCCAGCGCATACTTCACAGCATATTGATTTCCCTCGTACCAACGTTGCAGGAAATTAAAAAAACCACCTACTTTATAATTTAACCCCCATAAATTATAAATTTCGACAATCATTAAAATGGTAAAGAGTATCTTTGGAATATATCTAGTTCCTCGTACTCTAACCTGTTGATTTTTCTTGCCAGATAGGCCTAAGACTTCATTGACCAATTGTTGTAGTCGATGTATTCTTTCCTCTTCAAATCTTCTTTTCATCTTTTATTCCCCAAATTTTATTTACTGAACCTCTTATTGGTTGCATCTGTTTCTAACTTCAACTCTTCCATATAGTACTGCAATCTTTCAGCATCTTCAGGCATTGGAACTTGTTTGTATACAGAAAGCTCCTCCTCGGCGAGTTCATATAACATTCCAAACTCTTGATAATAGGACTCTACTCTGAGATAGTGAATCAGATAAATGACCCCTATAAAGAGGAGTAAAGTACCCATTCCTAGTAAAATCCCAAAAAGTAAAAACGGTGGAAAAAAAAGCCCCATTAAAATAAAAGCTCCACTAGAATCAAGCAAATCTGGATTCGCAAGTAGCGAACATACTATGATAAGCTCTAGTACAAGCACGAGACCTCTGGCGATTTTCCCATCATCTGGGAGCTCATTCTCACTATCATTTTCAACCATCACTTGTTTAAGCAATTCCCGCATCCGCGTTAATCGTCTTTGTCTGATCCCTTTTCTAAATAATTTCATTTCGCATCTCCCTGTATATGATATTTCGACTCTGACACTTCTATAAATCTTTGAAGCTGCTTGATTTCTTCTGGAACATCCTCCACAGCAACATCCTTATACGTTGCAACTTCTGCACGAGCAATCTCAAATAGGTTATCAAAAGCTCTTTTTCGTTTTTCATGAACGCTAGAAGAAATTTCAAAATAGAACTTCCAAAACATCCCTATAGGAAGTCCAAAGAAAATGAGAGCGATCATTGCATCATAATAGTATGATGCAATCAATAACCATATGATGTACAAAGTGGGGCCCCCACAAACGTACAGCAATACAATTCGTATGAGACTAACAAAATTGAAAGGCGCACCTTTTGGCAACTTTGAGGTGTCTTGCTGTTTTTCAGACAAATAGTCACAAGCTGTTGGCGTAGTTCAGTAATATCTTCTTGTGAAACGTTTCTAGGAATTAATCGTAATAATGACTTTATCACCGTTTCACGCGGCTCTTCGATGTTGAACGCATCATCATTTTCAGATAAATACTGCTTTATTTCTTTCACGCTGTTTGGAAGTTCTTCGTCGGTGAAGTTTTGCCATTCTAGGACTTCTTCTTTCGCTCTACGGACAATTTGTGCCTGGTCTTCTTTAAATTCCTTACGTTCCCATAGAAAAAGTCCAAATCCAACGATAAAAAAGAATAAATAAGTTCTAAAGAACGGATTAAACTCCATTTGCCCCTTTAAGTATTCAAAAGGGTGTGTCACCAACTCCTGAAACCAAACATCAACATTTAGTAAAGAAAACAGGAAAAAGAATACCGTTAATATCATCACGAATATTTTAAAAATATTTTTTACAGCAATTGGCATCATTGCAGCGCTAGGAATCGCAACAACTTCCCCTGAACGTTCTCGAATCGCTTCAATTAGCAATTCTCTTAGTCGTGCCAGTTGAATTTCTTCAATCCTTTTTTTCTTTTTCATAAATCCCCCTAATCCCGTAATTTGTTCCTTTTTATCACATAAATTCTTCTATGTCATATTCTACTCTGAAGTTTTCAACAAGATTCCTCAAACTTCTTGCTTCTGCTGATATTTCCTCATTCTCAAGATGTTTTCGAGCATGCAATTCATCAGAAAATTCTTCGAGCTCTTTCTTTTCTTCAGACAATTCTGTAGGATACTCCGTCGTGTCTAAACCTATTTCTTCGTTAGTGAGTTCTAATAATTGTCCCACTTCCCTGTTATAAAGAACTCGCCTTTTTTCGCGAAATAAAAATAGAATGCTAGCAAAACTAAGATTGCCACCGATACACCTGGAAGCGCTAGTACCAGTAACATTAAATATAATTGCTCTAAATCAGTACCTATAAACATCCAAGTTAAACGTATAAATGTATAAATCATAATACTAAAAACGGCTATCAAGAGCCGGTCAATACTAAGTAACACAACTCTCCACCATTTATAGCTCTTTGGCAAGATTTGTGATGATTTTTTCTGACTCATCACTTGCTGTAACAATTCTCTTAAAAGAGAAATATCATTTTCCTTAATCCTTTTTTTCTTTTTCATAAATCCCCATAATTCCACAGTTTGTTCCTTTTCATCGAATAAATTCTTCTATGTCATATTCTTTTCTTAATCCCTTTACGAGATTTCTTAAAGTCTTTGCCTCTGCTGATATTTCCTCATCCTCAAAATGTTTTCGAACATGCAATTCCTGATTAATAATTCGAAATAAGCTTCTCATTTCTTCTTCATACTTTCTTATTCTAATACGACGACAGACAAAGAATACTGTAAGCGGAATTCCCCATATAACGATAAACAAGGGTCCAACTACCAGAAATGCAAAAAACATATATCGTATGAAATCTCCATTAAAGGTTATGATACTTATCCCCACTCCGAGCAGAACTCTCGGCAAATACGCAAAACAAAGAATAACGACCATTACCCATTGTGTGATAAAAAGATAGTTTCTTACCTTTCTTTTGCTAGGTGGTAGCATTTCGGGCTGTTCGCTCTCCTTCTCTACCTGTTCCGTCAATTCCCTGAGTCGAGTAATTTCTTCTTCACTAATCCTTTGTTTCAATTCTGTTCCTCCCTACACCCCATATTTGATTCGTAAAAACAGCACGTAATCGTAGAGTGCTTTGATAGGCTCTGGAATCGTGTCCCAAGGAGCATCCTTATAGGCTGAAATATCTGTACAAGCTATTTTTAACAATTGTCTGATGTGTCGCCCTCGAATAAGGAAAGGAACGGTCCATCCCATCCAACAAATAAACAGACTGACGAACCCTATCCAGAAATTCTGCCATAGGAGGTTCAAAGCATGATCCAATTGATCAATCAATGCCAACACGATAATGAATCCCGATGCTAAAAGACATACAATCCAGAAAATTATCCCACCAAAAAATCGAGCGTATTCATTCCACCCCTCCGAGCAGCCTTTTGGTAACGACTCCTTCTCTTCAGGCTTTCCAGATGAATCCTCCGCAATCAGTTGACGAAGTTTTAAAAGTTCCTCTTGAGAGACTTCTGTCGGAAATAATAACGCGAGTAGCGCATTTTGTTTTTTGATTGGTGCCTCCACTCCGAAAGCAATCTTTTCCGCATTCCATTGCTGTGGCAATTCCTGCTCATACGGCTGATATTCTTGTGGATGATTTTCTTCAGAAATTGGCTCTACCTCAACATCCAAGCCATCCATTTGCAATAAGCGTTCCACTTCATTTTTGTACAGTCTTTTTCGTATCCAACGAAAGACAAAGAAAAAGACGATTGCCGTTCCCCATACCGTTGACGAAAGTCTTTTATTTCCTGTTAAGAAAAAGGGCCCACGGTGAACCACATGTATACTCCAAGTGGAAACAGTGTGACGATCAACACCACAATCATGAATATTTCTCCATCGGAAAGAATCCTTCTGGCGAGTTTCCTTCCTGGTGGTAATGCTACAGGGGTCTTTCTCCTCTGTATCTTTTTGGCAATTCGTGTCCGTAATTGAGTGATTTCTTCTTCACTAATCCTTTTTCCCAAGTCTATTCCTCCCTAAAATCCAAATCTCTTCTTATAATCCTCAATCAGAAACTCCGCGTCTTCGATATCCTCTTCTAAGTCGTCGCGTCCAGCTGCTTTAAGCGAAGCAATCGCACGTTCCGTAATTGGAATCAGTTCGCCAAGTTTACGTGTCAGTACTTTTTTAGACCAGATTCGGTATAGAAGAAAAAAGAATCCTAAAAACAAGTACAAAGAAACAAATGGTAAGAGTAGAAAAATCACATTCCCTTCTCCGGCAACCTTGTTTACCATAAACTCAAGTGGTCTCCATAAAATCCCCGTACGCATCACTATGATGAATATAAACATCCCCGCAATCATTTTCATGGTTGCCGTTTTGTCAACTAGTTCCGGCAGTTCCTCATCCATTCCCGCCTCTTTCATTAAGTAGCTTGTCAACTCTCGGAAGTTCACTAACATTTTTTTCGTCGCAACGTCTTTCAATAGAAGTCTAAACATGATTTTCTCCTTCCAGGATAATTCCTTTTTGCGCTAAATTTCAATACATTCTTTGTAATACGCATCATCGTGCTCTTTGTATAACGGACTTGTCCACTCACATTCACACGCTTCGGTATACGGCGGGCAAACTTTTCCACGATACGAAGCCTCTTTCCACTGCGGCGTCACATTGTAGCCACGGCGCTCCATTTCATCCATAATCAACGTATGGTACTGATACAGCACATACGGGCTATAAGTAAACACATAGTCCACCGTCGCATGCTTCTTGCCCCAGCCATTGCCTCTAAGCGCACAACATTCGCGGTGCTGCCCCAACAGTTGAGGGCGCGGAAGATGCCCAATCAAGTCCTCATGCCATAATCTCATCCCAGGCCTCCTATAATCCGTATCGCTCGGTGTATTCGTCGATGACCACTTCTGCGTCAACCACGTCATCTAAATTGTCATAGTCATATTCTTTTAAAACGACCACCGCACGTTTGGCAATCGCCATTAACTCCTGTAAGTCCCGTTTTCTCTGCGGTTGTTTCCATAACTCATCTAGCCCATTTAAAATCGGAAGGTAGACAAAGAGAAACGCTAACGGCCATAGCGAAAGAAGCGGAAATTGATCAATCAGCGGTTGCGTCACACTTTTGAGCCAATCACCAGAAGAAAGCCATAATATGAAAATTAATCCTAAGATTGACGGAACCCAAGGCACACTCTCATCCTCTTCAGGCACCACTTCATCGGTCCCCGCCATCTTCACGAGCGTCTTTGTTAACTCCCGAAAACTATTCACTCGCTCTTTTGAAATAAAATTTCTAAACAGTTGATTCATTCTTTACCTCTAAACAATTACTTTATTCCCATATTATACCATTTCTTGCGCCCCCCGCCTATTCCCTCACGAATTTATGCGATTACTAAGCAATACGCCACACCCCATCGAAACGCACTCTCTCCCGTGCCGTTGAAGCAAAAAATAAAATCTATTGATTCAAAAGCAGTTTCGTTGGCTTAAAAAAAGCCCTCGGGGACTCTATAGTGAGAATAGTAAAGCCAAAGCAACCGATGTGAAATAGAGGGAGTTATGTGATGCTCCTTATGGAAAATACTTTATACAGGTAGACGCAGTAGCTGATTGAATTAAGCTTCATCACTTGTGATTTGCTTAATCCTAATCAGCTTTGCGGGGGTAAGACTACGAAAAAAAACTGGACTCACGCTGTGAGTCCAGTTTTAATTTCTGTCTTACTCCCTCTTTGAGGCTGGGTAGGATTGAGACCTAGCTCAATCCGATGCCTTTACTATCATCACTATGAAGATGTCCCCAGAGGGCGGTTTAAGACAACGTCTTAACCATCATTTTCATTGAATCAATAAATTTTATTACAGATTTCTTCGTCCTTCGATGGCAAGGAATGGTTGACATATCTGAGTCAAGAGGATATTCTTTTTTCAAAGACAAAGAAATAAAAATTTGCCATGAAAATATTCGTTATTCGGAAGAATGAATGGTTGATTCTATAAAGAATAATACTAAAGTTTAACTGAAGAAAGTGAGAATTGTTACATCAAAATCCTACAGTAGTTAGCAAGGTTATATAAGGTAATGAAAATGAAAAAGCTTTTTTTAAATCTAGAAGTAATGGATGGTTATCCTCCAGTATCTATGGAAAGCATTTGGGCAGAAGTGACTGAAGAAGGCTATCTTAAAGTTAATAATATTCCTTTTTATAGCAAAGAAATCTCTTTAGGTGATATTGTTAGTGGAATACAAACGGAAGAATATTACTTATTATATGATAAAACGATAATTCATAGTCAAAATAGTACATTGCGGATTGTTTTCTTTAATGAAAATCAGAAATTTAAAGATAAAATATTAACGAAACTAATCGATCTTGGATGTGACTCTGAAGCATTTAATGCAAATTTTTATGCGATCAACATCCCAATCCAAGTAGATATAGAAGAAATATATAATTTCTTAGATGAGTTTATGGAAACTGACGATTTAGATTATGATACAGGATATTTGGCACAATAATTTGTGCAAGCTGAGGCGCACGATAAATTTCGTGAGGCCTATTGGAAAAACGTGCACGGGATTATATTGGAAGTTGTAAAAAACTCATATTGAAAGGACTAATCATGAAAGAATTATCAAGCATAGAAAAAAGTTTAAACATCTTGTTTCCTCAGTCATATAAAAATACTCTTGATAAATTTCAATTATTTATGGAGATTGAATTCAACAACTATCAAATTAATCTGTTTAATGAAGAATCGTTGTTTGATAACTTAAATGGCTTTCCTCAATGGTGCTATTTAAAATACCTAGTAGAGATAAATAAAGAGAAACAACAGATGCCTAATATTGTAGAAAGGCATGACTCAAATGGATATATTGACTCAGAACGAGTAAAAAGAGGTTTGCTGTTTGGCTCTTTAGCTGATGGAGCGTGCGTGTATTTTGATTTGGAAGATGATTTCTCAATATGGGAGTATTGGCTAGATGATGGAAGTATTGGAAAAGTAGCAGATACTTTTGATGAAATTCTTGAATATGGAAAAATTATAGATTTTGAGTAAATGTAAATTGTATCTACATGGGTGAAGTTGATATGTGTTTAAATGAAAAAGGTAAACAAGATTCTAGTGGTGGACACGATATAAGGATTAAATTATGCAGAAATTAGTAAATTATCATAGTAATTTGGCGCATGGTACCGTTTTTAGATTTCCAGGTTCATATCCACATGAAAAATATGTTGATCTGATGTTAGTTGAATTTCCAGATAGTGATAGAAAATTTGGTCTTGTTGTATCTACTGGTCATAAAGCGGGATTGATTTTAGTTAAACTTCCAAAGGAAGCTGAATCAAATCACTTTGCTGGAATAGATAGACAATGGGTAATAGATAACTGGAATAAATGGATATATGAGACTTGTAATATTAATGATGTCTATGTAATTCAAAACTACCCAATTCCTGTTATTGATTACAGCAAGCCGTAGTCTACATGAAACCTCCAATTCCGACATAGCATGGGTGCGGTAATCATGCTGTTTCTGCTTTTCAGACTACCTCAATCCTTTTTCGAGGTAGTCTGAATAATCTCATTATCGTTCACTCTTACTCTATATCTTACCTACGAATACGGCCTGATATAGTCGCAATGAAAGATGGGAAAATCTATTTTATTGAGGTAAAAAATAATGCAGACGATTAATGAAAGGTCAAAAGAGATCAGGGCTATTCAATTTGAAAAAACCGCACAATGCTGGGGGAAAATGTCCGAAGGCTGCATATATGGTTTCAACAAAAAATAAGGATAAGCAAACGGATGTGGGTTCCTCCTAAGGTGTTGCTCGCTTTATGACTTTAGTATTCAAAGATTGATTTTAAGGAGGATAATTATGAAAAGTAAAGAATTTATTCAAGGTCTTATTGAATATTTAAAAGATAATTTGAATATTCCTGATGCTAATTTTCTAAAAGATAAGATTAAATTTAAAAAAGGAAAATATGTTTATGGTGAAATATCCTTTAGCAATTCTCGTACTTTCGAGGGAGTCATACTTCACCTATATGCATACAATTCTGAAATGGGAAATTTTTTCTCCCAAAATGTTCCTCCTTATGATAAATCGTCAAATCCATATGATTTAGTATTTGTGCAACCATCTATCTCGCAGGCGCATTTTTTTAAAGCTCCCCCTATTACCTCATTTCCTTATGGAGATACCATTAAATTACCTGAATCTGAGAATGATGCAAAAAACATCTATCCAGATGTATTAAAGCATTTGCAGCAAAATCATATTCCAATCATTATGGCCTTCCATTCCGGTAACAAAGAAGTTTTAAAATATTTATCACTTTATCCAGAGGCTTTTCGTTTTAAAGCGTTAACCGCTATTTATATTATAAATAAGAATGAATTACCACTAAATGATCCTTTAATACAGAATATTTTATTGTTTGATAAAAAAGTATTAGAAAATGATAATGGATTGTTTAGCAAGGATGATTTGATCTTCCTGGAAAATTCTTTTGACCAAAAATTAAAACAACAAATTATGCAATAATTAGTCCTTGTAACAATCCGCAGCTCGCACAAAACCTTTAATCCTGACGTAGGGCGTGCGCAGTACACACATTTTCAGACGACTTCAAACCTTCATCAAGATCGTTTGAGAGATTTGTTTTTTGACAATCTCATTAATAATAAAAACACAGAAATTTCTGGATATAATTTACGAAATAGGCAGTGTGCAAGTTTTGCATATGGGGCAAGTCAAGCTGATGATATTAAAGAAATGAAAATGGCTGGCTGGGTTACTCCTGCTTCGTTAGCTAAGAAAAATAATAAATTAAATGGTAAATAAATTATGAAATCTATTTTAAGTTCAATTTTATCTCTAATAGTATCCTCCTCTTCTAAATTACCTTATGTTTCACATTACTCGTATGATTTTCAACATGGCTGGTTAAATATAATTGTATCAGAATATAATAGTCAAAAAACTTGTGGAGACATAGGTATAAGTAATAATGAGTTACAATATACGCTTTTTTGTGGGAAAGAAAATGGAAAAGGAACGATTCCGTTAAGTAAAATAAAATTCAAATATGAGAAAGATATTTTTTCTGCTCAAAGTATTATAAGTGGAAAAATATTTTTTTCAGTTAAATGTACGCAAGAGCAATACAGATATATTGAAAAATATATTAAGAAATAAACGGCAAGCCGTGGCCTACATGAAACCTTCAATTCCGCCGTAGCATGGGAGCGGTAATCATGCTGTTTCTGCCTTTCAGACGACCTCAATTCTTTTTCGAGGTCGTCTGAAATAGTTGTTCTTTAACAATCTCATTACCATTAGCAATGGCATTCTATCTAGAGGTCATTTTTCCTGATGGCTGAGAAGCTAATTGACATAGACAAATACAGGAAAGGATATGTATTATGTTGAAAATATTAAATAATTCTTTGGATGGAATTGTATTGGGTCAAAAAAAGTCTGATTTTGATGAAGTTACTTTAAATGACCCTAGTTATTCATTAGAGTTTGATAGGAAGCATAAGATACAATCTGATTCTCAATTAATTACTGTATCATCCTCAGGGAGTTGTAATGAATTCAGCTTAGATGGTAAAATTATTAACTTTTTCAATTTAGAAAATTTTTTAGAAGAAGAGGATCCTTTAATAGAAATTTCTGATGAAGAAAAATTATTTTTATATTTTTTTCCACAATATAATTTACTTTTGTGCATTGACTCTAAGGATAAAGTATTTTTTTACAGGTATTAATTTACGATGAAAGCATAAGAGACTTATATGAAAATACATGTAAAAAGTACTCAGACTTTCAAAAAAGTAAACTTAAAGATTCAACCCCATTTTATGATACATTAATATTTATCCCTTATAAGGCTATAGGTAATTTTGAATTTAATTGTTCTCTAAGAGATACTATAAAAAAATATGATATATCAGAAAATGTTATTTCAAAAGCAAAAAATATCATAGAGGTAAATAATTTTGTACTGAGATTTGATAATGAAAAGTTAACTGAGGTAACAATTTTTCATGATAAAGCAGTAAGGCTTGCAATTTACTATAATGAAATTGAGATATCATCAAAAAAAGGGTTTGCTGAGCTATTAAGTCAATATGATGTTATTGAGAGAACGAAATCTAAATATCTTTTCAAAGAATTAGGTCTAGTTGTGGACAAGGATCTGTCTGAATTTCGTTTTTTTGAACAATCATTATTAAAGTTTTGGGCAAATTTGCATAGACCTATTACTAGCTGGTAATCACAAGTAAGCCGTAGCCCGCACAAAACCTCCTATCCCAACGCAGGGTATGTGCGGAACGTACGCAAGCAGTTCCGATTACTTCAGGAGTATACCTACAAAGGCTGCTACACCTATCTCTACACCGATCCCGCCTAGTTTGGGAATCATTACGGTTGGGGTCCCCTGAAGAGTGAAATCAACATATCTAGAACTGCTCACAAACCCTTCCGATTGCAAAACATCCTTGTCCACGCTGGCATGTAGGTACTGCCAAAACGGATGGAAATCTTAGTCAAAAAGAAATAATGGGAATGGTACATTTTCTTGGGAGTAATACAAAGATAATGTAACCGTACAACATAGGAAATAATATCATGACAACTTTAGAAGAAAAGATCTTTACTTTAAAACAGAATCATTTAATGAAAAAAATGAAAGAAATTCATTTTTTAAATAATTTAATTTCAGATTCTGAAAAAATCATTCCATATCCACTCTCATGTGAAATAATAAATCGTACTTTTACCCCCTATAGAAATATAGAATTATCAAAAGAAAATTTTTAGTTTATCGATAAAAAAATGAAATATTAAATTTTTTTACACCAGAGGAAAAATGACATTGCTTATGTATACTTTTATGGAGGAATAAATGATTCGGCTAAAATACCAATAGAAGTATTCCCCTTGTTTATTATCAAAAATAAAAAAATATTAGCAATTGGCTAGAATTAATAAACAAACCTAATTTTTTTATTGTTTAAAAATTCTTTAGTCATAAAATTGATAAAGTTATCGATATATCTCTACTCGACAATGAGGAAGATGTTTTATCTATTTCTATTGGAGTGAACGCTTAACTTTAAAAAAATAAATAAACTATTCCAGCAGAAGCAATTCTTTTGCTTTGTATAACTTAAAAGGAGTTTACCATGAAAAAAATTATTAGAAAAAAACTTGAAAATAATAGTTTTATTTATAAGGTCAGAATGGATCTTGAATTCGATGTAAAGGACTATCAAGAATTATTAAAAATTTTAAATGAAATAAAGCATTATACTCATAATCATAATCTAATTGAAAAAAGACTAGCATCTATTTTATATGAAATACCGAAATTAACACATATTTGGTATCTCAATTTAAAAGATGACCCAAATAAAAATGAATCTTCTATTGTTAATCAACTTGAAGATGCATGGATAGAGTTAGATTCAATAATTGGAGAGGAAATTCTTGGTCAAGGACAATAAACTCCTCTTAACAAACATAGATCATGGCTTAAACTTAACAAACAGTAGTCGTAGGTTAGGTCGAGTTGCACCAAATATCAAGAGTATCTGAAATCAATTTTTAGACGACCTCTTCCCTATGCTCTCCTCACTTGCTTCAACTATACCGGCTGGGGTCGTCTGAAATATTTATTCCGTAACGATCTAAGCCAAAACAGCCTATGAATACGGCTAGGACGGTCATGCTCAAAAAATACAAGAACGTAAAAACAGATTAAACAATAAAAAAAGGAACATAAAGAAAATTGCGTCACGTGTAATAAATAAGATCAAGAAATTAAATTTATCAACTTACAACTATAGGTATTATTAATGGAAAAAGAATTGTTATGTATTTTAAAAAAATATGAAACGCATCCTGATTTTTTGGGTGACACTATTAAAGATATAAATCAAGTAGGAGGTATGGATGATACAGTTTTACATATTGCAGCTAGAAATAATTCTTTAAATGATGCTCTTGTATTTCTTCAAAATGGGGCATTGATCGATCTTAAAGGAGACTTAGGATATACTCCCCTACATTATGCATGCATGTTTGGAAATATAGAAATGGTGAAATTACTCCTTGATTATGGATCTGATAAAAAAATATACAAAAATGAATTTGGAGAAAAATGCCGTTAGAATTGCAATTAACTCATCCAGCGAAAATAAAGAGAAGATAGTAAAAACTATTAAATGATTTTTTTTAAAAAAACGTAAATAAAAAAATAGATAATAAATCAATCAAATGGTGCCATATCTTAAAATGGAGAAAGTAAGACATGAAAAAAACAATCTAATGTTATTAATTAAAAATCAAATGTCAGATAAACAAAAAAATGAAAATACCTTACATTTAAATACACTTCTACTAAACTCAATAGAAAACCCTAGTATAGATAATGATTGTTTCATAGAATTATTTAGCTATTATTCTAACATATCCCAAGGAGAAGTAAGTGAACTATTTGATTTACTGCAATCTTTTAACCCAAGATGAAATCAATATAATTTATGATTTTTTTAGAATATATTTCAAAGTTTGTCAAAGACTTAGGAGTATATTGTGAATTTGAAAAAAATTTCTTACGGAGGTAAAAATATATACAAGAACGAAATTATCTAGAGGAAAAAAATTAGGACTACTTTCCCAATTTTTCAAAGTTGATAAAAAAATAACATCATAAGTTTTGATGATAGTGATAACTCTTATATATTTTTCTATAATGCAACTATCTACTAAAAACTTGGATTGAGATAACATACGATGATTTTCTCTCAATGCTTGAATCACTAGAGTGGCAGGCCTTTACTAATAAGGCTTTATTATATTTTACTCCTTGCTGTTTAAAATATATTTTTTCTAATTTATCTAAATTTCATTTATATGGTTACGTTGTTGAATTTTTATATATTGCCCTAAGAAACCAAAGTACGATATTTAACACTACTCAAATCAAATTAATTATTGATTTTTTAAAATTAATCCAAAATTTTAACCAGGAAATTAGTGTCGAAACACACAAAAAAATAACAAGTACTATTCAACTTTATTTATAACTTTCCGGCCATAAAGGGTGCGGCGGGTGGTGACCGGCCGGTCAATCCGATACATGGTTTGAAATTTTTGGAGGTTGAAGCCGACTTTGCTTTTGAAGGCATCCTGCCGCTGCTCTGTAGCCGCAGCTATTATTCCGACCAAGACAGCTACGAACTGCTGGCGCAAAGCTTTGATAACACCAAAGGCGGCAAGTAATACATCACCTATTTCCACAACGACCAAATCGGCATCCCGAGAGAGCTGACCGATAAGGACGGCAACCTCTTTTGGTTCGGCGAATACACCGCATGGAAAAATCACTATAAATGTAAAAGTTATCTAACATAATGGAGGTAAATATGCCCTTCCTGAAAATTACCTACAGAGATTATCCTAAAAAAGGATTGTTCAAAAAACTCTATCGAGAAAACATCTATAAAATAGAGGAATTTAAAGAGGAATTTAAGTATTACGAATATACCCCAATAGAGAAAATTATTATTGATGAACATAATTTAGTACCATTCATCTTTTTTTCACCAGAAGGAATAAATTATTTAATGCCTAAAATTATTGATGGCATCAGCAATGGCATTAGAAATGATGATATTCCAGTAAATATAGAAGAATTTATTATAAATATACCTACCGCAGAAAACATCAGTCATGCTTTAAATCTCTTAAAAAAAGATGAGCTTATAATTCTTAAAAAGTATTTAGAAAGAATATTATTTGGGGGCTCAACAAATTTGATACAGCAAATAGGTGAACATTATTTATTCAGAAGTATTGAATATCTCGAAAAGTTAATAAATAATTCCTAAACCTACTTATTATTTTGTTAATCGAATACATAAGCTAAAGGTTTCTAGAAAAATAGCCGTAGATTGGTTAAAGGTCTAACAATCTTGCAAGGTCGTCTGAAAGAGGAAACCAAGGTAACGGATAGCACATACCAACCCTCACACAGGTAGTGTATTATTAAAAAATTTGAAAGGAACCAGCACATGGTAACAGGATTAGAAATCAAAAATTTAATTCAATCTCATGAATACAAAAGATTATTAGATAAGGCTGAACATGATTATAAAATTAAAATTTATGACAATGACGACAGTATTTCACAAGAATGTAATTCTGTTGCTTATGAAATTAATAAATCAGGATTAACGCCTGAGTTAATATTAGATTTTATTATGAAAAACGATAAATTAGTTTTTATTTTCTCAAAATTAAAAATATCAAAATTGTCAGAGGATTACTGTGACTTTGAGGAAGATGAAGAAAATAGTGATGATATTATTTTAATTGGTCAGGCTAAGACTTTCCTCATTGTAAACTCTATAGAAATTTTACTATTGAGAAAATCAGAAATAGATTTAACAAATTTTTTGAAAGCAATTAAGATTCCTTCTTATAAAAAATATGCAAAAGAGTTATTTGAATTTTACCAAGAGAGCCTAAAGATATATTAAAACTTTTACTAATCTATCTATATTTTGATATCTTTATTATATCTCCTGACAAGCACAGACTGGGTTAAATCCCAACAGTGTAGTAAGGTCGTCTGAAAAACGAAGAAGCTTCAGACGGCCTCGAAGAGGAAACTGGATTCGTTTGGGACGGCATCCACCTCTTCCAAGAAGTCTCCTCGGACGGCAGATATACCTATCCCGACAGCTACGAACCCCTGCACAGGTACACCATCGGACCAACATGGTAATAAATACTCTTTAAAGATCGCACATAATTTTATTTGAGGAATTAATTATGAAAAAAAAAGAAATTATTTTAAGTATGCAAACGGCTTTTCTTGGGGCAATTTGTAACAAAGTCAGACTTATTGCATTTGATATGACTGAAGAATTATTTACTCTTTATGTATATATTGATTCACCACTGACAGATGATGAGTATGAAGCAATAGATAGTGCTGTTACAGATGTATTGGCCGATTTTCCAAATTTTCTATATGAAAAAATATACATTATTGAAAATAATGATGATATTCTTTCATTAAATATATATAAGGGATGTTTTTTTATGCGATTTGAAAATGAATTTGATTAAATAACTCTTAGCCCTACCGTTCAAGACAACCGTCTGAAATATTTCTTCAATAACAATCTAAGCCAAGACCGCCTACAAACACGGTCAAGGCGGTTTGCCGACCCAACACGCCAAAAGGAGGAGGAACTATTTTAACTTCTAAAGGCAAAGTTGTTAATGCAAATGAAAGAGATATAACATTTATTTTATTGAGGTATAAAAAATGAAGAAAAAAATATTAAATAGCTTCTGCTCATATTTAGAAGCTAACCATATTTCATTTAAAAAACACGATTGTATTATTTCACTTTTTTTTAATGAAATTTTTTTTGGAAAAATTAATTTCCAATTTAAAAAAGGTAAGCATGTAAAAATTGGGGCATTATGCTCATTTTCTATCGTTTCTTATATAAATGAGAAAAAAATATTCTAGACCAAAAAAATTTATAGAATTAAGTACAACTATCCCAAAAATTTTTATCCTGAAATAAACGATATTTTTTTGATGAGAATGACACACCAAGTAATTTTTAAAGTACATGGCTCAGAACTTGGAAAAATTTGATTCTATTTTTTTAAAAGATTTTGGCATTATTTCTTTATATCCAAAAAAACATCAGAAAATGAAATAAATGAGATAATTATTGCTATATTCGATAATTATGTATTACCAATGAAAAAAATTATTATTTCGGAAGTAATTTAGCAATAGAGGATATTTTTAAAAAAATCCTTCCTCATATAAATACCCACTATCTACAATTTTACTAATAAGTCATTTACACAACTTGGAAATTAATAATTTCGTAAACATAAAAAATCCTAGAAAATTCCCCGACTCAAAGAATATATCTAAAATTTTAGATTTATTATTCGCACATTAAAATAATATTGAGATACACAATGATAACAATAGTAAAAATGACCACTAGATTGAGTTAGTATGCGTAGCCCGCATGAAACTTCCAATCTCGCGGGATTCGATGTAATTATGCAATCTAAATCCATAAGGCCAAATAAAAAAGGAAAAACATATATGACAGATAAAAATATGACACCCTCGCTTGTAGAAAGAGATCTTATGAAAAAATCCGGTCAATTTCAATTATGTGAAGAGTTGCAACTGATTCTAGATAAAGAATTAAAAGCAGGAAATACTTTACTCGAATCGCCATGTTGTACGAACTGGCCTCAGGAGGGAAGTATTTTTGCATCACTAGCAAATAGACTAACTGTTGGTAAGGAAGTTTTAACAGATGATGTTTATTATTCTATTAACGATGATATTCACTATGGCTGGATTGATGAATGTGTATGCAAAATTCATCATAATTTATTAGTCGCAGGCAACTTAATTACAAATAAACATCAATGATTTGTGTTTAAGTAATTGTAGCTTGTTAAAAGTAATTGTATTCGTTAATAACCCGATTTCCACGGCTATTAGGAACAACTATTATTGAAGGCATAGCTGCACCTCAAGGTTTGGGTTTTCTTGGCGGATAAACACAAATATATTAATGACTTAGAAAGGTTAATAAGACAATGAATCCGGAGCAATTTATAAAAATGTCTAAGTTAAAAATTTTGAATGAAACTCCTTTAGACTTTCAAGAAAGATTTTTGTTTGACAATTGGGAAGTCAGCTACCTTGATTTGATGGAAGTAAATCAAGGTTCTCCCTTAGTTGGAAGTCTATCCATTAACGGTCAAGTTATTATTAAAGAACAGGGTTTTGGAGGTCCTTTGTTGTATTTCAATAGAAAAATATATATTCCCGTTTTCATTAGACGATTTTGCGTTGTTGGATTTAGGCTTGCAGCATTAAATTTAGATGATTTAGCAATTGAGTATATTGGGGGTATCGAAGACTTGATTTATCTGAAAGAGATAAAAGGTAATAGAATTTATTTCTATACAGATATATATAAAAGCACAGAAAAGAATTTAACTTTATATTAAATAACTCAAGAATATGCTGACCGTGAAACAAGAAATAAATGCGGCATTGACAATAGAGATGAATTTAATCAATGGAAGCGCGAGTTCTGGTACGACCAAGCTTTAAAATAATTATCAATAAGAGGTATTAAATGATTAGCCAAGAAACAATGAATTCACTTATTAGATATTTTCAAGATGAGCCTGAGCTTAAAGGGATACCCGCTAGTAGTGAGGAAATTAAACATGCTGAAAATATTTTAGGAATAAAATTTCACGATGATTACATTGAATTTATTAAAAAATTCGGCGGCGCAAGCGCTGGTTTGGATATCCATGCTTTCCATAATTCAACATTAATTGGAAAAGAAACAGTTATCGAATTAACTCAGGGATTTCAAAAACTTTTAGGATTACATGAACAACCAATGAATAAAAATAAACTTTATGTAATATCAGATGATGGTTCAGGCAATCCCATTTTAATGGATCAACAGGGACATATTTTTATTTATTACCATGATTCATCTGAAATGGAAATGTTATATGAATCACTTGATAGCTTATTTAAAAGAAACATTGTTGGGTGAATAGCAAGCTGTAGCCAGCATGACTCGTCCCTCTCACAAGCCTCAGAGAGTAACTCCCTGCTCATCCCTAGCTCCGCACCACATCGAAACGCACTCTCTCTCCCGTGCTTTCGAAGAAAAAAATAAAACAGGTTGACACTGCACGATTGGAAACGAACCATCCTCGGATTCTATAGTAACAACAATAGCGAATAGTAACCGATGTGAATTAGAGGGCGCCAGGAATTTATTCCCAGCGCCCTCTTTGAAGCTCGGTAGGATTGAGACCTTGGCTCAATCCGGTACAGCTATTGTCGTTACTATGAAGATATCCGAGGAAACGGGAGTTTCCAATTCTCATTTATCTTAGCAGTATCAACCTGTTATTTTATTTTTATAGTTCTCTTCGTCCTTCGATAGCACGGAAGAGAGTCATTTCGTCTGCGTATTCGATGTCGCTGCCGACCGCTAGCCCATGAGCCAGACGCGTTACTTTAATGCCCGCTGGCTTGATGAGACGTGACAAGTACATGGCAGTCGCTTCACCTTCCGCTGTCGCGTTGGTCGCGATGATAACCTCGTTGACTTCCGGATCCTGCAACCTCGTTATCAGCGACGTAATATTAATATCATCCGGCCCCGTCCCTTCCATCGGAGAAAGCACCCCGTGAAGCACATGATAGAGCCCTTTATATTCCTTCATTCGCTCCATACTCATCACATCTCGGGCGTCTTCCACCACAAGAATCTTCGTACGGTCACGCGTAGTATCCGCACAAATTTCGCACGGATCTTCTTGCGTCACATTTCCACAAACAGAACACATATGTAGGTCACGCTTGCAGCTGATGAGCGAATTCGCAAAATTTAAGACGTCTTCTTCACGCATATCCATGCAGAAGAAGGCAAGTCGTGCAGCCGTCTTCGCACCAATTCCCGGCAGCTTCATAAAGCTATCCATCAATCGTGCAATCGGTTCTGGATAATGCATGCTCAAACCTCCAATCGATTAAAATCCTGGGATGTTTAATCCTTTCGTGAATTGACCCATTGTTTGGTCGTTGGCTTTTTCTGCTTGCGCTAACGCATCATTTGTCGCCATTAACACTAAGTCTTGTAATAATTCTACATCATCTGGATCCACCGCTTCTGGTTTGATTTCCACGTTTAAGACTTGGCGTTTCCCGTTCACAGTCACTTTTACTAAATCACTTTGAGAAGTTCCTGTGTATTCTGTTTGGTTTAATTCTTCTTGAGCTTGCGCCATTTGTTTTTGCAATTTTTGCATTTGTTTCATCATGCCTTGCATATTTCCCATTCCACGCATATTTAATTCCTCCGTCTCTATTCTTCGATTTGCACGATGTCTTCCCCGAAGAGTTCAATCGTGTCGTTTACTTTTTGTTCAAATGCTTGTTCTTCTGGTGTCAGTGCTTCCTCCACAGCCGGTTCTTCCGTCACGATGGATACCGCTTCCTCTTCTTGATTCTTCTTGCGTTCTTGTAAGAAATCCGCACGAATTTGTGGCCATTGATGTTGTGTCACTGCCACGAACGTCCCACTGTATCCACCGAGGCGTTCCAGATGTTCTTGGATGACCTCACGGAATCCTGGTCTTGTTTCGGAAATGTCACACAAGTGGTCGTACGCAAATCCGAGGACGAATCCATTTGGCCCCGCCGCATTCACCGTTGATTGGCTCAACAGCGCTTGTTCTTGCGGGTTCAAGCAACTGAGTAAGTCGCCCCACAAGTCGCGTACCTTCAACAAGTCTTCGCGAGTCGCTTCCGTCAAGATTTTTTGGATGGCCGTCGTATTTGGCTTAAAGGCCGCACGCGTCGGTCTTGGTGCCTGCGTTTTTGGTGCTTGAGGCGCTTGAGGTACGCCACCTTGCAACAACGCGTTCATTTGCTGCTGCATTTGCGCGATTTGCTGTTGCAACTGTTGTACTTCTTCGCTACTTGGCAACGCTGGTGCACCAGAACTGGTTCTTGGCGTCAATGTGTACGGTTGCGCCATTTTAATCGTCAACACTTCCAGCGAAATCGTTGGTTTTGTCGTGAAGCGCATTTCTTGTTGCGTTTGATTTAACGCCTCTACAAAGCGGTATAAGAATTCCGGTTCCACTTCGTCTTTGAACTGAAGGAATCGCTCGCTACGACCGATTGCCTCGCCACTTTGTTTCGCGATGAGGAGGTCTCTAGCAAATTCCAACCATTCTTCTACGAGGCGGCTGGCTTCTTTCCCGATTTTGAAGAGCTGTTGTAATTTTTCGAGGGCTTCTTCAGCCTTCGTTTCTTGTAAGTCTTTCACGAAATCAATCATCAAGTCGTCTGTCAGACTTCCTGACACTTGAATCGCTTCCTCTAGCGTCACCTTGCCGTCGCCAAATGAAATCATCTGGTCGAGTAAACTCAAGGCGTCACGCATACCACCGTTGGCACATCTTGCCACCACGCTTAAGGCATCCGCTTCGTATTCGATTCCTTCTTGGCCAAGGATATACGCCAAGCGATCGATAATTTCTTGCGACGTAATGCGTCTAAAGTCAAGCGCTGCGTACGCGAGATAATCGTCGCTGGAATCTTATGCGGTTCCGTTGTTGCGAGAATGAAGATGACCTTTTGAGGCGGTTCTTCTAAGGTTTTTAACAGTGCGTTGAAGGCTCCTGTTGAGAGCATATGCACTTCGTCGATAATATAAATTTTGTATTCGGCTTGCGTTGGTGCATAACGCGCCTTGTCACGAATATCACGGATTTCTTCGACACCATTGTTGCTGGCAGCATCGATTTCGATGACATCGCCAATCGTTCCGTTCGTGATCCCTTTACAGATATCACATTCGTTACACGGCTCACCGTTTGTTTGATTTGGACAGTTAATGGCCTTTGCAAACACCTTCGCGGCACTCGTTTTCCCTGTCCCACGAGGTCCTGTAAATAAGTAAGCATGACTCGTTTTGTGATTGCTAATCGCGTTCTTCAATGTATGCGTGACCGCACTTTGCCCGACCATATCATCGAACGTTTGAGGACGCCATTTTCGATATAATGCTTGATAAGCCATTTTACTTCCCTGCCTTTTTCAAAATTTTACAGTTCTATTCTAGTATAGATTTGCTAAAAATTCTACTGCCCGATTCGTTTCATCGGTGCTTTCGAATTCTTGATAAAGCGGCTCTCTTTGCCTGCTTGCGTGATGAGTGAGAGCTGGTGTTTTGCACGTGTACATGTGGTATACAGCATCATCTGTTCTTTCATCGTATGGTACGCTTCGTCTGTCGCGTTCCAAATGATGACTTCGTCGAACTCCATCCCTTTAGCGACTTGAATCGTCGTTAACACGAAGCGGCTGCCCAGCGACTCGCTGCTATCTTCCAGAAGCGCAATGTCATCTTGGTCGAGTTTTTGGTACAACGTTTTGGCTTCGTCCATCGTACGGCAAAGAATTGCAGTCGTATGGTAGCCTTTTGGACTTTCTTCTAGCAAGTTGTTTAAGCGCGCCATTTCTTGGCCTTCTTGTTCTAAGTATACCGCTACTTCTGCCCCTGAACGTGGGAACACATTTTTATCAAGTGGCCAATTTAAGATGCCATTTGCAAAACGTGAAATTTGCGCCGTACAACGGTAACTGATCGCTAAGTTGCGGTGCGTTAATGTGCGGTTTGCAAAAATCAAGTCCACGAGTTCTGGATGTCGTTTTTCCAATGTGAAAATCGTCGTAGCCGTTGAGAACGATTGGAAGGTATCTCCCACTACGGTGAATTTCGCGCGGAAATAATAGTTGGATAAGGTTCCAAGCCATAAGAGTGACACGTCTTGCACTTCGTCGATGAAGAGGTGGCTGAAGCCTGTGTAGTCACGAACCGGCGTCACGCGTGTTGCGACATATTGCAACAGACGGATTCCTTCTGCAGTGACTTGCATGCGGCTGCCTTCAATCTTCTTCAATGGAAGTGGCGCGTTGTCCGTCTTACCAAGTTCTTGGCGACGATTTTTGGCTTCGGGCATCCATTTCACCACAAGAGCAGCAATATCCACGAATGCGAACATTTCCACTTGTTGCGTTACTTCTTGCACTTCCTTCTCGAACACTTTTTGTCCAAGCGCTTGGTAGTACTCTGTCTCGCTCTTTGTCTCCACGTCTTTCATCAACACTTCGATTTGCATCGCGTTCATTGATTCATAGACCGATTTTGCCTTTTCAGACATAAAGAACTTCGTGAGACGGCGTTTCAACGTACGCTCGAGCACGGTTTGCATTTGCGTTAATTGTTGTTGCAACGGTAGTGCTGTATTCACGCTTTCGACCAATTTTTGATAGTCTTTCATCGTAAATACGGCTTGCCCTTTAATCCCGATAGCACGGTATGGTAAATCTTTCGCCGATAAACCTTCGATATTTCGGTGTACAAGCGCAATCCACTCGCTGTCTGTTAAATACACTTTGCGCGTTGGCACTTGGCTTAGCGCCGTTGTTTTATGCAAATACATTTTGCGATAAAGCTCGATGGTATGTTGTGCTAATGTTTGTTGGTACAATTCACTTCCCGTTAAGCTTGGAATCACGTGTGAAACGTATTTTGCAAACAATTGGTTACGCGACAATAGGAGCATATCGCTCATACGCTTGTCTTTTGCTTGGTACATCAAGTACGCAATGCGTTGTAGTAAAATCGTTGTCTTCCCACTTCCGGCACATCCATTCACGATGAACCAGTCTTTTGGATTTAAACGAATAATTTCATTTTGTTCTTTTTGAATCGTCGCCGTGATTCCTTCTAGGTGTCCGTCACGGTTTGTTGGTGCGCTTAAGGCATCCATCAATAATGATTCTTCATTTTCAATGTCATAAACAGATTTTAATTCACCCTTACGGATGACGATATCGCGTTTTAAGAAGGCCTGAGCTTTCTCGAAGCCATTTGGTGTTTCGTATTGAAGCTCTCCTAATGTTCCTTCGTAAAATAGGCTTGCGATTGGAGCACGCCAGTCATACACTTGCACATTGTCGTCTTCGTCAAAGAAAGTTGCAGGTCCGATATACATCTTCTCAACTCTCTCGTCTTTTTCAAATTGAACGTCAATTCTTCCAAAGTATGGAGATTCCAATTGGTTTTCTAATTGTTGGATTCCATACTGAATGGTATCTTGTCTAGCGATATCCAGGTCGCGTTCTTGCAATCGGTTTTTCTCGATCGCCACTTTTTGTTCCATTAAGTCTTGCACGATTTCTAAGTGCTGAACTTCTTCTTGGAAACTCTGATTTTTCATGCGACTATTCTCCCTCCACTGGATACTCTTTTCATAAAAACAGGCTGAACCGTTGGTCCAGCCTGATTCTTCTTCTATGTACATACAGCACATAGCGAACGTTACTTATAGCTGCTTCCTTCCGGACCTGACTCGATTCATAAGTTCGCTATTGCCATACGGCCTAACGGCACGTACTATTATACAAAACTTCTCCTCGAAAAGCAAGCAGATTTTGCTTGAAAAAGAAATTAACAAAACCGCTCCACAGCAAGAGTGCAGATGGAGCTATCCCATGGGGGTTGGTGGTAGGATGCTGGGAGTAATCCATACATAGTTCTCTCTTCTTAAAAATGCACCCTTTCGGGTGTTGATTTCTTCGAATGCTTGCGGATTATTTTTATAATCGCTGTTACAGGGCACCGGTTCGAGCCTCCATGAGTCTCTCACCTTCGAAGCTTCAAACGAGAAGTACAGGACCAGTCCTTACTTCTCGTAATTCACATTCGATGCGATTCCCCGTTACTGCGATTATAAAATCCGCAAGCTTCTCCGAAAATCAACGTGAAGAGAGTATATGTCTGCTCCCTACCGCAAACGATGGAGTTCGTACTTTGCTATGTGGTGTTTCTTTTTTTCAAGGGAATCTGCTTTGTTTTCTAAAAATCAATACGTGCCGAGGGATGGCAAAGAGACACTAAAAAAAGATAGTCTCTCCAGAAGGAAAAAAACTATCTAAGATGTTCGCTTGTGCTTACCGGTTGTCGGCTTTTTTAATTTTTTTCTTAGCATCCTCTGCTAGATACATAATTGGGAGAAGGATAAAGATAAATTGACTTGTGATTACAGGGATTAATGCTTGGCCTGTAAAAAAATGTTTAGAACCAAGTGCATGACAAGGGCTAATGCATTAACGACGAGCGCTATAACCATTAGGTCTTTTTGTAAGTTGGTTTTGTGTCTTGTCTTTTTGATATTGATTTTTCATGTGAATCTCTCCTTAACTATTTTTCCTTGTCTTTATTAAACCACTTTAAGGAGTCGCGCAACAGACACTTTTTGTCATTGCTTTGGATTACTAAAGTCATGGTTGGATTGATTTCGAAGGACTGCTATCTATGAAGAAATTCGCAAAGTTCCGCAGAAATCAACCATTAAAAAAACAGCAAACCAGATTGATTTGCTGTTTGTTCTCTAAAATAAGTTTATGCTTTGGATGGTTTTGATAAAAAGAATAGGTAAAGTCCAAAGGCTAATTTAATAAAGGCATCGATATAGGCGATAGTCACGAGAGAGCTTTGCGGAGAAAGGTATCCGACCGCTGCATTGATCACGCATGCCAATCCTAAGAAAATCATTGATTTCCCATGAACGAAATAGTACGGGAAGAAATGAATTCCTGTTGCTAGGAGCGCGCCTAACCAGATGAGTCTCCAGTTTTCTGTTTCGAAGAATGGGCCACCTAAGAGTACTAGTAAAATAAATAAGAGAATTACTGAGTATAACGACATTTTGCGTTGGAAAGGTGTTGAAGGGCCGTCCGAAAACTTATGAAGGACTTTTTTATTCAGATTGATAGAAAAGAAGCTCACCATATAGCCGATACTGAAGACCTGCATATTAATGATTTGTTCTCCACCTACAACCGTCGCGAGTGCAATCACGAATGCGACTGCGATAAGCCACAAGCCACACGCTTTTTTGTAGTTGAATTCTAACGTTTCTCCTTTGTTATAACCTAAAAATGACATACGAATTCCTCCAGTTCACTTTGAGACTTTTAACGACATCCTCTATTCTACTCCTGTGAAAATGAGTTTTCAAACATTGCACTTTTGTCGAAGGTGAGAAATTTCGTCTCAAACCGGTGCAACGTTACAGGTATTATGAAGACATCCGCAAGTTCCGCAGAAATCAAAAAAACAAAAAAGCACAACCTCGTAATCGAAGCTGTGCGAATCATCATTGATTAAAAATTGCTGTAAAAGCAGAGATTAGACCGAAGAAGATTCCTGGTGCGTTTGCAGCTGCTAGCGGGATATCACGGTCTGGCTTGAAGATTCCGTAGTACACCCATAATGAGCAGTTCAATGCGGCAACGAGTGGTTGAATGAAGTCTCCTTTGTTTCCGGCTAAGTTATTCATAATTTGCGGAATATATGCTACATACATCGCCACAGACATACATGTTGCGATCCAACCTAAGACTTGTGTTTGTTTTTCTGATAATTTCATACTATCTGCTCCATCCCTTTTTCGAACTATGTAAAATAATATATAAAAAGAAAATATTTTTCAAGAGTAGATAACCGTTTACAAGTATAAGTTTTTGTTAAGAACATTAAAAAGCACAGCCCCTATTCGGAAAGCTGTGCTTGTTTTCGTTGTTTGTTGCGTTCGCGAAGGCCTTTGAAGAAGGTTTGCAAGAGGGTTTTGCATTCGTCTTCCAAGATACCTTGCTCGACTTCGACTTGATGGTTGAACCGCTCGTCTTGAAGCAGATTCATAAAGGTGCCGGCTGTCCCAGCTTTCGGGTCAAAAGCGCCGAACGTAACCTTTTTAAGACGCGCGAGAATCATCGCTCCGCTACACATTGGGCAAGGTTCCAAGGTGACGAAGAGTTCGCAGTCTTCGAGTCGCCAGCTTCCAAGGTGCTGGTTGGCTTGGCGAATCGCTTTAATTTCAGCGTGTAGCGTGGCGTCTTGTTCCTTTTCGCGTAAGTTATGGCCACGCCCAATGATTTCACCATTCAAGACTACGACAGCTCCGATTGGCACTTCTGCTTGGTCATAGGCTTTCTGCGCTTCCTTCAACGCTTCCCTCATAAAGAATTCTTTTTCCTGAAGTTCCATGTTCTTACTGATAGACGCGCTTTGTCACGACTAGACTATGCGGTCTCTCAAACTCCTTATCTAAGTAGTCTTGGTACGTCCCTGGGGAAATAAACCCTCGGGCGCTTAAAATATCCGTTCCTGCTGTTCCGACAATCGTATCGGCTAGCAGTGCGCAGTTGGTACTCATGACAAAATACGTCTTGAATTTTGAAGAGGTAAATTTATACAAGCGTGCATCGGCTTCTTGTTTGAGCTTGTAGGCATACATCGGTTCTTCTTTGTCGATTCCAGGACGCTTCGGTTTCACCATTTGTGGCGGATTCCACGGAACCGTCAACGACATCAATTTGGCGATTTTCTTATCGATGGCCGCGAGTTGTTCTGGAGATAACGCCAGTCCATAGCCGAGTAAGGTCTTATGGTTTTCGCGCTTGCAAAATTCAATGTATTTTTCACGGTCGGCACTGAAAAGTACCCCGTCCCCCATCGTTCCAAACAGGCGCTCAGAATTCGTATCGTAGTTCCCGAACGAAATAATGCGACCCTTATAACATAGGTCGACATGCCCGATTGCCCCAAATCCGTCTTTTGTGACGTGAATAAACATTTCTAAGTTTGGTTCTGCATTTTCTTTGGCACGGTCATAAATTTCAGAAGCGGTTTCGCCTTCTCCAAGTTCCAACGCATCATTGATTTTTTTCAGGGTTGCTCGAGGGATCAGTGCAGCAAATACGAGCGGCATCCCACGACGCAAGCGTCTGCGAAGAACTTTCTTTCCAACTTCGGCCTCGAAGAACCAACCGTCTCGAATATTGCTAATCCCATGCCCGATGAAATAAAGCGAAAGGAAGAACATTTGCAAATTGCCGTCACCCCAAAGCGCAATTAAAGTGGCTACCCCGACAACTGAAAGCCAAATGGTATCAAAGAGCAAGCGGAATCGCGGACGGATGCCGTCTTTGACATAAATATAGTACGTTACACCACTAGTGGCCGCTTTCATCACTTCGTTAAGCCCCATCAAGATACTGACAATCGCAATCGGAAGCGAGATAAAAAATTGATTTCCTGCTAAAAATCCGTAAAGGAAAAATTTAGCAACATTCAGCCATAATGGATCTTTTGCCGCCGCCTTACTAAACCAACGGAACAAGAAATTCCATAGTTCACGAGCCCATAAGAATGTTAAAAAAACAGACGTAACATCAATTCTGGGAAGCTTGGTCCGTAGATTAGGAGCAACACCCCAGCAATAAGGAATGCAATCCCTTCAATTAGGAGCTTTTTCCCTGTAATCCCTAGTTCACTAATTTTCTTCATAACTACACCTCTATTGATTTAATTCCTGCTTCAATTGCTCTAGAAGCGCCTTGCACCCGAGCGTCACATCGCGATACGTCGCATCAAAGTCCCCTGTATACCACGGATCGGCAATATCGCGCTGCACTCCAGCCACTTCTAATAAGCGCGCCACCGTCGCATCCGATTTTCCATCGACAAACGAGTGGATATTACGCACATTCGACGCATCCATTCCCAAGATGTAGTCGGCATCCAGGTCGGTTTCATCCAACGTCCGTGACACAAGCCCCTTTGCGGAAATGTCGTGCTCCTCGAGTTTCTTACGAGTGCCGTGATGCACCGGATTCCCATGCTCCCACGTACTTGTCGCAGCGGAATCTATCGTAATTTTATCTTCCAATCCTTCTTCATGAACCATTTTTCTAAATACAGCTTCTGCCATCGGCGAACGACAAATGTTCCCCAGGCAGACGAATACAACCTTCATGAGCGTCCATCCTTTCAACTCTTTGCCTTCATTGTAACAGACAAGCCAACCCCTTCGCAAAAAAATGTCTGCATGGTGCTCGAACGAAATGAACTGTCTAAAAATCCCCTAAGAAACACAAAGACAAGATTCCTTCAAATCCTTGCGGATTTCTTTATAATCGCTGTAATGGGGCACCGGCTTGAGCCTACGTCTCAAGCACTTTCGAGATTCAAACGGACTCTAAAAGAGTCCGTAATTCACTTCGAATGCTATCCCCTGTTACTGCGATTATAAAATCCGCATGATTTTCCGTAATCTTGTCTGCACTATTTATCCAATTTTTGCTAGCAGAATTTCGTTCGAATAAGCTCATACATCTTTGAAGGATCGCTCGTCTGTTACACTGCGAGAAACACTTGAACGCATGTCGCGCCCCTTCATCACCGCACCCCTGCAGCGACTGCGTTTCCTGCACCCAACTTCTCTTTTCTTCTCTCCCTTTCTTTCGAATGAAGCAAAATCCATTTGAAATAAGGCACAAACGCAGGGATAAAAAATAAACGGAATACCCTTTGGATTCTATAGCGGCAATAATAGCGATTGTAATCGATGTGAATTACTGACTCTGGAAATTTATTTCCTAGAGTCAGTTTGAAGCTCGATAGGGAGCGAGACCCTAGGCTCGCCCCGGTACAGCTATTATCGCAGCTATGGATATATCCGAAGCGGTATGAAGTTTATTTTTTAGCCCTTTGGGCTATATTCTCTCTTCTTTTCAAATGGATTTTGCGTCCTTCGAAAACAAAAAATGGTGGACAGCCGTCCACCATTTTTTCTATTCTACTGTAACCGATTTGGCTAAGTTACGCGGTTTATCCACGTCTAAGCCTTTACCTAGAGAAGTGTAGTACGCGATTAATTGCGTTACCACTACAGATACGATTGGTGCAAGTAGGATTGGCACCGCTGGAACGATGATATCGTCGCCTTCTTGTTCAACGCCTTCCATCGCAATTGTTGTTACGACAGCGCCACGAGCTTTCACTTCTTGGATATTTCCGCGAGTGTGGCTCGCTACAACTGGTTCGCTTAATAATGCGATTACTGGAGTGCCTTCTTCGATAAGGGCGATTGTTCCGTGTTTTAATTCCCCTGCGGCAAAGCTTTCAGTTTGCACGTATGAGATTTCTTTTAATTTCAACGCTGCTTCCATCGCTACATAGTAGTCTAAGTGACGACCGATGTAGAAAGCATTGCGAGTTTCTAATAAACGCTCTTGAACTAAGTCTTGAACGGCTTGTTTGTCTGATAATACGCTCTCGATTGAAGCGGCAACGACACCTAAGTCATGCTTCATGTCGAATGGAGCTTCTAAGCCTTTAGAAGCGCGTAATGCGTCTGCTAAAACGGCCATTACTGCGATTTGTGCAGTGTAAGCTTTTGTTGAAGCTACGGCAATTTCAGGGCCTGCGTGTAATAGTAAAGTATAGCTTGCTTCACGAGAAAGAGTTGAACCCTTCACGTTTGTGATTGTTAATGATGGGAAGTTTTGCTCGTTTACTTTTACTAATGCTTGACGGCTGTCCGCTGTTTCTCCACTTTGTGATAAGAAAATGAAGAATGGTTTTTGTGATAATAATGGTTGGTGGTAAGCAAATTCGCTTGCTAAGTGAACTTCTACTGGAATTCCAGCAAGTTGTTCTAGTAAAGCTTTACCAACCCATCCTGCATGATAGCTTGTTCCGCAGGCAATCACGTAAATGCGGTCGCTTGCTAAAATGCTATCTTGGATTTCTTTATCGACTTGTAATTGACCATTTTCGTCTTGGTAGTTTTGGATGATTTTACGTAATACGGCTGGTTGCTCATCCATTTCTTTCAACATGTAGTGAGCGTAAGCCCCTTTTTCTAAATCGTCTGCATCTAGTTCTGCGACGTATGGTGCACGTTCTACTGGTTCGCCGTCGATTGTTTCGATTTCTACAGAGTCCGCAGTTAAAGTGATTAACTCTTCGTCTTTGATTTCGATGTAACGGTCTGTTTCAGCGATTGTTGCCATTGCGTCTGAACAGATAACGTTGAAGCCTTCGCCAACCCCTACTAATAATGGGCTCTTATGTTTTGCTGCGTAAAGAACGCCTGGTTTTTCGCTGTCTAATAAACCGAAAGCGAATGATCCGCGGATTTCTTTCAACGCGCGACGGAAAGCTTCTTTCCCTGATAAGTTTTCTTTTTTCGCAAAGTATTCTACTAAGTTTACGGCAACTTCTGTATCTGTTTGAGATTTGAAGTCAACGTCGCTTAAGAATTCTTTTTTCAATTCGTCATAGTTTTCGATTACGCCGTTGTGCACTAATGTGAAACGACCTGATTGTGATTGGTGAGGGTGAGCGTTATTTTCTGTCGCTGGTCCGTGTGTTGCCCAACGAGTATGCCCAATCCCTGCAAATGCTGGAATTTCTTCATCCACTGCATCACGAAGATTTTGAATACGTCCAACACGTTTTACTAATTGTGTTGAGCCATCTTCGTCCATAATAAATAATCCTGCTGAGTCATATCCACGATACTCAAGCTTTTCTAATCCGTTTAATACTACTGTTTGGATTTTTCCATGTCCAATACATCCTACGATTCCGCACATAATGTTTAACTCCTTTTATAAGAGGCTTCTTTAGTCCTCTTCTTATTGTAATTTTGATTATGTTTCTGGTGCCGTTTCAATTTTGTCATTTCCTTGCAAAAATGGTTTGTATGAAACTGTAGACTGCACTGCCTTGAGTCATCCGCCGAGTGTTTCGATAAACTCATTCCTCGTCACCTGCTTTTTCAAACAGGCCTGGCGCTATCCTTGTCGCTTCCTTTCAAAGCTTTCATAAATTTTCAGAAACATGTACATCATACCCGATGACCACTCCAAAAACAACTAATTTTCCTTTTTCCTAACCTTTTCCATACCAAAACTTAACGCCACCCCTCCTCAAACCGCACCATCATCGCATTCCTAGGCACTAATCTCGTAAGAACCACTTCCCCAAATTTTCCGAACTCTTCATTATTAAAGCTTTGAAACTTTTGTGTTTTATCTCCCTGCACGAATGAAATTGTTAGCCGTAAAACGCACACCCCCTGTCCTATCTCCCCTCCCTCTCAAAGAGAATCCCAGTTTGTCGTATGTAGTGAAAAGCACACATGATGTTCATTTTCTTTTTGGCTGAACTATTCAATTAAAAAAGCGATTAAAAGGCGATTGGCTGTCCTTTCGGATCCCATAGTAGCAGTAATGGGAACTTGCATTAAAACGAATAAGACGGAGTTAGGAATTTATTCCTTACTCCGTCTTTGAGGATTTAAAGGTGAGAGACTACAGGCTCGAGCCGGTGCCCCATTACAGCTACTATAGGAAACATCCGAAAGGATGAAAGCCAATAGTCGGTTAATAGCTTTTTTCTTATGAAATTGAATAGTTTGGTGCTTCTTTAGTGATTTGTACATCATGCGGATGGCTTTCTCTCAGCCCCGCACCACTCATACGCACAAACTGCGTATTCTCGCGAAGCTCTTCTAAATTATGCGCCCCAACATACCCCATACCAGAACGCAATCCACCAACCATTTGGAAGATAATATCCGCCGCAGAACCTTTGTAGGCTACACGCCCTTCGATTCCCTCTGGTACGCGTTTGTTCGCTTCGTTTTTCGCTTGGAAGTAACGGTCGCCTGACCCATTTTCCATCGCTGCTAAACTACCCATTCCGCGGTATGTCTTGAAGCGACGTCCTTGGAAGATTTCGAATTCACCTGGAGATTCATCCGTTCCAGCAAGCATGCTTCCTAACATGACCACATGTCCACCCGCTGCGATAGCTTTGGCGATATCTCCTGAGTACTTAATCCCGCCGTCTGCGATGATCGCTTTGCCAAATTCTTTCGCAACCGTTGCGGCATCGTAAATCGCTGTAATTTGCGGAACCCCTACACCGGCAACGACACGAGTTGTACAAATAGAACCAGGTCCGATTCCGACTTTTACAACGTCCACGCCTGTTTCAAATAAGGCACGTGTGCCTTCCCCTGTCGCTACGTTTCCGGCAATCAATGTTGCGTCTGGGAATGTTTCGCGAATTTCTTTAATTTTGCGGATCACACCGGCACTATGTCCATGCGCAGTGTCGATCACGATGGCGTCCGCACCTGCGTCGAGTAATGCTTTTGCGCGTTCAAATGTATCTGAAGTAATCCCCACTGCTGCGGCCACGAGTAAACGTCCGTGTTCGTCTTTAGCGGCATTCGGGAATTCAATCACTTTCTCGATGTCTTTAATCGTAATTAAACCAGCAAGGCAGCCGTTGTCGTCTACTAAAGGAAGTTTTTCGATTTTATGTTTTTGAAGAATCGCTTCGGCATCTTTAAGGGATGTGCCGACTGGAGCTGTTACGAGGTCTTCTTTTGTCATTACTTCGTCAATTAAAATGGAATAATCTGAGATAAAACGTAAGTCACGGTTTGTCAAAATCCCAACGAGGTGACGTGTTTCTAAGTCGTCTACGATTGGAACACCGCTAATACGGTATTTTGCCATGAGGTCTTCGGCATCTTGTACTTTATGGGAAGGTGTTAAGAAAAATGGATTGATGATAACTCCACTTTCTGAACGTTTTACTTTATGAACTTCTTCTGCTTGTTCTGCAATCGACATGTTTATGAATGACGCCTAATCCACCTTGACGCGCAATCGCGATCGCCATGGTTGAATCTGTGACAGTGTCCATACTTGCACTCATTAAAGGAATATTGAGACGAATATTTTTGGCTAATTGCACGCGTAAATCCACGTCATTTGGCAAGACATGACTCTCCGCTGGAATTAGTAAAACATCATCGAATGTGTACCCTTCTTTTTGAAATTTTGTTTCCCATTTTGACATAGCTCAAACCTCCAGTGATTGAATTTATTAACGAATAATATACCACTTTTAAAAGAAAAAGCAAGCTTTTCTATAGAAAAACCTGTTAATTCATGGAAGTTTCATCTTTCATTGTTCGTTTTTTAATGAGAGTTTAATTTTTCACAAAAATCCCGCCCAAAGCTTCGGAATTATGCTACACTTATAGTGACAAAGAAAGGATGATTCATGTGAAAAAACAACTCTTACCAGCAGTTGCACTAAGCTTCATTCTCCTTGGCTGTTCGAGCAAGAACACTCCCGCTGAGACAACCACGAGTTCAAAGGCGACTACTGTAGAAACAACGAGCACGACAACAAGTACAACCACAGCAACGGAAACAACGGTTCAAAGTACAGAGGCTTCTTCTGAAGCGACTTCTGCGACTGAAGCTACTACGCAAGCGCAGGCTGCAAGTGGCATGGCTGACCTTTCCCTTGGGTATGACATCATCGTCAATAAAAAACACGCGCTACCGTCGACTTACGCGCCCGGCGAAGATCCAACGGCTGGCCAACAAGTGCGCGCGTTAATTCAACGCATGCAAGAACTCGGCTATCCGATTAGCGACACGTACAGCGGATATCGTTCCTATGAATATCAAACCGAACTCTATAACGACTATGTATCCCGTGAAGGAAAAGCCGCCGCAGACACGTACTCTGCTCGCCCTGGATATAGCGAACACCAAACAGGGCTCGCCTTCGATATTCTCGATACCCATGGAAATCTACTCGATAGACCAGAGTATAGCGACGCCATCCACTGGCTTCATACGCATGCCCACGAGTACGGATTCATCGTCCGATTCCAACCCGGCAAGGAAGCCATCACAGGTTACCAAGCCGAAGCATGGCACCTGCGTTATGTAGGAGACAGGCAACGGATATTTATAACTCAGGCCTTTCTCTCGAAGAATACTTTGGTGTTGCTGGTGGCGGGTATGAATAGCAGGATGTGAGGGCGAGTGGTCAGCTTTCGACCCTTTACCGAAATTAACGCAAGCGTCCGATAAGGACGTGCGGATAATTGTCGGAAAGGAACGCGAAAGCTACGAGCCAGAACTCAACTATAGGATACGAGGCAGAAAGACAGAAGCAAAAAACGGATTCACAGTGTGAGTCCGTTTTGCTTCGTAGTCTTTCGCCCGCAAAGTTTATTAGACTTTCTTGAATCACGAGTGATGAAAAGAAAGTCAATAAACCACTGCGAAGAGCGCTCAGGAATCAAGCCTTCACAGTGCGAAGTTTTTCAGTCCTGTGAGCCCGAGTTCAACTACACAGAATAACTGCAATAAAAAATATAAGCTACCTTGTTTCCAAGGTAGCTTCTTTTAATACACTTCATAATTTGTAATCAGCTGAAACAAAAATAAAAAGCAAGGTGAATTCACCTTGCTTTTTATTATTGAATATACGTCAAACTCTTACCGATAATGAACGTTGTGGTCACATTATGTAATACCGCTAATAGACTAGGAGAAACAACATCAATCAAACCTAATCCCATTAAGAACGAATTAATACCCACTGTATGTTTTAAATTGGCATCTAATTGGCGATTTAGTTGTTCGGTTATATTTTCCAAAACCTCTAATCCCGTTAATTGTTCATTTAAGAATAAGATATCGCTGGCTTGACGCGCAATATCTGAAGCGCCTGCCATAACAATACCTACATTTGCAAGAGAGAGTGCGGCAGAATCATTAATTCCGTCTCCAATCATCAAAACATGATGACCTTCCTCTTGAAGCTGCTCAATTACTTGATGCTTTTGTTCTGGCTTCACTTGTGTATATACTCTGTCAAATGGAATCAGCGAACAAATTGTTTCTGTACGTTTTTGTGTATCCCCTGTAAGAAGTACAATCTGTTTTCCTTTTTCTTTTAACTCTTTCAATAATGCAATCGCTTCTCCTCTTAACGGAGTATCAATAAGGAAAATGGCAATTAATTTTCCGTCATAACTTAAATAAAGTAAGTTGTATTTTTGGCTATATTCTTCAATCACTGCTTTTTGCTCATTGGAAATAATCGTCTTCTCGTCTTCTAATAATTCCAAACTTCCGATGACGACTCTTTTTCCATCAATCGATGATACGATTCCTTTTGAAGCTACGTGAGTTAATTTCCCATGCATTTCCTCATGTTCAATCCCCTCATCTTCTGCCTTCTTAACAACAGCCGTCGCAATCGGGTGGTAAAAATGTTCCTCCAAACAAGCTGCAATTCGTAAAACTTCCTCATCATCATATCCTTCATACGCAATAATTCGTTGAATTTTTGGAACTCCAGTTGTCAATGTTCCTGTTTTATCAAAAACAAAAGTATCAACTTGTGCATATTCATCTAAAGAATTAGATCCTTTAATGACAATTCCCTGATTAGAAGCTGCTTTAATGGCTGTTAAATAAGTTGCTGGTGAAGATAATTTTTAACGCACATGAATAATCCACTAATAGGAAAGTGAGTGCTTTAGAGACTGAGCGTGTGAATAAATAAGTCAGCGCCATCCCGATGAAATTATATTTCACTAATCCGTCAGCTTTTTTTCCATTAATTGCTTTTGCTGTTTCGATTGATGAAATTCACTCGATTTAATCAGCTGAACAATTTGCTGCAAGCGTAAGTTTTGTTGCTTATTCGTCACTTCTACTAGTAGCTCGCCATGCTCTACAACTGTATTAGCGTAGACCATATCCCCAATCTTCTTAGCGACAGGGAAAGACTCACCTGTTAATGAACTTTCATTTAAGTAGCCTCTTCCATTGACCACTCTTCCGTCAAAGTAAATTTCTTGACCTTCTGTGGCTACAAAAACATCTCCTACTTCAACATGATTGCTCATTTTTTTGAAGCGCTCGCCCTCTTTTTCAATCCATATCTCGTAAATATTATTCGTTAAATTCTTTTCAAGTTCTTCAATGGATTTCTTTTGGGACCAGTCATCTAAATCGTCTCCTAAATTTAATAGGAACATAATCATATCTGCAGTCTTATGATCTCCCATCGCCATAGAAGTTGATATCGCCACAAAATCGAGTAAACTCATAGAAAGTTTTTTCTCGCAAATTGATTGGAAAGCAGCCTTTCCAAACTTCACCATTTTCATAAGTATCCATCCCATACGAATAGGTGTTGGAAGAAGGACTTTTGAAAGCATTCTTCTATAAAGATGCATTGAAATAATATCATATGGTGAAGAAGCGACTAGCCACTCGGTTTCTTTTTGTTTTTCAATTACGTTCTCCATTTGAATCAAAGATAAAAACCTTTGAACTTGTTGAACTTTCCCTTGAGTAAAATAAACTCCTACATGTTTTAAATCTTTATAAAAGTGCAGTTTTTCAATACCTGAGACTGTGCAAGCTAGTTCCTCTAAATACATTTGGACTGAATGCGGACATGTAAAAGGGAGTTCTAAACGTACTCTAGAGTTTGATTGATGTTTAATAATAAACTTCATTATTTTTCACTAGTTTCTACTACTAATTCTGCACTTTTTTCTTCAGCATATAAGTCTTTTGCTTCTTCTAAGACATCATCTGCATGTTGTTTTACAGTAGAAACAGTTGCGTCAATACCATCTTTTAATTTATAAGAAGTAGCGACCGCTTTAGCATATACATGCTTTGCGTCTTTGCTCGCTAATAGTTTTAATCCTAACGATCCAAATAAAACTCCTCCCGCAAATACACTTGATTTTTTAGCAAATTTTCCTAAACTAATAAGTTCTTTAATCATTATGATTACCTCCATTTTTTCTAATTAGAATTATTCAATTCTTATTATAGTATACAGATTTAAACTCCGACTTTCAATAATGAAAAACTTAAGATTCTCTTGGTCTCTTTCGCTTTCAAACTAAAAACTACCTTGTTTTTCTACAAGGTAGCTTATTTTTTCTCTAACCAAAAGAATGCCTGTGGTAATTTTTCCTCAGCATTTCCAATAAAACATTTTCCATGTGCAAATAGAACATTGACAGGATTCCACGCTTTTATTTGTTGATAACACTTTTGCGCTGTTTCCTTATTAAAAAAGAATGTCATTCTTAAATCTCTTGGAGTATGCCCGTTTGGATATGCATTATCCCCTATTTTAAACAAGAAACGATGCAAACATGAGCACTCTTCTCCAACTTCAATATTCTCAATCAAGTCCGTTAGAATTAACGTTTTACTCTTTTTGTGGAAAAATACTGACTCTTCTATAACAGCACTTCCTTCAAACGGAAGATAATCAATTTCATCTAGCCAACTAATGTCGATTGTTTTATCTAAGATTGTATAACTTTGGATAGATGAAGAGTTGTCAAAAATTTTCTCCAATCCTTTTGTCGCCCAAAGTTTCGCATCCGGATAGGCTTGGCTCCATTCTTCCATATATACATAATGCAATTTATTTGGAGCAACTATATGTTTCACATGACCCAGCGCATCGATTTCACTTCGCAACTGCGGTGTTAAATGAATAGGAGAATGAATCCATAAGTCATTATTTTCCAATCGCACCACTGTCATTCGAGTGCTAAATGGTACTTGAGTAATTTTAAAATTCATCTCAACAATTTCACCATCAACAATCCAGATATCCTCATCGATAGCCTTCAACGCATACAATGGCTCGTATAGTTTCACTGAACATTTCATATAAATCCACCAATTTTTATTGACTAATACACTTCATAATTTGTAATCAGCGGGGAGTTTTTCTTTAGGAGTTTTTGGAGACGTTTATGGTATTGTGCTGGGAAAACCATATTTTTGGCACGCAACTCTCTTTCATGCAGCACTTTTGCCACATGATCCGCAAAGCTAACGCAGTTTCTCGTCCAACCGTTATACGTCATAAATTTTGAACGATTGAACTTATAGAACACGGTATCCATCTGTTGCGCCATAAAGTACACGTACATTTCCTCAAAGCGGTCAAACGTTGGATTATAGTAAATCGCTTCTCCCGTTGGACGCCATTGTGTTGTCGGCTCTAAAATCTTATTCAAGTACGCATGAATGGCATCCATCTGTTCATCCGTCACAGCAATCGTATAAATATGCAACGCTTTTTGGTAGTGGTTTTTACAAAAGAGCATATACTCTTCGCGCGGTGCCTTAATCAGAACACCTTCAGCAATCCAGCCGCCTAGTTTTAAATTGGTCTCATCATAATTTCCATACGAATAAACAAACCCATCGATACATAAATCCACGTGCCCCAGAGGTCCATTCCCACGCTCAGCCACATGCACAAAAATCTCGAAACGACTCTTGGCGGTCGGCGGGTACGCAATTGGATAAGGGACAAACGGGTCCGGCATATTCACCTTTGGAAATGAGTGTAGTACTTTTCGTACAACCTTTTCCATTAATTTCTTCTCTGCCATCACAAACTCCTCAAACTTTCAATAGGCTTATTGTAGCATAAATTTACATTGCATTCAGTTACTTTTTAGAAAAATTGCACCCTTCTTTTATTTCCATTATAATAACAACACAAAGAACATTGAGGATAGAACAGTCAGCTATCGCACCCTTGTGGTCTGAAAGAGATGTGGAAAGGTCACTCCACCAATGTTCACTTTGATAAAGAGGTCTTCGGACTGCTTTTTTTTATTTTACGCAACAAAAAACCTCCCGTCAGAAACGGGAGGAAAAAAGGATAGAGTTTTATTTACTTGGGAGTAAATAATTCTTATTTGGGAATACAATTACTATAAACAAGTTTTGTGAAGAAATTGTGACGTTTAATCCCAATTTTCTAGAAATTTAATACCCTAAAGATGCATGCATACCGGCAACGTAACCCGTTACAAAGGCTGCGGTGATATTGTACCCACCTGTGTACCCGTGGATGTCTAAAAGCTCTCCGCAGAAATACAATCCTTGGGTTAATTTTGACTCTAAGGTTTTCGGGTTTACTTCTTTCAAATGAACGCCTCCGCCTGTCACAAATCCCTTCTCAATCGGCAATGAGCCATTGACCGTAAAACGGAAATTCGTCAGAGCTTCTTTAATCTGTGCCCAGTTGGCTTCACTTAAACGATTCACAGCTGTTTGGTCGCCAATCCCCACTCTTGCTAGTAAAAACTCTACATAACGTTCAGGAAGCAACCCTTTCAAATGATTTTTTATCGATTTTAGAGGTGCATCCTCCACAAATGAACGAAACTGTGCATCGAGTTCGGCCTCGCTCATGTCCGGCAATGCATTCAGACTCATCACGACGTCCTTCTTGCCTTCTTTCTCCTGCACTTGATGCACGAAGCTCGAACAACGTAAAACGGCTGGACCGCTCACTCCAAAATGCGTAAAAATCATATCCATCTGATGCGTCACAACAGGCTTCGCTTTGCCATTTAAGACACTAAGCGCCACATTGCGAAGCGACAACGCACGAAGCTCGCCATTCTTGATGAACTCCTCGCCACTCGTTAGCGGAACTTCTGTTGCAAAGAGCGGTGTAATCGTATGGCCAGCTACTTTCGCGATGCCATACCCATCCCCTGTCGAACCAGTTTTTGGATAAGATTTCCCGCCTGTTGCTAGGATGACCGCATCGGCTTCAAGCTGCTCGCCATTATCCAACTCCACCACTCGCACGGCTCCCTCGCTCACACGAATCGTCTTCACTTTCACATTCGTACGCACCTGCACGCCTAATTTCTTAATCTCTTGAATAAACGTCTCCAGAATCGTCTTAGCCGAATCCGTCACAGGAAACATTCTCCCGTGATCTTCTTCCTTCAAGCGCACACCGCGGCTTTCGAAGAACTGAATAATATCCTGATTATCAAATTGCGAAAAAGCACTATATAAGAAGCGGCCATTTCCCGGGATGTGCTTCACGATTTCTTCTGGGGTACGACGGTTCGTCACATTACAACGCGTTCCACCCGTATGCAATAATTTCTTTCCAAGGGTTGGATTCTTCTCGAGCAAAACGACTTCAGCACCATGCATCGCCGCACTAACCGACGCCATTAACCCGCTCGTTCCTCCACCAATAACAATAACTTTCATACTTGCCTCCAATTTTCTTTGTCCCAATCATTATAAAGCATGCAAAATAAAAAAGCCTAGAGAAACTCTCTAAGCTTAAAGTTATCTATCACTCTTTAAAGTTTTTCGCGCATAGGAAGTAAGAAACGCCTGAAAGAACCGACAAACATCCACCCATAAGTAGCGGGCCAAAATACATTTCTAAGCCTCTACTGAAACTACTGATGATTTTTATAACGACTGCGTTAATGGCCTCTAAACCGGGAACTGTTGCTAGTAGTGTGAGTACTACCGGAATAAGCAGCACTGCCCCTGCTAAAACAAATAAGTTTGAGACTTTGTTAGGAACTCGTTCGTCATCTTTATAGTAGAGCGCACTTTTAAGAGCGACAATGAATACGAGAGGATTCAATATCCACATACCATATTGAACGGTATTCTGTATCGAATCACTTTTTGCAATCGCCGCAAAAGTTAACAGAAATGGTGATATGGCTGAAAAACCACCACCAATAAGCCCTACCAAAGCACTAATCATTGCCCATTTTTTACTTTTCATATTCTTGTCTCCTTTAAGTTTTTAGTCTCAAATCCTCTTAATAAAAGCCACAAAACGGGCTTTATTTCACACTATTCTTTAAAGTTCTTCAGGCAAGAAGCGTAACCGAGTCCGCTAATAATCGACAGCACCCCAACGACTATGATAGGCGGAAAGAGAATCAGAAAAATATCCACTTCTTCCTCAACCAAATCAAAGAATTTAAGTACGGCTTGATCTAAAAAGAGAACTTTACTGAGGATCACGATAAGAATTGGGGCACACCCTAAAATCCCTGCCAGTAAAAACAAGTTCGAGGCCCACGTCTTAACTCTGGAATCTCCTTTATAATAAATAGCACTTTTAAGAGCGACGACGAAGATTGTCACATAAGTAGCCACTATCAGTAGGGCTGCTATCGTAAATAAGAACCCATCTGCTCCGAGCCCTGCAGCAAATAGTACTACAGTGGCCACTAGCAAAAGCGCTCCTCCCTTAATGCCGACATTAGCACATCGTACCGCCCATGTTAAATCTTCCATCACATACCTCTCCCTTAGTCCTAATCCTTAAATTTCCTTAGACAAATCGCATAATAAATGCCCCATACTACGGATAAAATCGCGGATAGAAACATTAGACCAAGTATACGTTCAAAGCCCTCACTTCCGTCGAATAACGCGTCCATTATCCCATCAACGAGTCCGCTGATTATTGGAACATTTACCAAAGCAATCAGTAAGGTGACAACGAACCCTACTCCGCTTGAGGCCACAAATAAATTGGCACCCACCTGATTCACACGTTCATCCTCTTTATAATAGTGCGCACTTTTCAATGCTACGAAAAAAATAATTCCAAATGTCGTTACTAATAACGCAAGGGCCACCATTACTCCATCACGACTAGCACCAATTCCGGCCGCCAATAACACCAATGCGAAAAAGATCGCTAAAGGGCCACCTAGAATCCCCACAAACGCACTGATTTTGGCCCATCTTTTATTTTTCATCTTCTCAACTCCTCTAATGGTCGAATCGATTTAACGAAATTAAATATCCAGCTCCAGAAATCAATCCCAATAGTCCAGAAACTCCGCCCGTGATAATGAGAACGGAGCCCATTCCACCAATTTGAAGTGTCACATCATTGATGCCCGTTAATCCTGGAATATAGGAAACGAGAACCGGAAGAGTCGCAATAACCCCTAAACTGGCCGCCAGTAAAAAGATTTTTGTAATCCAATACGGAACTTCGCCCGTCTTTTTATAATAGCGATGACTAATTCTAGCGACAATAAACATCACCCAAATAAACGCAACGAGACAACTAAACATCGTCTGCGTTTGGTGCAGAATCTGAAGTGTTTCTTCTGAGGGCGCGGTAAATGGAAAAACAATACTAAAAATGACAATCGAAAAAATATTCGGCAAGATATAAGAAGGCGCCACAAAGATGAGTCCACCCCATACAATTCCTAGTATTCCGCTTAACAGCGCCCATAATTTTGATTTTTTTGGTTGTTCCACAGCCTGCACTCATAACGCCTCTTTTCTTCTTGTTTCCCTTATTTTATCACAACTGCTCATCCCGTAGAAGAAATCCCCAACAAAAAGCACTTGCGCCACCGGACGCAAGTGCTCAATTCATTTATCCTTTTACAGCAATCGCTTGGATTTCCACAAGAGCATTCTTTGGTAAGGCCGCTGCTTGGAATGCCATACGCGCTGGATAAGGAGCCACAAAATACTCTCCATAAACTTCATTCATGTTCGCAAAGTCGTTGATGTCCGCTAGTAGCACGGTTGTCGATACGACTGCATCCATTCCTACCCCTGCGCTTTCTAAAATCGCACGGATATTTTTCAATGATTGATGAGTTTGGCTAGCTATATCACTTCCCGCGAACTCCCCTGTTTCAGGAACGATTGGCAACTGTCCAGAGACGACGATTGTTTCTCCTGTGTAGGCTACCCCTTGTGAGTAAGGCCCGATTGCTTTTGGAGCCTGTTCTGTTTGAATTACTTTCTTTGTCATGGAAATCCTCCTAGTCTAATGGTGGTACAGTGTCCACGAATACATATTTTTTCATACGGTCAAATGCTTCTACAAGACGTGCGTACGGCAATGCAAGGTTGATACGGATACAGCCTTCGCCGAAGAACATCTTGCCGTCTTGCCAAGCCACGCCGACATCCCAGCCGCGTTTTTCAAGCTGTTCGAGCGTCAGATTGTGTTTTTTCAAGAACTCAGAACAGTCGATAAAGAGCATATACGTGCCTTCAGGTTTGGTCACTTCCACGCCGTCAAATTCACGGTGAATAAAGTCGCACGCATAGTCCGCGTTCTTCTCGATTACTTCACGCAACTCTTCCAGCCACTCGTACCCTTCTTCTTGATACGCTCCGATTAACGCATGCATTGACATCACATTCATCGCGTTATAATGCGGCTTCATCCCTTTTGACTCGACACGGTCTCTTAACGCATCATTGTAAATCACATGATAACTTCCCACGAGTCCTGCTAGGTTAAACGTCTTACTTGGCGCATACATGGCCACGGTGCGATTCTTTGCATCTTCTGAAATCGACTGCGTTGGGATATGCTTATGGCCTTTAAAAATAATATCCGACCAAATTTCATCTGACACGACAATCACATCGTACTTGCGATAAATTCCCATCGCGCGTTCGATTTCTTCCTTCTCCCATACACGACCACTTGGGTTATGCGGAGAACAGAAAATCGCCACATGAATCTTATGTGCTTTGATTTTTCGCTCCATATCCTCAAAATCCATACGGTAAACGCCCTGTTCATCTTTCACGAGCGGGCTATGCACGGCCTTCAATCCATTATCGTTTAACGACTGCGTAAAGCCGACATAGGTTGGGCTATGCACTAACACCGCATCCCCTGGCGCAGCGTATGATGTTAAAGTCGATACGACTCCCCCAAGCACACCATTTTCATGACCGATATGCTTGCGCGTTAATCCTGTCACTTGATGGTGGCGCGCATGCCACTGAATAATGCTCTCGTAGTACTCTTTAGAAGGCATGAAATACCCGAAAATCGGATGTTCCAATCGTTTTTGCATTGCCGAAATCACCGTCGGCACCGTTGCAAAACTCATGTCCGCGATCCACATCGGAATCACATCGAAGCCTTTCTTCGGTCTATCTGGCGACTTCCCTGGAATCAACCCCAGCCCATCCACAGCCAGTGCGTCCATTCCACGTCTGTCATATTCCGTTGTAAAATCAAATTTCATCCGCAAAACCTCCTTGAATCTCCCCACCATTATACACCGTCCCCCGCCTCCACTCAACGCCCTCCGCGAACTCCGCTAAACGATATCACGTGATAAGTGCGCATCACAAAATAGGTTAAAAAACGAAGACTGAGCCCGATGCCTCCTCTCCACAAAATCGTGATTAGCGATGAAAAAGGCACTCTAGGGGTTGCGTTGCGAAAAAAATCCTTGGACTCTATAGTCATAGAAATGGGAGCAAGACAGAAGAAACTAGTTTCTTCGTTGTCTTGCCCCCGCAAAGACAAATAGGATTGACCTAGCCTAAAAAGGCGAAGGTCAATCCATTTGTCTACTGCGTCTAACTCTATGCAGTTTTTTCATAATGTTCACCAGGCCGGTGCAGTTGTTTCTCTTATTTTTAATACTAGTTCCGTTTCTTGCCAAAAATGAAGTGCGGACTCCGCCAAACGATATCACGTGATAACTGCGTATCACAAAACAGGTTAAAAAACGAAGACTGAGCCCGATGCCAGCTCTCCACAAAATCGTGATTAGCGATGAAAAAGGTACTCTAGGTTAGCGTTGCAAAAAAATCCTTGGACTCTATAGTCATAGAAATAACGATTCGCATGCGAAAAGAATTAGAGCTCCATAGCGAGAATCGCTTTGGAGCTCTTTGACTTTCGCAAGGACTGAGACCTAGGCTCAGTCCGGTGCAGTTATTTCTATAACTATGAAGATGTCCAAGGATTTTAAAGCAACGCTTTAACCCTTTAACCTATTTTTCATCGCTGAAATCACGCGATAGCCTTTTTGTGCGATAAAGTCCGCCACTTCATCGGGCTCAGTCGAATCCACATGAAGCACCACTTGCACCTTCCCATCACGATGATATACAGAAATCGTCGAAACGTTCACGTTGTTTTCACGCAACACATTTGAAATTTCTTCCAGGGGACCTGGTTTATCCTCATTAATTTCAATGAATAAACGAGAACCTGGCGTGTTGTATCCAGAAATTTCGATGAACGCATCGAAAATATCTTTGTCGGTAATAATCCCTTCAACATGTCCACGCGCATCTACGACTGGTAAGACGCCAACATTTTGCTGACGCATGAGAGATGCTGCTTCTTCTAATAATGTATGAGCCTTCACTGTTAAGACTTGCTTTTGCATAATTTCGCTCGCAGTTGTCTTGTTTAATAAATAGTTCAACTCATGCATTGAGAGGCTTGTCGCCATTGAAGGTGAGTGCCCTGCAACAAGTTCTTCTGTTAATAGTCCGACTAACTTTCCGTCTTCTACAACTGGCAAGCGGTGAATGTCATGCTCCTTCATTAAGTCTAGAGCTTTCATAACCGTTGTTTCAGGCATTACTGTAATAACATTGGTTGACATATAATCTTTAACTTCCATGATTACCCTCCTAGATATGCTTTCTGAATTTCATCACTTTCTAACAACTCTTGTCCTGTACCGCTCAGTACCACTGATCCGGTTTCTAGTACATACGCACGATTTGAAATCGACAATGCCATTTTCGCATTTTGCTCGATGAGTAAAACCGTTGTCCCTGTCTTTTGGATTTCTTGAATGATTTTGAAAATCTCGCGGATGAAGATTGGCGCTAACCCCATTGAAGGTTCGTCGAGAAGCAATAGTTTTGGACGGCTCATTAACGCACGGCCCATCGCTAACATTTGTTGTTCCCCACCAGAGAGCGTTTGTGCATCTTGGTCTTTACGTTCTTTCAAGATTGGGAAACGCTCGAAGACAGCTTCCATATCTTTTTGAATTTCTTCTTTATCCTTGCGTAAAAATGCCCCTAGTTCGAGGTTTTCTTTTACCGTTAATCCTGGGAATACGTGACGTCCTTCTGGAACTTGCACGAGTCCTTTCTCAACGATTTTCTTCGCAGATGTTGAAGCAATGTTCTCACCCAAGTATACGATTTCGCCTTCTGAAGGATGGATAAGTCCTGATAAAGTCTTCAAGATCGTTGACTTCCCGGCACCGTTTGCCCCGATAAGAGACACGATTTCTCCTTCGTTAACTTTAAAATTCACATTACGTACAGCTTGAATCATTCCGTAATGAACTGATAAATTTTTAACTTCTAACATCTACTCACCTCCTAAGTACGCTTTAATAACTGCAGGATTTGTTTAATTTCTTCTGGAGTTCCTTCTGCAAGAAGTCTTCCATATTCCAACACGTAAATGCGTTGGCAGATTTTCATGACAAGCGACATATCGTGCTCGATTAATACGACTGTTAAATCAAACTCTGCTTGAATTTTAGCAATCAATTCTGTTAATTGAGCTGTTTCTTGAGGATTCATCCCTGCTGCAGGCTCATCTAAGAATAAGATTTTTGGTTTTGTCGCTAAGGCACGAACGATTTCTAGTTCACGTTGTTGTCCGTACGCTAAGTTTTTCGCCTTTTCATCTTTTAGTGTATCCAAGTTGAAAATCTTTAGCAATTCAACCGCTTCTTCGCGCATTTTCGCTTCTGTATCATAGTATTTCTTCGTACGGAATAATGTTGAGAACAATGAATCGCTCGAGTGTGCGTGCATGGCAATCATTACATTTTCGAGTACCGTTAAATCTTTAAATAAGCGAATATTTTGGAAGGTACGCGCCATTCCAAGGCTTGTACGCTTGTAAGGTGGTAGACCGTTTAAGTTTTTCAACTGTCCGTCTACTTCTAAGCTAACCGTTCCTTCTGTTGGCTCATAAACCCCTGTTAACAAGTTGAAGAAAGTCGTTTTCCCAGCCCCGTTTGGCCCGATGAGTCCGATCAACTCGCCCTTATTCACCTTCATCGAAACGTTAGAAACAGCAGAAAGTCCGCCAAAGTTTTTTGTTAGTCCATTAACTTCTAATAACATTACTTCCCACTCTCCTTTGTTTCTTTCTTCTTAGAAAACTTGAAGTCTCCTAGTTTGAATTCCCAAGTACCAAGCAATCCACCTGGGCGGAAATCATGATTAAGATTAGCGCAACTGCATAGATGATCATACGTAATTGTCCAAATGGTTGTAGGACAAGGTTGATGATTCCAAGTAATACGGCTGCCACGAATGAACCTGTGAAGCTTCCGATACCACCGAATACCACGATGATTAATACTTCGATTGATTTCATGAACGTGAAGTCACTTGGCGTTACCGCTCCAAGCGTTGTGGCAGAAAGTGTTCCACCGATACTTGCAGTGGCTGCTCCTAATACGAAGGCCAAGATTTTATATTTTGTGACTTGAACCCCCATAGATTCCGCAGCGATTTCGTCTTGTAACACCGCATAAGTGGCACGACCCGCACTACTGAATGTGTAGTTCAAGATTAAGATAGTTGTTAATACAAGAGCGATATACGTAATCGTCCATGTGTTTGTTAAAGGCACCCCGCTGATACCAGCAGCACCATTTGTAATTTTCATGTTTGTCACAGCTACACGGATGATTTCCGCAACCCCTAGAGTCGCAATCGCTAGGTAGTCCCCTTTTAAACGAAGCGTTGGTAATCCAACAAGGAACGCGACGATAACAGAGATGACTACTCCGACTGCCATCCCAGCAAATAGGCCAGGAAGACCATTCATCATTTTCCCAAGAATCGCACCGCTATAAGAACCAATCGCGATAAATCCGGCATGCCCTAGTGAGAACTGACCAGCAACCCCAAGAATAAGGTTCAATCCAACCGCGTAGATAATATTGATCATGATATTAATGAAGGTACTTTCGTAGTAGAAGTTAATGACTCCTGTTTGTACAAGTACGAAAAGAAGAGCGTACATTCCTAATGCGAACAGCGTCCAACGAATATTCTTTTTATGAAATCTTTGCATCTTCTTCACCTACACTTTCTCTCTGACATTTTTACCAAACAATCCAGCTGGTAACACGATTAAAATAATGAATAATAGGAAGTAAACGACTCCGTCACGGTATGGTGAGTAACCGAAGAAGCTTACCATTGTTTCTAGTAGACCGATGAGGTAACCACCGACCATGGCCCCAGGAATACTACCGATACCACCAAGTACGGCCGCAACGAAGGCTTTTAGTCCGACTGTAATCCCCATTGTTGTTGAAATGGTATTGTAGTACACCCCAACAAGGACACCGGCAATCCCGGCTAGCGCTGAACCGAGCGCGAATGTAAAGGAAATCACTCCGTCTACGTCAATCCCCATCAGTTGAGCTGCTTGCTCATCAACGGCAACTGCACGCATGGCTTTCCCCATTTTTGTATAACGAACGATAAATTGTAATAACGCCATTAAGACAACGGTCACTCCGAAAATCAAAATTTGTTTTCCGTTGACTGAAACGTCTCCGAATAATGTGATCGTTTCAGTTCCGAAGTCTGAAGGAAACGGACGAGATTCCGCTCCAAAGAAATAACTCATTGCATTTTCTAATAGGTATGACACCCCGATAGCCGTAATCAACGCGGCTACACGAGTCGAATTACGAAGCGGCTTGTAGGCCACACGTTCAATCACAACCCCTAAGACCGCACAGGCAACCATCGCTACCAAGAGCGCTACGAATACATTCATCTTCAAGACCATTACGGCAAAATATCCAATGAACGCCCCCATCATGTACACATCACCATGTGCGAAGTTAATGAGCTTAATTGTCCCATAAACCATGGTATATCCAAGCGCAATCAACGCGTAAATACTTCCGACTGCAAGCCCGTTTACCAATTGTTGAACTAACAACTCCATATATTTTCTCCTTTCAAATCTATCCTTATCTAGTGGAAAAGAGAGGCGGAAGTCCCCTTCGTGCCTCTCTTGACAAATACTGTTAAAACTAAATTACTCAGCTGAGTACTCTTGAGCACTTACTTCTTGTCCGTTTTGGAACTCGATGACAACTGCTGATTTCACTGGTGTGTGGTCTGCACCCATTGAGAATGTACCTGTGACACCATCGAAGTCTTTTGTTTCTGCTAGAGCTTTTGTGATTGCTTGAGGATCAGTTGAGCCTGCTTTTTCGATAGCTTTCATTAACAATTGAGTTGCATCATAACTTAAAGCGGCGAAAGTATCTGGGTTTGACCCAAATTTTTCTTTGTACGCTTTAACGAACGCTTGAACATCTGCATCATCACTTAATGTTGAGAAGTGTGATGTGTAGTAAACGTTAGAAAGGTTTGAGCTGTTACCTGCTAATGCTGCTAACTTGTCACTTGAAAGTCCGTCCCCACCAACGATTGGTTGAGTGATACCCATTTCACGTGCTTGTTTGATGATTAGACCAACTTCTTCGTAGTAACCAGGAACATATAATACATCGAAGTCTTTAGATTTCAATGTTGTTAACACTGCTTGGAAGTCTGTGTCTTTTGATTGGTAGTATTCACGAGTGACAACTGTTCCACCGATTTTACTGTCAGTGTAAGTTTTTTCAAAGGCATCTGCTAACCCTTTAGAGTAGTCATTACCTGTATCTTGTAAGATGGCTACTTTAGCATTTCCGAATTTCTTGTGTACGAAGTTCGCTCCTACAACCCCTTGGTAGCTGTCAGAGAAACATACACGGTAGATGTATTCATATACTGAAGATGCATCTTCTGGATTTTTCAATGTCACGCCATCTCCTGTTGTTGCTGGGAAGACTGTTGGGATTTTTGCTTGTTCATTTACTGGGATTGATACTGAAGCATCTCCTGTTGTTGCTGGTCCGACTACGCCGACCACTTTTTCAGAAGCTAATTTCTTTGCTACTGAAGCTACTTCTGTTTTGTCTGATTTGTTATCGTATGAAACGTATTTTAATTCCTTATCTAATAACTTCCCTTTTTGTTCAACTGCTAATTGAGCACCGTTGTTCATAGAAGAACCGTAAGTCGCTACGTTCCCTGTTAACTCGAAGTTCCCTCCGATTTTGACTGTATTACTATCTGCTGCGTTTCCACAACCTGCTAAAATTGCTGCAACCACAGCGCCTAATGTGAATTTCTTTAATTTCATAAGATCCCTCTTTTCATGGATGAATTTTTCAACTTGAGAGTAGTATATAATATTCTGACAATTCATGCAATAGAAATCTATAATTTTTTTGAAAAAATATTTTGTTTACATTTTTATCGTTTTCACTTTCAAGATTCTTAGAACTATTTTCATTTTTTTCTAGTTAGAAATAAGTATTATTTACACCTAAAGTGTGATATATTGTATTTTAGCAATTTAGTGTGTGACACAACTAACAAGAAAAGGGAGAAAGAAATGAGAGCATTACTTTCAAAAAATCAAAACCGACAAATCGATATTGTCGACTATTTAGTCCAAGCAAACGGCTGGGTTCATATCGACGAACTCGCAAAAACTTTTAAAGTCTCTACTCGTGCCATCAAAATCGACCTCGCATTTTTACGCGATAAAATCGATGGACTCGACATCCTCTTCTCAACGAATGGGGTGCGTATCGAATTACCGGAGAATTTAAGTACCGAAGTCGTCTATCCTTATTATTATTCACATTCTATTTGCTACGAAATTCTGGAACAATTATTCTTACACGAAGAAACCACTGTCTCAGAAATGACACAAAAACTATTCATTACGACTTCAACATTGAATCGTTACATTCAGAAAATCAATAATAGCTTGAAGAAAAAATTCGATTTCCAAATCTCGAAGAAAAACTTGCAATTTATTGGAAATGAACAAGACATTCGGTTCTTCTTCGTTCAATACTTTGCTGAAAAAACTGGCTTCTTCGAATGGCCATTCGACTTTGTAGACGAAGCTTCTCTAGAAAAAATTCTAGTAGACCTCTTCAAGTCTTCGAACTTCCCACAAAGCTTTGAAGGATACCGTGTCTTCAAGATGATTTTTACGGTTAACTTCTTCCGATCTTATCAAGGGCATTTCGTACAAAACTTCGAAAGCAAAGATAAATTCTATGATTACTACAATCAATTAGACGGCCTAGACGAAATCGTAGAGCAATTCGCCAAAGAAACAGGAATCATGGTCACTCCAGAAATTCTGGAACAATCCTTCTCCATTTTCTTACAACCGCACTTCTTCCTAACCGTTGAAGAATTCTCAGCCGCTCGTCAGGAAAAAGTTCGTGACCGCCTATCGTTCGATACATTAGTCACGAATATTCAAAGTCTTGAAAAACGTTACGACTTGAAATGCGAAAACTATGATTTACTATTATGGCACTTACACAACACGTCTCAATTAGAACGGATCGAAGTGCACTCAGACTTCATCTTATTCGATAAGAAGAAACCGTTGATGAACTTCTTCAAGTCGCTTTCGCCTGAGTTCTACAATGATGTTGCAGCACTTCTTGAAGAGTACCAACAAGAAATCAAGAACGTGAAGCGTCAAAGAAATATCTCGCACTTGATTTACACCTTCTACACGCACTGGGAAGGTCTAATTTCTCAACTGCAAGCCAAGCAAGAGAAAATCAAGGTGTTGATTTTGAATGACTTTGACGAGTACTATCCAAAATTCTTGGCATCGTATTTGGAACATAACGCGGCGAACCGCTTCGAGTATCATACGTATAATCAGCTTGAAATCTCCTTAGATATTCTAGAAAAATCTGATTATAAGATTATTTTGAGCAACTTTGCTCTTCCTGAAATTAAAGGCAAAACGGTAATCTGCTCGCATGATTTGAGTATGATTGATCTTGTCAACGAGTTGAATAAACAATAGAAAGATGCCCCTGCAATGCAGGGGCATCTTTCTGTTGCATAGCGCTTCTTTAAAAAAAAACAAAACTTGCGTTTTTTCTTACAATCCCTTTTGAACTGTTGCGGTTCATTTTATAACTACTGCAATGGGGCAACGGATTGAGCCTATCGTCTCAATTCCTACCAAGCTTTAAACTGACTCTACGGGTTTCACCCTAGAGTCAGTAATTCACATTGGTTGCTATCCCCCATTGCTGTTGTTATAAAACCGCAACGTTCTTTGGGATTGTAAGAAAATGAGATTTTTTTGCAAAAAAGTGAAGTGCGAGAAAGCGCGCTGTTATGAGGTTTTGAGCGAAAGGCGGAGAAAATGGGTTGGTGCTAGGGATGAGTCATTGTAGCTGAAAAACGTGATAGGTACGGTGTTTTTAAAGAGGCAAACTCTCCTGACGTTACTTGCCCGAAATTCACTTATAAGTGAATTTTGGGCAACTGAGTTCGAGTGCAAAAAAAACAGCTTGGAGCGTGTACTCCAAGCCATTTCTATTTCAATTATTTAACTTCTGTATAACCGATTGATTCTAATTTTTGAGTTGCTGTAGAAAAGTCCGCATACGTTGTTGAAATGACACGTGCATCTTTAAGTTCCATCTTGCCCTCTTCATTCGTTATAAGATTTGTAAATCCAACCGCATACACGTTTTTGAATCCATAGCTCGTTTCCACTTGAAGCGTCATTACTAAGTTCCCATTACCGCGAACAATCTCATCCCCATACGAATATGAATTGTCAACATTATTCGCTAGACCACGATAATAAGTTTTATCAAATGTTACTTTATCATTTCCGCTAAATTTCTTATTCACTTCTTCTTTTAGTTTTGCAATAATTTCGTCTTTGTTCTTAGCGTCATCAAGTTTTTCAGCAACTGTCTTCAATCCTTTAACAGGAAGTGTGAAGCTTCCGTCGCCTTCTAATACATAACCTCTGTCTTCTAATAAGTTAGCGAAATTACCGTCTAACACGATTTTGGCATCTTTCCATTTTCTAATTTACCATTGTTTTCAACTTTGAAACGTAAGAATGACAATTTAGAATCTGTCACATGAACTTCTGCACGGCCACCTTTGTTAAAGCCTTCCACTTCTAATGAAGTGATTTTCGCTAATTCTTCAGCCGTTAATTTCTTCGCTTCTTTTAAGCCACTTACTTTAACTTTTGTTTCTTTTGGAAGGTTAAAGTATTTTTCAGCATCTTTATCTGAAGAGAATGTGAAAGTAATTTCGTCGTTATTTGACAAGCCATCTGTTTTACTTGGAGTTGCTTTCACTTTTGTTGCAGCATTACGAACTTCTGCTTCTGTTTTCGCATCTGCTTTAGGGTTTGCGACTAAGAACTCTTTTACTAATTCTTGAGTGTCTACTTGGTATACAAGTTGCCCTTTTGTATCTAACCCTGTAAAAGTTGTTTTAATGTGGTCGCCAGCGTCTACTTTTTTCACGCCACAAGCAGCAAGTAACACAGTTGCTACTAAACAGAATAATGTTAACAGTCTTTTTTTCATGATTCCCTCCTGAAAAGCTTTTCTATTATTTTGATTACTTTTCTCATTATAAGTTCTATTACATGATTTTTCAATACTATTTTGTATCGGCTTGCGCTTCTATTTCGTTCGTGCTAAGGTGAATCTAACGAACTTTTTTTACACATCGGAGGCTTTATGAATCAAAAAATCCCCGTATGGAAAACCATCCGCTTTACATTAGGCAATTTAACGCAAAACAGCTGGATGTATTTACGCAATTCCATTTTCTTACAATTTTTTATATCCGTGTTTGGATTCGGCTTTTTAACGCTTATTTTTCGCGGAATGCTCTTTATTACTGGGCAATCCAATTTGAACTTCGCCAATTTCAAGACAGTCCTGCTGAGTCCGGGATCCATCCCGCTCCTGATTCTCTATTTATTGGCGTTCGCGTTTCTTATCTTCATGGAGTTCTCAATTCTCATCTTCATGATTTACGGAACGATTCGCGGCATTCATTTTTCATGGCGCAGTAGCATTCAAAATGCGTTCTCAGAACTGAAGCAGCTGCTAAATGGCCACTTTATTACGTTCTGGCTGTACTTTTTAACGCTCCTGCCCATCGTCAATATCGGTGAGCTGACGTTTATTTCTAAAAAAATTACGATACCGGAATTTATCACGGGTGAAATCACTAAGACGAGTGCCGGTACTCTCTTCTACTTAGGACTGGTCGTTGTGCTACTCTACTTTCACGCACGAAGCTCGCTTGCGATTCCGCTTCAGATTCTTACCGACCAGCCATTTACCACAAATATCATCACGAGCTGGAAGCTGACGAAGAAAAACGTTTGGCGCCTGCTCCTTATTTCGGCAGTCGTCGAAGGGGTGCTAGCCATTCTTGTTATTTTCATCTCGATTGGTAGCGTCGCCCTCGTTGAATTTCTAGACCCGAACGGCTCAAATACGCTTCTGCTAAGTAGTGTCCTCGCCATCGCAAAACTGCTTCAAGGATTCATCATCCTCTATACGAAGATTGCCACTTTTATCGTGATGACAAAAATCATCCACGAGCATAAATTGGCATCGCTTGAAGTGTATCACCACCACGAGGAAATTAAGCATAAACGTAAAATCGTAACAGCCTTTGCCCTTCTCTTCGTAACAGGAAGCGGGGTTCTCACAACGCTCACCACTTACAGAACGGAATCGGCCAACGACCCTATCATCATCGGTCACCGTGGCTATGTCGATGAAGCCGTTGAGAATTCGATTGAAGGCATCAAAGCGGCCAAAGAAGCTGGCGCCAACATGGTAGAGATGGATATTCTTCTGACAAAAGACAATCAATTCGTCGTCATGCACGACTACAACTTGAAGCGATTAGCCGGCCTGAATAAACGCGTTCAAGATATGACCTTAGACGAGGTTCGTGGTCTTCCAATCGAACAAGATGACTTTAAGAGCCACATTCCTACTTTTGAGGAGTTTTTCAAAGCGGCCAAAGAAATCGGCATGCCGCTTGTCATCGAGCTCAAACCACATGGCGGTGAACCTGCAAACTACGTGGATCTTTTCATCGCAAAATACAAAGAACTCGCCATCGACAACTCAAACAAAGTCATGTCACTGGATTTGAAAGTCATGGAAGAACTTGAGGCAAAAGCGCCTGAAATCACGACTGGTTTCGTCATTCCAATTCAATTTGGCGGATTCGGAGACGCGAAGGTGGATTTCTACGTGGTGGAAGATTTTTCTTACCAGGAACTGGCAGTACTGCATGCGCAGGAGACAGGACATGAGGTGTTTGTCTGGACCATTAATACGGATGAAGCCCTCGAGAAATACGTAGATAGCTCGGTAAACGGGATCATCACAGACCAAGTCGCGCTCGCCAAAGCCATTCAACAAGAGCACAAAACCCACAACAGTTTAATGGACCGCTTCTTACGCACGTTAAATGTGAGCTTTTCTAAATAAAATAAAAACACTACTAGCTCCTTCGGAGGCCTACATAGTAGTGAGAACAGCTGCACCGGATTGAGCCGAAGTCTCAATTCCTACCGAATTTCAAACGGACTCTAGAAAATGAATTTCCAGAGTCCGTAATTCTCTTCGGTTGCACTCGCTATTCTCACTACTATAGTCTCCGAGGAGCTTTTGTGTTTTTATTTTTGCGCATTCACCCTGCTTAGAACCTGTGTATTAAACAATGTTGAGACTCCCAAAATGGATTGGTGAGCGCAGTCTGTGTGAAGCGTATTTCTGGAAGGCGGGGAAAGAGAAAGGAGGCAGAGAGTGCTGGGCACTTTCTTCTCCATCCTAGCCTTTCCTAGCGGACAAACTTTGAAGTACTTATCCGTATGAGGGATATAAAAAAAGGATTTGTTCCAATAAAAAGATGAGCACAAGTAGAATAAAATAAGCGAAGGACTTCCCAGACTCTATAGTAAAAGCTATAAGGATTTGCAGCCGAAATGAATTAGAGGGGCACTGCGGTTTATCCGCAATGCCCCTCTTTGAAGTTCGGCAGGAGTTGAGACTTCGGCTCAACCCGGTGCCCTTATAGCCTTTACTATGAAGATGTCTAGGGAAGTCCGAAGCTTATGACTGCTCCACCCTATTTCATCTTTTTATTGGAACAAAGTTCCTACTATCCAATTTTTGTAACGCCACCCATGTATGGTACAAGTACTTCAGGGATTGTCACACTACCGTCTTCATTCTGATAGTTCTCTAGGATAGCTGCCACAGTACGTCCTACTGCCAACCCTGAACCATTCAATGTGTGCACCAATTCAATCTTGCCGCTGTCTTCACGACGGAAACGAATTTTCGCACGACGCGCTTGGAAGTCCACACAGTTTGAGCAGGAACTGATTTCGCGGTAAGTATCTTGCGCTGGAATCCACACTTCAACGTCATAAGTCTTAGAAGCTGAGAATCCCATGTCGCCAGTACATAACACGATTGTACGGAATGGTAAGCCTAATCCGCGTAGTACATCTTCTGCGTTGTCTGTCATTTTTTCTAATTCATCGAATGAATCTTCTGGTTTTGCGAATTTCACCATTTCGACTTTGTTAAATTGGTGAAGACGGATTAATCCACGAGTGTCGCGGCCCGCACTACCAGCTTCAGAACGGAATGATGGGCTAAGCGCTGTGAAGTAGATTGGTAGCTGCGCTTCGTCTAAGATTTCGTTTGCGTAGTAGTTTGTAAGTGGTACTTCCGCTGTTGGGATTAATGTTAAATTGCGTTCGTCTGTTAATTGGAACACATCTTCTTTGAATTTAGGGAATTGACCAGTACCGTACATTGATTGTTCGTTTACCATGTATGGCGTGATCATTTCAGTGTAGCCATGTTTTTCAACGTGTAAATCAAGCATGTAGTTGTAGATTGCACGTTCTAAGTCGAGCGCCAAGTCCTTTGTAGTATAAGAAACGGCTTCCTGATACTTTAGCTCCGCGTTCGAAGTCTAAGATATCTAGGGCTTCTGCCACTTCCCAGTGAGGTTTTGGTTCGAAGTCGAATACGCGTGGAGTTCCTTCACGGCGGATTTCAACGTTTTCTGTTTCGTCTGCCCCTACTGGCACGCCTTCTGCAGCTGTGTTTGGTAAGCGAGATGCGATGTATTCTACTTTTTCTTCCACTTCTGCTAAATGAGCGTCTGTTGCTTTGATGTCTTCGCCGACTTGTTTCATTTCAGCGATTTTCTCTGTTGCATCTTCCTTGTTGCGTTTTAGAAGAGAGATTTCTTCCGTTACCGTATTACGGTATTGTTTTAATTGTTCTGTCTTAGTGATGAGTGTGCGACGTTCTTCATCTAAGTCACGTAACTCTTCCACTGTTGCGCGGTCAACTCCACGGTTTCCTAGAGCTGTTGCCACTTCTTCAAAATTTTCACGAATGCGTTTGATATCTAGCATACTTTTCCCTCCATTTTGTGTTTTCAGTATAAAAAAATACTCCGTCCCAGACAATTGTCTAAGGGACGAAGTAGAGTAATTTTCTTCGCGGTACCACCCGGTTTCAATGTTTCCATTGCGCTCATTTGTGGGATAACGGTTTTCTCCGGATAGCTTAATCAATGTTTTCGCTCTCGCACCGTATGTGGATTCGCTGGTCTCTCTTTACTAGTTTTCACCAACCACTAGCTCTCTACAAAAGGATCGCAGTTACTATTCATACTGTATCATTTGTCTAAAATTGTACACGTCTCTAGTGAAAAGTGCAAGCCTTTTAGCAAAAATTCCTAGTTCGAACTTTCTGGTGAGAAGACACTTTGGATTTTGCTCCAAATACCACCAAAGAAGTCTTGAACTTTTTGAACCATTTGGCCGATAAATCCTTTCGCTCCACGCATGCTTTCTGTCACAACGTTAGAGCTGTCTACATCAAATGCAGCTAAGGCTTCCACCGTTCCGTGGTCTTTTCCCATCGACATAGCCAAGGTTTTCTCCTGGCATCTCAAAATTCAACGTTCCAACCGTCTGCCCTGCCGTCACAGGAGCTTTCACTTTGCCATCTTCTGTCTTCACATCATCTGCTGGTGTGAATGAAATCTTGATCTGGCTTAATGCTGTTCCTTTTGGTACAGCTGCAATAAAGGTTTTTCCGTAATCCACGCCAAGCGTTTCTTCCGTTCCACCTTCTAATTGGATAGGCGCCAAGTTTTGAACGGATTTTCCAGGCGCGCCCACAAGAAGGCCTTCATATTTCTTGAACACTTCATCTAATAGATGTCTTGTTACTTTGAAACGATTAAGCGGTTCTTTAGACCCCATCGATACGACAATCACCGAGAAGCCGTTGCGTGTGGCAGTCGTTGTAATCGACGCACCGCTGGCATCACTCGTTCCTGTCTTCAACCCTGTTACCCCTTCGTATTCGAAAAGCAACCCTGGAAGCAGGTAGTTAAAGTTATCCATCTTCGTTGTTCCTGAACTATTTGGTCGGAATGTTTGTGTGGAAATCGATGATACTTTTAAAATCTCAGGGAAATCATTCACTAAGTTCTTCGCGATAATCGCAACCGAACGCGCTGACATGCTATTTTCATCTTCATCACCGTATGACGGATTTTTATCAGCGCCACCGTATTTATTCGGTAGACCTGTTACGTTGATGATCGTTGCGTCTTTAATACCCCACTCATCGAGTTTGGCTTTCATTCGTTCAATCCAGTTGGCTTCAGAACCTCCGATATATTCGGCCACCGCTAATGTTGCGGCGTTGGCGGAATAGATGGAAATCGCGTCGAATAATTCTTTAATCGTGTATTTTTCACTTGGCAAAAGCGGTACGTTGGATAAGCTATAGTTCGCACTCAATTGGTGAACGCGGTCGCTCACTGGGATTTGTGTTTCCCAAGTTACCTCTCCATTTTTAATCGCTTCTAAAATTAAATATTGTGAAATCATTTTACTCATGGAAGCAATCCCGCGAACTTCATCTTGATTGTTTTGCATCAAAATTTTTCCGCTCGTTTGCTCGATTGCGATGTAGCTTTGTACATCTTCAATCGCAGCTGCTTCCTCTTTTGCTTTAGCGTCATCTTGCGCATAAATTGCTGGTGTCACCGTCGTTGCTCCTACAGCGAAAATGCTGAGTGCACAGACGATTTTCTTCACCCATGTACGAGGACTTTTCATTATGTATATCTCCTAATTTCTCTCAAATCTGCTTATTTATGTTACCGAAAATTCGAGAGGAAAAACAATGGTAAACTGATTAATCTTTTATTACAAAATAGGAAGGATTTTTTAATCTCATATTCGGTTTTTGTTCGAGCGTTTTTGCACATTCCCACCCCTATGCGCTTCGTCCTTTTTTGGTGTATTACAGCGTTGTAATATTCGAAAAAATCACCCTAAAATTTCTTTCCAAATAGAATGAAACTGACAGTATTCCGTTTTACTTTTTTCAACTTCATAGTTTTTCCTATTTTTCGCAACACTTTTAATTGTAAGCGCTTGATATAATAATTTTACAACAATAAGGAGGGATGAAAATGAAAGTAGTCGTTGCTATCGATTCACTGAAAGGTAGCTTGTCTTCACTGGAAGCGGGTCAGGCCATCAAGGAAGGTGTTCAGGTCGTCTATCCTGAAGCCGATGTGGTTGTTCGCCCACTCGCAGACGGTGGTGAAGGAACGGTCGAAGCATTAGCCATCGGGATGGGAGGTGAACTTGTTCATGTGAGCGTCACTGGGCCGCTAGGAGATGCGGTAACTGCCGAATACGGAATCTTAAAAGCGGACGGGACGCGTCCAAAAACAGCAATCATCGAAATGTCTGCAGCCGCAGGGATTACGCTAGTTCCTGATGAAAAACGCAATCCAATGCACACCACAACATACGGTGTCGGCGAATTAATTAAGGACGCCATCGATAATGGTTGTCGTCATTTTATCGTCGGTATCGGAGGTAGTGCCACAAACGATGGTGGTATCGGGATGTTACAAGCACTTGGATATGATTTTCTAGATAAAGACGGTGCTCCTGTCGGATATGGAGGCGCGGGCCTTCAATCAATTGCGAGTATCCAGGCTGAAAATGTCTTACCAGAATTAAAAGAGTGTACCTTCCGCGTGGCGTGTGACGTAACGAATCCGCTCTGTGGTCCAATGGGTTCCAGTGCCATTTACGGTCCGCAAAAAGGAGCCACTCCGGAAATGGTGAAAGAACTCGACGAGGCGCTTCTCCACTATGCAGAACTATCGAAAGAAACCTTTGACCATGCCGACCGCCTCTACCCTGGTACGGGTGCAGCCGGAGGAATGGGATTTGCGTTTCTCACTTATACAAATGCGGTCCTAGAGAGCGGCATTAAGATTGTCCTTGAAGAAACCGGACTCGAAGACGAAATGAAGGATGCCGACTTTGTCATCACTGGCGAAGGTCGCCTAGATAGTCAAACAGCCCTTGGAAAAGCTCCAATCGGCGTGGCTCATCTTGCGAAAAAACACGGCAAGAAAGTACTCGCCTTTGCAGGATGCCTCACACCCGACGCAGGGGTATGTAACGAGAACGGAATCGATGCCTTCTTCCCAATTTTGCGAAGAGTCATCACCGTTCAAGAAGCAATGGAAAAAGAAAATGCGCGCGAAAATATGATTCGCAGCGTGGAACAAGTATTTCGTTTAATTCAATCAATTCAATAGGAGGAAACCAAAATGACAGCACCAACCTTTTCAACATTAGGAGCCTTAATCGGGCTCGTACTTGCCATTATTTTGATTGTTAAGAAAGTTCATCCAGCCTACAGTTTAATCTTCGGCGCTCTTATCGGAGGATTAATTGGTGGTGGCGGACTTGCGGATACGGTAAAAGCCATGGTTACTGGCGCACAAAGCATGATGTCTCCTGTTCTTCGTATCATGACGAGTGGGATTTTAGCTGGAGCATTAATTAAAACTGGTTCGGCTGAAACGATTGCCGATACGATTGTGAAGAAACTCGGACAAAAACGTGCGATTGCAGCGATTGCGATTGCCACAATGATTATTTGTGCCGTTGGGGTCTTCATCGATATTGCCGTTATCACAGTAGCTCCAATTGCCATCGCCATCGCGAAAAAAGCAAACCTTTCTAAAGCAGGGATTTTATTAGCAATGATTGGTGGCGGTAAAGCCGGAAACATCATTTCACCAAACCCTAATACGATTGCTGCATCCGAAGCGTTCGGAATCGACCTTACAGCGTTGATGGTGAAAAACTTAATTCCTGCCTTTGTCGCGTTATTCGTTGCGATTATTCTCGCTGGAATCCTTGCTAAAAAAGGCGGCGCACATGAATTTGACGGTATTGACGAATCTGGAACAAGCGGCGTGTCTCTCTCTTTCTTCAAAGCCATGCTTGGGCCAATCGTTGTAATCGCCCTTCTTGCCCTTCGCTCAATCGCTGGAATCAGCGTGGACCCATTAATCGCACTTCCTCTTGGTGGTTTAGTGACGATTGTTGTAACAGGTCATGCGAAAAACACGGTTGAATTCACTGAATTCGGTCTTAGCAAAGTAATCGGCGTGTCGATTCTTTTAATCGGTACGGGTACTATCGCTGGAATTATCAGGCTTCTGCATTGCAAGTCGATATGATTGCTCTTCTTGAAGCGATGAACATGCCAGCCTTCGTCCTAGCTCCACTTTCTGGTATTTTAATGGGGGCTGCGACAGCTTCAACAACTGCCGGTTCAACCATTGCGTCTCAAACCTTCTCTGGGCCATTGACAGCAGCTGGCGTTCCAGCCGTATCTGCAGCAGCGATGATTCACGCAGGGGCAACGGTGCTCGACTCACTTCCACATGGTTCATTCTTCCATGCGACAGGTGGTTCTGTCTTCATGGCGATTGAAGATCGTATGAAATTAATCCCTTATGAAGCCATCGTTGGTTTATCAAGTACAATTGTCGCAACGATCCTTTACTTAATCGGCTTCTAAACAAAAAAAGACTACGCTCGGTATCAATGATTCCTTCGAATCTTCACGGATTTCTTCATAGTAGCTGTAACTTTGTACCGGTTCGAGCTATAAGTATGACAAATGAAAAACTGGACTCACAGTGTGAGTCCAGTTTGTTTTTTCATTTGTGTAATAAAAAAGAGCCCTAAGACTCTTTTTGTTAAAATCCTTGATGTTCTTTGAGGAATGCTTCTTCTTCAGGAGTGGAAGTTCTTCCAAGTACACGATTCCTGTGCGGATAGCGTCCGAATCGTTCAATGATTTCACGGTGCATGAGTTCGTACTTCTTACGACGCTCAAGCCCTGGTTCATCAAACCATTTTGCCGCCCAATCATGCACGGCTAATGCTTCTGAATGCATAAACGGCATCACGACAAAGCTACGTTCTTGAACAGTGAACTCGTCCCAATCGGACAGCGCCTCTTTGGCAAGCTCCACTGCTAATGCATCTGAAGCAAACGCCTTAGCATCATCCCTAAACATATTTCTAGAAAATTGATCCAGCACAATAATTTCTGCCAGGCGTCCTTTTGCACTACGACGCCACTCGGTAGTTTCCCTGCAACAATCGCTTCGTAAGTTTCTAAAAAGCGCGAGCGAATTTCATTATCGAATTCCTCTGATTTCTTAAACCAATCAGCAGGCTCACATTCCACAAACCAGAAATCTAGAACCTCTTGAGGAGTTGCCATCATTATTCTACCGCTGCTTTCTTTGTCTTTTCATCGAGTTGGTCATTCATACGGCCGTATTTATATCCTTGAAGATCCACTGTTACAAATAAGAACCCTAAGTCTTGCATCATCGCGTTAATTTCTTCATGATTTCTTTCACGAGCTTTTTCGATTTGGTCTGCGCCCGACTTCGATACGCGCTAAGTCTTGATGCACGCGTACACGTACTGGTTCGAAACCGCGCTTCGTAAAGTATTCTTCCGCCTTGAAGACTGCTTCTACTTTTTCAGGAGTGATGCGTGTTCCGTATGGGAAACGAGACGCTAAGCTGCATGAAGGAGTTTTGTTCCAGTTAGTAACGCCTGCACGTTTAGCTAACTCACGAATTTCTGATTTATATAATCCCGCTTCTTGTAAGAGACTACGTACGCCTTCTTCATTACGCGCCTTCACACCTGGGCGATAATCATTGATATCATCCATAATCAATCCATCTGAAAGCACAGTAAATCCTTCGCCTTCCACATTCTTTTTAATCGTTTGATAGAGCATTTTCTTACTATAGTACCAGCTGTTCGGCGTGTTTGAGGCGATATGTGGATCAGAGAGTTCTTCCATTTCAAGCCCTATCACACGCGCGCCCATTTCCGTTCCAAGATCAATCGCTTCACTAAATTCACGGTCTGAGAACAACTCAGAGTTCACTACTGCTGCGATGACATTATCACGGCCAAGCGTATCAACGGCGATTTTTAATAGGTAACTACTATCAATCCCGCCAGAATAGGGGACAACAATTCTTCCCACTTCCTTCAGCAATTCGCGTAATCGTGCTTCTTTTTCATCCATTCTCGATTCCTTCTTTCTTTATTAAAAGCTTTCGCGTCCTGTAAATTCTTCTAAATAAGCTTTATCTAATACCACTAGTTTTTGGTTGTGGATTTTAACGACGCCTTCTTCTTTAAGGTCATGAATAATGCGGTTAACACTATTACGAGTGGAGATTCCACAAAATCCTGCGATATCCTCATTCGTAACGTTGAAATCAATCAAGATGCCGCCTTCTGCTTCTACCCCAAATTGATTCATTAATTTATATAGGAAGGAACACACTGCTCCTTTTTTCCCATTCATCGTCATATATTGCAACGACTCGATGGTTTCAGATAATTTATTACGGTAATATTCACGCACATAATCTTGCAACTTTTGGTCGTTTTTCACGTATTCCCAAAACTTAATACGAGGGATACGGTAGAACGTTGCTTCGTCGCTTTCGATACGGACGTTAAATGGTGCAGATGTGTAGTTCGACACCTCATCACGTACCAATGAAACAATATCGACCGGTGTCACATAATCTAAATTAAACTCACGGCCATCATTCATAATGATACTTGTCTTTACAACCCCATCGATTAACACATACGTATATGCTTGTTCCAAACCACGGTAAGCCAAGTACATATGTTTTTTCTTCTTTATAATAGGGGTATTTTCTTTTTCTAAAAAGTTGATTAAATATTCTTCGTTGTTCAAATTGAACACTCCTCTAATGCAAATTCCTATACACACTATTATCATCTTATCACAGAAAATAACGTTAACAAATGTTACTAACCTTTGAGACTTCCAAGTGACTTATTTTACGTATACTTATAATCGTATTAAAAATTTAAGGAGATGTTATCATGGTCGAAATTAAACTACCTTATGACAAAAAATCTATTACTGCTGTAATTCCTGACAAAAACTTTGCTGGATTACTTGAATCAAAAGCTGAAAACTATCACAACCCACTTTCTGAACAAGAAACAGTGGAAAAATCAATGGATAACCCAATTGGTAGCCAAACATTAGAAGAATTAGCAAAAGGTAAAAAAGATATCGTGTTAATCAGTTCTGACCATACACGTCCAGTTCCTTCACATATCATTACACCAATCATTTTACGTCGTATCCGTAGCGTAAACCCAGACGCTCGTATCCGTATTTTAGTTGCGACTGGTTTCCACCGTCCTTCAACTCGTGAAGAGTTAATTAACAAATACGGTCAAGAAATCGTGGACAACGAAGAAATCGTAATGCACATTTCTACAAACGACGAAGACATGGTTAAAATCGGTCAATTACCTTCAGGTGGTGACTGCATCATCAACCGTATCGCTGCTGAAGCAGACTTATTAATCGCTGAAGGATTTATCGAAAGCCACTTCTTCGCTGGATTCTCTGGTGGACGTAAATCAGTTCTTCCTGGGGTTGCTTCATATAAAACAATTATGGCAAACCACAGTGGTGACTTTATCGATTCAGACAAATCACGTACTGGTAACTTAGACCACAACCCAATCCACGAAGATATGTTATACGCAGCACGTACTGCAAACTTAGCATTCATCGTAAACGTAGTATTAGATGGTGAAAAACATATCATCGGTTCATTTGCCGGAGACATGGTTGAAGCGCATAAAGTAGGTTGCGAATTCGTTCGTGAATTAGCTCATGTAACTAAAATCCCTTGCGACATCGCCGTTTCAACAAATGGTGGTTTCCCATTAGACCAAAACATCTACCAAGCTGTTAAAGGTATGACTGCTGCTGAAGCAACAAACAAAGAAGGCGGCGTAATCATCATGGTTGCTGGATGTCAAGATGGTCACGGTGGTGAAGGTTTCTACCGTAACTTAGCAGACGTTAAAGACCCTAAAGATTTCTTAGACCAAGCCATTAACACTCCAAGACTTGAAACAGTTCCGGACCAATGGACTTCTCAAATCTTAGCACGTATCCTAGTGCACCACCATGTAATCTTTGTATCTGACTTAGTTGAACCAAGTCTTATCACAAACATGCATATGGAATTAGCGAAAACATTTGACGAAGCTCTTGCACGTGCCTTCGAACTTCAAGGAGCAGACGCAAAAGTAACAGTTATCCGCGATGGATTATCTGTTATCGTTGAAGATAAATAATATGAAACAAGAAGAAATCCTACAACAAGTTAAAGATGGACGCCTATCAATTGAAGAAGCGTCCACCCTTCTGAAAGGGATTGAAGACATTGGTTACGCGGCCATTGATCTTTCTCGTCAAAAGCGCAATGGATTTCCAGAAATCATCTATGGTGAAGGAAAAAACATTGAGCAATTAATTGGCATCATCACGGCAATGAATGAGCATAAAACAGCTATTCTTGCAACACGCGTGAACGCTGAAAAAGGTGAAGCTCTAAAACAAACTTTTCCCTGAAGGCGTCTATGAACCACTCGGACGTACCTTCGTCCTTAACCCAATCGCACCAAAACATGAACACTACATCGCAGTCGTTACAGCGGGTACAAGCGACATTCCTGTTGCCGAAGAAGCGGCTGTCACTGCTGAGACATTTGGAAATCATGTCAAACGTATTTACGACGTCGGAGTTGCGGGGATCCACCGCCTCTTCAATCGTCTCGAAGACATCCAAGGCGCTAGCGTCGTGATTGTCATCGCCGGTATGGAAGGTGCGCTTGTCAGTGTCGTTGGTGGGTTAGTAGACGTTCCTGTGATTGCCGTTCCAACCAGCATCGGATATGGAACGAATCTTCAAGGCGTGACGACTTTACTCAGCATGCTGACTTCTTGCGCAAGCGGCGTCACTGTTGTCAATATCGACAACGGTTTTGGCGCAGCGTATTCAGCAAGCATGATTAACAACATTCGAGGAGGACTCGCATGAGCACATTATATTTAGAACCATTTTCTGGGCTGAGCGGTGATATGCTAAATGCTCTTCTACTCGATTTAGGAGCCGACCGCAAACATCTTGAAGAAGCCCTTAAGACCATTTCCCTCGACGGTTATCATCTTCATGTAGACCGCATCGCGAAAAGCAGTATTTGGGGAACAGACTTCGATGTGCATATGGAACATGGTGAAAAAGACCATGGCATTGCTGGTGACTTTGATCATCATCATCATCACGACCACGAGCATGAACATGAACATACACATGCTCATTCACATGCGCACGAAGAACACACACATGCACACACTCACTCTCATGAGCACACACATGAACATTCACACTCACACGATCATCATCATGAGCACGAACATACTCACGACGGTCATTCTCATGAACATACACATAGTCATCATCACCATCACGGAGAAGTTCGTGGGTTGAAAGAAATCGAAACGATTATTCTTTCAAGTGGCGTTAGTGACTTTGTAAAAGGAAAAAGTTTGGAAGTATTCCGTGACATTGCACAAGCGGAAGCGAACGTACACCAAATGCCTGTGGAAGAAATTCATTTCCACGAGGTTGGCGCAACAGACTCTATCATCGACATCATGAGCTTCTTCATTTTGTGGGAAACACTCGACATCGATGCGGTATACAGCACTGCTGTCACTGAAGGTAGCGGTACGATTACCGTTGCACATGGAGTCATGCCTGTACCGGTTCCTGCTGTAATGCAATTAAGACTCGGAACAAGCATTCCATTCTCACAAGACTTTGACATTCATACCGAGCTTGTGACACCAACCGGTCTTGCTCTCTTTAAGGCCATTCACCCAGTATTTGCACAACCTTCAAACCTAACTGCTACAAAAGTAGGTTACGGTTTTGGAAAACGTGACACTGGTAAATTCAATGCGTTACGCGGAACACTCTTAGAGAAAACGACTCATTCTCATCAAGTCGTGACTTCCCATAACGATGAAATCATTCAAATCGATACAACTATCGATGACCAAAGCGGTGAAGAGCTTGGATACATCATGAGCCTTTTATTAGAAGAAGGCGCGCTTGATGTGCACTACACTTCCGTTTACACAAAGAAAAACCGTCCGGCAACACATCTCACACTTCTCATTCAAGAAGGAGACCTCGAACGGTTTACAGCAATTTTATTCGAACAAACGTCAACCATTGGCTTTCGTTATCAAAACGTACAACGTAAAGTCATGACTCGCACTTTCGAGACTAGGCAAACGAGCCTTGGAGTCGTGAAAGTAAAGAAAAACCAATATGGAACTGTTACAAAATCAACATTAGAATATGAAGACTGCGCCAGAATTGCCAAGGAAACAGGATTATCGATTCAAGCCGTCTATCAACAATTAACAAAAGAATTACATTAAGGAGAATCAACCAATGGATCAAACATTTATGCATTTATTATTATCAGAATTTATGGGAACAGCCCTCATGATTATCTTCGGGGTCGGCGTACACTGTGATGACGTCTTGAAGAAAACTAAATACGCTGGAACAGGTCACTTATTCGCCATCACAACATGGGCATTCGGTATCACTGTTACTTTATTCATCTTCGGTGGTGTAAGTATCAACCCTGCTATGGCGCTTGCTAAAAGTAGTTTTAGGAGTACTTCCTGCAGAACAATTCATCCCTATTGCTATCGCTGAATTCTTAGGCGCATTCGCTGGTGCGGTGATCGTATGGTTCATGTACGCAGACCACTTCACAGCTTCTGAAGGTCAAGTAGACGGAATCGCAATCCGTAACATCTTCTCAACAAACCCTAACTTACGTAACTTACCACGTAACTACTTCGTCGAAGCATTCGCAACTTTCATTTTTCTTAACAGCTATCTTAGCTACTGAAAATGTAAACAAAGAATTATTACCAATCGTGGTTGGTTTAATCGTATGGGCTGTCGGTATGGGTCTTGGAGGTACAACTGGATTCGCAATGAACCAAGCTCGTGACTTAGGACCTCGTCTTGCTTACCAATTATTACCAATCAAAAACAAAGTGAATAACGACTGGCAATATGGATTATTAGTACCTGGTACTGCTCCATTCATCGGCGCTGTATGTGCTGCATTCTTCGTTCGTTACTACTTAGGTTACTTTATCTAAAATTACTATCAATAAAACAGAAAAGGTACAAGAGAAAATCTCTTGTACCTTTTTCTTTTAATCCTTTGAAACAAGACACAGCCGACTATTTCTAGTCAGCTGTGTCGTTTTTACTGGCATCTATAATTTTCTTACGGTAATCCTTGTTCCGTCTTAATGTGAAATAGTCTGGAACGGGATCTTGGCCACCTCTTATAAATGGATGGCATCTGCAAATGCGTCCGCATCCCATCAACATGCCTTTAGCGCGCCATGCTTTTCAACTGCCTGAATCATATAGCTCGAGCAGGTTGGTCTGTAGATACATGAAGGCGGGAATAATGGAGAAATCCACTTTTGATATCCTCGCACGAGTGCAATCATGATTTTTTTCATATCGATACTGCTTTCTTAATTAATGAATCTGAAGAAGGCTTCTACTCCTTCTGCTGCAATCAGTGTATAAACGTATAATGTGACTGGTTTTGCGATTAAACAAATGGCCACGAATTTCTTAAAGGTCATATGACTGAGCCCTGCCACCATACATAAGAAATCATCTGGAAATCCAGGAAGGACCAGCGCCCAAAAGAAAATGCGCTCGAAGTGTTTTCCTTTGTCCAAATAGCCAATGTATTTATTGTACGTATCATCATCCACGAACGCCTTCGCCAACGTCTCACCGTAGCGACGAGCCAACCAGAAGTTGATACAAGAACCAATCATGATTCCCACAAAATTATAAATCCAGCCGTAAAGAGGTCCGAATACGATATGCCCGATGACACAGGTTAAGCCTCCCGGAATAATCGGGTAGACCACTTGCGTAATTTGAATCAGGATAAAAATCAAAATCCCTACCCATCCGGAATGGGCAATGCTTTCACGGAATGGTCCGTCTATAGCGAAATAATCATTCTTGGCCACGAGCCATCCTAAAATAATCGTTAAAATAATCCCGATAATCGTTACGATACGAATGATTTTACGATTGAGTTCTATTGCTTTTTGAGTGTCCACGATGTACTCCTTTTTTGTTGTTACATGCATTATAACAGAGATTGCTAAAAGTTCCTTAGCAACTTTCTTAGTTTTTGTTTAAGATTCACTCTCTTCCAAATTCCAAGGTTTCACAACCGTGATATGTTCCATCAATGCTTCTTGTCGTCCAAGTTGCTCCAAGCGGGCCTTACGACGTTCTTCGTAGCCGCTGCAGATGAATTTCTCTTCGTCTGTTTCTGGTACGATGGCATCCACTGTAAAATCACCTTCGCCTTCGCGAGGAAGTGCCACGAATGTCCAGAAGCTTGTCGCTGCTAAATAGCGCTCGCCGTTCAAGACATCTTCTCCGACCACTTTACAGAAGACTTCCACACTCTTCTTCCCTGTCCCTGAGATATACGTCTCCACGCAGACAGAATGTCCTAATGGAAGTGGTTTTAAATAGTTCATCGCGTCCACCGATGCCGTTACCGCAAGACGACGACAATGACGGGACACCGTAATCGACGCACAGTCATCAATAATTCGTGTTAAATTTCCTCCGAATAAGGTATTATGCATATTCACATCGAATGGGAAAATTCTACGCGCTTGAATCGCACGTGTTTGGCTACATGTTTTTGTACTCATTTGATTAGCTCCTTGGATAGTTTACTGTTCTATTCTAACATGAATCCAAAATGCGTTCAAAGACACTATATTAACTGTGATTTCGGTGAATCTCTCGGATTGAATTATAATAGCTTTAACGTTGCACCGGTGAGAGCCTCACGTAGAAAAAAGACCCACAATGTGAGTCCGGTTATCCCTATTATTTTTTCTTTGCGCGTTTTGCTTCGTGGATTAGCTTTAACGCTCTCTTTCTTGTTTTGATATTTGGGCTCTTCATTTGACGATAAGCCGTTGCTAAATCTTGTTTCATTGACAATACCTCCTCTTCTACCAGCTTGCTTTTTGAACGCCTGGAATCAATCCTTGATGCGCTAATTCTCTAAACTTAATACGAGACATTCCAAATTTACGCATCACTCCTCTTGGGCGACCATCGATTTCATCACGACGGTTGAGACGGTTCGGGTTGGAATCTTTAGGGAGTTTTCTTAGCCCTTCAATGTCTCCAGCTTGCTTTAATGCATAGCGTTTTTCAGCGTAACGTTCGATGAGCGCTTGCTGTTTTTGATACTTTGCAATTTTAGATTTCTTTGCCATTTTCTTCTCTTCTTTCTAAATCGAAATAATTACGTTTTACATTGTATCAATTGTTCCTTTTAAAATCAAGTGGTTTAAACGCTCTTTTTTAACAAAAGAAAAAGCCTAGGCCAAACACCTAGACTTTTCTTCATTGCATTAAGCATTCATTTCTTTTTTCTTTGTCAAAACGATGAGCCCTGCAACTGTACTCATGACCGCTACGACAATTGCTACAACTCCACTTTCTGTACCTGTATTTGGTAACTCCGGCTGTTTTGGTGTTGGAGGTACCTCTGTTGTGACAGGCGGTTCTTCAGTTGTTGTGACAGGCGGTTCTTCAGTTGTTGTAACAGGCGGTTCTTCAGTTGTTGTGACAGGTGGTTCTTCAGTTGTTGTAACAGGTGGTTCTTCAGTTGTTGTAACAGGCGGTGTATACGTATTTTTGGAAGGCTTTCTCTTCTGGATACGCTACAGAGGCAACATAAGCATTTCCGTCTTGAGTGACTGTAATCGTCACTTCTTTTTGGGTTGAATCGTATTGAATCGTTTCATCGGTTCCTGCGACTTCCACGACTTTATACTTGTACGTTCCAGCTTTTTCAAATGTTACATCTTTAAATGTAATCGTTCCATTTGCTTGTGCTGTTGTTGTCGCTAGAACTTCTCCATCTCCATTCAACAAGTTGAAAGTGAATTCTCCATCGACGATTGAACGTCCTTCTAATTTCTTCGTGAAAATAAGGTCTACTTTCACTGGATCCACTAGATGGTTCGTAATTGTCGTTTTACCATCTTCCGTCTTCACTTCATTGTAATATCCAGCAGGCACTGAAATTTCATCCACTGTATATTCATACGCTTTACCATTAAGTGATTTTGGTAGTCCTGTAAAGGTATATTTCCAACCATTGGCTGCATTCAATGTCACTGGAGTACCGTAAGCCACTCCATTTTGTTTCAATTGAACCGTAATTGGAGCACGAAGACCTAATTTATCTTCGCTATCATTCCAAGTTTTTTCTACAGTATGCTGCGTTTCCGCACGTTTATTCAAGACATAGAATCCTTGAGTCGATTTTTCTTGAGACCCTTCGTAGTCATCACCATAGTTCTCTGGTAATTTCTCACGAACTTTCCAATCCTTAATATTTGGATCGATGATGGTATCTTTGCTCGTCTTCTTCAACGTACCTTTCCAGCCGTTTTCTTCGTTTAACTCGATAGTGGCAACGACTTTATCTGGTTCAGACTCACGATACAATTCCATCGTAATACTTGTAACTTCTGAGCTGCGATTTTTCCAGTCTTTTTTAACAAGGAAGTACTGAGGCAATTGGTTTTGAACCGTATTCGATACCCCAAAGTTTGTTAAATCTGCCGCGTCACGGTTGACGTAATACGTGTTTGAAGAAATCTTTCCGTTCAACTCTCCGCTCTCTTCATAAGCTGGCGATTTCATCGGAACATCGAAGTTAATATCTTCTCCCGGTTCGATAACTTCTGGATTAACCATCACGATTTTCAGCGCGGTTACTTTGCTATAGTCGTCCACGTTTTCTACCCAGCCGGCTGCATTCACGCCTTCTGCTGGATTGTCTGGTAAATCGGAACCAGTATTGTAATAGACTTTAAATCCGCTTGGTGCAACGACCGGTCCAGTCACAATATTGGCAAATCCATGAACATCGCCCTTCACTGGCAACTTGTCATAAAGCACAAAGTGACGGAAAGTCTCGTTCGTGTTATTCACCGTACGTAGACGGTACTTGAAGTTTTCTTCATAGTCCATCAATTGAAGCGTCTTGTTCCAAACCGTATCTGTATCTTTTTTGATTAATTTTTCAGAACGAATTTGAGTTGGTACTGTCACAATGGTGTTGGAACGAGCTCCTACAAGACGTTCTGTCTTATCTCCGTTGCCATTGACATCGTACTCATCCACTTCGCCCTTGCTATTTAACTGAATAAAGGTTTTATCATCAATACTTTCCTTATCGGTTACAAAGTAGACGCGGTTTTCATTTTTCTTGAATGTATCTACTGACGAAGGAGTTGCTTCTGCTGTGATACGCGCCTTGAACGTAATTTTTGGATAAGCGAGTTTTGTTGGCTCCACTTTTTCTTTCAATTTGAAAATAACAGCCTGACGATTCGAGTCATTGTAGTTGTCAATCACTTCAACGTCTACTGGAATATTTGAGTTTTTCAACTCTTCAAACTTAATTCCTTCTGGTAATAAGTCGATAAAACGAGGATTCTCAAACTCAACAACTGAAGGAAGTGAGAAGAAGTCCGCTGAAATATTGTATTCAACCACTTCATCAACCGCTCCTGTATCGTTGCTTGTTGTTGTTTTTGCTAGTCCAATCTTGATAGCAAGTTCTTCTGCTTGAATCTTCCCGATATGTTCTGAATTAAATGGAATTTCTTTACTATCTGTAGTTAGAAGCTTTCCTGTAAACTTCGCTGTATTTGGGAAGTCTTTATTTAATAAAGAAGCATTGTCATAAAGGACTCCTGTAGAAACATGCATACGGAAAGTAAAGCCTTCGTTTGGATCAATTTGTTTCCCATCTTTTAGACGGATGATAATTTTCTTAATCGTTTGTTGTGTTTGTGGGGCTTGTTCTTTCGTGATTTCTCCAGATTGTACTTTGGCTGCCGTATCTTTATTTGTTGAACAGCTGCCTTATCCACCACTTCTTCAGGTGCAATTTCTGTTTCGTTACCATCTTTATCCACTGCAAAGAATTGCACTTTTTCTGAAGGGCCATATAACGCCTTAATGCTGTAGAAGAACAATTGTGGATCAAGGTCTTTATCTTCAATCGTTAATTCTGTAATTGGGTATGGTGTTTGGTTGTTCATTTCAATCAAATACGTACCCATACTATTTTTCGTCATGTCGTGGTTTGAACCTTCGCGAATCTTCAACTTGTTCTCTCCACGTTTCACCGTGAAATTCCCTGGGAAAAGATTTGGACGCAAGCGAATCTTCACATCATCTTCTGCTGATTTTTGGTCCGCTGGAGTTTCATTAAACGGATGCCAATCTACTTTCACATGATTCAAGTAATAATCCTTATCGCCTGTTTTAGCTCCTGGGAATTTTAAATACAATTCTAGTTTCGCTAATTGATTCAGCGCATTGGCTTCTTGCATATTGTCCGCCGTGATGGTATAGGAAACCGTACCATCTCCATTATCCGTCCAACCTGGATTTTTAGAAGCGTCAAATTGTGCCGTTCTCGTATTTCCTTGTTCATCCGTATAAGTTGGAAGTGTATCCGTTACGACAATCTTTTCCATGAGTCGATTTCTTTGATGCCAAGTTCCTTCATGGTTAAAGTCTGCACGGAATTTGAAAAGAACATATTCTGGATTATCGATATAGCCATTTGCATTCGATGTTCCGCCGTATTGTCTAGTGTCATCATAGGAATAATAATCATTTCCTGGAAGCTTCAACACATTCATATCCAATGTTTTCACACGGAAAGTTGCGTCTCCTGTTGCTTCTTTAATAACTGTACCGTCTTCTTGTTTCCAAGAAACATTCGCACTGACTTCATATCCTTTAGGAGTCAATCCTTTTTTGAAGTTCATTGTATAAGAGAACGTTACAGAAGTAGTTGAATCGAGCTCCTTCAAGTGCACACGAGCAATTCTGTCATTTCCTTCTGTTAAATATTCGACATCTTTAATAAAGCTAGCATTCCCAACTTTAAAGTATCGATATATTTCCCTTCATAACGAATATCAATGTATGAATCTGTCAGAGTTCCTGTTAACCCTTGCGCATCTAATGCAACTTCCCCGACACGCATCGATAGTGGCCAGTCTTCTGCTCCAGTTGAAGTAGAGATTTTAACGGAGTTTTTCCCTACTGCTGAGGTATCCCGTTTGCCACGGACACGAGCGACTTCTGTTGTATTCGCCGTACCTTCTGGCGCTACCGTCGTTTCAGATGCTGGCTCTGTTTGTTGTGAAGTTTCAGTAGTAGCTTCTGTACTTGCAGTTGTTGTCTCTTGAGAGGTAGTCGATTCGAGCTGTTCTACCGCGACTACACTTGCCGGTAGAGCACTTGCAAGGAATAAGTTCATTAGCATCACTAAATGAACAATTCTTGTATATGTTTTTTTCATAGTTTTCTCCTTTAAATTTCGCATTTTAAATCGAGTCTATTATAACAATAAAGTTAACATTTGTTAATTATTTTAAGAATCTTTGTATCCACAAGGTTTGAAGTGCCACATCTCATTTTCCGCAATTTCGTTTTCAATCTCCAACAACAAAAAAGAGAGCCTTATGACTCTCCTTTGTGAATATTCATTAAGAAAACCGATACAATAATTAATCCCCCACCAACAAGTAAATTTATCGTTAAGTGTACAGGTAAAAATGGTATCGATAATAAGAAAACAAAAATAGGGCTTGAGGTTCGAATTAAATTAGAATTTCTAAAACTGATATACTTCAGACTCTCGTAGAATAATAGTAGCCCTACAAAACCACTACATAGAGCTGAAATAAAAACAGTACTTACTCCTGAACTAACCTGAATATTTCCCTGCCCTGTAAATAGCATCACTAATAGTAACAATACCGACGAAATCAATTGATTATACAACAATACTATTTGCGTATCTGCTTTTTCTAGTCCTTTTTTCGCTAAAATATTTGTTAACGCGAAGAAAAACGTATAAGAAACCGCTCCTACAACGCCCAAAATATTTGAAAAGTCTCCATCTATTCCTGCAATTACAAATGAACCTAGAATTGTCATTAATATCGGTAGAGTATCACTTCTTTTCATCGGTTCCTTTAGTATAACAAACGATAATATAACAGCAAATACAATATAAAATCTACCTAACAATCCAATCGTGACTGGATCTAAAATTGCAGAGCTATAATATTGAAGGAGTATCCCTAAAGTATTCAATACTCCAATCATTAATAAATACTTGTTTGTAACCCACTTGACTTTTTTTCGACTCATTAAAACAAAAATTAATGTAAATATAGTAGAAAAAAATGCATTGAGAAAACTCGCTTGAATGGGCGTTAATGAACTAAGAGATAATTTGTTCATCACGGGAGTCAACGCCATAATAATTACGGAACCCAAACTGAAAAGAACGCCTTTCGTCTGTTTACTCATTTGGCCACCCTAATTTTTGAAAAACACAGTCATATAATTCATCTGGAAATGACAGTAATTCTTTTTCCATTGGTCGTTTCATCATCTTTCTCTCCACTGTCTCAGAGTGTTTAGGAATTTCTGCAAAAGTTTCGATTGTAGATGTTGTTATCACCGTTGTGTGTCCATCTGGAAGGACATAATAACCTATATTTCTGAAGTCCTTTTCAGAAATTTCCACTCCCCCCTCTTCAAAAGCTTCTCGAGAAGCTGTTTCAAAGAGAGATTCTTCTGCTTCAGCTTTTCCGCCAGTTAATTCCCATTTTCTCTTCATATTCTTAACGTAAAGAACTTCATTCTTGTTAAAAAGCACTATTAAAACTGAATCATATTCTTTAATTTTCTTATCAAAATTAATTTCAATCATTATTTTCTCCTTTCGTTAAAAAGACATATGAATAAAATCCACATCTTTTATTAAAAACATTTAGAATTTGATTCAGACTTTTGCAGTAATACTTATTCTTATAAATTACATTATATAACAATTCTAAAAACCGTACAAATAATCGTTCGTAAATAAAATTATTCGTTATTTGTAACAAAAAAAATCTCTCAAGATTCAACTTGAGAGATTCTAGAAATCACGAACTATATTAATTAGTCAATTCCAACTTCTTTGCGAACAACATCCGCGATACGTGTAACGTAGTCGTGAACCAGTTCATCTGTTGGGGCTTCAACCATGACACGAACAAGAGGTTCTGTACCACTTGGACGTACAAGAACTCGTCCGTTTCCTGCCATCTCTGCTTCAACAGCATCGATGACTTCTTTAATCGCTGGAACTTCCATCACACCGTTTTTATCGCTCACACGGATGTTCACTAATTCTTGTGGGTATGTTGGCACTTCACTTGCTAATTCGCTTAATGATTTACCAGTTTGTTTCATCACATTCATTAATTGAATTCCTGAAAGTAAGCCGTCCCCTGTTGTGTTTAAATCAAGGATAACGATATGTCCTGATTGTTCTCCACCGAAGTTGTAGTTGTTTTTACGCATTTCTTCAACAACGTAACGGTCGCCTACAGCTGTTTGAAGTGCAACCATGCCTTCTGCTTCCACCGCTTTATGGAATCCTAAGTTACTCATCACCGTTGATACGATTGTATCTTTGCTTAGCGTTCCTTGGTTCTTGAAGTGTTTACCAAGGATGAACATGATTTTATCGCCATCAACGATTTCGCCATTTTCATCCACTGCGATACAGCGGTCGCCGTCTCCATCGAAGCTTAATCCAAGGTCTGCGCCTGTTTTTTTCACAAAGGCCACTAACGCTTCTGGATGTGTTGATCCAACACCGTCGTTAATATTAACACCATTTGGTTTGTCTCCCATTGTGTGGAAGTCTGTGTCTAAGTCAGCGAATAGACGTGTTAACATTGAAGCCGTTGCTCCATTCGCTCCGTCTAGTGCTACTTTAATTCCAGATAATGAATCCACTGTATTTTGTAGGAATTGGCTGTATTTCAACGTTCCTTCTAAATACTCATCCACTGTTCCTAATGCATCTGTAGAAGGACGTGGTAATGTGTCTTCTTTAGCATCTAATAATGCTTCGATTTGTGCTTCAGTTTCGTCGGTTAATTTGAAACCGTCTGAACCAAAGAATTTAATGCCGTTATCTTGTGCTGGGTTGTGTGACGCTGAAATCATAACCCCAGCTACAGCCCCTTGCATGCGTGTTAAGTACGCAACACCTGGAGTTGGAATGACTCCAAGTTGCATTACTTCAATCCCTACAGAAAGTAATCCTGCGATTAAAGCATGCTCTAATAATTGGCCTGAAATACGAGTGTCACGCCCCACTAACACGCGTGGATGTGCGTTTCCTTCCGCTTGTTGCAATAAAACGTAACCGCCGTAACGACCTAGTTTAAATGCTAATTCAGGTGTTAATTCTGCATTCGCTACTCCGCGAACGCCATCTGTTCCAAATATTTCCCCATTGTGTTGTTCTCCTTCACCCATTATCGGGCTTGTGTTGTTTGTTCTTGTGTGGTTTCTGACGGTTCTTCTGTTGTCACAGTTTGTGTGGTCGACGCCTCTGTCGACGTTAGACTATTCCTTGTCACCGTAATTGTAACCTCGATGGTTTCAGGTGAAATGCTATGCACCCCTGAAGGCAGCGTCAACGTAATTGTTTTAGTTGTCGACTGCGTAATATTGCTCACGTCCACCAATACAGGTATTGCCTTGATTTGGTCTAAGCTCGACTGAGCTCCTAAAATTGTAACTTGCTTAGTAGTAGAATTCAATAAATATGAATAGTTCGATGAAGATCCTGTTGTCGTTAAGACTAATGGAACGGTCTTTTGACTCGATGAAATTGACACGCGAACTTGTACGCGTTCTGGATCAATTTTCACCGCTACCGGTTTTCCTGTTGCATCTAATGCTTGTAATTGAGCCGTAGTCGTATAGTCTGTTTTTGTTCCTTCAGGAATCGCAACATTTGCGACTACTTTATCGACTTGGTTCACGATAGATGTTGCTGCTTTCACCGTTACAGTTGCTGGTGAAGCGACTCCTTCGCCGACTTGATAACCATTTCCAATACTTGAAGCATCGGCCTTCACGACAACTGGAACTTCCTTCGTCGTAATCTTTTCGATGTTAATTTCTACTGTTTCTGGAGACACGATTCCATGAACTCCTGTCGGTAATCCTGTCACTTCCAACGTAATCGTATGTTTTCCTTCTCCTAATTCTGTTAAGTTAGGAGTTTTCACACGATAAGTTCCATTTCCTGTTGTGCTTAAAATTAAGCTATTTGGGCCTTCCAGACGTAGCGCAACAGAATCCGGTAATCCTGTTACGGCATATTCATCACTATTGATATCCACATAGATGGGTACATTCGTAATCGTATTTGAACTTGATTGTGGATTTAATGATGATGAACGCAAGCCTCCATTCGCGTCGGTTGCTAACGCGAATAGGAAGATGGTTAAATAAACGACATCACTAGTAAGAATGATTTACGATTCATCCATTCAGCCATTTGAACGACCTCCTTTGAAGAAGTCACGTACCCAACGAACAATCGTTGGCTCTGCATCTCCTTGGTCTTCAACCACTAGTTGTTCAGATAGAACCTCTACTAATTCGCTTGAACTTAACTCACGGTGTAATTTTTCGCGAATCGCAACGCTGACTTTCCCTGTTTCTTCAGAAATGATAATCGTAATCGCATCGCTCACTTCACTCAGTCCGATGGCGGCACGGTGACGCGTTCCTAATTCTTTCGGAATCATCTTATTCTCAGAGAGTGGCAAGTAGCACGCTGCTGCGGCGATCTTATAGTCACGAATAATCACAGCCCCATCGTGAAGCGGTGTGTTTGGAATGAAAATATTCGTGATCAACTGATTCGAGATATCTGAATGAATCGGAATCCCTGTATTGATAAACTCTTCCAATGAGTTTCCTTGTTCAATCGAAATCAACGCTCCGATACGACGTTTCGCCATATATTGAATCGCTGTATTCAATTCGGAAATCATGACTTCTGCTTCGTTCGCACTTTCGTATTTACGAGAGAAGAAGTTCGAACGACCGATGTGCTCTAACCCGCGACGAATTTCCGGTTGGAAACGATTAGTGCCGCTACAACTCCCCATTGAATCACGAAGTTCATAATCCAGTCCAAGGTATTTAAGCCTAGGAAGAAGCTGAGGAACTTGATGGCTGCGATGACCGCAATTCCCTTCATTAGGTTAATCGCACGAGTTCCTTTAATAATGACTAAAATATTATAGAGTATATACCACACAATCAGAATATCAATCAGATTGCGAAAACTCCCCCATGAAAATAAACTGTTCCAATTTATTTGCATAAAGTTAACCTCTCTTCCACCAATATGTACCCTTCTATTATAGCACAGATAGCCCCTAAACTAAAAAGTGCACGATTATTAATATAACAATAAAAATCAAATAAATAAAAAGTAAATATTCTTATAAAATTCGAAAAATAATCATTTACAAAAACGCTTACATATGTTAGTCTGAGCTTGAAATAGCACTACAAAATAACATCCATTCAAAAGGAGGAACTATCATGAAAGACGATCGTAAGGGATATTTTATTGCTGGAGTTTTAGGTTTACTCACTTATTTTGTAGGAAGCACCATTTACTATTTATTAACTCATTAATAATTTTGTACAACAGATATTTACAACAAGCGCGAGGTTCTAGAAACTTTTTAACCGAAATGGAACTAGCATTGGTCCCTATGATATGTATGGAAATTACCTAAGACCGTAACAGGAGGTCAACTATGTCAGTTTTTACTCTAGGAATTTATACAGTGCATCTAGGCACAGATTTACTTGGGTTTCAGTTACCTGAAGGGCTAAAGATTTTATCTTCTCGCACTCTTCAAACTTACTTATTTATCCTATATAACTCTGACACAGACAGCTGTGATATTATCAATGGCGGTAACGCATCTTACATGATTCAACACCATCAAATTTTCGTTGAAATAGCGTTTCCTGATGAATTTCAATACATTCTTCACCCTGATTTTGAAGGACACAGTCATCATTTAGGGGGGATAGAATGACATTCCAAAATTTTTTCATTGGAGATTATACAGTTCAAATTCCGCTTTCTTTTGAAGTGATTCATCAAGAAAACGAAGAGATAATAGTATTAACTCCACCTACTTATCACAGTACTGCACGTATATATATCTGCCCAGAAACCAAACAATTACACTTCACGAATCTCGGATTGATGAAAGTAAGAATTACGGAAGAATTCATTCAAATAATTCCGTTAAAAAAAGAAGAGTATTCTTTTCTGAATCTGAATCGTGATGCTATTGATTTAATGGAGGAGTAAAAATGGAAACAATAAAATTAGGAACCTATTCTATTCATATCTCACCTAACATCGACACAGTAATGGATATAAGTAATAAAAAACTATTGCTTTGTCATAAGAGTGCGTTAAACACGATTGGATTGCTCACTTATAACGAGCAAACTGACACTATAAAATTTAACTGTCGATGGGCTATCGACTTTGAAATGCATGAAAAAGACATTACAGTCGTGCTGCCAGAAGGGCTAAACTAGAATAAAATAAAAAAATAAGCTTTCACCTTTTTTAAGATGAAAGCTTATTTTCTTTTATGCTGCTTCAACATTTGCAATGTAGTAAGAATAACCACCCGTCACTGCGATTAAATAATCATAATCATCGTTGCGACAAGAATGGCAACATTATTTCCCATGAAGATTCCTGAAAGCATCATGAGGACACCTGCCACTACAGAGGCAATTCCGAAGAATCGTTGTGTTTTACGGAAGGCTGCGTCATTGTTTTTTAGCCATGAAGCACGGAATCCAAAGTGTTTTGAATTCTCTTTAATTTTTGGCGCTAGATTTCCGATAAGGATAAAGAATACCCCTAGAATAAACGTGATGAAGCGGCTCATTTGCGCACCTGCTGTCATTCCACCTAGGTATAACCAGAATTGGAAGTAAGCAATGACGTTCAATAACAATAAGAGAATCCAGCTAATTGAGCGAGCCGTTCTTACATTGCCCCCTGTTAGTTTTGGAGATGAGCTTGCTACACGAATCGCAAACCCAAGAATCGCTACAAGAATTGGGAAGAGGAAGATTGAGAATCTACTTGCCGTTGCCGTCACATTTCCCGCCAAGTCCATACGCGATACAATCGTTTCAGGTAAGAACCATACCACAAAGAGTGATACAACGAGTGGTGCAAACATCAATGCGAGATAGGCATATTTTTTAAATTGTTTTACTTGTTCCATGTTATTTTCCCCCAATAATTTGATTGATCCATACAATGGCTTCATCCAGTACGGTCAAATTCAATTCATAATAAATAAAGTTTTTATAGCGTGTTTCATAGATTAAATCAGCGTTTTTTAACTTTCTAAGGTGATAGGATAAAGCTTGAGGCGTCATCCCAATCATCGTGGCAAGGTCACCGGTGTTGGTCTTCCCTTTTCGCAGGATTTCCAAAATCTGGCGACGCGTTTCATCAGAAAGAGCAGCCATTACTTCGTTCACTGCCATGATCTCATCTTCTTTCTATTTAAATTTATCTTTAATTAGAGTATACTCCTGCGATTCGTAAAAAGCAATAGTTATTTAAAAATATTTTTTAATAACTTTAGAATCAAAAGATGATACCTGAGGTTCCTTACGGATTGCTTCATCATCGCGGTAACGATAGAATCCGTAAGTTCCTTCGGTATCATCTTCTTAAACTTGTTATTCTCTTAAATTAAAGCGCGTCACTTAAGCGGGCGAACTCTTCAATCGTCAGTGTTTCGGCACGTCTTGATGGGTCAATGCCCGCCGCTTCTAATGCAGCGGCTAAGCTTTCTTTTGTATGGCCATTCCCAACGTAAGCTTTGGCTAAATTATTCCATAGCGTTTTACGACGTTGCACGAAGCTGTTTTTCACGAGCGCGAAGAATTTCGCTTCGTCTTTTACTTCCACGAGTGGTTTTTCGCGACGTTTTAACACCAAAATCGCAGAATCCACATTCGGAGCTGGATTGAAGACCGTCTTCGGTACGATAAATCCAATGCTCGCCTCGCAGAAATATTGAATGGCAATTGTGAGCGATCCGTACGCCTTCGAATTTGGCTCAGCGGTCATTCGTTGCGCCACTTCTTTTTGCATCATCATCGCAAACCCATCGATTGGCAATTTCGATTCCAATAAATTCATAATGATTGGCGTTGTGATATAGTACGGCAAGTTTGCCACCACTAATAACGGCTCGTTGATGTCGAAATGCTCTCCGATGACTTGCTCTAAGTCGACGTCCAAAATGTCGCTATGAACGACCGTTACATTATCGTATGGGGCCAATGTTTCGTCGAGCACGGGCAATAAACGGCCATCGATTTCAAACGCCAGCACTTGTTTGGCTTCTCTTGCTAGACGTTCGGTCAATGCACCAATCCCTGGTCCGATTTCAATGACGTTGGTTGTTTTATCGACTCCCGCCACTTCTAGCATACGCGTTAAAATATTCGGTTCAATCAGGAAGTTTTGCCCTAGACTCTTCTTTACCGTTAGTCCATGACGTTCCATAATCTCGCGCGTTCTTTTCGGCGTCGCGATATCCTTTATTTCATTCATGTTTGTCCTCATTTTCTAAGACAGCCTCAAGTGCCGCCCTTAATTGTTCTTCTGTAATACCAAATAATTGTAATCTTTTCGCGAACTGTTTTCCATTCGTATGGCCAATTTTTAGAAAATCCGCCACCGCTTGACGTCTCGTTGCTGAATCGGATCGTCCGATAAACCCAAGCGCCATTAGTGTTGCTTGCGAAATCACAGGCTCTCCGGGTTCTATTGAAATCTCATGCACCGATTCGAGCGCTCGCTGAATGGCTTCTGTACTCGCGTGTTCCACTCCAAGGCTCTTATGATTATCTTTTCTGACGGCTTCTTCGCGTTCGATAAAGGCATGCTTCACGCCAGGAACACGTTCTTGAATAATGTTGCGAATACGAGTCCCAGGATAATCAGGGTCCGTAAACACAATCACTTCACGCATTTGAAGCGCCTTTGAATGAGCGCAATTGTTTCTTCGTCAATCGCAGAACCGTTTGTTTCAATCGTCTCGATATCCGGATAGATTTCTCTCAAGCGTCTTGTATCGTCTCGCCCTTCTACGACAATGACTGGATTCATAACAAGCCTCTTTCTTCCATGCGAAATAGCTTGATGGCATTTTGTGTCGTTTGATGCGCCACTTCTTCCCAAGTGAGGCCACGTTCTTTGGCAATCGTTTCAACCACATAGCGCGTATAGCCGGGTTCGTTTCTCTTTCCACGGTAAGGCACCGGAGCTAAATACGGCGCATCGGTTTCCACTAACATACGGTCGAATGGGACTAATTTTGCACATTCACGAACTTGCGGCGCATTTTTAAACGTCGTCACCCCGCTAAAGGAAATATGCATGCCTAAGTCTAAGAAACGTTTCATAAATTCCACGTCGCCATTATAACTATGCATGATACCCCCGATATCTTGAATACCTTCTTCTTTTAGAATCTTGTAGCAATCTTCAGTCGCATCGCGGTTATGAATCACAATCGGCAATTTCATTTCTTTAGCAATCGCGATTTGGCGACGGAACACCTTGTCCTGTTCCTCGGGCGTTGAATCTTTCCAATAATAATCCAGTCCCATTTCCCCCCATCGCAACCACTTGCGGATGCGTCAAGCGTTCCTGTAGCCATTCTTCGATTTCAATATTGTATCGATAAGCTTCAGTTGGATGCCATCCGATAATCGAAACCACTTCTTTGAACTCTTCGCTAAGCTCCAGACTACGCGTAATCGTGTCCGTATCGAATCCCACCACCGCAAAGCGCGTCACTGCTAGCTCCTTTGCACGCGCGATGACCTCTTTTTCTTCTCCTTCAAACGCAGATACATTTAAATGCGTATGCGTATCAAAAATCATAATTTCGCCTCTTATCTTGTTGCGCCATTTAAGAATGGGTTTGTCGCAATTTCATCTTTTAGCGTTGTTGGTTCCCCGTGTCCTGGGAAAATCACTGTTTCAGCAGGTAATGGCAATAAATACTTATGGATGCCTTCCATTAACTCTTTATGGCTTCCGTATGGGAAATCACTACGTCCAACGCTGCCTTTAAACATCACGTCTCCACCGATGACGAATCCATTTTCTCTAAAAATAAAGATGGTTCCACCAGGTGAGTGTCCTGGAATATGCGCTAATTCTGGTTCAAAGCTTCCAATTTTCCACTTGCCCATTTCTTAGGGAAATAGCCGTCCGCTGGCTTCACTGTAATATTTTCGCCAGAGTAGTATGAGCGGTTCAATTCAGGATCGTGTAAAAATACTTTCTCCAACTCGTTCATATACATTGGAATATTGTACTCTTCACGAAGCGCGTCAACGGCTCCGATATGGTCTCCGTGCGCATGCGTTAACACAATCGCAACTGGCTTTAATCCTTCTTCTTTAATTAGTTCTTTAATGTCCTCGGCTTGTGCACCTGGGTCAAAAATCACTGTTTCTTTATTCTCATCAATTAAAAAGTAGACATTTTCTTCTAAACGTCCTACTGGAATGCTTAATAACTCCATTTGTATTCCTCCTTTAGGTCTCCTCTTAACTCTACATAAAATAGTGAGTTCTTGCAATCAAAAAACGCCCAAGCATCATGCCCGGACGTCTGTTGATTAATCATTGATTAATTTTTTCAAATCGATGGCTTTGTTTAATGCCGTCATCAACGGAACACCCGCTAATAATACGACGATTTCACCAAAGAATGTTTCACCATAGCTTAACCAGAATGGTAATTCTAGCGCTAAGTTTAATTCAATCGCTACTAAGAAAATCATCACACTGAAGACACCTGCTAAAACAAACATACGTGTTTTAACGTCTTTCACTGATTTGAAGATCAATGCGCTGATAGCGAATGAAACAATAGAATGTCCTAATCCGAATACTAAGTCATACCAACCTAGACCAGACGCTGACATAAATACTGAGTTGACAAGTAATACACCCGGCAACCACACCGATTCCGTATTTTTTGTCAAAAGCGAATAAGTGGTTCAACATTTCCGCAATACGGAATTGAATATTTCCAAATGACATAAATGCTGTTAATGATGTAACGACCACATATAGCGCTGCGACGATTGCGTTAATGACAATCAATTTTGTTTTTTTATTTTGCATGTTACTGCCTCCTAGTTTTTTATTGAGGGATGGTTTCGAACCTCATCGGCAAAAAAATCGCCACGAGCTATTGTACTACAAACCGTTTCAGATTGGTAGTCATAGCCTAAAAAAATAGAGCAACTGAATGATTTTCCAGTTGCTCCATGCTTTCTTACCATTTTTCTTTTCCCACAGGTTCAAACAATGTTACCTTCTCGGCTATAGATTCTCCCTCATAACCTTCAAACAAGTCTTGAATGGTTACTTCTACATCCTTACAGTCATCCATTTCGTTCTTTTTTAAATCATCCATTACTCAAACCTCCTTTTTCGCCTTTATCTTATCATAAAAGGCGTCACCCTTCTCCAATATAGTCTTTGAATTTCTTCTTGCACCGCTTGTGAGCTCCCTTGATGGACGTGACCGATTTATCGAAATGGTCCGCCATCTCCTCAAAGGTCGCACCATCCAATACTCCTAAACACATCTCTTTCAAAGCGGGAAAGGTGGTGGAAATATTCCTCCGCTTCTTCATGCAAAAGCACTTGCCGCTCGCACGAATCCACCGATGCCGAAAGCAATGCGAGTTCCGCTTTTTCTCCGCGAACGACTAACTCGTGTGGAATGAGCCGCTGCCGGTGTTCCCTACGCAGGCACTCCACCGCTAGATTTTTCAAGCAGCGCTGGTAATAACCGGCAAACGAGACGGCATGGTTCTCATCGTACTTATGCACCGCCCGAAGCATCATGATACGAGCCTCTTGCGCAAAATCGTCTTGATCCATTTCATGAAAAAAATAATGGTGATGAATGCTCATAATCAATGGGTCAAAACGCCGCAATAATTCGGTGATTGCTTCCTCTTCATCCTCTTTTGCTAAATGGACAACCTCCGCTAACCCTTTTTCTTCCATAATTTATCCTCCTATTTTAGTGTCAGCTCTAGTATATCCGCGTAAATACACAAAAAACCTTGTCTTTATCATAGAAAAACAAGGTTAAAGATGAATTGTTCGAATCGTTTGTTTTGAAAAGTAACTGTCGGATTAATTCCTGTCCTTTCTTCAAAGAGCAATAAGGCCTATTCCTTTTCTCCGACCTTCTTGAAATAATGAACGCCATACGTTTGGAAGAAATCGACTTTCAATTGTACAAATCGTTTCAAATCGCGTAATAACTGATATAACTGCGCACGTTTTTCGAACTCACAACGCGTTTGTGGCAGTGGTCGTTCGCGAAAATGTTCCAACAAGTCTTCAATGTCATCGATTAATTGACTCGCCGTATTTTGTTCCGCCAACTGCTGTGCGGTCTGTTTAAACATCCCCGACAGAATCGCCATCTCTTCTCCGTCCCAGCAGAACTCGTTTAAGTTAGCAGCCATGATTTCTAACAACTTGCTTTGATCACGGCGCATTTCGAAATATTGATAATCGTAAGTCACTTCTTTTGTTAAATGGTTCTCTGCTTCGAGTCTGACATATTCGCGTGCCTCGCTTAATTTTTCCTTCAACAACTGAAGCACTTCGCCATCATTTTTCCCATTTCCAATCGTCAGAAATCCTGACATTTTCAAGAGAACTTCACGCATTTTACCTTCGATTTCTTCTCGGACACGTTCGATTTCTTGGCGATACGACGGCATATACCAGTTCAGTAAAATCGCCACACCAGCCCCAATGGTGACGAGCAAGAGTTCATTGACGAAGAGGCTAAAAGTGAGTTGTTGCTGCGTCAAAAGGTGAATCACAAGGACGGTACTCGGCGCTACGCCGATATCCACTTTTAAGAGATACGCTAAAGGAATGTAGCAAAGTAGATACAACCCGAAACTCGTCACGTCAAATCCAAAAACAGCGAATATCCCCATTCCGATTACAAGCGCCAAAACGGCTGCCGCAAGCCTTTGCCCTGTAGCCGCAAGCGAGACTTTCTTCGTGTCCATGACACTGAGAATCGCAATAATGGCTGCTGCAGATGGCGTCGATAAGTTCAGTGCCTGTGCCACGAGTAGCGCCACAAACGCCGATACAATGACCTTTGCAATTTTAAGCTTCATGCCTTTCTCCTTTCATGACTTTGTCTTTTGTGATGCGATGTCCCTCAAGAGTGAGTAGCCCACGCTTTCGCTCCACGCCTCCTGCATAGCCTGTTAATGCTCCTGTTGTTGCTACGACGCGGTGGCACGGTACAAAAAGGCTAATTGGATTTCTTCCGATGGCTGTCCCCACCGCACGCGAAGAAGTCTTTCGCCCTAATGTTTCTCCGACACGTTCAGCTACCTCTTTATACGTCCACACGGTTTGATAGGGGATTTCTGTTAACACATCCCACACGGCTTTTTGAAATGGAGTTCCTCCTACAAATGCAATCGGCACGGCAGAAGTTACATCGCCCACTCCTTGGAAATAGGCATCCAGCGCGTGTTTTACATTCTTCCACAACGGCAACGAATCGTCCCATATTGGATCTTCCACAAAGGCGCACTCGTATTTTTGCCCTTCAAACCATAATCCCGTCAACGACTGCCCGTCACTGGATGCAATTACAGTTCCTAATGGTGTTTCTATCTTCGTTAAAACCGCCATGGCGCACTCCCCTCGTTTTTCATTACAAATCTATTTTTCTATTATATAATATTTTCTATTGAATGAAATAGGAAAGGAGCACTTTCATGCTCATTAACGAAGCCGTATTACATATTTTAGATAAAAATTCAGGAAACTTACTCTTATCTCAGGCCCCACTGCAACTGGGCGATCCATTTCTCATTGAATACATTACAAAACTCGTGGATAAAATCAAAAAAGGCGACCCACATATCGATCAATTAGCTTCAAGCGAACCGCTTCTTGGGTATCTTGCAGACGAAGGGATTTCCTTCTTAGAAAGACGCAGCAGTTATCCGATAAACTCTTTGCTCTTATTGCTCCAGCAGAAGAAATCGGACCAGCGGACTACTTATTCTTCACAGGAACAAGCGATACAGGTGGCACACTATTTGGAATGATTCGCCTCGATTACAGTTCAAAAGTCACACACTTTGTCGACTACGAAGGCGAAGCCGTTAGCAATACCATCTTGCAAAATCACGCCATTTTACCAAACGCGACGCAAAAACCATCGGAAGCTTTCATCGTGGATTTATCAAACGGAAACTATACCTTAATCGAGAAAAAAGTGGTAATCGAAGGCCAAAAGACAGCTTATTTCTCTGAAAAATTCTTAGAAATCACGGTGCCGGTCACAACGAAAGAACAAATCAAGGAAATCAAAAAAACGGTCACTCATATCGCGAAAAAACACGACGAGGAACCGTACAAAGCGCTGGCAACGACGCAACAAGCCATCTTCCACCAGTTGGAAGAACAGGACGAAATCGATGCCGCAGCCATCTTCGACAAGGTGTTCGAGGAAAAACCGCTCGCACGTGAAGCCGCACAGTTGGCCATCATCGAAGAACGCGTTCCAGAAAAAATTGCCGTAACGAACGTGCCAAAATACGAACGCAAATATAGCAAGCAAAAATTCAAGCTCGACAACGGTATCGAAATTACCATCCCAAGTGAAATCTACGAAAACAAGGAAATGGTCGAATTCATCAACAATCCAGACGGCTCTGTTTCGGTACTAATCAAAAATATCGAAAGTATCTTAAATAAATTTAATGCGTAACACTATCTAACCTAAAACAAGAAACCTCCTAGAAAATTTCTAGGAGGTTTTCGCTTATAACGGCTTCTTCAATGGAAGACCTGGTTTTCTTGGATATTTATTCGGTGTTTCCTTCGTCTTTAAAATCGTGACAACGTGACGGTTTCCGCCTTCAAATGGCAAGTCAAAAGAGACATCCTCTTCCACTTTCCCGCCAAGAATCGCAATGGCTTTTTTCGCTTCTTCCAGCTCCACTTCTGTATGCGCTGCTTTTAACGCGAGGAAATACCCCTGCTTTTTCACGAGCGGCATGCAAAATTCACTCAATACACTAAGTTTAGCAACGGCACGAGCAGTCACCACATCAAACGATGCACGGAAATCTTTATTTTGCCCAAAGGTTTCAGCGCGGTCATGGAAACACTGCACGTCTTTTAACCCAAGCGTCTCCACTAATGTATTCAAGAAGGTAATGCGTTTATTCAACGAATCCACAATCGTCACCTTCAAGTCTGGGAAGACGATTTTCAGCGGAATACTTGGAAATCCTGCACCCGCACCCACGTCGCAAAGCGTTTGGTCGGTCAATTCGTGGTGGAATCCAAGCGCCAATGAATCATAGAAATGCTTCAAATACACGCCCTCTTCATCCGTAATCGCCGTCAAGTTCATCTTCTCATTCCATTCCACTAATAGATGGAAATATTGGTCGAACTGCTTCTTTTGTACATCTGACAATGTAATCCCATGCACTTCTTGGAGTCTTTGATAAAATTCTTCTGGTTTCATACGCGCCTCCTTATTCTTGCACTTTAGCAATCTTGCCTTGTTCGATATAGACCATCAAGATCGATACGTCGGCTGGGTTCACCCCACTAATACGGCTCGCTTGCGCAATTGTTTCTGGTTGAATTAATTTCAAACGTTGACGCGCTTCGGTCGCGAGTCCATTAATCGCATCATAGTCGATATTGGCTGGAATACGTTTAGCTTCCATACGTTTTAATTTCTCCACTTTTTCAATCGCTTTGGCAATATAGCCTTCGTATTTAATCGAGATTTCTACTTGTTCTTTCACTTCACGAGAGACTTCCACCGTTTCTCCGGCAAAGCCTACTAATTCGTCATAGCTTAACTCTGGACGTTTCAACAAGTCGCTTAGAAGGATGCCGTCTTTCAATTCCGCAGATCCTTTTTCTGCCAAGAACGCTTGTAATTCGGCAGTTGGCTTCAAGCGAATCGATTGCATGCGTTTGATTTCGGCTTCAATCGCTTCTTGTTTTGCTTGGAACTCGGCATAACGTTCGTCGTCAATCAATCCCAGTTCGCGTCCTTTTTCTGTTAAACGTAAATCCGCATTGTCATGACGAAGTAAGAGACGATATTCCGCACGAGAAGTCAATAGACGGTAAGGTTCTGTCGTTCCTTTTGTGACCAAATCATCCACCAATACGCCAATATACGCATCGCTTCGGCCAAGAATAAATGGCTCTTCTCCGCGAATCTTACGCACGGCATTAATCCCAGCGTAGAGCCCTTGCCCCGCTGCTTCTTCATATCCACTCGTACCGTTCATTTGTCCAGCAGTGAATAAGTTTTGAACGATTTTTGTTTCAAAAGTATTTTTCAATTGGTGCGGCACGACCACATCGTACTCGATGGCGTAACCCGTACGCATCATCTCCGCATTTTCCAACCCTTCCACACTACGAATCATCTTGATTTGCACGTCTTCTGGAAGCGAAGTTGACAACCCTTGAATATAGACTTCTTCCGTATTTTCTCCTTCTGGCTCTAGGAAAATTTGGTGACGAGGCTTGTCGCTGAAACGTACGATTTATCTTCAATCGATGGACAGTAACGCGCGCCGACCCCTTCTACAATCCCTGTAAACATCGGTGCACGGTGTAAGTTCTCACGAATCGTTTCATGAGTCCCTTCATTCGTATACGTTAACCAGCAAGGAATTTGGTCGTAGCGGTAGTCTTCGTCTTTTGAAGTGAAACTAAATAAGTTTGGCGTATCGTCCCCTGGTTGAATTTCTGTTTTGCTGTAATCAATCGATGAGCCTTTGATACGTGGCGGAGTTCCTGTTTTGAAACGCGCCAATTCAAAGCCTAATTCGAGTAAGTTCTCTGATAATTTAATCGATGGTTGTGAGTTATTGGCACCCGATGAATATTTCAATTCACCGATAATAATTTGACCACGAGAAGACGTTCCAGCCGTTAAAACAACCGCTTTTGAACGGTAGATGGCACCTGTATTCGTGATAACCCCTTTACATACGCCATCTTCAACAATCAATTCTTCCGCAATTCCTTGGCGTAAATCCAAGTTTTCTTGCTTCTCGATTGTCTTTTTCATTTCTTGCGCGTATAAATGCTTATCCGCTTGCGCACGTAACGCACGTACGGCAGGACCTTTCCCTGTATTTAGCATACGCATTTGAATATACGTTTTATCGATGTTGCGACCCATCTCGCCTCCAAGAGCATCGATTTCACGCACAACAACCCCTTTTGCAGGTCCCCCTACAGATGGGTTACATGGCATGAAGGCCACCATTTCTAAATTCATTGTGAGTAATAATGTTTTTGCGCCCATACGTGCACTCGCTAGCGCCGCTTCACTGCCGGCATGACCTGCACCGACGACAACTACATCATAATTTCCAGCTTCGTAAGTTGTTACCATAGTCTCTCCTTTACTTTCTTTCTCCATAAAATTCTACTTTGTGACTAACATATTCTCCCGCTTCATAGATGAATTTCGCAGAAAAGAACGGCTCTTGTCCTAAAATCCACTCTAGGAAAATGCGATCCCCTTCCCAAGAAGGTTTACTTAGGATTTCATCATACGGAACCCATTCCAGCGTTCCTTCTGGCGAATCAATCAACTCTCCTGAAAACTCCGTCACACGAAACACATACGTATACCAATCGTGCCCTGGGGTAAATTCCGGGAAGGTGATGATTCCTTTCATCTCCATCTTCGTAGCCTGTAGTCCTGTTTCTTCAAAAATCTCACGCACGGCACATTCTTCTGGAGTCTCTGCTGCTTCGAGCTTGCCACCAACGCCAATGTACTTGCCCTCATGGACATCGTTTGGCTTCTTGTTGCGTAATAACAGTAAAAATTCTTTGCCATTATCGATATAGCAGATTGTTGCTAGCTTCGTCATCAGCATTTCCTCCTTGTGCCTTTCATTTCTATCGATGCGCCCGATCCTTGCGCCTTTAACTTTACAGAAGCGCCCGATTCTTAGGTACATCACAGCGCTCGGATGAGGAGCGTTCACTCGTTCAGTTATTCTCTCTCTTTTTGAAAGAGATAAAACGGAAATTCTTACGGATTCTATAATAGCAGTAATGGGGAATAGCAACCAATGTGAATTACTGACTCTAGGGTTGTACCCGTAGAGTCAGTTTGAAGCTTGGTAGGAATTGAGACGTAAGGCTCAATCCGATGCCCCATTATCGCTACTATGAAGAAATCCGTAAAGAATTGAAGTTTTATCTCTTATTTCCCTAAGCAAAACTGACTGAACAATTGTGTCAACAGCTCGTCTTGAACAGTGTCGCCTGTGATTTCCCCTAAGAGATCCCAAGCACGAGTAAAATCGATTTGGATCAAATCAACAGGCATGCCCATGTCGACCCCGTTCGCCACTTCTTGCAGCGCTTGTTCTGCCTTTTCAAGCAGCGCAATATGACGCGTGTTCGATAAGTACGTTGCGTCGCGCTCGTTCATTTGTCCTTGGAAGAAGTAATCGGCAATCTTTTCTTCCAATTGGTCGATGCCTTCTTTCTTCAGCATTGACGTTGTGACAATCTCGTTGTCTGTCGCGAATTCTTTGACCTTGTCCATGTCGATTTTCGTTGGTAGGTCTGTCTTGTTTAATAAAATAATGCGTTTGAAGTCTTTCGTTTGTTCTAATAAGCGGAGGTCTTCGTCCATCAACTCTTCGCTTTGGTTTAAAATCAATAGCACGAAATCCGCTTCGTTTAACGCTTTACGGCTTCGTTCCACCCCGATTCGTTCAACAACGTCATCCGTTTCACGAATTCCCGCCGTATCAATCAGCTGGAGCGGCACGCCTCGAACATTCACGTACTCTTCGATTGTGTCACGAGTCGTTCCAGCGATATCCGTTACGATGGCTTTTTCTTCGCGTAATAACACGTTCAACAGACTCGATTTCCCTACATTTGGACGTCCAACAATAGCGGTCTTCAATCCGTCACGCAAGATTTTTCCTTGGCTTGCCGTGTTTAGCAAAGCGCGAATCCCTTGTGAGACTTGCTGCGTCTTCTCACGCAACAGTTGTAAGGTCATTTCTTCCACGTCATCGTATTCCGGATAGTCGATATTCACTTCCACTTGCGCTAAGGTGTTTAAGATTTCTTGTCGTAAATTCTGAATTAACTTCGAGAGTTCTCCGTCGAGTTGGCGCATCGCCATTTGCATCGATTTATCCGTTTTCGCACGAATTAAATCCATCACGGCTTCTGCTTGCGACAAGTCGATACGTCCATTCAAGAAGGCGCGTTTTGTAAATTCACCAGGCTCCGCCAGGCGTGCTCCCATGCGAAGAACGAGTTGCAAGATGCGGTTAATCGCCACAATCCCGCCGTGACAGTTGATTTCCACAACATCCTCACGCGTAAACGTCTTCGGCGCGCGAAGTACCGTCACCATCACTTCATCAATCACTTCATCGTTCTTTGGATCCACGATATGCCCATAGTGAATCGTATGACTTGGCTGTTCTTTTAATCGTTTGTCTTTCAATCGATACACTTCGTCAGCAATGCGAATCGCATCATCCCCACTAATACGAACAATCCCGATAGCCCCTTCGCCAGGCGCTGTTGAAATCGCCGCAATGGTATCAAATTCTGTCTGCATACTATCCCTCACTTCCGTTTCATTGCACAAAAAAAGTGCACACTCCACCCCTTCCTCTTCTAGGGTGGCTCGCACTTTGACTGCTAACCGATATTCTCAAAGAGATTATACACTATTTTCCTTAGAATTCATAGGCAGAAAGATAGATTGGATAAATTTCCAGCATTTTTTATTTTCTTTGTAAAATTCTATAGTTCTCGTTGCACTCTTTCTCAAAACAAGATACAATTTTCCTATGAATAAAAAGGAGGATTCCTATGACAGTAGAACATCCATTTAACAAAATCGTAGAAGGCATTGGAGTTTCTGATATTCGTCAATTTGACGCAGAAGTTTCTTCGATTCCTGGCATTATCAAATTAACTCTTGGAGAACCAAACTTTGACACACCTGAGCATATTAAAGAAGCGGCTATCCAAGCGATTAAAGACAACCACTCTCACTACACACCAAACTCAGGGATTCCTGAACTGAGACAAGCTGCGGCTGAGTATTACAACAAGAAATTTAATTTCAATTACACTGGAGACCAAGTCATCACAACGATTGGAGCAACAGAAGGGATTGCGGCAAGCTTACAAGCCATCTTAAACCCTGGCGACACAGTCATCGTGCCAACACCAGTCTTCCCACTATACTTGCCAATCACATTGGTGAACCAAGGGAACTTCATTACGGTGGACACAAGTAACGACGGTTTTGTTTTAACAGCGGATAAATTACGTGAAACTATCGAAGCAAACCCAGATAAACTTCAAAGCGGTGGTTCTTGTATACCCAAGTAACCCAACAGGCGTAACTTACTCTAAAGAACAATTAGAAGACTTAGCCGAAGTGATTAAAGAGCACCAACTATGGGCGCTTTGCGATGAAGTATACGCAGAATTAACTTACGACAAGACTCACTACTCTCTTGCGAATATTTTACCTGACCAAACGATTGTCATCACTGGTTTGTCAAAATCACATGCAATGACAGGATGGCGTATCGGATTCATCTTAGGGCCAACACACTTCATGAACGAAGTTGTAAAAACTCACCAATACATGGTGACAGCTCCAACAAGCTTTGCGCAATACGGAGCGCTTGCGGCGATGTTACACGGCCAAGATGACTGCGCGAAAATGATGGTGGAATATAGCGAGCGTCGTGACTATCTTGCGGCTGAGTTGAAGAAACTTGGCTTCGAAGTGGCAAGTCCTGACGGCGCGTTCTACTTATTCGCGAAAATTCCTGCAAAATGCGGCACTGACTCATGGGCATTCGTTCGTGATCTTGCGCCAAAAGCAAAAGTAGCGCTAATCCCAGGGGTATCTTTCGGACCTGGTGGCGAAAGCTATGTTCGTTTCAGTTACGCAGCTTCAATGGAAAACTTAAAAGAAGTTGTCGCTCGTTTAACAACTTACTTAGCAAATATCTAAAAAATTGAGAGGCGAAAAAGACCATATATGGTCTTTTTTGCTTTATAGTTTATATACTATATTGTTTTTATTTTAAAAAATGTAGATGCAGAACATTCATTACCAAATATGGTAATGAATGTTCTTTTCATTGCCCAAACTCATATTGTAATAGAGAATTCTTTTTGATAAAATGTGTGCAAATAGCGCAAAAAACACGTCAGAAGAAGAAAGTTGGGAGAAAAATGGGTAATAAATCAGAGGATTTTAATCAATTAGTGCTATCAACCTTATCAAAAACGACAAAACTACCATTTGTGAAGGTTAGTCGTGAGGAATTTCTTAAAAAGGAATTTAAAGGGAGCGAATATTTAGATATCATTCTAAAAAATGGACCGCAATCCGTTTTTACGCCGGAAGCTTTACGAAAAAGAGCCACGAAAATTATTAATGACACTACGAAGAAAACAGCCTTAACATCTTTTGTGGCTGGACTACCTTCAAACCCAATCACCGCTACTCTGTCTGGTGGAGCAGATGTCGTTCAATACTTTGGGTTTTCACTCAATCTAGCACAGCAATTGGCTTATCTCTTTGGAGAAGATGAGTTATTTACAGGTGAGTTTGATGAATTACCAGAAGAAGCAAAGGCTCGAATGATTGGTTATTTAGGAATCATGCTCGGTGCAGGCGGCGCGGCAGCCTTGATTACAAAAGTTTCAAAAAATATCGCTGAAAAAGTCGGTAAGAAAGTCGTTACTACGGCTCTTACAAAGAAAATGTGGTATCCGATCATGAAGAAGGTTGGTGCCTTTCTCGGCTGGAAGATTACGAAGATGTCTGTCGGAAAGACAGTCACAAAGGTTATTCCGGTCATCGGCGGTGTGTTCTCTGGAGGATTGACTTACTACACGTTCAAACCTTCCGCAGAGCGTTTAGCTAATACCTTTGAAAAAGTTATTAAAAGGCGAATTTATCGAAGAAGACGTTTCTATCAATGATCTGTCGGATGATTTTTAAAGAGTACTTAGAATCTGATGAAGCCATCATCGACGGTGAATATACTGAAGTTGAATAACAAATAAAGAGCTAAAATTATCATATATGATAATTTTAGCTCTTTTTCTTATTTCCAAATACTGTCGATAAAAGTGTCGCGCCCTGAAAGTCCGCGGTAACGTTTATAATGTTCTGGATCCTTCTTGTAGAAATCTTGGTGATATTCTTCAGCAGGATAGAACGTACTTGCAGGCTCGATTTTTTTGTCACGATATCTTTTTTTGAATCGTCCGCTGGCTTGCAAGGCTGCTTTTGAAGCTTCCGCAATCTTTCTTTGTTCCTCGGAATGATAGAAGATGACTGGGCGATATGAATCTCCACGGTCCACGAATTGTCCCATTGCATCCGTTGGGTCCGTTTGTTGCCAGTAGACTTCTACGAGTTTTTCATAAGGGAATACTTCTGGGTCGAACGTGATTTGCACGGCCTCTGTATGTCCTGTTGTTCCGCTACATACTTCCTTGTATGTCGGATTTTCTTTGTGGCCGCCTGTGTATCCTGAAATCACAGACTCAATTCCTGGTTGGCTGTCAAATGGCTTCACCATGCACCAGAAACAGCCTCCTGCAAATGTAGCAATTTCTTTTGCCATGTGTATTCCTCCTACTCTTGTTCCGGGTTCAATGAAACATCTTCCCCGAAAATGCGCATCTTAATCGCGACACCCGTTCTTGTGCCTGCCAATCCACCGAGTCCCGTTTCACGGAGTTCTCGTGGCATTCTCACCCCGATACTGCGCATCGCTTCGATGGTTTCATCGGCTGGAATCACGTTTGTAATTCCTGCAAGTGCCATATCTGCGGCAATCAAGGCATTCCCCGCGCCAATCGCATTTCGTTTCACGCAAGGCACTTCAACAAGACCGGCTACAGGGTCACAAACGAGCCCTAGTAAGTTCCCGAGCGCTGTCGCAAAGGCTTCGGAACTCTCTTGCGGCGTTCCCCCCAGCTGCTTCAACGGCTGCGGCTGCGGCCATCGCACTGGCACTTCCGACTTCGGCTTGGCATCCACCTGTCGCCCCGGCAATCATCGCGTTATTAGCCACGACCATCCCAAAGGCTGCCGAAGTAAAGAGGAATCGAACTTGTTGTTCATGGTTCAAGTTCATCGTATCGGCAATCGAGAACACAACGCCAGGTAAGGTTCCACTCGCTCCTGCTGTTGGAGTCGCACACACAAGCCCCATTGCAGCATTGACTTCGTTTGTTCCAAGCGCGTATTGTACCCCCGCTAGAATACTATCCCCCGACAATGTTTTTCCACGTTCACGATACTTCTTCATCTTCAACGCGTCGCCACCCGTTAAACCTGTTGGAGAGAACACGCCCTCTCCTTCCACGCTTCGTTCAACGGCATTCTTCATCGTTTGTAAGTTTTTTTCCATTTTCTCCCAGATGTACTCACGACTTTGCTGGGTCATTTCCATTTCTTGTTCAATCATGATTTCCGAAATGGGCTTCTTTTGTTCTGTTGCTAATGCTACCAATTCTTTAATGGTCGAAAACATTGCAAACTTCCTTCCTTATCATCACGCAAACATGTAGATATTATGCGTTTTTCTTAATGTTTGTATTTGTTCTTTTAATTCTGGAGATAATAAATCAATAAGCTCATATCCCATCATTTGGCTATCTTCTGTCATTTCCACTCGTTGTTTTGAAATAGTAACGCCATGTTCATGTAGTAAATTGTAGAGAACAGGCATTTCTCCGAGAGAAACCACTTCAAGTAAAACCGGAAGCGGACCTGAAAGATCCATCTTAAAAGCCATCCACCTCGATGTACTTCACTTCCACTGCTCCGCCACCAACAGAGGTCCCAATGAGGCGAATCGTACGTTTCTCGTCGCTCAAGGTCAAATCCGCAGTATTGGCGTGATTCACAGGGCTTGGTTCTTTCCGCTCGACAAATTCAATATGCATCCCTTCGGATACGGCAATCTCAACAGCACGCGGCACGCGCTCATCATCTGTCGCAAAACCTAAGATTCCGCTAATAATCGCAAAATCCGTTCCGTGTCCCTTATGCGTTTCGGAGAATGACTCATAATAGTCGCATCGCACATTCTTTGGTGTTCCTCCGAACAATTGTCTTGCAAGAGCACCGATTGCAATCGCTCCAGCTGTATGTGAAGAAGAAGGGCCCACCATAATCGGACCAATAATATCAAAACAACTCTTATAATTTTGTACCTTATTTTCTTCCATGTCGGCCATCCTTTCTTTGCCTTTCTATCGTATCAGTATCCGCCTTTAATGTAAATTATTTTTGACTTAAAGGAGGCTCTACTCAGCGATTTTTAGCATTCTTTAACTTCTTTTGCAAAATCCCAAAATCCACTTAACAGTAATTTTTGAGAAATTCGGTTGAAACTCCGCATAATCCCTTTATTTTTCGCCAAACGCTATTGACGAAAGCGTAAAAAAAACTTACAATGGTATTAACTGGTAGTGACCAGTTGTGGAAGAGTTTTTTACGAAAGGAGGAACCGATATGGTAGCCAAACCTTCTCCACTCTACTCAACACTGAGTCTAGCGTTGATTGACTTCATTAAGACCAAGGGAAAAGCACACGAAAAAATGCTTTCGGAGCGCGAAATTACAAAAGTCTATAATGTCAGTCGCACCACCGTTCGAACAGCGTTGAAGGAATTGGAGACGCTTGGATATATTTATAAGCGTCATGGAAAAGGCACGTTCATTTCAACGCAATGGAAAGAACGCCAAAACTTGCTGGAAGGCTACAGTTTCACGGAACAGATGAAGGAACTCGGCAAAGTCCCTTCCACGAAAATTACTTCGCTGGATTGTTACGAAGCCGATGAATTTATCGCTCCACTCGTTGGAATCGAAGCTGGTGACAAGCTCTTTCGTCTGAAACGCATTCGGTATGCAGATGGCATTCCACTCATGAAAGAAACAACTTTCTTACCATACGACGTCTTCAAAACCTTAACGAAGACCCAGTTAGAAGGCCAATCTTTATATGAAGTGTTTGCGAATGATTTTAATCAGCAAATCCACTACGCCGATGAAGAATTCTCAGCGAGCATTCTCACGCCGGAAGAAGCGGAAATCTTGGATGTGGATCCGCACAGCGCTTGTTTACGGTTTATGCGAACCACATTAAATCCTGAAAATCGCATCATCGAATATACGATCAGTGTTGCCAGAAGCGACCAATTCTTCTACAAAGTAAGACACTATCGCACAAACAACTAAAAAAATATTTGGAGGGTATTATGTTTCAATTTTCAACTAGTCAATTAGAAGCTTTATCTGCAGAGATTACGACGCGCGAAATTCGCCAACAACCAGAATTGTGGAAAGAAGCTTTTGATTACTACAAAGCCAACTTAGAACGCATTACTGCTTTCTTAAACAACTTACCTGAAGGTCGCCTTCGTGTGATTTTCGCAGGTGCGGGTACATCACAATATGTGGGAGATACGATTCTTCCTTACTTAAACATACAGGAAATGAAGATCGTTTTGATTTCCAATCTGTCGGAACAACAAACCTTGTAAGTAATCCACATGACTACTTCAAAGCAGAAATTCCTACAGTGCTAGTTTCATTTGCACGTAGCGGGAACTCACCAGAAAGTCTTGCCAGTGTGCAACTTGGCCAACAAATCGTGCGCGACTTCTATCAAATCACGATTACTTGTGCGCCAGAAGGAAAATTAGCCGTTGCTGCTAAAGACGACACAAACAACTTACTCTTAATGATGCCAGACCGCTCTAACGACGCTGGTTTTGCGATGACAGGAAGCTTCACTTGTATGACTCTTACAGCGCTTCTTGTATTCGACGAAGCACACTCACTTGAAGAAAAAGAAGGCTTCGTGAAAGCCATCCGTCAAATGGGTCAAGCGTTCTCGAGCGTGAAGACGTGATTCAACATTACGTGAACTTAGACTACAACCGTGTGATTTACTTAGGTTCTGGTTCACTTAGCGGCCTTGCTCGCGAAGTTCAATTGAAGATTCTTGAATTGACTGCTGGACAAATCGCAACAGCGTTCGATTCTTCAATGGGATTCCGTCACGGACCTAAATCATTTGTAAACGGCTCTTCTCTAGCCTTCGTATTCGTATCAAACGACGACTATACACGTCAATACGATATCGACATCTTAAACGAATTACATGGCGACCAAATTGCACGCCTTGTTCTTGCGGTTGGAGTGGACGCAGAAAGCGACTTTGAAGGTCTATCTTTCAGCTTCGATAAAGAATATCGTTTCGTTCCAGATGCTTACCTTGCACTTCCATATGCGGTATTTGGACAAACGGTTTCTCTACTTTCTTCTATCAAAGTTGGAAACAAACCAGACACTCCTTCACCAACAGGGACTGTAAACCGTGTCGTTAAAGGTGTAACGATTCACCCATTAGAAGCATAAATAACTTTATTGAAAAGAGATGATCCTATGACAACTTATATTTATGCCAAAGCATTTTATTTTGAAGACGAAGTGAAAGGTCCGGGATACTTACCTATCTTGGATAACGGAACTTTCGGAGCCTTCCAAACAGAAAAACCAGAAAGTGGCGCTACGATTATCGACTACGGCAACTATCAAATTGCCCCAGGTCTTGTAGATACACATATCCACGGATTCAAAGGCGCTGACGTCATGGATAACGACGTAGAAGCACTTCGTACCATTTCAGAAGGACTTCCTTCCTGCGGAGTCACTTCTTACTTACCAACAACCTTAACCGCATCTCGCGAATTATTAGCGGATGTTTGCCAAACAGTCGGCGATAACGCCACAACACTTGGCGGCGCTAAAATTAGAGGGATTTTCCTAGAAGGTCCATTCTTCTGTGAAAAATACAAAGGCGCGCAAAACCCTAAATACATGGGCGACCCTAAATCTGAAATCTTGGATGAATGGCAAGAACGCGCTGGCGGTTGGGTGAAGAAAATCGCGATTGCGCCTGAACGTGAGGGTGCTGTTGATTTCATCAAACACGCGAAAACAAAAGACATCTATGTCGCTCTTGCACATACAGATGCCACTTACGAAGATTGTAAAAACGCCGTTGAAGCCGGTGCAAACATCTTCGTTCACACTTACAACGGAATGCGCGGCTTACACCACCGCGAACCAGGTGTTGTCGGCGCGGCACTTACATTGCCAAACGTATTCGACGAACTCATCTGCGACGGTCACCACGTCCACCCAGTGAGTGCAAGTATCGTAATGAAATGTTGCGGTCACGACCATGTGGCTCTGATTACAGACTGCATGCGTGCTGGCGGTATGGGCGAATGCGAATCGATGCTTGGAGAATTCCCTGTTATAGTAAAAGACGGTACGGCTCGCTTGAGGGACGGCGGTAGCCTTGCCGGAAGTATCCTAGAACTCATTCAAGGGGTTCAAAACGTTGTAAAATGGGGCATTGCGACTCCACACGAAGCTCTTACAATGGCTAGCCTTGTTCCTGCAAAATCAGTCGGTATCGACGACGTTTGCGGACGCATTGACCCAGGGTATGCAGCGGACTTCATCGTATTAGACGATGATTTACAACTCAAAGCGACTTACTTAGACGGTAAGCCTTATTTCGAAGCTTAATAAAATAAAAACAACTAAAGGAGAGTTATTATGTCAAAATTAGTATTAACAAAAGGAAAATATGATCACTTAGTAAAACTTTCAAACAAAAACCATGTCATCGGTGCTTTAGCGATTGACCAACGTGGTTCATTGAAAAAAATGATTGCTGCAGGAAATCCAAATGTAAAAGGTGACGAAGGTATCATCCGCTTCAAAGAATTAATCTCTGAAGAATTAACAAAATTCTCTTCTTCAATTCTTTTAGACCCTGAATACGGTCTTCCAGCTGCAAAATTACGCCACGAAGACTGCGGACTTTTAATCTCTTACGAAAAAACTGGTTACGATGCAACAGAAATCGGCCGCTTACCAGACTTACTTCCAATCTGGTCTGCAAAACGTATTAAAGAATTAGGCGCTGACGCTGTTAAAGTTCTTTTATACTATGATATTGACGAAGACCCAGCGATCAACGACATCAAACATGCATGGGTAGAACGTGTTGGTAGCGAATGTGTGGCAGAAGATATTCCATTCTTCTTAGAAATCGTTTCTTACGAAGCAAGTGACGACGATGTGAAATCAGCTGCATACGCAAAGTGAAACCTCATAAAGTAAACGACGCAATGAAAGTCTTCTCTGACCCACGTTACAACGTTGACGTATTAAAAGTAGAAGTTCCAGTAAACATGAACTTCGTAGAAGGCTTCACTAAAGAAGGCGTTGAACCTGTATATACTCGCGAAGAAGCATTACGTTTATTCAAAGAACAATCTGAAATTACTCACTTACCATTCATCTTCTTAAGTGCTGGTGTTTCTGCTGAATTATTCCAAGAAACTCTACGCTTTGCTAAAGAAGCTGGTTCTACTTTCAATGGTGTGTTATGTGGTCGTGCAACATGGAAAGATTCTGTAGCGGTGTTTGCGACTGAAGGGGAAGAAGCTGGTCGTGCGTGGTTGGCGAGTCAAGGACGTAAGAACATCGAGGACCTTAACGTTGTTTTAGGCGAAACTGCAACTCCATGGTTAGATCGTGTTGAAGTAAAATAATAAACAATAAATTATTAAGAGCGTTGCTCTTGTAAACACCTAGGATTTTTTCATACGAGTAGTAATGGCTGTACCGGTCTGAGCCACGGTCTCAGACCTCTCGAGCCTCAAACAGACTCTAGGAAATTTCATTTCCTGAGTCTGTAATTCGCATCGAGTACTCTCGCGACTACTACTCGTATAGAATCCTAGGTGTTTTTTTCGCAACGCTCTAGCTTTTTACTTCTACTAACCATGGATGCAGAGAAAGGGTAAGAGATAGAAAGATGAGGCACCGGCTCGAGCCTAAGGTCTCTCACCTTTAAAGCCTCAAAGGGGACGTACGGAATTATATTCCTACGTCCCCTATTTCGCATTATAATGCACTTCCCATCACTATTACTATAGAATCCGCAAGATTCTTTGAAACCACACTAGTTGTTGTTAGCAACGCTCTTCTTTATCACTTCTTCTAACCATAGAGTGCGGAGAAAGATAGAGAATACAGAAAAAAGGCCGGGCGAAAATCGCTCGGCCTTTTTGGGGTTGATTATTTTTGATGCTGTATTTTGTGCCTTCAAGAGATGCTTGTAATGCGTCGACGCTTGCGTCTCCTTCGACTGTGGCTACTTTGTTTTCTAAGCTGACTTCAACGTTTGTCACGCCTGGGACGTTTGAGAAACGTTCTTTCACTGTGTTCGCACATCCTGCGCATGTGATTCCTTCTAAATTGTATTCTTTTTTCATAATAGATCTCTCCTTTAAAGTTATGCTTTCCAGCGTTTTAATCTTAGGGCGTTGAGGACAACGGATACGGAACTGAAGCTCATTGCGGCTCCGGCAATCATTGGGTTGAGGAGTGGTCCGCCAAAGAGGTGAAGAACTCCCATCGCAAATGGAATCCCGATAATGTTGTAGGCAAATGCCCAAAATAGATTTTCTTTAATATTACGGATGGTGGCGCGGCTAAGTTTTAACATCGCTGGTACATCCATCAGGTCGCTCTTCATTAAGACGGCGTCTGCAGATTCGATGGCTACGTCTGTTCCGGTACCGATTGCGATACCGACTTGTGCTTGTGCAAGTGCTGGGGCGTCATTGATACCATCTCCCACCATCGCCACAATATAGCCTTCTTCTTGCAATTTTGAGACATAATTCGCCTTATCTTGCGGTAAAACTTCACTAAATACGCGGTCAATCCCCACTTCAGCAGCAATCGCTTGTGCAGTTCGTTCGTGGTCCCCTGTCATCATGGCTACTTGAATGCCCATTTCATGTAGGGTTTGGATGGCACGCGCGCTGCTTTCTTTGACAGTATCCGCTACAACAATCAAGCCTTGTACGGCACCGTTATAGCCGATATAGAGCGGTGTTTTTCCTTGTTCGGCAAAATGATTGGCTTTGTCGTTCATTTCAACATTGGCAAGACCATTTTCACGCATCCATTTTTCATTACCAAGGAAGACGAGCGTTTCACCCACGTGGCCTTTAATCCCAAAACCAGGAATGGCTTCGAAGTTCGTCACTTCATCAAATGCAGCCCCTTGTTCTTTGGCTTTGGCAACAATCGCTTCGCCAAGAGGGTGTTCGGACGCTACTTCAAGGCTGGCAGCTAGGCGAATGAGGGCATCTGCATCGGTAGAATCGGCAGTGACCACATCTGTGACAACAGGAGTTCCGTTTGTGATAGTCCCTGTTTTGTCGAAAACAACCATATTCACGTGGTTGGCTTCTTCCAACGCTTCCCCACTCTTAAGAAGGATTCCATTTTCGGCCCCTTTACCAGTCCCAACCATGATAGCAGTTGGTGTCGCAAGTCCTAACGCACATGGGCAGGCGATAACGAGCACTGAGATGGTAATCGTGAGGGCAAATACCCATGATTCTTGTCCAAGGAAATACCAAGCAAGTCCAGAAACAAGAGCCAAGACGATTACGATTGGAACGAATACTCCAGAAACCTTGTCGGCCAGTTTGGCAATCGGTGCTTTTGATCCTTGTGCTTGTTCGACTAACTGAATAATTTGAGAAAGGGCTGTGTCTTTCCCGATTTTTGTCGCTTTTAGAATGAAAGAACCTGTTTTATTTAAACTTGCCCCAATCACTTCATCGCCAACTGCTTTCGATACTGGAATACTTTCCCCTGTTAACATCGATTCGTCAACAGTTGAGTTTCCTTCTGTCACAATGCCATCGACTGGAACTTTTTCACCCGGTTTGACACGAATGAGGTCGCCCACTTGCACTTCTTCTACAGGAACTTCTACTTCTTGTCCGTCACGTAAAACCGTCGCCATTTTAGGAGCGAGTCCTACGAGCGTTTGAATCGCCATGGATGTTTTCCCTTTTGACACGTCTTCGAAGTATTTTCCAAGTGTGATTAAGGTTAAAATAACGCCGGCTGATTCGTAGTAAAGGTTCATCGCAAAATGCGCGTGCCCTTCTAATACGTGGTACGTTCCGTAAAGGCTATAAAGGAACGCAGCGCTTGTTCCAAGTGCGACTAAGCTGTCCATGTTTGGATGTCCTTTGGATAAGGCTTTAAATCCATCCACGAAGAAACGACGTCCAAGCCAGATAATTGGGAGAGAGAGAGCCAATTGAATCAACGCATAGCTAACTGGACTTTGCATTGGGCTTAGAAAGGCTGGCATTGGAATTCCAACCATATCGGCCATTGCGATAAAGAGAAGTGGCACGGTGAAAATCGCTGAAATGGTTAGTTTCGCTTCATTTCTCTTAAGTGCGCTTCTTTCTTTTCGTTCTTTTCTTCGAGTTCTTCTTCCACTGATTTACCACGAGGACGAGCGCTGTATCCCACACCATCGACCACTTTGGCGATGGCTTCAGGGGTCACGCTATCGTTTGCTTCAACAGTCATGATCTCGGTTGCCAAGTTGACGCTGGTTTTATCAACGCCAGGAATTTTGCTGACGGCATTCTCGATCGTCATGGCACATGAAGCACAACTCATTCCTTCAATAATGTACTCTTTTTGTTTGCTCATTACTTTCACCGCTTTCGTTTACATTTGTAATTTACATTGTTAGTTTACACCAGTAATCTACAAATGTCAACAAGAAAGTTTAAAAAAATTTTTTGAATAAAAAACTCAAGCCAACAGCGATTCTGCCAGCTTGAGTTTGGGTGTAATCTATTTAATTTTCTGAAGATAAAATTTCTTCTATCGTAATTTCTCTCTCTTCGACTAAATCGTAAAAGCCAACATGAACACCCTCTTCATATAGCCAACATAAATCTGTCCCATACGGTGCTTCGAAAATCTCTAGCATTACTGGAGCAATCTCATATATGGAATCGGCTCCTAGAATTTTAAAATTAGCTGCATCTGAAAGATACTCTTCATCATCTTCAATGGATAATAGAGTCCATCCATTCATCGGAGGTATTGAAGATTGATCACGAAAAGTATATCGAATCGGCTTACCCTCAAGAATATTATTCGAAACAATAAAACCACCAAAATCACTATTATTAATCATAGTACTCCTCCTGTAAACTAGGAATTAACAACATTGATGTAAAAACAAAGTTTATTAGCCTCTTAATTTGCCGTTTTGGCCAAGGTTTTCGGCTTTAATTTCTTGAATAATGATATGAATATGTTCTGTTGGAGCGCCCGTGTGTTTAGAGACCACTTCTGTCACTTCTTTGACAAGGGCTTCTTTTTGTTCACGGCTTCTTCCTTCGATCATTTCAACATGAATAAATGGCATAGTTGTGCCTCCCTTCGTTTTGAACTAGTTTATATAGTTGTTCTTTGGTTTTATTTTACTCCTAAATGGTAGCGAATGCTAGGTGGGGTGCTGAAAAGGCCTCACACCCTGTGTAGTTGGGTTCGAATCACACCCTGTGTAGTTGAACTCGGGCTCACAGGACTGACGTCCACTTCCCAGAATATCCGCACGACTGCAAGCAGTCCCTTGCGTTATTCTGGTCCAGTGGTTCAGTCCTGAGCGTTCGCCCTCATATCCTGTATTTCTCTATTAAAATCTTCATGGTTTTGTTTGAAAAGAGCACGGTTAGGATGGCGGTATTCAATGGGAACGAAATCATATTTTTCAGGATTCGCAGTGGCATAAAGGCGGCGAAGGCTTTTTGCGTCATCATATACACCCAGATTGAATTCAGTCCGAGGTTACAGAAGATGGTGACGAGCAATACTGTCATAAAGATTTGTTCCCATCTGAGTGGTCTCTTGTATAAGAAGTATCCGTAGATGAGTCCTCCGATAAGGGCTGTGAAGGTGTATCCGATGAAGAATTGTCCACTCTCTCCGCGGAAGAAGTTTCCGAGGATATCGACTAGGATTCCCACAAGTGCCGCACGCCACGGCCCCAGCATCACCCCTGCGATGGCTGCTCCGATAAACCCGAATCCGATTTGTACGTAGAGGCCGAATTTAATTGTCGGCAACATTTCCATCACAAGGCGAATGGCTACGACCATCGCCATCACTGTAATATCCAGTGTTCTTTTTCGATTGTATTTCTTTGTATTTTCCATATTAGCATCTCCTTTACTTGTAAAGAGTTGCTCCATTTAACTACTTCTATTTCTAGTGTTGTTTAAATGCAGCGAATGCGACTAAATTACCGCAATGTTTCCATTTTCGTCCCAGTGGCAACATTCCATCCGCCGGGCACTTAACGCAATAAAGTCTACTCTGATTTTAGGTTCTAGAAAATTTAGTTCCTACTTTCCATGAATCTCCTTTCTTACTCTTGGTTAGAATACCTGTCCTTTCTTGTTGCGTCAAGCAAACATGATTTTTCTTCGTTTAAACCGTCCACACCTGAATGAAAACTTGCTTCCAATATTTTTTCATAACTTTTATTAAATATTTCACTTAAAATTTATATAATGTTTAAGATTGATATCGTTTTCGCTAACGTGTATAATATTATTAACTCTCTTTACTAATAGAAAGGTTAGACAATGAGCAATGAACGTTATTTAATGATGGAATCCGATATTAAGAACTTATCGTTTCAATTGGAATCTATCACAAAATCTAAATATGACAGCGACTGGCATAGCACGCTCCATACACATCCTTTTACGGAATTATTTTACGTTGTAGATGGAAAAGGCGAGTTTAATATTCAAGGCCAACGTTTCCCTGTAAAACCAAACGACTTTGTCATTATCAATCCGCAAGTAGAACATACAGAATTATCTTCTCCAGATGAACCGCTGGAATATATTGTGTTAGGAATTAATGGGCTCTCCTTCTCAAACTTAACGCCCGTCTCGGAAGGTGGACATCCATTTTCATTCTTCAACTTGCGAGATGAGCAAAAAGACATCTTGCGTTATTTGAATGCGATGGTACAAGAGGCAACTTCCCAATCGATGAGCTACGAATTAGTGTGCCATAACTTATTAGAAATCTTATTAATTAAAATTTTGCGTCACCAACATTTCGACCTTGAAGTCGGCAAACAAAGCAAGGCTACAAAGGATATTTCGTTTATCAAACACTACTTAGAAACGTACTATCATGAAAGTATCCAACTAGAAGACCTCGCTTCCATGACGCACTTAAGCCGATTCTATATTTCTCACAGCTTTAAGAAAGAAATCGGCATGTCTCCGATGGAATATCTCATTGACATTCGTATTAAAGAGAGTAAAATCTTACTACGAACAACCAATTACTCGATTTCACAGGTGGCGGATATTGTTGGGTTCACGACTCCAACGTATTTCTCAAACAATTTCGTAAGAGTACAGGGATTTCGCCAACGGATTATCGGGAACAATTCCAAGGAGTTCAGAAATGATTAGACAACCTAAGCGCGATGAGAGACGACAAATCATCCCGCTAATCGAACTGATTATGCAAGATATGGAACTGCCGATTCTGGAACATACAAGCCCGGAAATGCTCTACGCGATGCTAGAAGAAGCCATGCTCGATGACCAGTTTCGCTACGGACTGAAGAACACGCTCGTCTATATTCATGAAGGAAAAGTCGCCGGGGCCATCTTTGGCTATCACGGACACTTAGAAGATGCGATTGACGACCCGTTTCACCGATTGTACGAAGATTACCAGATCGAACATCAAATTCCGCTCTACGAGGATAAGGAGACGATGCCCGGTGAATGGTACATCGATATTTTAGCGGTCTATCCCGAATATCGTCGTCATGGAATCGGCCGTAAATTATTGGTCGAAGTAGAAAACTTAGCGCGCCAGCAAGGAGCTACAAAAATCGCCCTCAACTGCGAGAAGGACAATACGAAGGCCTACAAATTATACGAAAAACTAGGCTACACGCCTGACAGTGAACGCGTCTTAAGTGGTCATCCGTATTACCATATGACGAAAGCTTTATAAAAAAACTCTTTGGACAAAATCGTTCAAAGAGAGAATTATTAAAATGTAACTTATATGTTACATTTTGCTTTTTTATAAAACGAAAAAGAGACTCGAAATTTCGAGTCTCTTATTTTTGCTTCTATGATTATTTTACAGAGGCTTGACGAAGGTTGATGGTACGTCCGAATGGAAGTACTTCGAATCCGTCTACGTTTTCAGCAAGTAAGTAGCTTTGGCTTGCTTGGTAGATTGGAGCAACAATCGCATCATCCATCACGATTTTTTCTGCTGCAATCATTTGTTTGTAACGTTCTGCTGGCTTCGTTGCGTATGTTGTTTTCACTTCAGCAACAGCTTTATCGTAGGCTTCGCTAGAGTAGTTCGCGAAGTTGATTCCGCCACCTGTTACGTATTGTTCTAAGAAGTTTACTGGGTCTTGATAGTCAGGTGCCCATGTTCCGAAGAAGAAGTCGAAATCATCTGCACGTTGTAATTCAAGACGATTTTTCAATGGCACTGATTTAATATTCAATGTCACGCCTGGTAAGTTCTTTTGGATTTGCGCTTGTAAATATTCGCCGACCACTTTCGCGCTACCTGCATCTGACGTTAATAATGTCACTTCAATCGTGTCCATGCCTAATTCTTGTTTAGCAAGCGCTAATTCTTTTTGCGCTTCTTCTACATTGTAGCTGAGTAAGTCGCCACGGTCTTCCACGTAATCTTTACCTGTTTCTGGGTTTTCAGCAAAACCTTTTGGAACAAGACCGTTTGAAACGATTGAGCCGTCTTTTAATACGTTGTTTACAAGAGCCGCTTTGTCGTATGCCATCGCAACCGCACGACGGAAGTGTTTGTTTCCTGTAATCTTACGTTCTACGTTGAAACTCATGTATCCCATTGTTGCTTTTGGAATCGCGTGGTACGTTGGTTGCGTTTTGTATTGATCAACGAATTGTTCGCTGATTGTTGTGTATTGTACTTGTTTTCCGTCAAATAATTGAACAGAAGTCGCTACTTCTTTCGATACGTTCACAGTGACGTCTTGTAATTGAACGTTTGCTGCATCCCAGTAGCCGTCGTTCTTCACAAGTTTCCAAGAAAGTTCAGAACCTGTCCATCCTTCTAATTTGAACGGTCCGTTTGTCACGATTGAATCTGCTGAAGAACCATATCCTTCGCCTTTTTCTTTCGCCACTTTTTCAGATTGTGGTAAGAAACGTGACCCTGTTAATAATTTTGGTAAATATGGTGCAGGATTTTCAAGCGTGATTTCTAATGTTTTATCATCAATCGCTTTAACCCCTAATTCTTCTGTAGATAATTCCCCTGAACGAATTTTCTTCGCGTTTTTGAACACATCTGCTGATTGCGCCACATGTCCTTCTTTAGGGTCTACTAATTTACGGTAAGTGTAAACGAAGTCGCCTGCTGTTACAGGAGTTCCGTCAGACCATTTTGCATCACGTAATTTGAACGTATATACAAGGCCGTCCGCACTCACAGTTGGCTCCTCTGCTGCCATTCCTAATTCAACTTTATTGTCTTTAGCGACACGATATAATCCTTCGAAATTTGCCCTAACATATCTGAGCTCGGAACATCATCGTAGTCCGCGCTATCTAATGTTGCTAATTCTCCAAATGTTGTAATCGTTAAACTTTGTTGATTACTTGATGTCGATGTTGAATTGCCACCACATGCAGCCAAACCTAAAGAAACAAGTAGTGTTGTCATTAATAATTTGGTTGATTTTTTCATAACAATTCTCCTTTATTGGTTAATCCATCGCCTTTGCGATAGGTCCATCATAGCATGGATAACCTAACCACCAAAATTTAATGCTTAGGATACGAGGGCGAACGCTCAGGACTGAACCACTGGACCGGAGTAACGCAAGGGACTCGGAACGAGTCGTGCGGCTACTACGGGAAGTGGACGTTAGTCCTGTGAGCCCGAGTTCAACTACATGATACGAGAAAAAGCGGTCAGAAACGAATCACTGGACCGGAGTAACGCAAGGGACTTGGAACAAGTCGTGCGGCTACTACGGGAAGTGGACGTCGTTTCTGCCTTTTCGAGTTCGAATGCCTAGGATGTGAGAAAAGGCGTTTATAGGCGATGACGGTTCGCAGTTTAGCCGTAAGCGGTCTGTAAGACCGTGCGGACTAAACTCGAAAGGCTTGAGCCTATGCCTTTTCGAACTCAACTACAAACAGGATACGAGGGCGAACGCTCAGGGACGAATCATTGGAAACAAACACCGCAAGGGACTTGATACAAGTCGTGCGGATGTTTGTTGAAATGGACGTCGGCCCTGTGAGCCCGAGTTCAACTACACAGGATGTGAGACAAAAAAGTAAACCACTGCGAAGAGCGTTCAGAAATGGAACGTTGGACTCGAACGCCGGAAGGAACGTGAAACGTTCTGCAAAATCCTTCACAGTGCGAAGGATTTGGGGGTGGGCATTGCAAATTGTATTGGAATATAAGTTGATAGGACAATACTGTATAAATTATTTGCAGTTTTAACTCTAAACTCGAAAGGCTTGAGCCTATGCCTTTTCGAACTCAACTACAGGATGTGAGTCTTCACGGTTAGCCTTCCCAGGTGTTTTGACAAACACAAAAAAACGAGCTTTCAAAGTCTACTATTTTATGGTATTTTATTCTTATTAAATTCATCATTTTAAAGGAGAACAATTATGACAGAAACGCATAGTAATAAATCCTTCATCGGTATGATCATTATTGCAGTTCTTATGTTCATTATAAGTATAGGTGCGGTAGGATACTCACTACTCTATCCAACTGCAGATACTTTATATAAAGAAGGAAAAATCTTTGGTTTACCTTACAAGAGCGACCAAGAAACGGTTGCTGTAAAAATCACATATTTCGACCCTGATTATATGGCTACTGTCACTAGAAGTAACACAAAATTATATTTTATTCAGTTTTCAAGACCAAAAACAATTATGAATACAAATCCATTCGGGTATGCCAGCATTGAGATTAAAGACGGCGATCCCCTTCTGGATAAATTAAAGTCAGCGCCTGATCTATCCCAGAACCCAATGATTGTGGCCGCCACTATTCGTAAATCTGGCGCTAAAGACGCTATTCAAGATTATCATTTTAAGTTCAGTAATCTTGTGGATCGAGATGAAGATATCAAACCTTATGCTGAAACATTATATTATGTTTCGGTAGATGAATATGATAAAAGTCGTTTGGTAGGTTATCCTATTGCTCTGATAACTATCTTGACGGGACTATACTTCCTATACGGTGCCTTTTCTTTAAGAAAAAACGAAGAGAAAGCATACAATGAACTATACGATTCCTATCCAGAATTAAACCATTCAATGGATACGGTATTAGGCAACGCAACTTATGTAGACCAAGCATTAGGAATTATTTTATATAAGAACCATCTGATTATTCCAAAAGGGGAACTTAGAGTATATGACCTAAGAAAAAGCAAAAACAAATGTACCACCGTATCTTGAATCATAAATCCTACGGAATAACAACAGGCAGTCTTTCACAGCTGATTATTCTTACGAATGATAAAAACTTACCGAAAGAAGAAAAACTTCTTTCCCCATTAATAACGTTGGAAAAAGAAACAGATGACTTACTACAACCTTTCTTTTTATACCGTAAGCCAAGAATTCCCTGATATCCTCTTGGGAGTCACAAATAAAAAAACAACGCCCATTCTAAATAAGATGTGAGAAAAAGGCGTTCATAGGCGATGACGGTTCGCAGGTTAGACGTAAGCGGTCTGTAAGACCGTGCGGACTAACCTCGAAAGGCTTGAGCCTATGCCTTTTCGAACTCAACTACAGGATACGAGGGCGAACGCTAAGGGACGAATCATTGGAAACAAACACCGCAAGGGACTTGGAACAAGTCGTGAGGATGTTTGTTGAAATGGACGTCGGCCCTGTGAGCCCTGAGTTCAACTACATGATACGAGAAAAAGCGGTCAGAAACGAATCACTGGACCGGAGTAACGCAAGGGACTTGGAACAAGTCGTGCGGCTACTACGGGAAGTGGACGTCGTTTCTGCTTTTTCGAGTTCGAATGCTTAGGATGTGAGGCAGAAAGACAGAAGACAAAAAAGAGCTCACAAGTGAGCTCTTTTTGCTTTTCTTGAATTCCAAACCATTCACACTGCGAAGAGCGCTCAGGACTCAACTACTGCATTTTAGTAATTGCACATCCCCCTGAACTTCCCCCCTTGCCTTTCTCTTCCATCTCCATTACCATAGAACTAACAAGAAAAAGGAGTTTTTCATATGCACAAGAATCGTGTTCGTGGTTATAATAAACGTTTTTATCCCGGGGTCGCCTTAATCGTTGCGGCTATGCTTTGCCTTGTTTTCGCATTAACAAGACTGAACGTTCCATTATTACAACTACAAAATAAATATTTTAACCTAAAGGACATCACTAAAAATGAAGATTCTATCTTAAAGGTCACTGGTATCGACAAGCACTCCGTCCAAAACTCGGACTTTGGAAAATGGTCGCTTTATATCGTCTCTTATTTAGAAAAAGATTCTCATGGAAACGAAACGACACAATACATCGGGCTAGAATTAGATGAAGAGACCGCCAAACAATTAATCGATAAGAAAAATACCTTAAGAGATCATCCTGAAAAAGTTGCGGGTACCTTTGTTGAGCCAGAATTACACGATAAGAAAGTGATGGATTATAGCTATCGTACCCAAGATGCGATGAAAAAATACATCAAGTTCCCAATTTCACGTCGTTATCAAAACTATGTATCGATTAAACCAGGAAAGGAAACACAAAAACTCTTCCTTATCCTCTCCCTTATCCTCTTCATCCCAGGGCTAGCCCTCGTGTATTTAGCGGAAAAATATCATAAATTTGCGACGTACTACAACAGTCTATTTGCAGGATATAAGAACACCGAAGCGTTAGTGGCGAGTCATCCAGAGTTGAAAGGCAAACGTTTATCCACATTATTAAATAAATCCGATTATATCGATGATACCTTAGGAGTGTACATCTATAAAAACTTCTTCTGTTCTACTGTAAAAGGCTTAGAGATTTATGATTTAAACAAAACGAAGAGCGTACATCACTTTGAAAAAACATTTTACCCTGAAGAAGGCGGCAGCTTCATGAAGTCGTACCTTGTGTTCGCAACAAGTGATCCAGACGCCGTGGTTCGAAGTACGAAAGTTCAAATTAAAAATATCGGCGAAGAGACCGATGCACATCTACAGCCATTCTTTGACAAATTGCGTCAAGATTTCCCAGCTATTGAGATTGAGGCTAAAAAAGAAAGTAAGAGATAAGGAGTCCAACAGGATTCCTTATTTTTTTCAACACGAAATTATCATATATGATAATTTCAGCATTCGAATAAAGTCACTTGCAAAATGCTATTTTCTAGAGTATTATAGATGTATTATATCTATATTATCGAAAAGAGGTTTATATCATATGACAGAAAATCGTAATCACGGCTTTAGAATTCGTTTTTACTTCGGACTTATTTTAATTATTGCCGCTTGCGTCGTCGGATTTTTCAACTTCCAAAAACCAGACGCTAAAAAAATCTATGAAGACGGAAAAGCTCTTCCCTTCAGTTCAAGCAATGACGATAAAGAATCAGCTCTAAAAATTACTGATATCTCAAAAGAACCCGTCATCGAAGTAGATAAAGGAAAAACCTATATCTACATTGTTGAATATGAAAAAGCAGGTACTTCAAAAGGAAAAGAACCTGGTTATATTGGTCTTGAATTAACAAAAGAAGATGCTGCAAAATTAGTCGCAAAAGCTGATACAATGCAAGACAATCCAGAATATGTTTACGGTACAATCATTTATTCATACCGTAATAAACATGCGATTCAAAACTACAGCGACTTAATTACTCAAGCGTTCAAAAACTATAACCTTCTACAAGCTGGTGCAGATACACAATTCTACTTCTCTCAAACAGAAGCTAGCTCTGCAAAAAAAGGTGGATTAATGGTTGCGGCAGGTCTTACACTCGCAGGGCTTGTATTTATCGGTTTAGCGTTCTTGAAACGTAAAAAAGTTGGTGCGGCTTACGACGAAATGTACGCTGCTTACCCAGAATTACGTGGCAACTTAGATTTACTACGTACAAACGCTACTTATGCGGATGACGAAACATATGTATACATCTACAAAAACCACTTCTTCACTACTTGGAGCGGATTAGAAGTATACGACATCACAAAAGCAAAACGCGTTTACCACTATCAGTTATCACACAAGAGATACGGAATCACAACGAACATTGAATCATTCCTAATCTTCTTGTCAGACGACAGATCATACAAAGGTAAGAAGAAGAAAATTGAAATTAAGAATGTCGGTGAAGAAACAGATGACTTCTTACAACCATTCTTCCGTGCAGTTGCCCAAGAATTCCCTGACACTGCTGTGGGGTATGAAAATAATAGACCGTTCTAGGCAGAAAGACAGAAGCTAAAAGAAGACTCGCAGTGCGAGTCTTTTTTGCTTCGTAGTCTTTCGCCCGCAAAGTTTATTAGACATTCTTGAATCACGAGTGATGAAAAGAATGTCAATAAACCACTGCGCCGAAGTAGATGCGTATAATTATGAAGAGTCATCACAAGCGCAAGTGATTTCTGCGAACTCAACTACACTAGGATGCGATGGCGAGCTCAACTTCACAAGATGTGAGACATCGCTCACCTCAACAAAATAACAGCACTATAAAGGACTCGCAGTGCGAGTCCTTTTTTATTTCATTTTCATTAAGAATCAACTTGCAAAAAATCATTATCTAGAGTACTGTTAATTTAAATAATATTATTGCAAAGGAGTTTTTATTTTATGACAGAAAATCGTAACCACGGTTTTAATATCCGTTTTTATTTCGGAGTAATTTTATTAATTGTAGCTGCTGTCCTTGCTTTCTTCGCTCTCAAGAAAGTAGACGTTGACACATTGGTAAAGGACAATAAATTCTTTACTCACTATTCTGCAAAGGATGGCGATCAACTGGCTGTCAAAATCACACAAATTACAGCTAACCCTGTAATTACCGTGGATAATGGAAATTCATACGTATACATTATTGAGTATGAAGATGAAGGTAAAGAGGCAAACGGCCAAAAAAAATACGCTTATGTAGGTCTTGAACTCGATAAAGAGACTGCTCAAAAATTAGTCGCAAAGAATAGTACTTTACCAGATAATCCTGAGATAATGGCCGTTACCCTTGTGGACTCTTCTAGAAACAAAGGAGCTATTCGAAACTACGACGACCTTATGCTCAATGGTTTCAAGAGCTATAATTTAGTTGGACAAGAGATTGAATATAGAGACTACTTATCTATCTCTGACAAATCATCTACTCAAAAAACTCAATTAATCATCGCTGCTGGTCTTACACTCGCAGGTCTTGTATTTGTTGGTTTAGCCTTCTGGAAACGTAGAAAAGTTAGTGCGGCTTACGATGAAATTTACGCTGCTTACCCAGAATTACGTGACAACTTGGATTTATTAAACACATGCAACTTATGTCGACGATGAAATGTTTGTATACATCTACAAGAACCACTTCTTCACTACTTGGAGCGGATTAGAAGTATACGACATCACAAAAGCAAATCGCGTTTACCACTATCAAGTAACACACAAGAAATATGGAGTGACAACAAACATTGATTCATTCCTTATCTTCTTATCAGATGACAAATCATACCGTGGTAAGAAAACGAAGATTGCCATTCATAATATTGGGGAAGAAACCGATGACTTCTTACAACCATTCTTCCAAACTGTGGCCGAAGAATTCCCTAACGTAGCAGTAGGATATGAAAATAATAGACCATTCTAGGATGTGAGACATCGCGCTCAGAAATGGAACGTTGGACCGGGAACGCCGGAAGGAACGTGAAACGTTCTGCGGACGTTTCGGGAAACGCACGCCATTTCTGCGATGGCGAGCTCGACTTCACAAGGATGTGAGCCCGAGCTCGACTAGGCAGAAAGACAGAAGCTAAAACCACCAAACCGACTCGCAATGCGGGTCGGTTTTTTATACGCAAATCCAATAAATTCTCTCCATTAAAGTGAAAAATTTATTTTGCAGTTCAAAATTGTTTGTGGTATATTATATCTATCATACAACCCATATTAAAGGAGAATAATCATGACTGAAAAACGCAATACTAAAGGCTTTGTCGGCCTCATTATCGCTGGAGTTCTTTCCATCATCGTTGCTCTTGGAGCGCTAGGATTCTTCCAGTTCTACCAAACAGCCGACAATTTATACAATAAAGGGAACATCTTCGGTGAAGTCCCAATGAAAGACGAAGCTGTTACTGCTGTTAAAATTACAGGCTACGCAGAAAATCCTATCGCTACTATCGATGGAGGTACAAAATTATACTTAATCGAGTTCACTAAAACAGATAACGATGACTTTGGATATGCAAGTCTCGAAGTTAAAGAGGGCGATAAATTAATTGAAAAATTAAAATCAACCGATGATCTTGTAGCAAACCCTGTCATCGTAGCAGCTAAAATGCGTAAATCAGGTGCAGACGGTGCTGTCCGTAACTACACTTCTGAATTTAAAGCAACCATTAGCGAGAACGAAAACATTTCAAAACTAGCAGAAACAGAATATTACGTATCTGTTTACGAATTTGACAAAGACCGTCAATTCGCGTATATCGTTGCTGGTATTGCTGGAATTATTGCTCTTGTATTCTTCTACAGTGCTTTTGCAACACGTAAAGGGGAAGACAAAGCGTATAACGAATTATACAGTGCTTATCCAGAATTAAACTACTCTATGGATTCTGTATTAGAAGATGCTACTTATGTTGATAATCAATTAGGAATCGTTTTATACAAACACCACCTACTTGCGACATACAAGAATTTCCAAGTATACGACTTAACAAAAAGCTGAGCGAATTTACCACTACATTTACACTCAAAAAAATCTTACGGAATGACGGTTAGCCGTACTTCTCAATTAATCCTTCTAACGAACGATAAATCATACCGTAGAAAGAAAACTTCTCTACTCATTAAGAACGTTGGGGACGAAACAGATGACTTACTACAACCATTCTTCTACGCAGTAAGCCAAGAATTCCCAGACATCCTATTAGGATACGAAAACCAAAAAGCAAGAGACCGTTCTAACAGGATACGAGAAAAGGCGCTTAGAAACGAATCACTGGAGACAAATAACGCAAGGGACTGCTTGCAGTTGTGCGGATATTTGTCGAAGTGGACGTCGTTTCTGCCTTTTCGAGTTCAACTCGGATGTGAGACATCCAACCTAAAAAGATAAATACACCAAAAAAAGAACCGCCATTTTCTCTATGGCGGTTCTTTTCCTTTACAATATTCATTTTTTTGATTAATCAACATATGAAGTTTTTGTACGGTTTAAGAATGCATAAGCTAACCCGATTAAGATTCCTCCACCAATCCAGTTCCCAACAAATGATACTGACCAATGACGAATAATATTTAGCCAATTCAAGGCATCGATTGAGTTTCCAACGGGTGAGAATTTCACGATAGAGAACGATGCAAAATTCGCCACTACGTGTTCATTTACTAGGTAAACGAACATAAAAATTGCAGAAATAACAATCCATAATTTAGCTTCTTCACTCTTGATTAAAAATAAACGAAAGAATTGCTACGTTAACAAAGACATTTGCTAAAAATACCTTCTAATAAAAATTAGTTCGTTTGAACGAGACAATTTCAATTCAGCAACTTTTGCTATGAATTCATTTGCATTGATTCCGTTAAATGCTGAACTATTTTGCGAATAACGCTCCTATAAACATGGCCCCAACTAAATTAAATAGAGTACAATAGAATAAAAATAGCAATTGCTTTTAGACCATTTAATATGCTTTTTGATAAGCTCCCGCTGTTAAGAACATCATATTTGAAGTAGCTAACTCGCCATTTAAAAATACAACATAAACTAATCCCCAAGTGAAGATAAATGCAAAAGTAAATCTACTTAGCGCAGGGTTTAATCCAGCAATAATTTGTGCTGCATGAGCTCCTGCGGCTGTACTCATCGTTAAAAATGCTCCTGCAAACATTGAACGCAGTGCATAACGCATTTTACTCTCGTCAAAAAGCGCCTCCTTTTTTTGACATGCTTTTTCAAGTTTTGTATTGAACTCACTCGTGTGTTCCATAACATTCCTCCTAAAAAAATTAATTACACTTTAGTATACCATTTTTTTATCACAAATGCAAAGTCTTTTTCTATCTTTTTTTGTCAAAAAAATTACTTTACAAGTTTTCTGAAGATTGTTAGAATGAGGGCTGATTAAAACAGCCTAAAGGAGATTCTCATGAAGAAAATTTTTGGAATTTTAACAGCAGCTATATTCTTAACCGCATGTGGACAAACACCTGCAAATACGAACTCAACGACGACAAGTGTTGAAACGACTACTGCTGCCCAAACCACTAGTGTTACTCTAAATGTTACAAAAGACGGTCAAGCCATCGAAGGGAGCCCGTTCACCCTCACTTTCAAAGAAGGCGACAATCTTCTAGACGTGATGAAAGCACAACTAAAAATCGTTGAGAAAGACGGCTTTATCTCTTCTATTAACGGTGTGGAACAAGTCCCAGCCGAAAACAAATACTGGTTATTCGACGTGAACGGTACGATGAGCCCTGTCGGTGCAAAAGAAGTCATCCTAAAAGCAGGCGACGTCATCGACTGGAAACTCAATAAACTTCAATAGTCCTATGGTCAATTCAACTAAAAAAATTACCCTTATCGCCCTACTATCAGCCTTTTGCGTGATTGGAAGACTTGGACTTCTCTCACTTCCAAATGTTCAACCGATTACCGTTGTGGTCATTTGGATTACGCTAGAACTTGGACTTTTGTACGGCGTTGCTATCAGTAGCATCTCCATTTTGATTTCCAACCTTCTAGTAAGCATGGGGCCGTGGACACTCTACCAGATGGTAAGTTTTGCCCTCGTCTGCGTGTGTGCGTTACTTCTTCGTCCACTGTGGCGAAAAAGACAACAATTCCCGCGCTTGTCTTGGATTCTTTTCCCAGTCTTTGCAGGACTGATGGGCTATTTATACGGCTTTATCATCTCGATTTTCTGGGTATTCAGCATGCCCGGTCTAAACTTCTGGATTTACTACTTAAACGGCGTTCTATTCGATACGTATCACGCTATCGGAAATGTAGTCTTCTGGATCCTATTAATTCCACTCTTCGAGAAGTTAAATCCCTTCAAAATGCTACAAAAATAATAACAGACTTAAAATCACTCTTGTAAAAGAATGGTTTTAAGTCTGTTTCTTTATAAATGATGACGTAAAATCTTTACGGATATCTTTATAGCAGAGTTCATAAGGAACGCTTATTAATTCTTTTCCGGATTTCGAATAAATTCCCAAATCTTAGACACGTCGTCTAAACTCCTTGACACTTTTGTATTGACATCCACTGTTCCTTCTGCGTCATAAACATTGTGCACTCCGTACAGAACAATTTCATTTTTTGTATTTACATATACTAATTTTAGATTGATAACCCTGTCTTCTTTCGCGTCTCCTGGATAATTAACGAACAGCACCTGTTTGATATCTTTAGGATAATGATTATAGAGCTGCTCTATCTTCGGATCATCCTTATCAAACTTTACTCCGGTCCCTGCATAATACGAGATCGTATTATTCTCAAGAAGCACGGTATTTGCTATATCTTTTTGCAAATTGATTTGTAGCTTTGGAGCCATCTTAACGATACCCTTAGTATTCCAAAGATATACAACATCCTGTTTATCAATAAAATAGCTACCTTGAATATCTTTCACATTATCCATTATCTTTGTAAATTCCCCGTCATACTGCTTAAAATAAACAGTTCCGTCCTTCGTTAACGTAAAGAATCTCCAAGCTGAATCTCCCATCGATGATACTTTGACGACATCTTTAACATCTTCAATTTTCGTTAATTCTTGAAATCTTTGTCGAATCCATTATATGGTTTTATCCCATAAGCATACAAGTTCCCATCCTTATCAACTGCTAAGAGTCCCATTTGAGTTCCGGATGCCATAACGATATTGCTACCGATTTTTTTCGGTTCGCCACCTTCTCCGATATACAAATCGTTATTATTATCAATCCAAACTTCTGAAGATACTACTTGTTTCACATTTTCAATATATTTCGTTAGAGATTCGGTAAATTTATCGTAATTCTCCATTTGAACGCCTCTACCAATATAATAGACGTTCCCTTTATTAGACAGTACCTTTATTCCCTGGGATGTTAAATCATACTGTGCGACTTCTTCTGCTCCAAGGTTTCCACATGCAGCAAAAATAACTACACACACCAACGCTAGAAGCATCCCTAATAATCTTTTTGTTTTTTTCATTGTCGTACTCCTTTTTGATAATTTTCAAATGACGCTTACTTATTTTAGTTGATAATTCAATATATCTTTTTCTAATTTTCGGACGGGGTACTGCGCCTTTACTTTGATTTTTGCATTGTTACATCCAGCGTAGCCTTGCACGACATCCACTTGTGGAATGACCACCCAATCTCCCAGAACTTCTCGGGCGTCTTCTGTGTTTTCATCCAAAATGCACACGAAACGGTATTCTCTCTCGTGTTGCCACTCTTTGAATTTTGCAAAGGTCGCTTTAATATAGAAATTCAGATTCGAATACGAGAATTGATTGCTATTGCTTCTTGTGTTCGGACGTTTATCAATATATTCCACCGGGCCGTATACACAAAGTCCGTCTACCTGTAAAGAATGAATTTTGTCCAACAGACTCGCATACGAATACTCAAGCGCATACCCTGCGTGGCTATTGGCGTAATAAGACCACATTAAAATATTATCCGCAGCATGCGTAAAGCAAAACACTCGGAAGAAATCCATCATCGAATGACCATCCGCGTAGTAGCAATTACAGTCAAACGGGTCATTGAAATGCTTCGGATGACTAAACGACACATTTCCTTCCACCACTTGATACGGATTCTTCTCAATCGTTTCCTTGGCATAGTACTTCACAAAAACTTGTCGCTCTTCTCGAATCGATGCTTCTGCCTTCTTAAAATACGTCTCAACATCTTCTTTAAATACCCCTTGAAACTGCTCGACTAACTGATCTGGTGCTAGAAATCCCAGTCGGATATTCTTGGCGAGTTGGTCATTGAACTCTTTATCCGCCCTTTCTACGTCAAACCCTTCCGGAATCTTCGTATTCGCATTTTGAATATACACAACCTTTTTATACTCTAAGTCAGTCGGTTCTTTCGTCGGTTGTTTAAACAGTGAGACAAACACTTTCTCTTTTGTTTTGCGGTTGGCTACTAAAAAACAATTACTATCTAAGAAAGATTCCACCAAACGGTACTCTTTATGCGTTTGTAAAAATGTCGCCTTAGCAATCAAATAACGATACAGCTCAATGTCCTCTTTTAAAATAATTTTCAATAACCCCACCTCCTCACTGAAAGTATATCATTTCTTTCTATCGGTTTAAATATCCTCATAAAACCATGCACAAAACTCCCCAAAGTCCCGAGCATCTTTCTCTTCAGAAAAGAAGACTCATTTTTATAAACATACAAAAGAGGCACCCCTCTTTTTTGTATGCTCATAAAAATAGTCTATTATTTTTTTGCACACAAAAAAGGAGGGGTTGCCCCCTCCTTTGATTAATCATTATCTTCAATGATTTCGTCTGTTTCGCCTTCTTCAGCACGAAGATGCTCGAGTTCTTCCTCAGAAAGCTTTGTGACATGGATTTTACGAATACGATCATTCTCGATCTCCGTCGGTTGTAACAGATACCCTTCGAATCTCACCTTCACTACCTCATCATCATCTGGGAAGTAGCCAAGTTTTTCAATAATCGCACCCGCCATTGTGTCCACCTCATCAGACTCTAATGACGTTTGATAAATTTGATTGAACCTGTCAAGCGACATTCCAGCATCAATCACCGAATTGTTTTCGTCAATTTCTACGACTTCTTTTTCTTCTTCGTCGTACTCGTCTTCGATATCTCCGACGATTTCTTCAATCAAGTCTTCTAATGTAACAATCCCTTCAACCCCGCCGTATTCATCTTTTAATACCGCTAAGTGTTGACGAGTTTTTCTAAATTCTACTAATAAATCATCTACGAAAATCGTTGATGGAACGAATACTGGCTCATGCGCTAAGGCACGTAAGTCAATATTGTCGAATCCTTGCTCTCTTGCAGCACGGAAAACATCTTTTACGTGAATAACTCCGATTACTTTATCCTTATCTTCTTCGTAAAGAGGAAGACGAGAATATGAACAGTTCAAGATTGTCTCTAGGTTCTCTGAAATATCGTCATCCACGTCAATCATTAATGTATCCGTACGTGGCACCATCACTTCACGTGCTAGTTTTGTATCTAGAGAAAGTACCCCTTGCATCATCGCGAACTCGGAAATATCAATCGCTCCGTCGTTACGGCTGTTGGCAAGTAAAGACTTCATCTCGCTTCGTGTTAATTTTTCTTCTACCCTCGAAAATTCGATTGGTGTCATTCGTTTTAATAATCCTGTTGAGAACGTCAAAATCCATACGAATGGTTTTGCAATCTTTTTGACAAACAAAATTGGTCCTGCAGTATATAATGCAATTTGTTCTGCTACTTGCAACGCCACTTGTTTTGGATATAATTCCCCAAATACTAAAGTAAGGTATGCTAGAACGACTGTCACAATCACAAGTGATAATGTTTCAGCTCCAGGAATGTTTCCTAATAATGGTTGGATTCGTGAAGAGAAACTTGTAGCGGCAGACGCACTTGAGAAGAACCCTGCGAATGTAATGGCTACTTGAATTGTTGCGAGAAACTCATCTGAATTCTCTAATAAGCGCATTACCTTAATGGCTCTCTTATCTCCTTCTTGCGCTTTCTGTGCCATTTTTCCTTGGTTGATAGACACAAACGCAATCTCTGCTGCAGAGAAAAATGCATTTAATGCAGTTAATAATACAATGATTAAGATCTGGACTCCCAGCGAACTCCCATCTGAATCAGCTGTCATAATTTTGTTAACCCCTTTTAACTATAGATTTTACCTATTCTATGAATGGTATAGAGATATCATATCAGTTTTTTTTGAAAAATCAAGATTTTCCCCTGTTTTGTAATGGTTCTTTAATGTTTAAAGCCCTTTCTAATGCATTTTTCAGATAGATTCTTTTCGTTTTCTCATCATTTCCTAACTTTTCTAGTTACAATTTGCCTAAAAAGTGGTACTATTGTAGTGAAACCAATCTCAAGGAGGAATGAGTATGTTATTAAAATCTCTTGTAGTTCCAAAAAAGAGTCTAACGGTCGTTAAAGAATCATGCACGTTAGAAGAAGCGATTACGATTTTAGAAGAATCAGGGTACCGCTGTGTTCCTGTATTAGATGAAACGGAAACGTTCTTTAGAGGAAATATTTATAAAATGCATATCTATCGCCACAAAGCAAACGGTGGAGATATGAGTCTTCCAGTTACTCATTTAATTAAACTCGACTAAATTCATCAGCGTGGATAGCTCTTTCTTCAAAGTGTTCTTCACGATTAAAGAATTACCTTACATTGCCGTATTAGATAAACAACAACGTTTCTACGGAATCTTGACACACAGCAGCTTACTGGGCATGCTTCAAGAATCATGGAACGTGAAAAACGGCTCTTATGTATTAACGATTATCTCTGGTGGTGAAAAAGGCGCCCTTGCGAATATCTCTAAAGTAATCAACAAGTACGCTTCTATCGCCAACGTAATGACTATCGATACTGAGAAAGATAAAAGCTTACGTCGTATCTTGGTTACATTGCCAGCAGGCGTAACAAAAGACACCCTACAACAAATCATCGACAACCTCGAAAAGAAAGACTATTCTGTTGCGGAAGTGGAAGATTTGCAAAACACATAGGATACGAGACCGAGCGCTCAGAAATGGAACGTTGGACCGGAACGCCGGAAGGAACGTGAAACGTTCTGCAAAATCCTTCACAGTGCGAAGGATTTGGATGTGGGCATTGCCACTTGCATAATATTATATGTAATATAAGACATTGCAATAAATATTTTTTACAACTCCAACCTACCCCACTGCGTTTAGCTCTTAAACAAAAAACCAGCACACCAGCCTTCAGCTAGTGTGCTGTTCTTTTTTTCCTTCTTATCTAATCGCTGAGCGAGCCATACGAGCTACTGTATGACGAACCCCTCGAATCGCAACTGACAATGCGTAAATATTTCCACTGTCGCTAAACCGCCGTATCCTGCGTCCCCGATATGTTGAATATCCACACCAGCCACTTTATTACGGATAGCAATTTGTTCGATGACTTCTCTTGAAGAACCTTCTTGGCTTGTTCCAATCGCAGAAAGCACAAGTGCATCATTGGCATGTGCCACTTTCACAATTTCCACAAGTTCTGCGTCGGTAAACCCTGGCACCGTTCCAACTGCTGGAACCAGAATCACATCAGCCCCTGCTTTAATGAAGCGTTTCGCGATGTCCACGTTCATCACAGGTTCCTTCGAGCCTGCCCCGTGCATCTTCCCAGCAATCACAAGCCCTGAATAGTGTTGTTTCACCATGGCAAGAGACGCCTCAATCGTTTCATTCGTTACCCCTGTCCCTGGATTTCCCGTTAAGCAGATAAAATCAAGGCCCAATTCTTCCGCACGTTTCACTGTTTCCACCGTACATGTACGACCTGGTGAGATTTCAATTCGTGTTTCTAGCATTTCTGCATTCATATCCACTGGCTCCAAGTTCGCCCCAATTGGCAGCCCACTCAGTTCTTTCGCACGTTGGACTGGGTTTTCACTTTCTTCAGCACCGTAAATCAGTGGATCAATACAGTCAAACCCGTTCAAGAGCACCATATCTCCACCGAACGCCTTTGCGATTTCTGCGTTAGATAATTCATTCAGCATCGTTGGACGTGAGCATACCGTTTCACAGCACACCGTTCTTCCTTCTGCGGCTTCAATCGCCTTTTTCAATTCTTTTCCTGTCATTTTTCTGAAATCACTGGCCACACAATTTAACAATCGTTTACTCATTTCGTTTCCTCCTGTCCACGAACAAGCGCCACTACTTCTTTCAACAACGCTTCATCCGTCTGTTCGTAATCTCCATTTTCATGATAGGCATAGCTCAGCCCCTCGCCTGCAGTCGTCGGATCCGTCTTCCACGTCTTAAACGTTCCATGAATTTGCGTAATCCCCGTCTCCTGCATTAAGTGTTGCACATTTTCCTTCGTGACACCGCCGCCACAAAGCAGTTCAATCTGACTTCCGTAGCGAGCTTGCAAGTCTTTTAAGAGCGGGATTCCTTTTTCAATGTGCGCCTGTTGTCCCCCTGTTAAAATGCGCGTGCATCCAAGTTTGATTAAGCCCTCGATAGCACTATTCACATCCGGCACAAGGTCAAACGCCTTATGGAACACACTCTCGGCATGATATTTCTGACACAACTCAATCATCTGCTTCGTACGGTTCCAGTCAATCGTCCGATTTTCTAACAGAAATCCAAACGCTAATCCTTTCGCACCCGCTTCTAATAAGAGTTTCGCATCCATTAGCATGCTTTCAAACTCTTCCTTCGTGTAACAAAGCCTGCGCCACGAGGACGAACCATGCACACAATCGGAAGGCTCACTCCAGACTCGAGCACTTTTTGCAAGGTACCGATGCTTGGCGTTAATCCTCCTAAGAACAGTGCGCTATTCAATTCAATGCGGTCAGCACCAGCACGCTCTGCAATCTGGCAGTCTGCGATGCTTCCAGCACATACTTCTACTGTCATACCGTCCCCTCTTTCATGCGCGACAATGCGAGTAGCGCTAATCCATAAATAATCGTATCTGTTTCTAAGTCTTTTATACCGATCCATTCATTTGGCAAATGCGCAATATCTCTTTGCCCTGGGAAACTTGGGCCATACGCAATGATATTTGGAATAATTTTGGCATAGGTTCCGCCCGTTGTCGTCACTGGAACGCTATCGCTCTGCGTGATATCCGTGTACACCTTCTGCAAGGCTTGCACATAGGCGGAACCCTTGTCATAAAGCACTGGGTCCCAATGCGAAATCACGTCTAGCACGCCACCTTCTGGCACATGCGCATTGATTTTCTCAACCAACTCGTCTTTTGTGCAACTTGCTGGATAGCACATCGTCCATTCAACATAATGGCGACCGTCTTCCACTCCAAACGTTTCTCCTCTCAGTTGCATCATCCCGAAGTCATTATCTTCATAGGCGATGCCCAATTCTTCCCCGCGATGGTTTGTATGGAGTAGTTTTTCGTTGGCAAATGTATACAATCCGGACACTTTATCTGAAGGTACAGACAAGCGAACTCTGAGACGACCGCGTTCACCGTAGACGACTGGCCATTTACAGTCTGGCGTCCACCCGAATGTTGGAGGAATTTCTTTCGTTAAATAGTGCTTCACGCATCCAAATCCTGTCTCCTCATTCGTCCCAAAGACAATCCGCACCGGTCTATCAAAGGTCACACCCTTTTCCTTCAACACATATAACGCATATAGGTTCGATAGAATAGGCCCTTTGTTATCCAATGTACCGCGTCCGTAGAGTCTTCCGTCACGAACGGTAAGGTCTAACGCTGGAGAAATCCACCCTTCTCCAAGCGGCATCACATCCACGTGTCCAAAGATGCCATAGTACGCGCCATCTGGTCGGTCTTCTCCGTACTGTGCGTATCCGATTTTGTTATCGATATTCTTTGTTTGAAATCCCAGTTCACTGGCAATCGCAAGCACTTCATCGAGCGCCTGTCTAGTCCCTTGCCGAACGGGGCGCCTTCTTCGGCTTCTCCTCGAATACTTGGAATGGCGACCATTCGTCTTAGTCCTTCAAATAGTGCGGGTTGAATGCCTTTCAACTCTGCAATCCATTCTTCTTGATTCATTCTTTGACCTCCAACGGCTTCATGCGCTCTTCTAAATACGCTTCAAGCCATTCTTTTGTCGCTAATTCATGTCGCATCGTGCCATCACTTTGTGGATGCACACGGAATACCGTTGGCGCTAACGTACTTGTGGCAACAACAAATGAGAAGTTCTCGATATTGGAAGCTGCCCCAAAGTCTCCTTTGGCATTCATGGCCACTACAGAAATATCTCCTGCTTCGCCACGCGTTCTCTTCAATCGTTCTGCAAGGTCGCTCACGGCTTTTTCACACGCCTTTTGCGGAGAAAGGCCTTCTTTCATGAGACGGACGATTTCATACGAAATCACGCCTTTCATCAAGTCTTCCCCTAGACCCGTTGCCGTCGCGCCACCAATCGTGCTGTCGACATATAATCCAGATCCGATAAAAGGAGAATCTCCTACACGACCTGGTTTTTTCATAAAGAGCCCGCTCGTTGAGGTCCCTACGACCATATCTCCAGATGCGTCCAATCCCACCATGCCGACCGTATCGTGTCCAGCATATGGTGTGAGTTGTTCGCGTTCGATATCTTTCAATCGATTATGGAAATGAATCTTCGCACGGTCCGTCAGCATGTCTTTTTCTTCGAAATGATGAGCCTTCGCAAAAGCTGCTGCCCCTTCTCCAACCAGCACATTATTCACTTTATAAGCACTCAAGGCACGCGCCACCGAAATTGGATTGGCGAACTGTTTTAAGGCGCAGACCGCACCGAAATCAAACGTCGATCCATCTAAATAAGCGGCATCTAACTCCACTTCCATCTCTTCATTTGGGAGCCCGCCATATCCAACAGATTTAAAGTAAGGGAAGTCCTCCACTTCTTTAATCGCGCCTTCAATAGCATCTCCTGCAGTCCCGCCCACTTCTAAATTCGGGGTCACCTTCTGGGATTCCTTCGAGCGCCATTCGCCATGTCGCAATCATACCCCACATTCTCTGTCACCTCTTTTACTGAAATCGTTGTTCACTTTCGTCTTTCGTTCCGCTAATAATCGCAACGGCTCCGCCTAATGCTTCGCGTAAGCCCACGCCGCCTTTTTTCGGCATTTCTAGCATGACGACTTTATCTTTATAGGCTGCGATGGTTTCTTCATTCTCTTTCGAACAAATCACGTAAGGCTTACAGTCGGTTTGCTCTTGAATCGCTAACGCAATTTCTGCTGCCATTTGCGCATAGGTACCGTAGTTAAAACATGGTCCTGCAAAGAGCACTTCCGCTTTCGTCTTCAAAATCAGATTTTTGATTTTATGAATCACTTCTTCTTTATGCGATTGGAAATAATCCGGACCACAATAAATCGTCGCAAGAGCTGTGAGTCCTGCTTTTTCGAAGTCTTCTTTGAACATTAAATAAGAACCCACTCCGCCTTTTTCAAGGCCTAATTCTGTATCGCCACGTTCCTTTCCGCCGTATCCTGCTTGAACTTGGTCGAATAATAATAGTGTTCTCATCTGTTCACCCCTTTCTATGTAAAAAGGTGGCATCCGTTTTCGCATGCCACCCGAAATTTTGACACTTGTGACTTATGCGTTTGTCATTTTATAGTCATCAAATGATAAGTCGTTTAAGTCAACGTTGTCTAATTCATCACCTGTTAACATGCTAGCACCCGCTTCTTCTTTCAAGTATTGGTTATCCAATGCTTTGAAGAATGGGAAGTAGATCAAGCAGCCTAAGATAATCAAGAAGATTTGGAAGAATCCGGCTACGATACTACCTGTTGACAACCATCCTGAGAAGAAGAATGGCGTTGTCCATGGAAGAGATGCCCCTGTAGTATAAGGGATAATTCCAACCATTGTAGCAATTGTTGCTAAGATTATATTTACAAGTGGTGTTAATAAGAATGGAATCGCGATAATTGGGTTTAATACAACTGGTAACCCGAATGTAACCATTTCGTTGATACCGAAAATACCAGGGATTAAAGCTAATCGACCGAGTTTCTTCATTCGTTCTGATTTTGCAAGGAAGACCATTAAGAATACAAGAGATAATGTACTACCTCCACCACCGAAGTTACCGAAGAAGTCTCCGAAAGGTCCAGTGAAGATGTTTGGTAATGGTTGGCCTGCTTTAAATGCTTCTAAGTTTTGGTTTGTTAATACTAAGTGAATTGGGTTAAATACTGTATTTGTTACAGCTGGACCGTTAATTCCGAAGAACCAGAATAGTGTTGATAGGAATTGATAGATTGGTTCGAAGAATACTGTTTGTCCAAATCCTTCTAACGGAGCTTGTAACACTTTATAAATAAAGGTTTGTGCATATTGATATTCTGTTAATGAGAAGATGAGATAGATTGCAAAGGCAAAGAACATCGCAAACGCACTAGGAATTAAAGCTGCAAATGAATGGTAAACTGCTGGTGGCACTGCATCAGGAAGTTTGATAACCCATCCTTTTTTCTGAATTGTTACGAAGATTTTTACTGACACAATCGCAGTAATCATCGCTAAGAAAACCCCTGCAGATCCAAGGTTTGAGAATGCAAAACCACTAAATGCTTTACCTGCTTCATTCACAAATTTTGGGTGAACTTTTGGAGTCATGATAAGGTAGCAGACAAGTGATAAAGCTGCCCCTGCAATGGCATCACTTTCTAATTGTTTGGCATAAGAATACCCGATACCTACTGCCCCTAAAACTGCTAAAATACTAAATGTTGAATCAATAACGGCATCCATAGAGTTTTCCCAACCCTTACCGAAGAATTGCGCCATAAATTCGCTATAGCCTGGTACTGGGAAGTTGGCAATTACAAGGAAAATGGATGCTACGATAATTAATGGAGTACCGACTAAGAACCCGTCACGAATCGCAACTAGCACCTTATTCGTGCTCAAACGTTCTGCCACGCGGCCCATTGTACTTTCTAAACCTGCAAACATTGTACTAACCTCCTATTGTTCTTTTTTTGATTTTAATAATTGAATGGCACGTTTTAAGATACGTTCGCCATCTGCATTTCCGTAGTCTTCAAGATTGATGACATCGACAGGAACTCCCATCGGATCGTATTTTGCATGAACCGCATTGAATTTGTATTTCACTTGAGGTCCTAACAAGATTACGTCTGGATGGTATTGCTCGTAAATCGTATCAAGTTTCGGGTCTGGAAACGCTTTAATTTCTAGTGGTAAATTATGCTTATCTGCTACGTCTTGCATTCTGCTAGCCACTAGACTGGTTGACATCCCCGCATTACAAAATAGATAAATTCTTTTCATGTTCATTTCCTCCTTCCGTTTCTATTTAATTGTTTCTATCCGTTCATAAAGGGCGATAATTTCTTCTGCTGTGATTTTAAGAAATTCCGCATTCATTAATTGGTCTTCCGCATGCACGAGTAAGAGCGATAATTGCACTGGCTCACCAGACGTTTCTTGTTGTAATAACCCGAAGTGTGCTTCATGCCCTTCTGCATGGTATTTGTCCCCTTCTTCAATGCAGCGACGCGCCTCTTGAAAGTGACCTAGCCGCGCTTCTTGCACCGCCTCCATAAAACTGGATTTTGCTGCCCCTAGTGCGCTAATCATCTTAAAACACACTAGCTCAATGCCTTCCATATAATTTCCTCCTTCCTTATCGAATCGCCTGAATAAACGACTCTACATTTTTTGCTTCTAATAAACACATCATTTTGTCCGGGGAGTCAAGTTGCTTCCCGAGCCATCGTAAGAAGAGTTGCATGAATTCCATATCCTCTTCCTTCAACGCGAGTAAGATGACCAGTTTCACTGGGAAATGATTCCACTGAATCGGCTCTCTTAATACTGCGATTGAAATCATCGAACGGTTGCTAGATGGATGCAACGGATGCGGAATCGCAATCGAATAATCGAAGTCCGTCGAAGAGAGGCTTTCGCGTTTCAAGACCGATGGCAGAAAGTCCTCATTCACGATTCCTGCTGCTTCTAAGCGCGAGCCCATTTGCTGTAGAATTTCTTCTCGACTCGTAGCCTCCACGTCTGCATAGAAGAAAGCTTCATCCATCAACTGCCCAATTTGCGTGCGAATCGTTTCACTCATCTTCTGCGTTTCGAGTTGATTCATCACTTTAATCAGTTGAATTTCATCTTGTGTATTGAAAAATAGTCCTAATCGAACGACTGGAATCGCAACGGGTGGTTCCATTTGCTCGAAGGTAATGAGTAAATCTGCTTCATAAAAGTCGGTCACTCCTGTAGTAAATGTCGCTTCTTCTGCCACAAACTCCATCCGATGTTGGAACTGTTCCTTCAATCGTTCGACACTTCCAGCAATCAGTGGATATTGCGTATTTGCAATCAGGACCGCGCGTAATTTCGCATTGGTCGCTCCTTGCATATAGGCGGCTCCAATATGCAGTGCAAGGAATCCAATTTCCTCTTCGGTAATCTGACATTGCAGCTCGTTCATTAAATACTGACTCACAGAAACTGCCGTATCAAACACCAACGGATATTGTCGTTTAAAAGTTTGTACATAATGATTCGGTAAGCTTAGGTTCATCTGTAATCGTTCGAGCAGCCCTTGCAAGTGTAATTGGAATCGCACCTTGAATTCCTTTTGATCTACAAAAGAGATGCCCATTCGTTTAAAGAGCATTTCATCAATCTTTCTTGTCAATTCCTCCAGGTCGATCTTATCGCCCTTAAAGTAGACATCCGATTGAATCACACTTGAATTATGATAGGCCTTTAAGAGTTTTGCATAGGAAAGAATTTCTCCTTCCGGAATCTCTTCGTCTCCTAGAATTTCTTTAAAAATCGACCGAATAATCGTCGCTTCGACTTCTAAATCTACTTTTTCGACAACACTCTCTTGCACCGTTTGTCCATGACGGATTCGCTGCAAGACTAGTCCTAAATGCAATAATAGAAACGGCATGAGCGTTTTACGAATCGAATAGCGAAACTCCTTCAATTTCTCCCATATAACCGACTCAAAATGTGCTAAATCCAGCTCCGGATATACATTCGCGAGCTCTGTGATATTCAAGAAGTCTTCGTTTAATTCTTTCTTCAGCAGTTCTCGATACAATTTTCGCTTACTGGCTTCTGGCCCTTCTAATATCAGCGAACCGTTTCTTGTAACAAGGAACAACCCGTCGTATTCTTCGAGCTGTTTTTGGACGCGAATGCGGTCTATATCAAACGTTTTAGCGCTTACAAAACATTGTTCGCAAAAACCTTCGATGGAAACACCCTCCCCATTGAACAAGAGTTGCTTCAATAAGTTTGCACTTCTTTCTCCGCTATCTTGTGGGGTGCGTAGTAAACTTTCTGGATCGACATATCGATTTTGTTGAAAAGCCACGAGACGATATCCTTTTTGGCGATCCGCCTCGATAATATGCGGCATTTCTCGATTGATTTGCTCGATATCGGAACGCACTGTTCTTGCGCTAACGCCGAGGCAGGAAGCTAATTCGCGTCCTTTAATCCATTCGTGGCGTGCAAGTAAGTGCAGTAGTTGTTGGTGTCGTTGTTTCATTAAAAATCCCTCCACCTCAATTTGACTATATCAGATTCTTTGATTCCATTATACCTAAAATTATTTCCTATTGTTAGGAAATTTTTAGTCCCTTTTTGAAACATTTCGTAATTTTTCTTACTTTTTGACTGATTTTGGATGATTGATGTGCTAAAAAAGAAAAAGATGTCCCTTCGATTGAAAAGTTTCTAATAGTAGCTGTAATAGGGCACCGGCTTGAGCCGAAGTCTCAAGCTCTTTCAAGATTCAAACGACCTCTAGAAAATCAATTTTCAAGAGGTCGTAATTCACTTTGAATGCTATTCCCTATTACTGCTACTATAGAACTTTACAAATCATTCGAGACATCTTTTTCAACTGCTCTATTAACATTCAGTCAACAAGAAAATTACGAATGATTTCAAGTAGGCAAAAAGAAACAAGTGATGAAATCCATTAGGAGTTCTTTTGAGACTCCATAGATTACTTCTTAATCACAGCTTTTTTAAAGATTTTCCTTTAGCGCACATCACAAAATGAGTGAATAAGGAAATTACGAAATGTTTCAGGCGGCGGGACGGGATGGACAAGGTGGGTGCTTTTAAGGGACGGTTTTTGGGCAACAAAAAAGGCACCGGAATCGGTGCCTGTAGGACTGGGGTAGCTGGATTCGAACCAACGAATGACGGAGTCAAAGTCCGTTGCCTTACCGCTTGGCTATACCCCAATGGTGGAGGGGGGCAGATTCGAACTGCCGAACCCGAAGGAGCGGATTTACAGTCCGCCGCGTTTAGCCACTTCGCTACCCCTCCAGCAAATATTAAAATTTCGTACTCAGATATCTTACAATAGTTTGAAATAGAATGCAAGGATTTTACCGTAAAAATAGAAAGAATCTAGTCAGTTTTCTGGCTAGATTCTTTATGGATTATTTTAATTTAGAGGTGACTTTCTTTTTCGAGAAGGTACGCTCTTGTTTATTTCCTAATGCGTTTAGTCGTGCATCCAAGAGAATATGACGTCCTTCTACGTTACGGGTGTAGATGATTTCGTAATTGCCAATGTATTTTTCAATGTTGGCAACAAAGGCGATGACGTCTTCTTTTCGCTTATCGAACATGCTTGGGACTGCGAAATATTTTGTTTGATCATTGACCCAAGTCGTGGCTCTTAGTATATAGCGCTGGTTCTCGATTGGAGCAAAGAATTCCGACAGTGCCTGTGCAAAAATTTCTTTTTCGCGCAAGGTTCCACCCTTTAGATAAGTGGCGGTTTGAATCGAATTCTTATCACCGCGTACGACTCTGGCCTTGCAGTTTTGGGTCTGCAAATGTCCGGACGCCAGCAAGGCTTTTCGGACGGCTTCGGCAAAGAGTTCGAGGCGTTTATACGGACTCTTGTATAGGAAATATCTCAACCAGACGATATTTAATGCGATCAGCGACAAGATAAACACTGGATATAAGAATTGGGATGGTCCGTTCGCAAAATCGAGAATAATGTAGACAATCAGTTCCGTCAGTGCGATTGCTTGCGCATAGGTTAGAATTTTCCGTGCATCTGTCAGAAGAACGGTTGGCAAGAACGTCTTGTCCACTCCCACTTCATTGGAAACTTCCATGTCTTCTAGAAGCGGAAGGGATTCATTCCAGCGCTCCCTTAACTCTTCACGGTTACGCGAGCGTTCGATGGTTTCTTGGTTGAGCTTTGTTAAATCCTTCTTCGTAAACTTGATTGTTCCAAGGTCGAGTCGATCCACGCCTGATTCAATAGTATTTTCATTATAGTGTAGGCCTAAGAACTGCTTCATGCGGCGCTGTAATAATTCCATATCCGGACTATCGATTCCAATCGGTAAATCCTCTTCGTCTTCTTTCTTCTTGAAGAGTTTTTTCTCCGCAAGATTAATCGACACCAGATGCCAAACGCTACTTGTCTTCTCCGGATTTTCCGGCCAAATGCGAATCGCGCGACCTCGCATCTGATTGCTGAGCATGAAACTTCCGACAAAGCTAGCGAGAATCAATGAGTTCACGCATGGCGCATCCCAACCTTCGCCGAGGAGAGATTTTGTCCCAATTACGACATGGATTTGCCCTTCTTGGAAAAGCTGAGTCACGGCGCTGACTAAGTCATGTTGCGAGCCTACTAAACGGACCTTTACATAATCCTTCTCATCGAGCTGTCCCACTTGTTGGAAGGTAATCTTATCGGGGCCAAAAATAGCCTCTAAACGCGATTTTACACCTGTCGGGATAATCACGAGACTTCCTGTCAAAACCGCCACAGGAACGTCTAATTGGTGCTCCACAAGCTCTCTACGTAGAACTTCAAAGTACGGTAATACGCCCAGTTGGCTATATTGGACTTCTGGATTTCCTAAGTGCACCTCAAAATCTTTTCGAATGAAGTCGGTTAGAATCAACTGTCTCAATTCGCTGCCTAAGGTTTCATATTCAGCCTTAAAGATTTCTCTGACGGCATTTAATTTCCCAAGCGATTGATTTAATAGCTGGTCGAGTTGTTTATTGCGAAGCAGCTGCACTTGTTTACGGTCAATCAATCCGAGCGATTTCAACTCATGCTTCAATTCTTTACAGTCTTCTTCGGATAAATCATACCAATGCGGCACGTCAAATAACATTCCTTGTAAGAGGATTTCAAACCACGCCAAGTCAAACGACGGAAGAAGGCTCGCCCCCAGTAATTGTTGGAAATGTTTCGGAAACTCGATGCCTTTATGACGTAGGAAAATCAGTGTTGCCGAGAGATACTTTGGCTCATTTAAGAGTTCATCTTCCGAGATGGTTCCATCGAGCGCACGGCTAGTTCTCACTGCCTCGCAAAACATCGAATCAGAGGATAACTTTTTCAAGAATGCTCTCTTCTGCGTAGAAAACTGATCGAGTTGTTTCTCTTCTTCCTTCGTTGGGAAAGAGAAATACACATAATCCTGGTGCGGACACAAACTGCCCTCTTTAACAAGTTCAGGAACGGTAATTTCTTCATCGATTTCCCCACACATGGCCACATAACGCTCCCAAAGCGCTGGCTCCCCTTCATATGGAGGTGTTGCCGTCAGCGAAATCACACTGATGTCCGCAAAGGATTTACGGAAGGTTTCTAGACTCTTCCACCATTCATTTCGCAAGTGATGACACTCATCGAGGCACAATGTTCCAAGATTTGCTTCCTTAAAGAGCTTAATAATATCCACGTCTTTAAATCAAAGTGCTCGTTCTCGACCACATCATCCGTATCCTCTACTTCAGCGTCGCCTTCTAGACGATTGATGGCACTGTGCAACGCTTGATACGTCGCAACGGTGATTGTCTTTGGCTGTTTCAGATTTTGCGAAATCATTTCATCGGCTAGACGCGCATCATCCAAAAACGCCTCACGAATACGGTCCACCCACTGCTGACGAATGGTTACAGTCGGCACTAAAATAAGCGCCGGCTTACTATTACGACGGATAAATTCAATTCCTAGCGTCGTTTTCCCAGAACCTGGAGCCGCCACCAAATGAATATGGCCATCCGCCATAATCGTATCGCTCTTTTCTAAAATGCGCTTTTGATACGCTCTCCACTCCCCTTTGAAGGATAAGTGTTCAAACATGCTTGTTCTCCTTTCTTTAAATGATTAAAGTTCTTCTTTCAGTTCAATCTTGATAACACTATCTATCGCATCCGGTAAAGGATACGTATAAGCCCCTATTTCTCCATATTGTGCAAAACAAACATTTTGAAAGGCTAACGTCGTCCAACTATTAGAAACTCTCAATTCACTACCATCATGTACAAAACTCATTCGTTGAATTTGTTCTCGATGAATCCCCGTTAAAGCAATCGGACCAATCGGTTGTTCGAAAACATGTGCGTAAAGATTTTTACCATCCTTAGTATAATAGCCCCATTCTGGTTTTGGTAAATTCACGAATCCCCCACGATAGATTGATTCGCCATTCTTCTTCATCCATTCGCCAATGCCATGTAAAATCTCAATGCTCTCTTGTGGAAAGTTTCCTTTAGCAGTAGGACCAACATTTAAATCATGTTTCCACCCTTACTAACACATTCCACCAGTTTACGAATGAGTACTTTAGGGCTCTTATAGAGTTTATCGCTTGGGTTATAGGCCCAATGGTTATTCATAGTGAGGCATAGTTCCCACGGCAGCAATTCCCCTTTTACATTTCGAATCCCTTCATGTGGCACGATTTGTTCAGGACTAACAAAGTCTCCGGAATAAAGATGAATCTCCTCACTAGCAATACTTCCGAAGCCCTCTCCAGAAGTCTCTAAGCGGTTGTCAACAACTACATCAGGTTGATGTTTTCGTACAAGTTCTATTAAATCGCTTGCCTTCCATTTCTCACCAAACATTTCTCCGTAGGAAAAGTCAAACCAGAGAATATCGAGTTTCCCATACTTTGTTACAATTTCCTCCACTTGGTGATGCATAAACTCCAAATAGCGGTTAAAATCGATTTGTTCATCCTTATAAGCGTTATTTCCTCTCATAGGATGATGTCGATCGGAGAACTTCGGATAATCTGGATGATACCAGTCCAGCAGACTAAAATATAATCCGACTCGAAGCCCTTCAGCCCTTACTGCTTCTACAAATTCCCGAACTAAATCCCTTCCAAAGGGTGTATTGGTAATTTTATAATCTGTATACTCGGAATCAAATAAACAAAATCCGTCGTGATGTTTAGCCGTCAATACGACATACTTCATTCCCGCTTCTTTAGCAGCCTTTGCCCATACTTTGGCATCGAATTCACTTGGATTAAATGCGTCAAAATAGGGTTGATAGTCTTCAATTGTCATTTTTTCATTACTGCGAATCCATTCTCCCCTTCCAGGAATCGCATAAAGACCAAAATGAATAAACATCCCAAATCGAGCTTGTCTAAACCATTCCGTCCTTTGTAAAATGATTTCTAAGGAATTCTCCATTTCCCTCCACTCCTTTACATCAATACATTCAACTAATGTTATTCTAGCACTCTTCTCTTTTCAATTACACCTTTTTCTTGAAAGAGCAGGATTGCCTTTGAATATCATAACAATACAAAAAATCTCTTAGATAGGATTACCTTCTCACAAGGATTTACAGTAATCCAGAGATATCTAAGAGATTTGTTCTATTAATGATTCATTCTTTTTTTCTGATAGTCCTTTGAAACTTTCATCAAAGTCTCGTAAGCTTCTGCCAACTCTTCTTTCAATGTGGCATCTTTCAAGTATGACTGCACCTTGGCAATCACTTCTTTCTCGCGACTCGCATCTAAAATCGCGATGCCATTTTCTTTTTAATACGAGCGACATCGACAACGACTTGCATGCGGCGTTCAAAGAGCGCTACAATCTCGCGGTCGATTGCATCAATTTCTGCGCGTTGTTTTTTTAACACTCGATTTCCTCCTACTGTTAAATTCCAAAGAAGACGCCTAATGGGTAACCTACAATAATCGCACTAGCGGCACTGAGTAAGAATAGGCCTCCTCCGTATACAAAGGTATCTTTTGCATTCGTCCAACCAGAGCCGACCGAAATCGCTACATACGGCATGCTTGGTGGTGTCATGAAGGCAAGACTCGCCATGAATCCAATCAAGCAGGCAATGGTTCCAGCTTGTACATCCACAGAGCCTGTCGCATAGACAGTCGTTAATACGGTTGTGACGACCGATACAGTTACTAAGTTTGAAGAGACATTCGTTTGTAATCCTGCCCAAAGGACGAAGATGATTACGACAAGAATTGGAGCTAATGTCGCAAATACAGGCACGAGTGAACTTTCAAGAAGTCCGATGACTCCTAATTCCGGTTTTGTGACAAGAGTTCCCATGCTTAGAGTCGCTCCTACCAAGAACATACTTGGCCAGTACACGCCCTTTTGTAGCCCTTCTTGAATCGATAAGAGTGGTTTCCTATCAAATGACAGAATCGCCATCAGGATAACTCCAATCATCGGTGGGAATGCCATCCCTGCTGTTTTTAGGAAGGCCGCAACGTCCGGTAAGAATCCTCCTACGAGTTCTGGAAGTACCCATAATAAAACGACTCCCATGAAAATCAGCACTGTTGCAGTTTCGCGCTTTGATTTGGCAGGAAGTGCTTCAAGCGATTCGAGTGGTTTCATTTCCACGTTTGATAAATCCACTCTCCAAACGGTTCTAAGAACAGCCCACATCGCAATAAAGAGCACGAGTCCGGCGGGAATTCCGATCATCATATATTGCGCGTTGGAAATCGCGATCCCTGTCGCATTCTTGTAAAGCGCCATAGCCGTCACAGAGAAGACGTGGTTGATTGGTGTCATCGCTGTACCGATTGCTACTGTTGCAAAAAGTACGATAAGGAGCACCGAAGCCTGTCTATCGCCTTTTTTCAAACCGAGAACGGCCATGATTTCCTCGTAAATCGGGAAGACGATCATAAAGAGAATCGTCGGCGAAATAAAGAGGCTAATGGCAAGAACGCTGGCGTAAAAAGCCCCGATAAAATGCCATGGAGACTTTCCTGCAAAGGAGCTGCCGAGTGCACGCGCGACGAAACGTCTAAGTGCAGGCGTTTGTTCCAAAGCGTAAGTCATTAAGAATGTAAATAATAGGAAGACAAAGGTTGTATTCCCAAACGACAGGCTAAAAATCTGTCCATAGTTGACGCCTGGAAGCATCCCGATTCCTAACATCACATAGCAGAGAACGCTTGGCCAGTCCGTTGCGACAAAGAGCCAAAGTAATAGACTGCTAAAGAAGATGGATAGGATGGAAATTGTTGGTGCTTCAAGCCCAAATAATGATTGTTGTGTAATGGTTAAAAATCCGCTCGTTCCCATGAGAACAGCGCTGAGTGCAACGATGGATAGTTGCAACTTGGTCCATGTTTTTTTCCTTTCATTGGTTCACCTCATTCTTATCTATCCTACCTCATTTTTTTTCGTAGATTGCTATTGGAAATAAAGAGTTTCTGGAAATTTTTAAGCAGTTTCCTACTATTATATAGAAGAAATTTTCCTCTAAACAAAAAGCCGGGCACGAAGCCCGACTCTAGATTAATGTTCTAATTTTAAGGTTTGTGCTAAACGCTTGTACATTAACATCGCAAGTACGCTATTTAGGCCAAACTTCACGATATTAAACGGAAGCAATGCAAATGCCATTAATGACCCTAAGTCTGTTACAAATGGGTTTAATGCATGTGCTGCAGCCACGATTTTTTCCATTGGGAAGTTCATCGCTGTTGCGTAAAGTGGGAACATCACGAAATAGTTTGCTGCCAGTAACACCGCTGTCGCTGAAATCGTACCGATAACTAAGCTAATCACCGCTGATTTAAAATTACGGCGGCGTTGATAGTAAAGCACTGCTGGTAACATAAAGCTTAAACTACCGATTAAGTTCACTGTCTCTCCGATTCCAAAGGTCATTGATCCATTATAGAAGAAGTTTAGCAACACTTTGATGAGCGCAATCAAGCTTCCGTGCAATGGTCCAAGAAGATATCCACCCAGTAACACTGGTAAATCCGAGAAGTCGAGCTTCACGAATGTTGGGATAAACGGTACGTTGAATGACAATAGCATTAACACTGTACTAATCGCACCAAAAACTCCTACTAGAACAATTTTTTTAGCCGATGTTCTGTTCGACTTTCTTACATTTGTACTCATGGTACATCCTCCTTCATAGGGCGAAGGAAATTGCACTGTTTCTCAGTTTCAAAGAAAAAAGCAGCATTGAAATGGACCTTTCAATACTGCTCGTTAAATAGACTTGTTGAAATAGTGCCATTTTCTCACATCTAGACTATACTATCGGTTCTGGAATCGCACCAGATCATGCCAATCGGCTCGTGGACTATACCACCGGTCAGGAATTTCACCTTGCCCCGAAAATGTTATTTATGTTTGTATTGTAGCACCTCGCCGCCACTTAGGCAATCTCTCTGCCTCAAAAAGCTGTTTTTATGCTGTTTCTCCAATAAAAAAACTTGGATGACGTTTATCATCATCCAAGTCCTGCTATTTGATTGATAAAATTATTTCTTTTCTTCTTTTTGCTCAACAAATCCAAGGCGTTCAATGTTTTCTTTAGATGCTGAAAAACTTACTTTGCCATCTTTCTTAATCAGTGCAACATCCATTGTTTCATATAAACTTGGCGCTTTTGCACGACTTTCTGAGTCATCCAATTTGAACTTCTTCATGTCTATTTCAACAGTGAATGCTATTTCTTTTTCACTATCTACAGAAGTAACTTTTACGCCCTCTGTAGCTTTCATTTGATTCACGATTTCATCTCTTCTTTGACGTGCTGCTGTTGCATATTCCGGAACACTTGATAAACGTACTACGATATCGGTTGTTAGAGATAAAACTGTGTCATTCTCTTTGTCATATACATATGTATAAGTGACCTTCGAATTTTCTGTTTGCAAAACAAATGATGCTTTACTTTCTGAACGGCACCCTAGTAATACAAACAATGCTCCTAATAGTACAATGGATAATTTCAATATTTTCTTCATTAGAAAACTCCCTTTAATCTGACTTGCTTTTATCATAGAAAATGAACTATCGTTTGTCAAATTCTGTTGAAGTCCACACTCATCATTTATATAAAAAACTTGGATTACGTCTGCCATAATCCAAGTTCTTCTATATTTATTTTTCTTCTTTTTGTTCAACAAATCCTTTGCTTTCAAGGCTTTCTTTGGATGCTGAAAAACTTATTTTATCGTCTTTTTTTATAAGCGCCACATCCATTGTTCTATATAACTCTGGTGCTTTTGCACGACTTTCTGAATCATCCAATTTGAACTTTTTCATGTCCACTTCAATCGTGAAATTTAATTCTTTTTCACTGTCTGATGTAGTGACTTTGATGCCTTCGATATCTTTCATTTCATTCACGAGTTCATCTCGAATTCTACGTGTTATTGTATCGTATTCTGGAATATTGGCTAGTTTCATTACTGACTTCGTTGTTAGAGATAAAACTGTGTCATTTCCTTTGTCATATACATATGTAAAAGTGACCTCCGCATTTGCCGTTTGAAACAAATGATGCTTTACTTTCTGAACGGCATCCTAGTAATACAAATAATGCTCCTAATAGTACAATCGATAACTTCAATATTTTCTTCATGACAGCACTCCCTTTATTTCACTTCTTTAAACTCGTATTCTAAAATAGCCTCTTTAGATAATTGGTAGCTAACCATATTATCCTTTCTTTTCAATACTGCATTAACGGTATCATAGAGCGTTAGGGCTTTTTTTCGACTTGCCGCATCATCGAACTTAAATTTATTAACGTCGACTTCAATCGTTAGCGTAATGTAGTTATTATCGTCCTTTTTAGTATATGTAACGCCTTCGATACCTTCCATCTCTGAAACAAGCCCATCTCGCTGACTACGCACGACTTCTGTGTATTGTTCATCTTTTGTGATATCGTAAATAATATTCATCGTTAGTTTGGAAACCGAATCTTTCTCTTTATCGTATACATAAGATAATATCGTCTTACTAGCAGTCTTTTGTAAAACAAATTCACTTTTTGTTTCTTGGCTACATCCTAGTAAAACAAATAACGTCCCCAATAATAGAATGGATAGTTTCAAGATTTTCTTCATTCAAATACTCCTTAAATCTGACTTGTTTTTATCATAGAAAATGAACTATGGTTTGTCAAATTCTGTTGAAGTCCACATTCAACATTTATATAAAAAAACTTGGATTACATTTACTGCAATCCAAGTTCATATCGATTATTTCACTTCTTTAAATCCTTCTTTTAAAATACTCTTTTTAGATTCTTCAAAGCTGTAAATATCATTTTTCTTTATTACCGCTGTATGAACGCTACTATATAGAGCTGGCGCTTTAGCACCTGCCTTTCCATCCTCATAGTTAAACTTCTTAAGATCCACTTCAATTGTTATCTTTAGTTCTTTTGCGCTATCAGATTGAGTGACTTTAACCCCTTCAACGCCATTCGCGTCGTCTACTATTAGTTTTTGGGTACTACGTGCTTTCTCTTCGATTTCTTTACTTTTTGAAATATCGTAGATGAGATTAAATGTTACAGATGAAACTGAATCTTTTTCTTTATCGTATACATAGGTTATTTTTTGTTTTATATCACTAAGATCAAAAACAAATTCACTTTTAGTTTCTGAGCTACAACCGACTAAAACAAATAACGCTCCTAACAACACCATTGTTAATTTCAAAATTTTCTTCATTAGAATACTCCTTTAAATTTGACTTGTCTTTATCATAGAAAATATAGTACCCGATGTCAAATCTGCTTGTATAAGATCACTACGATAAAAAAGGGCAAACAAACCGCCTCCTTTTCAGGAGACGGTCATTTCATTTCATATTAGAAACGGATGTATGTTGCTTGAGCTGCAACGCTTGCTGAGATTGTACGGTAAGAGATTACGTTTAATCCACGTACGTTCATTTCAGAGATGTATAATGAACCATCTGCGTTAACTGCTTCTACGAAAGCTACGTGTCCGTAAGTTGGGTCAGCACCTGCTAAACCTTGTTGGAATACGATTGCTGAACCAGCTGATGGTGAGTGAGATACTGAGTATCCATAGCTACGAGCGTATGATGGCCATTCAGCCGCGTTACCCATCATGGTGTGACCGATTGGTGTACCAACTTGTGCCATACGGTTAAATACGTAGTAAGTACATTGTCCGAAGTATCCACCGTTAAGTGAAGCACGGAAACTTGGGTCAACTGCTGGGAAACCTCCGCCAGCTGTGTAAGTGTAGCTTGATGTTTGTGCTGGAGCTGCTGGTGTTGAAGTAGAGCTTGAAGTTGAAGCTGTACTTGTTGAAGCTGTGCTAGCTGCTGCAGGTGCAGGAGCTTCATATGAAGTTTGTGTAGCAGTTGTTTGTGATTGTGAAGCTTGTGCTGCTAATGCTTGACGAGATGCTTCAGCAATACGAGCTGCTTCTGCTTCAGCTTTTGCTTTTTCTTCAGCTAAACGTTTTTGGAAAGCTTCTTTTTCAGCAACTAATCCATCACGTTTTGCGATTTCAGCTACTTCTTCTTGTGAAAGGTTCGCTAATAATACTTTGTTTTTAGAGAAAGTATCGTTTAATTCTGTTTGCAGAGAAGCTAATTCTTTTTCAGCTGCTTCTTGTTCAGCTAATTTTTCTTGTTGAGCTTCTTCTTTAGATTCTACTTGTTTTTTGTCTTCAGCTTGTTGTTGCATTAATTCGCGGTTTGCGCTCATTAAGTCCATTACAACACCGATACGGCTAACCGCATCTGATAAGCTTTCAGCGTTTAATAAGAAATCTAAGTATGAACGAGCACCATTTGTTTGTACTGAACGAGCTTGTTCTTCTAAACGTGTGTTACGTTCTGCGATTACTTTTTTTCTAATTTAGTCAAACGGTTTCAACTTTCTCGAAATATGGTATATTTAACGTATCTAGGAAAAATAGGAGGGAGCTATTTTTATGATATTAACATTGACGATGAATCCTGCAGTCGATATCGGATATACCGTTGACACATTAAAGATTGATACCGTCAATCGTACAAAAAAGGTGAGCAAAACACCTGGAGGGAAAGGACTGAACGTGAGTCGCGTGCTTAAGCAACTCGGTTCACCGGTGTTAGCAACAGGGTTACTTGGGGGACATATTGGAGCCTTTATTAAAGAAAAACTGGACGAGGTTAGTCTGCAAAACGACTTCTACCCTATTCAATCGGAAACTCGTAATTGTATCGCCATCCTACACGAAGGGTCACAAACGGAAATCTTAGAGGCCGGCCCTACGATTACGCCAGAGGAACAAGCAGGGTTCCTCGCACATTTTGAAAACTTATTAAAAGAAGTCGATCTCATCACGATTTCTGGTAGCTTGCCTAGTGGAATGGATGATGATTTATACGCAACGATTATTGAAAAAGCTGCTAAAGCAGACGTTCCTGTGCTTTTAGACACTTCTGGAAAAACATTGAAGATTGCGCTCGAAGCTTCTACTAAGCCAGCTTTAATTAAGCCAAATCAAGAAGAACTCGCCGGATTACTAGGAGTTCCTGAAGCAACAACGGTGGAAGAATTGAAGGAGCAATTGAATTCTCCGCTCTTTGACGGGGTGGATTGGGTGGTTGTTTCGCTTGGGTCAAAAGGCGCATTGGCAAAACACGAAGGGGTCTTCTACCAAGTTAACATCCCCAAAGTCAACGCCGTGAATCCTGTTGGCTCTGGAGACTCAACGATTGCTGGGTTAGCGCATGCGATTGCAAAAGGCGAAAGCAGCGAGACCATTTTAAAAACCGCAGTGACTGCAGGTACGCTTAATGCCATGGAAGCTCAGACGGGCTTTATTAACATGGAGAACTTCGATACCATTTTCAATGCGGTAACGGTGGAAAAAGTATAAAAAGTAAATTGGATTTCGGAAAGCCTTATGGCTATCATCATAGTGACGGTAACGTTGTACCGGTTCGAGCCGAAGTCTCTCACCTTTAAAGCCTCAAAGAGGGCGTACGGATTATAAATCCTACGCCCTCTTATTCGTTTTAATACGAAACACGTTACTGTCACTATTGAAGCCATACACTTTCCGAAATCCAAAATCAATTCCAGCTTCTCCATCAAGGTTGCCGCATTGAAAGGATCTTGTCATAAAGCAGTCGTGCTTTAATGGATTGAGCGGGTGCAGTTTTAAATGGGAAAGGTGCTCAGCTTTTGCATTTGAAATGCGCTCACCTAAAATCTTGAGTTTTTTTAGAGCCAACAAATTCGGGCTTTTTGACCAAAAAGTTATTTTTGCAATATAACGTATATGTCATATTGTGTTTTTTACATTTGCTTTTGAAATGTTATTGTGTAGGAGTTTATAGAGGGGTTGAAAATCTATTTAAAAAACTTTTTTAGTTTTAAACTTTGTGAACTGCTCGTTATCGTCAGCTCACAAAGAAACAGGACTCACACTGTGAGTCCTGTTTTGTCTTTGGTCTTACTCCCTCTTTGAGGCTTTTAAGGCGCAAGACCAAGGCTTGCGCCGGTGCAACGTTACAGTGATGATAATTAAATCTTCAAGGATTCAAAAGAATCATCCATAAGTCTTTTATTTCAACACCACTAAGAAGTATTTTTTCTTACCGCGGCGGACGATGACGAAGCGTTCTTCGAAGGATTGTTCTTTCGTCCATTCGAATTCTAAGTCCGTTACTTTTTCACCGTTGATAGAAATCGCGCCGTTTTGAATATCTTCACGTGATTGTCTTCTTGATGGTTCGATGCCAAGATCAACAAGCCAAGTTGCTAGGTTTTGGCTTTCTTTTGAGCTTTCGAAGGTTGGCATGTTTTTGAAGCCTTGTTCGATTTCGTCGGCTGTTAATTGTTGTACGTTCCCTGTGAAGAGCGCGTTTGTAATTTTCTTCGCGTCTTCCAACGCTTTTTCGCCGTGAACGAAGCGTGTTACTTCTTCGGCAAGGCGGATTTGCGCTTCACGTTTATGTGGTTCTGTCGCCACTTTTTCTTCGAGCGCTTCGATTTCTTCACGGTCTAGGAATGTGAAGTACTTAATGTATTTAATCACGTCACGGTCATCTTGGTTTAACCAGAATTGGTAGAATTCGTATGGAGTTGTCTTTTCAGGATCAAGCCATACAGCGCCACCAGCTGATTTTCCGAATTTTGTACCGTCTGATTTTAACATCAATGGAATGGTTAAACCGTATGCACGAGACTCTGCGCCTTCCACTTTACGGATTAATTCAAGACCTGAAGTGATGTTCCCCCATTGGTCTGCACCACCGATTTGGACTTGCACGTCTTCTGTCTTGAATAAATGCAAGAAGTCCATTGATTGTAGGATTTGGTAAGAGAATTCTGTAAATGAAATCCCCACTTCTAGACGGCTTGCGACCACGTCTTTAGCAAGCATTGTGTTTAAGTTGAAATGCTTTCCGAAATCACGTAAGAAGTCTAATAATGATAAATCTTTTGTCCAATCGTAGTTGTTTACAAGGCGTAATGTTGCTTGGTCTTCATCTGTTGTGAAAAATAATTTCTTCATTTGCGCTGTTAATTTTTCAACATTGTGTTGAACTTGTTCCATTGATTGAAGCACACGTTCGCTTGTACGACCACTTGGATCCCCGATTGAACCTGTTGCTCCACCAATCAAGATGACTGGTTTATGTCCTGCTAATTGGAAACGACGAAGAATCATAAATGGAATTAAGTGTCCAATGTGCATGCTGTCCCCAGTTGGGTCTACCCCACAGTAGAGCGATACAGCCTTTCGTTTGTTAAGGCACGTAAGCCTTCTTCATCTGTCATTTGGTTGATGGCGCCGCGCCATTCTAAATCATCGATAATGTTCATCTTGTTTCTTCCCTTCTTTCTTGTAAATAAAAAATCCCTAATAGCCAAAAAGACTATTAGGGACGATTTTCACCGTGTTACCACCCTTGTTGACGATGCGAGGCATCATCCACTCGAGCATCCTTATCGCGGATGAGACGTCCTGACGGATTGCTCCCAAGTGTACTTCGCGGATGTGGGGGATTGTCTTTCACCGACCGACAATTCTCTTCTTTCTCCCGTGGACAACCACTACTGCGCTTGTTCATTGCTTCTATATGTGCATTTAGTATACGGCTTATCCTACTTGATGTCAATGACTACATTTCATCTGGAGCAACTACGCCAAGAAGCGCTAAGCCTTGTTTTAAGATGCTTGCTGTTGTTTGTACTAAAGCGATACGGCTGTTGAAGGCTTCATCTTCAACGAGTACTTTTGTATGTGCGTAATATTTATTGAACGCTTGTGCTAAGTTGATAACGTATTTCGCAATTGCTGATGGTTCGCATTTTTCTTCAGCGAAACGCACAACATTTGGATAGTTTTCGATGAGTTTCAATACTTCCCACGCATCATCGTCTGTTAATGAGAAGGCAGCCTGTGTATCAACGGTATGGTTGGCTTTACGTAAAATACTCATCGCACGAGCATGTGTATATTGCACGTAAGGACCTGTTTCTCCTTCAAATTGCACGACTTCTTCAAGCGCGAAGTCGAAGTTGTTTGTACGGTCGTTCTTCAAGTCGTGGAAAATAACCGCACCCACCCCAACAGCGTGTGCCACTGCTTCTTTGTTTTCAAGCGATGGGTTTTTCGCTTCGATTTGTTTCAAAGCAAGTTCTGTTGCTTCTTTTAACACGCCTTCAAGAAGGATGATTTTCCCTTTACGTGTCGATAATTTCTTACCGTTCAATGTGATTAGTCCAAATGGAATATGCACGATATCTTCAGACCAAGGTAAGTTTAATTCCTTTAAGACTGCTTTTAATTGTTTGAAGTGGTTTGATTGTTCCATCCCTACCACGTAAATACATTTCGCGAAATCGTAAGTATTCTTACGGTAGTTTGCGGCTGCTAAGTCACGTGTCATGTATAGTGTTGCGCCGTCTGATTTTTTAATTAATGCTGGTGGTAAATCATATTTCTCAAGGTCTACGATGGTAGCGCCATTATCCACTTTTAATAAGTTCGCTTCTTCAAGCTTGTCGACCATAACGTCCATCTTGTCGTTATAGAACGCTTCACCGTTGTAAGAATCAAAAGTCACGCCGAGTAAGTCATACACGCGGTTGAATTCTTTCAATGATTCGCTTCTGAACCATTCCCATAGACGAACCGCTTCTGGGTCTCCATCTTCTAGTTTCTTGAACCATGCACGGCCTTTGTCATCAAGCGTTGGGTCTAGTTCTGCTTCTTCGTGGAAACGAACGTATAATTTAATCAGTTCTGCGATTGGATCTGCTTTTACAAGCTCTTCGCTTCCCCATAATTTGTACGCTTCGATTAATTTCCCGAATTGTGTTCCCCAGTCTCCTAAGTGGTTGATCCGAATTGGCTCATAGCCCACTTTTTTCTCAAGGTTTGCAATCGCGTTCCCGATTACTGTCGAACGTAAATGTCCCATTGACATTGGTTTCGCGATGTTTGGTGAAGACATATCGATCACGACTTTACGTCCTTGACCGTAATCCCAGTCACCATAATGCGCGCCAAGTTCTAAGACTTCTTTTAATACTTCATCGGCAAAAGCGCTACGTTCTAAGAAGAAGTTCGCGTATGGTCCCATTGCTTCAGCACGTTCGATATGCTTATCGCTAACGGCTTCCACGATTTCTGTCGCGATAGCTTGTGGCGCTTTACGTAATACTTTTGCAAGTGTAAATGCAGGGAAAGCTAAGTCCCCTTGGTTTGCGTATTTAGGCACTTCAATCATTGATACGATTTCATCAACGCTTAAATGCTCGCCGACTGTTTTTGCGATTTGTTCTGCAACAATTTTCTTATAATTCATCTTTGTTCTCCTTTTCTTTGGTTTTTTTACTCGGATATCCATTTGCACAAAAAAATCCCTATACGACGACAGTCATATAGAGACGAGAATTCCCGTGGTACCACTCTGCTTGCTCAAATTGAGCCACTTTACTCGGTAACGGCGAATCCGGATTATCCTACATTTCAAATAATCATTTCAAAAGTGCGGTTCATTTTTAATGAATGGTTGGCTTTCACCCTTCCAACTCGCTAATACATTCGGTTAAAAAAACTACTCTTTTTTTCATCAATTTTGCTATTTAACTGTCATCCACTGTATCATAACTAGCGCGATTTTGCAATTTTACTTCTCTTTGAAATAACGAATCCCATTGACCACTGACGAAATGGCAAATAATGCCGCGCAGATGCCATAGAGGGGCTTCGAAGTGACCGCTAAAATCACAAAAGCAATCGCACAAATGGCGTACACAATACATTGATATAATTTCTGATTCATATTGGTCACCTACTTCAATTTATCATGGTCATACGTATGCACAAGCTCAAGCCCTGCAAAACGTTGTTGGCGAAGCGCTTCGTACACGACAATCGCTGCCGTATTCGATAAATTCAATGAACGCACATGCGTATCGTTCATTGGAAGACGCAAGCATTTCTCTTCGTTTTCGCGCATAAACTCTTCAGGAAGACCAGTTGTTTCTTTTCCGAACATGAAGAATTGCTCCTCATCACGAGCTAAATCCACTTCATCATACGTATGGTTGGCGAATTTTGTAATTAAATATAATGGACGTTCTCCTAAATACTCTAGGAACGCTTCAAGGGATTTGTGATACGTAATATCGACGTCATGCCAATAATCAAGCCCCGCGCGTTTTAAGTGCTTATCATCTGTCGAGAATCCAAGCGGTTCAATCAGATGCAGTGGCGAATTCGTCGCCGCACATGTTCTTGCGATATTTCCCGTATTGGCTGGGATTTGTGGTTCAAATAATACGATATGATTTACCGTCATTTGGTTGCCTCTTCTCTATATTTTTCTTGTAAGACTACAATTGCTTTGTCTAATTCTTCCACTAACTCGATATCTTCCTTCGACGGATTTTCGAGCGATTCGAGTTTTTTCGTCGCTGCTGCTTTTTGCTCGTTAAAATAATCAATCATCTCTTGGTTGGATTCATTCACGATTTCTGCAACGGCCCATGCAGCGGTTCCCTTCATCACGGGACGCATATCTTCTTTCATAACACGAAGCAGCAGTGGCACCGCCGTTTTATCGCGGTAGTTGGCCAGAGCGATAATCGCATTTCGTTGCAACGGCTTCTTTCCACGCCACGATCCGGCCATTTTGCCAAAACGCTCCTTGAATTCCTTATTTGAAATCGTCACGAGCGGCTTCAATAGCGGATGCGTCTCCTCAACGGACGGCTCCATTTCAGGATGCAAGTGGAAATCTTTCCCCTTATTATACGGACACACTTGTTGGCAAATGTCACATCCGTAAATCACATGCCCGATTTTTTTACGAAACTCTTGTGGCATAAAGCCCTTCGTCTGCGTCTGATACGACAAGCAGCGCATGGCATTCATACGCCCGTCACCCAGTAACGCACCGGTTGGACAGAAATCCACACAGCGCGTACAATCACCGCATCCATAGTCTACCATCTCGTCGGTTGGAAACTCGATATTCGTAATCAGCTCCCCTAAGTAGACATACGAGCCAAATTCCTTCGTAATGAGAAGTCCATTCTTACCGACAAAGCCAATTCCTGCACGCTCAGCCACGCGGACATCGATTAATTCGCCGGTGTCGACCATCGGCTTAAATCTGGAATCTTCGTCTTGAACTTCTTCTTTGATGTAGTTAATCAGTGCTTCCATGCGTCTTGAGAGAATAAAGTGATAATCCTCCCCCCACGAAGCCCGTGCAAAGGCCCCGCGACGCTCTCCCTTCACACGTTCCGGCTTATTCTTTGGAAGTGTCGGATACGCCAGCGCGATGGAAATAATGGTTTTTGGAGTGTCGAAAGATTTTCTCAGGATAAATACGCTCTTCTAGCACTGGATGCTCAAATCCTGTCGTATGGCCGAGTTCTTTAGGAACGACGCATGCTCTCTTCTAAGTGCGTAAACGGCTCGGCAGAAGCAAAAACCAATCTTATCGATGCCAAGCTCTTTACTTTTTAGCGATAATTTTTCTGTTTTAAAGACTGCTGTATCCATCAAAAACCTCCTCTCTTTGTTCCTATCTATTGTACTATACTTCTCTTTTATCACAAAGTGTCTAAATTTTAACGCAAAAAGAACGCTAGCCTTCGGTGTAAAACACTGCGAAAGTTAACGTTAGTCGAACATCAATTGCCGTGCAAAATCAAATTACAGAGCAAAGAGATACAAGTATAATAGCGCTTTTCTTTTTAAAATCAACTATAAAGTTAAGAAATTCTAACGTTTTTGATTTTATCATTCCTCAATTGTTTTAGTTTGTTACTGAAAAAGACTTCTTTTTATACACTTAAAAGAGACTTCTAACCAGAGAAAAAGCAACTCAAGGGGTTGCTTTTCTTATACTATCTGTTTTCCTCTTCACTTCATTATACCATTCTTCCGTAATCGTAGAAGCTGCCATCGGATGGTCTCCCGGATTAATAACGACATCATGAAATGCTAATTGTTCATCAATCGTCACAATTAATGCTTTACAATCTTCTCCATGGTGCTTACGAAGTCTTTTCCAGTCCGTATACACTCTGAGTGTCAACTCTTTCGTATCTCCTGGTTGCATTGCTAAATCAAAAGGAATATTAGGTACTACGTCCGTTTGCGGGATTATCTTCTAGAAGTTGGTCATATCCATGAAGCCTCATTGGCGCAATAAATTTTGCTGTTTTTAAAAGCTTCATAAAACTCATATAAATAGACTTGGCTTAGTCTTTTTATCTTTCGTATTCAGTTTACCCAATTGACGTGCCAAATATAACCACTTGATCGCATTCGGAGTTCGTTACAGGTATTTCTTTTTCATCCATCCCTTTATACCGCGGAAGATCCACTAGTTGTTCCGCAAGAATCGTTGTTTTTCACCACAATATTGAATTCCACGTATTCCATCATAGATAAATAAGTCTCTTATGAAATTACGAATCCCATCTTTATCAGGTCATTATCAATTCGTTTAAAATCAAAGTTCATCATTTTTCCAAAACGACTCTTTAAGATTATGGATATACGAACTTGGAATCAGTCGAGCCATTGGCATTGTAACAGAAAGTGTGCCCTTCTCATCTTCTGATGCATGAGAAAAACAAATAAGGCTCATCTGTTTCTACTGAATACACTACATAAACATCATCTAATAAAAAAATAGTTTTTCTCGAATCAGTTTATACAATTCTCGTCTTTTATAATTTAATAGTACCTGTTTGGCTTCAAATTGTTTAGCCTCTTCAGCATGCGCTTTATAGTATAATTGCCAAATCTCCGAAATATCTGAAGCCGCTAATCTTTTCACAATCCTCTTTAGTAAGTTTGCACTCTTGTTCATTCACAAAAGCGTTTCCCAGCGCAGCAATATAAGCATTATATCGTTGTTCATCCGGAGCATTTTTCCGAGATGCAACACCGTTCCTATAAATATCAAGTTTAGCCCCATCTTGGACTCTTGCCATCACCATTCTGTCTGAAGCTTCTTGTAGCTCGCCTTCAGGAACCATGAGTGATAGAACAGTTGTTTTCACAGGGGTTTCCGTCACACAACTCATCTTTGTAACAACAATTTCGTCCCCAACTTTTATAGTCCTTTCACGAAACCCACTACCATTAAGTCTGAAAGAATTGTCCTCTCCCTTAAAAATAACAACACCAAGAGCAAAACTCAGAGCCTGTTTCTTCTTTCCAAATAAAAATCGAATAATCCCATTCATATTCCTCCCTTTTTGCTCATAGCTGATACTTGATACTTAAATTATATCATAGCTTATTTCGAGAATATATAAACCACTAAACCAGAGAAAAGCAACTCAGAGGTTGCTTTTTCTTATAACTATTAATCTACTGCATTAAAGAATTCTTCTGTCATCAAATAGAGCTATCGGATATTCGCCAGGATTAATAACAACATCATAATCCTTTACCAATTCATCAAGCGTTACAACCAACCCTTTATACTCTTCACCAAAATGTTTACGGAGTCTCTTCCAATCTGTATACACTTGAACGGCCTTCTCTTTTGTTTTCCCTTGTTGTATCGCTAAATTAAAAGGAATATTAGGTTCTGTGTCCGTTTGCGGGTTATCTTCAAGAAGTTGGTCATACCCATGAAGTCGCATTGGCGCAATAAATTTTTGCAGTCTTTGTAAATCTGGCAAGCATATAAAAATATGCTTTACCGATATTCTTTTTGTTCTTTATCTTCTATTCCGTCCGATTGACTTGATAGATGCAAAAACTTCATTAAATCCGGATTCGTTACAGGGATTTCTGCTTCATCTACCCCTTCATAATTTGGAAGGTCCATTAATTCTTTTGCAAAAATCAACGTATCTTCGGTCAAATATAGAATGGATTCTACTCCATCATATATAAATAAATCTCTAAGAAAATTACGAATCCCTCTTTTTCAGGTCGTTTTCAATCCGTTTAAAATCAAATCTCCCATCTTTCCTATAAATCTCTTTACTGTAATGCATGTATGAGCTTGGAATCAGAGTAACCCCATGAATGTGAAACAGTCATCCCTTATTTCCATCTAGTGATGCTCTAGCAAACACATGAGGTTCGTTCGTTATTGGTGAGTATAGTACATAAATGTCATCTAATAAAAAAATAGTTTTTCTGAATCAGATTAAAGAAATCTCGTCTTCTCTGATCCACCTTCATGTTTCTATTTCTTTTTACCTTTTCAAACTCCTCAAAATGGGCCTTCAATATAAACTCCAAATCTCCGAGAAAATATCTGAGGCAGCTAATTTTTCACGATCCTCTTCAGTGAGTATTCCATCTTGTTGCCTTACAAAAAGCAATATCCATTGTAAAACGATAAGCATGGTAAACCTGAGTATATGTCACGTTTTTCCGAATGCAACATGGTACCTTTATAAATCCCAAGTTTATTCCCATCTTTGACTTTTACCTTCACCCATTTTTCTGAGGCTTCTTGAACCTCCTCTTCATCAACATAAATGGGATGAAATGACGGTTTTACAGGCGTTTTGGATAAACAACTTATCTTTGTAACAACAAGTTCGTCACCTACTTTGATGGTTCCTTGAACAAAGCCCTCAATAATTAAGTCTGTAGCGTTGTCATCAACACCAATCACATTACTTTACTCCAAGAATACAGATTGATTCTGCTTCTTCCTTACCCTAGAGTAAAACCTCGATCAGGGTTTCTTCTTTCTAAATAAAAATCGAATAATCCCATTTTGTTTCTCCTACTCCTAATCATTCACTATCTTTGGTTTCATTACCTGTTTTCGAAATATAGCGTTCCGTTAATAAGGACAGGATGCGGAATTAATGAATCCTCCCAACGGTTGGAGGAGACCTCTCCACCCATCCCCGTACTCTTCATTGAATCTCTTCCAATCTGTAAAAAATTGGAACAGCCTTCTTATTGTCTTTTTAGCTCTTTCATTGCTAACTCATACTTCACATCTTCTGCAAAAGAAGTTTCCCCATTTTTCGTTGGGTTTTGGTAATTCTCCTTGTACTTTGATAGGTACAATAAAACGTGCTGTTTTTAAGGCTTCCGTCAAACGGTTTAAATACAAATTGGATAAGAAATCTCGGTCTCTCTTTCCTAATGTAGTAGTATTTCCAATTTGGCCTAGCATTAGTAAACAACGAACTACCTCAGGATTCATTATCGGTTTGTCAACCTCTCTATTCCTTCTAAATCCGGGATTTTATTAGCGCTTTTGCATTAATTGACGTTTCATCTGAAATAAACTCAATTCCTTCAGCTCCATTTAAGAAAAAATAACTTCGTTTTAAGAAATTCTGGATTCCATCTTTATCGGGTAGTTTTTTCAATACGACGGAGCACAAACTCATCAGGATATGTAATTTTTCTCTTTATATGCCGCAGGAATTAAACGTACCATTGTTTCAGCTGGCTCAAGGCTACCATCTTTATTTCTTGTTGAACTTATGAACAAAGCTGGTTCTCCAGTCTTTACAGAATAAACTCGCATATATTTCATCGAGTGTTAATAATGTGAGCGCGAACCTGTTCCATTAAAAAGAAGGATTTTTCAAGATAGAATGCATGTGTTCCATGTGAATGCTGTGCAGCACTATCATCACAGGATAGATTGTCTCCATATTTCTATTAAGTCCGCAATCGAAAAGCGTCTACGATCCTCATCCATTAATTTCCCATTTTGCCAGAAGAAAAATGCATTAATAATAGCGTAAAGATAAGAAGCTCTTAAATCATCTTCGCTTACCCTTCGAAATGCAAGACTGTACCTTTATACACGTTGTGTTTTTACCATCTTTAATCGTTACCACAACATTGTCGCCGGACGCCTTCTTCACTTGACCTTTATTCGCGTCTTCAAAGTGCGGATATGACAGCTTTTGCAGGTTTATCATTATCACTTCCTAAATTTGTAATAATGACTTCATCTCCAACGTGAATCGTTCCTCTTACGAGTCCTATAACGACTAAGTCTTCTGAGTCGTTTGGATTAGGGAAGTATCTCTTCTACCCCAAAAACAACAGTTCTATTTTTCTTTCTTCTTTCCAAATAAAAATCAGATAATCCCATTCATTTTCCTCCGCTTTCCAATAGCTGATACTTGATACTTAAATTATATCATAGCTCATTTCGCGAATATAGAGACAAAAAATAGACCCACCCTGTGAGTCCTTATGCTTTTTGATTCTTTTTATTCGGCATTCTTAATTTTTATTAAAGATACTTTCCGTAATATAGGGCTCCTGCTTCTTCTTTGCCTGTTCCATTGATAATAACATCATGAGAGACTCAAGTTGCCGTCCAATTGTTGGATCGAGTCCTTGCCATTCTTCTCCAAATTCTTTACGCAGTCTCTTCCAATCTGTAAAGAATAAAAGTGCCTTCTCTTTTTCTTTTCCATCTTGCATGGCTAAGTCAAATGTGAATCCTTCTTTAAAGGTGGTATTGCCATTTTCATCCACCTTTGGCAATTCTCCATGTCCTCTCATCGGAACAATAAAGCGCGCTGTTTTTCAGGGCTTCGGCTACAAATGGTGGAAATACATATTGAATAGAATTTCGCGGTCTGTCGTATCTGGTTTAGCTAGTTGTCCAAGGAGATGTAACCAACGAGACTACATCTGGATTCGTTACAGGAATATCGATTTCTCTCATCCCTTCGTAGTTCGGAAACTCGATGATCCTTCTGCTGCAATTGACGTTTCTTCTGCTACAAATTGAATTCCTGAGCTCCATCTAATAAAAATAACTTCGCTTAAGAAATTACGGATGCCATCTTTATTCGTTATCCATTTTTCAATGCGACGTAATTCAAACTCGTCATTATCTTCAAATTTTCTTTGAGATTTTCTTTATAAGCCGCTGGAATTAAACGTACTAATGGCGCAGTTGTATAGTAGCTGCCATCTTCTTTTTCATCGTCTTTGTGAATAGATAAGGCTCTCCGGTTGTGACCGAATAAACTGCATAAATTTCATCCACTAAGAATAATTTATCACGGGTAATCGTCACTAAATTGCGGATTTTCTCCATGTTTTTAGAACGTCTTTCTTCTGTGTCTTCTGCAGCATTAATATTGCAATACCATAAGAAAAAGACGCCAAATTTCAGCTAGCATCCGTTACGGATAAGTACACACAGTCAATATCTGAAATCTCGCCATTTTGAACACCTACAAAAAGATTCTCCGATAGCGTTACATATAGGTTCCGTACAGATCATTTTTCACTAGTGCCTTCTGAATGAACGACTGAACCTTTATAGAGACCATATTGAGCACCATTTTTCAATCCATGCTGCAATATTAGAAGCTTCCATCACGCAGCCGTTATTGCCATCTTCTAATGCATATACAGCAGATTTCACAGGTTTGTCAGTATCACTTCCCAATTTTGTAATAATGACTTCATCCCCAACTTTAATCGTTCCTGTGATATACCCTGTACACAACTAAGTCTGGAGTCCTTCCCTGCGCTAAATACATTTTCTACCCCAAGTGCAAAACCTTTCTTAGCGTCCTCAGAAGCTTGGCTCCCTTCAGCTGGTTCGGCAGTTTCTTCTGCTTTTACCGCTTCCTCTTTCACTTCTGCTGTTTCTTCCTTTTTAAGCTCTTCCTGTTTTACTTCTTCTTGAACCACTTTATCTTTCTTTTGGTTCTTCTTTTTACGAGAGAGAAAATCTTTTTAATCCCATTGCAAAACCTCCTAATGGTTAATAGTTTCATTATAGCACATTTCATTCATTCTCTTTGGCTTTTTCACGATAGCTACAAAATAGTGAACCGTTACTTTTGAGAGCGGATGAGAGGTGCTATAGGCCTTATCTTCGGCACTTGCTCCCCAGTATAAAGGCGTCATTTCGAGTAAATGACGATAAGTTTCTTCGGTTAAATCGACCGTGTAGCAAACCTCTTCAAACGTGACTTGAGGGCATTCGGACTGCACGCGTTCTAGGATATCCGCATTCGAATACGTTTGTTTTTCCGGATTCGAACGGTAGAGCTGTTGGCGTAATTCCGCTAAATAATCGTTGCCAGGGATGACTTTCACGAGCGTCCCTCCTGGAGCCAATACGCGCATAAACTCTTGGTAGTTCGACGGCGTTAAAATATTCAAAAGCGTCCCGCAAGATTCGTCCTCAAATGGCAAGTTCGCCAAGTCTCCTAAGAAGAATAGCGCTTGGTTTCCAAAATGTACCGACGCTTGATGAATGCCTTCTTTAGCGATATCCATTCCGCATAAAGGTGCCTTCGCACGCTTAGACAGCCACGATAAATGACTGCCTTCCCCACATCCGATATCGACAATAAACTTCTCTTCGTCTGCCGAAAGATGCGGTAAGATGGCCTCTAATAACGGTTCAAAGAACCCACTCTGCGCCAGTTCATAGCGATGATGGAAAAGAGGCGCATCATAATCTGTATTCGCATTTTGCTTCATCAGATGCAAGGTGCCTTTTTTCGAAATATTAAATCGGTGCCCCTTTCCACAAACGACGCTATGATTCTCGGCAGAAACCATCGCATCATGGCAATACGGGCAACGAAAGGCATATAAGTGTTGGTTGATAAATTGTTCGGCCCAATCGATTTTCTTAATGGCCGCGTTTAGTGCTTCCTGTTTTGTCATTCGATACACTCTTTCTCGTTTTCTCTGTTTCAGTATAGCACATTCGCAACCAAATGCTGGAAACAGTCTATTTTGAGAATTTTTAAGAGAGTGCTACAATGAATTTACTTGAAGAAAATGGAAAAGGTGAAGGAGAAGAATTATGACACAAAAAATTCCAGTTACAATCGTCAGCGGCTTCCTTGGCGCTGGGAAAACGACTTTAATCAACAAAGTTTTAAAAGAAAAACACGGCGAACATATCGCTGTTGTCATTAACGAATTCGGCGAAATCGGTGTAGACCATCAATTCGTGCTTGACGTTGAAGAAGAAATCTATCAAATGGATAACGGCTGCCTCTGCTGTACCCTTCGTACAGACATTGCCGATATGTTGAAATCCATTTTAATGGTCAAAGAACAAAACGGCATTCGCGTGGACCGCGTGCTATTTGAAACAACAGGTCTTGCTGATCCAGCTCCAATCGCACAAACATTCATTAACGTGCCATTCTTAAACGAGCACTTTATCTTAGATGCAGTATTAACGGTTGTGGATTCTAAAAACTTCCTATACCAAACAGCTCATCAACCTGAACCAGCAAAACAAGTTGGGTTCGCGGACAAGATTTTCATGTCAAAACATAGCTTAGTAGACGAAACGATTTACGCGAAAGTGATTAACGAAGTTCGTAGCATCAATGCCTTTGCAGAAATTCAAGACCTTGACGCACGTCCTGTTCATATGAGCGACATGTTCGGGCTTGAATTGTTCTACGCATCTGAGAAGAAAATCTTAGAAATGCAAGAACACGCCGAAGAAGAATATTGCGAAGAATGTGGCCATACACATGCGCACGGTGATCACGATCACGACCATCACCATCATGATCACGACCACCACGATCACGACCATGAGCATAAACATCATGACCATGACCACGAACATGAACACCATGACCATGATCACGAACATCATCATCACCATAGTCATAGCCACCATAGCGGTATTAACTCATTCGTCATCGAGACTGAAAAACCATTAGTTCTCGCAAACATTAACGAATGGTTGAACGAGCTTGTCTATATTTACGGACCAGAATTATACCGTTACAAAGGAATCTTGAACGTGGAAGGATTAGATTACCAAATCATCTTCCAAGGGGTTCAAATGAGCTTTGATATCTCAAGAGGTCGCGATTGGAATGATACAAAACGCGGCTCAACATTGGTCTTCATCGGAAAGAACCTTCCAGAAAACCAATTACGCGAGAGCTTTATTGCTTGTACTGAAAAATAAATATAAAAATTGCAGCGCAATTAATTTATGCCCTAGCTGTCTTTTTACATGGATGGAGGTGAAACCTTGAAAAATCATTAAAACTCTCTGCCCTACATGCAGGAACTCGAGTGTTGCTCATGATGCTGTGGATTTTCTTTCCCTAAACATATCGCTGCGACTCCAAAAGAGCTCTCTTCGACCGATGAAATTTGGGTCATCACCAGACCCACTACTATTTGAGTCCAGAACTGCATGACCAAGATGTGGCCTTCAGAAAAATGCAAAATACTGCTGCCGGAAAAGACCTCGTCTACAGCAAAGGAACGAATGGAAGCCTTAGTGGCGCAAGTCGAAAGTGAACGTCCAAAAGTGCTTATCGTGAGCGGAGACATGACCTTTAATGGTGAGTATCAAAGTTTTATCGAATTGGCCGAGTTCTTCAAACGCATCGAAGCGCTAGGAACGACCGTCCTCGTGGAACCTGGGAACCACGATATTGCGGATGGCTGGGCTAGAAATTTTCAAGGCAACGAGAACTATAAAATCAAGCAAATGACGGCGGCAGATTTTCCAAATGTCTTTACCGAATATGGTTACTCCGAAGCGTCCTCGAGAGATATGCACTCGCTGAGCTATATGGCCAAGCCCTTTACCAAACTGTGGTTCTTAATAATTGATAGTAATATTTACGAGAAAAACGGTGAGGGAAAAAGGCGCTCCAAAAGACGGGCGGTGTGATTCCAAAAAGAAACGCTGGAATGGATTGATAAGGAGTTAGCAGCGGCACGTTCTGCTGGCGTTCAAGTCATTCCGTGATGCATCACAATTTGTTGGCGCATCATGAATTTAATCCCTGATGGCTTCGTGGTCGATAACGCTTCGGACTTGAAGGCGATTTTTCAATCAATATGACAACATGACACTCGGGTTCTCGGGGCATATTCATACGCAACAGATTGCCACAGAAAAGATGTCCGCGGATCGTTCGTATACGGAAATCGTCAATGGCGCGTTTCTGTTTATCCGTCTACCATCGGCAAATTAACGATGAGCCCTAACGACTATCATTACCAGCAAACGGCGTTAAAAGCAGACGAATGGGCAGCTCAATCAGGACAAACGAATCTGGATTTGTTGCATCATAAGAACTATATGAAACAGGTCTTCGATGACTCGACTCGCATCATGACGCATCAATCTTTATATGATGAATCGTGGTATACCAAAGAAAGTGGGCGACGAACTTAGTAGCGTTCTAGCACCGCTCAATCTAGCTTATTTCTCAGGAGATAAAAATTCCCAGCTATATTTCGGATACCGTTCTCACCTCTAAAGCGTATCAGCAGCTTCAAACCAATAGCTCATCGAACTTCTTGTTGAACTACATCGATATGATTATCAAAGAAACAACGCATGCCAACAATCAAGAAATCACTATATCGTACTAAAAAAGGCCGTCCTGCTTGGACGACCTTTTTCGTTTTCTATTTTATTTTCCAAGTTCCTCTAATAGTTCTTGGTGTTTTTGGCGCCAATCTGCCTTCTCTTCTTCGGTAATTTCACGAAGGACGCGGCAAGGATTTCCGACCGCAATCACATTACTTGGAATGTCTTTTGTTACCACAGAACCAGAGCCGATGACCGTATTATCCCCAATCGTCACTCCAGGATTCACCGTCACGTTGGCCCCGAGCCATACGCTATTGCCAATCGTAATCGGCATTCCAAATTCTGGACCCGCATTGCGCGTTTCGGCATCGGTTGGATGTCCTGGCGTCACAAGCGATACGTGCGGACCAAACATGCAGTTGTCCCCAATCGTAATCGGCGCTACGTCTAGTAATGTACAGTCAAAATTCGCATAGAATCCTTCTCCAATCGTTGTATGAACTCCGTAGTCCACATAGACGGGTTGCTCCATGTAAATCTTCTCGCCTGTTTTTCCAAATAACTGTTTTAATAATGCTCGTCTTCCTTCGAAATCATCGAAGTCCAAACGATTGTATTGTTGCGCTAGTTTTTTCCCTTTAATCGATAAGTCTCTTAGCCCTTCTGTGAGAGACGGAATATATAAGTCTCCTGTGAGCATACGTTCTTTCATGGTTTTCATTCTGTTTCCTCTACTTCCGCATACGCCTTTGCTTGAACGATTCGTTTTTCGAGTTCTAACAAGTCGATAAAGCGTGCTTGGCGTGCGAATTCTTTCTCCCCAAGCGTCAGAATAACCGCTGGCACTGTTAAGACTTCATAGAGACTCGCCACTTCTGGATGAAGAGTGGCATCAATTTCTTCGACTGGAATCTCATACTCTTTGGCAAGTTCCTTTACTCGTGGTTTAACCGCATGACACACCCCACATGTTTGCATGGATATATATATGATTTTTACTTCGTCCATTTTCTCACCTCGCTTCTATCATACCCGATAGTGCAAAAATTCTTGCAAACTTTGCTCATAAGCTCATTTTTAGTAGAAAACACTTAACAAACCGCGTCTTGATTGTGTATAATGGAAGAGTTAAGTCCAGATGAAAATCAGAAAGTGAGTGAAACAATGGGACGTAAATGGGCAAATATTGTCGAAAAGAAAACAAAATTAGATGCTAACAATAGTAAAATCTACGCTAAATTCGGGATTGAAATCTATGTAGCTGCAAAACAAGGGGAACCAGATCCTCATTCAAACCAAAAATTAAAATTCGTTATTGACCGTGCTAAAACTTATAATGTACCACGTCATATCATCGAACGTGCGATTGAAAAAAAGCTAAAAAGGTGGCGGCGATGGCGACTACCAAGAACTCCGTTACGAAGGTTTCGGACCAAAACGGCTCTATGATTATCGTAGATGCCTTAACAAATAACGTAAACCGTACAGCAGCTGACGTACGTGCCGCTTACAGCAAAAACGGCGGTAACATGGGTGCACCAGGTTCTGTAACTTACTTATTTGACCACACAGCAATTTTCGGTATCGCAAACAAAGATGCTGACGAATTATTAGAACAATTAATGGAAGCAGACGTTGACGTTCGTGACGTTGTTCAAGAAGACGACCAAGCGATTGTTTACGCTGAACCAAAACGACTTCCACGCAGTTCGTAAAAGCATTAGAAGACTTAGGAATTACAGAATTCACAGTGAGCGAAATCGAAATGATTCCTCAATCAGAAGTGACACTTGAAGGCGACGACTTACGTTTATTCGAACGCATGATTAACGCTCTAGAAGACAACGAAGACGTTCAAAAAGTGTACCACAACGTAAACTTAGAAGACTAATAGTAGAAAAAGCAACATGTAACATATAAGTTACATTTTGCTTTTTCATTTTCTTTTCAATTTGAGCCCAAGTTCCATCAGGGTTCTTATCTCGAGGGGCACTTCACTCAGGAAGCTCCGCCTCGATATGTAAACAACAAGGACAAAACTGGACACGAAAAGCTCCATGGATTCTATAGTAGGAACAATAGCGTGTGCATTCAATGTGAATTACTGCTGCTTGGGAATTTATTTCCTAGCGGCAGTTTGAAGCTTGAAAGGAATTGAGACTTAAGTCTCAATCCGGTGCAGCTATTGTCACTACTCATCAAGTTCATTTTCAACCTAAGAACAAAGATCCCATCAGCTTTTTATCTCGAGGGGCACTTCACCCAGAAAGCACCCCATTAACTTTTTCAGCAAAAAGGACAAAACTCACGAAGAACACTTTGGATGCAATAGTCATCATTGTAGGGAATCATAACCGATGTGAATTACTGCCGCTGGAAATTCATTTCCTAGCGGCAGTTTGAAGCTCGGTAGCCAAGAGACGATAGGCTCTTGGCGGTATCCTTATAATGATGACTATTGAAACATCCAAAGATGTTCGACATATGTTTTGTCCAATTTAATTTATTTATTTTGTACATACTGTTCAAGGCGGTAGCTTTCCTGCTGTGAGAAGCACCATCGCCATCTCCAAGAAAGCACCCATACGGATGGGAACATGGATTGAAAATCAATCGCCTTTACGATCCAATACATCGGACTGCAATAAGCAAGCACATTTAACCACAGTAAAATTCGTTTACAGCCCTCGTAGCCACTGGCATTCCCATTGCACTCATGATAATTACAATCAGCACTCCAATTGCCGTCGCAAGTTGCGGATTTTTAAACAATCGGAATAAGAATAAATTCAAACTCAAGCTGAACATCGTTGTTGCTAGTAACATTCCTAAGAACAGACCCCAGTTTAAGTGTGGAACCATCCCTATCAATGTGAAGAAGAGCATCAAGCGTATTCGCACCAAACATAAAGACAAAATAAGAAAGAATAAAGGATAAGACAATCTCCAAATTCGAACTAGGTGAAACGACTGAACGTTTTGACACTAGTGATTTCTTAAATTGAATCCAGTCAGACGAAATCGTTGAGGCGTTAAAAATAACGTATAACAAAAATCATCATCACAGCCATACCCGAAGCAATCGGATTCGGAGCCGCGCTCCTCAATGACCATCTCTTGTGAAATGCTGGGAAGTGATTCTCCTGGCTTGAGAACGCTCTTCTTGTAATTTCGCATCGAGCATTACTTTTTTTAAGAGTTTGCATTAACTGTTCATCTAATAGAAAATCACGCGTTCCTCTTTGGGTATTCCACACTAAAATTGTTGGGATGCTTCCCAGATTTTGCGTTTTGTAAATAAATGAGCAGGTACCTGGTAAATAACGGTCATCTCACCCTTTTTAGGGGCTGCTTTTAGCAGATTCTAAATCTGAAAAGACATGTTCCTCATTGATATAAGGCGCAATCAATGAACGATACTCTTCATTTCCTTCCTCGAAAACAAAAAGCCACAGTGGAAGCCACAGGAAGAGTAGAATCACTATTTGTATTCGTATTTTGGACAAAAAGCATCAGTCCTGACATAAAGAAGGCATTCCAATCGTCATAAAAAGAAATGTAGGATTTTTCAACATACGCTTCAGGTGAAAAAGAATCATTCGAACGAATTTCATTGTTGTGCCTCCTTTCTCTTGATTCTTAAGACAAAGACAAATGACAAAATACAAAGAATTAGAGTAGCACTTGGGATCATGTCCCCTACAGAAGCCCCGTTCATTAAGTCTACAAATGGCGTATAGATGAATCGTTGGACTAAATTACCAGATAAGAATCCAAACACTGGACTAATCTTATCTAATGGAAGAATCCCTGAACTAAAAATCAAGAGCATGTTGACCAGTGTTGAAATCATTTGATGATTCTTCTCTGTAATCAGCGTTCCTACAATCGTTGCGACAACTCCCGTAAACAGACTATAAAATAGCGCAAATAAAAGAAGTCCCATCAAATTATTTCCAAACGTTGTTGCATCCACTAATTTCCAAGCAAGAATATATAGTAGAATCAAGAACGTATTAAAGATGACATGAGTTGCTAAGTCTAAGCGCTCTTTCTCGCTAACGGAATATGGCAAGATTTCCATCCGTTTTCGATAGCCTCCTAGTTCTTTTTGAACCTTTGAACGCCATAAAGCTTCCATTAGCATGATTAACAGTAAACTGATCCCGGTAATTGAAAAATGTTGAGCACTGGTTAATTGCGCCTCTGCTTCAACTTGTTCCATTTGAAAGGCTTGACTAGCAATCTCTTGTTGCAAGCTGGCAAGTAATGTAGCGACTTGTTCCTTGGAGATGGTCGCTGCTGGAGTCGCATCGATTTTTCTAGCGACTTGATTCACTTCTAGCAATTGAGTGGTGATTGTTGAAAACAACTCTTTATAGACTGCAAAAGCAATATTTGAAGAGCGCCCTAATCGACGAATGACAATAGGACTGTCCTGACTGCCTGATTGAATCGCTTTGGTAAAGCCTTCTGGAATACTAGCGCTGAATTTCGCCTCTTCTGGATTACTCGTTAATAAAATTTGCTTTTCTTCAGATAACTGTTGAAAGAGTTGAACAATTTTATCTCCATACTCTCCCCTGATCATTGTTTTCAATATATAGTGGTACATCCACACTCAATTTTGGTTGCGCATAAATTCCTCTCATCGAGAAAGCTAAAAACAACGTTAAGAAAAAAAGGCGTTAAAATAATCATCAGAAGGCCTTGAAATTGTTTGAAAAGAAGCTATTACTTCGGTCTTAATATAGCGAATGTATCTCATAATGCCCTCCTTAATCTCGGAAGTGTCTTCCCTGTTAATTGCAAGAATGCTTCCTCTAATGTCGTTTCTTTTGATGCTAAGCGACTTGATTACGAGTTGTTCTTGTTCCACAAAAACCAATCAATTTCATCATGGAGAAAATCGTTTTGGTGCACCGTAAGCTCGAGGGTTTCCTCTTTCAACAGGACATGTTGAACGCCATTCTCACTGGCTTTTTAAAGCTTCTTCAAAACCATTTGGAATGCGGTCTAAGGTCAGTACCACTGTTTGCGTATGTCCGACTAACTTTTTCACTTCTTCTTTTGTTCCGTAAGCCACTTCTTCTCCAAGATCGCAAAATAAAGACACGATCTACAAAGGGCTTCAATTTCTTCCATATAATGCGAAGTATATAAAATCGTTGTGCCTTGCGCGGCTAACTCTTGGATGTAATCAAAAATATATTGACGTGACTGCGCATCGACGCCAACAGTTGGTTCATCTAAAAATAAGAATCGAAGGATTATGTAACATCGCTACCGCAATATTCAATCTGCGTTTCATCCCGCCAGAATAGTTTTTCACTTTTTCTTTTTCTCTTATCCGTCAATCCTGCAACTTCTAGTAACTTTTTCAATTTGTGCTTTTAACTCAGCACCATATAATCCATAAAGACCGCCAAAGTATTCCAGATTATCTACCGCATTCAATTCTTCTAGCAAGGCAATATCTTGAGGTACTGAGTCCTAAATGTTTTCGGATTTCCACTTTATCTGTTTTAATCGACTTTCCATTAATCAAAAATATCCCCGCTATCCATTGGTTGGATGCCCTGTTAAAATATCAATTAAGGTACTTTTTCCTGCGCCATTAGATCCCAATAGACCGAACAGCTCTCCTTCATAATTTCAAAGGAAACATTTTGCAACACTTTGTAGCGTCCATAAGACTTTTGTAACATCTTTAATCTCAATCATGTTTTACACCTCTTTATAAATAGAAATGACATACTTAATAACATACAAAAATAGAAAACAACTGGCAACGACAATCTTTTCTTCTCGTAAATCTTTCTCTGTTCTTCTTTCTTCGCCATAAATCGTAAACTCCTTTGTTACTGTACCCCTATCATAGCAAGCTTCTCTTATAACGAGTAGTTTCCAACGTCACCAACTACCATGACCAAAGTCACTTTTATGAATGGGTTTCTGGTGAGTAGAAGAATCTTCTCTGAAAGAAGAACCTCTAGTATAAAAAAACTATCGCAAGGGACTCTCTAGCTTCAAGTAGCCACAATAGTATGATGAATCGATTTTTCTTCATCCCAATCGGTAGAGAGTCTTTAAACTCCACACACACTATTGTCGCTACTAAAAACTAACCATCCGAGCAATAGTTTATTGTTTTAATTTATTCTCGTAAGCAAAAATGACTAATTGCGTTCTATCGCGTAGTTCTAACTTAGAAAGAATCGTACTAATATTATTTTTACTGTCCCTTCCGAAAGAAACAGTGTTTGGGCAATTTCCTTATTGCTGAGGGCCTTTTGCCACCTGTGCAATCAGTTCCACCTCTCTAGTTGTTAAGCCCCATTTTTCGGCATCGAAACTTTCCTCTTTCTCTACAGAGGTGTTTGTTAAGAGTGCTTCAGAGATCGCGTATCCATCACGACTTTTCCAGAAAGGGCTACTTTAATACCGTCAAGAATGGCATCTGGACTACTATCTTTTAACAAATATCCAGAAGCCCCATTTTGAACAGCTTCGACAATATATTCAGTATCTTGGAAAGTCGTCACAATTAACACTTTCACTTCTGGAAAGGCTTCTTTAATCAGCTTTGTGCCTTCAATTCCGTTACTTTCGGGCATTCGAATATCCATCAGCACGACATCTGGCCGGTGAATGGTACAAAGCTTCAAAAGCTGCTTTCCCGTTTTTCTGCAAGAGCTAGCACTTCTACATTCCCACTGGCTTCGAGCATGATTTTTAAATCCTGTCGAATCAGCATCTCATCATCTGCAATAATTAATCGAATTGGTTTTTGTCATTGGGTCCCTCGTTTCTACCCCTTATTCAGGTTTGGAATAATGAATTGAATGGTCACTCCTTGGTTGGAAGGGTTCATCTCTACAACTCCACCCTCTCGTCGAAGTCTCTCTTGTAGGGATTTTAATCCACCCTTTGGAACCAGCTCTTGGCTAGTTGCGCCTTGTCCATTGTCCTTAATCGTGACCACTAACTGCGCTTGATTATACATCAAAAGTACGGTGATTTTTGTTGCGTTTCCGTGTCTCATAGCATTCGTAATCGCTTCTTGGACTCCACGAAACACACTCAGTTCCGCTTCACTGTTAAGTGCAAATGTTGGATCATTTTTTCTAAACTGTATTTCAATCCCTGAATTCACTTGAACTTCATGGAAGAATTCTTCCAGTGCAATATCCAATTGCTTCCTATCCATTTGCTCCGGTTTCATATCATGGACAATTTTACGAACCTCTTGCAGTCCTTGCGTCGCAAATTCGCGTAATCCTTCACTCATTTCTTGAATCGGAGAATTTTTCCATCTTCGCTAATTGACTAATCGCACCTAGTTGAATAATGATGGTCGATAAACTATGGCCAACAGAGTCATGAATTTCACGGGAAAATCCGATTCCGCTCTTGTAGTGTGAAGATTTCCTTCATTGTCCCCATTTTATATTGCGCTTGCTGCAAATCGTACCGTTGCTCACTTAGTTTTTGATACACTTCATCTAATTCCTCTTGCAGTGCTCTTCTTTCTTCTAAAATATAATTTCCATACAAGAAGAAAAAGAATAAAGAAGACGGTCATAATCGCTTTAAGCGTATCGAACTGCTGCATGGCTGGGATGATAATAATTAGCCCCAGAAGCACCTGCATCACTACCGCGTTCTTAAAGAGAAGCGTAGACTAATTTCAAAAGCAGAGGAGTAGGATGAGTCCCGCAAAAACTGTTTGGAAATAAAAACAAAGAAGTGCCACTGCAATTCCTTCTACTAAAAATATACCATTGATATTTTAACCAATAATAACCAATCTGAACGACCACGATAAAGGCCGTAAAGAAGACGATTTGATGAGCACTCATCCCTGGCAATTGGCTCCATTCAAACAATGAAAAAGAATGAAACCATACCGAATAATGAATCTTACCCATTGATCGACTTTCATGATTTCATCCTCCTAAATTACATACTCATTAAAAAAATAAAAATGCAACAAAATTATTGATAAAGTGCATCGTAATCGATGCAACAATATTATTCTCATAGTAACGATACATTCCTACGATTGGAATCGTTAAAGGAACGTATAGCAAGGCAGACATCAATTAATGCCACTTCCATCACTAGAAAGCGAATGTAAAAAGAATGAATAATACAGCCGAGATGACGGTCAACACATGGACATTCATCGATTTTTGAAAAGAGCCAATGATGGCTTCACGAAAGACTAATTCTTCCAAAAATAGGTGCCACCACGCAAAGCAATACAAACATCATCACAAGATTGGATTTTCGACATCATGGATTCAATTTGCGCCTGATTATCTGAAGTAAATTCCCTAATAAATTCGACACAATGATGGCGAGTACAATTCGAAGAACATATCCTATCGCTAAATCACGTATAAAAGGTCGTTTAACAAACTCTTTTGCCGCTTGCGCTATTTTGGTTCTGTAGAGCCAAATTCCAATGACCATCGACACGACTTGTAATACGACATACATTTGGGTATCTACCGCATATTTCCCTGAAGATACTTCTACAATAAAAGAAACTTTGGGAAAATAATTAAATTCAGAAAATAAACAATCCATAGTAAAAACTGCATTCTTTTTCATGATTCACCTCTAGTCATCGGTAAAACGTACCGGTTTTGTATTTTTCAATACTGTAAATTTTTTTCAATTTGTCCATCCGACCAGACGATACCGTGAAGCGCACCGCCAAAAACAGCTCCGCCATCGATACCGATTTTACCGTCCTGTTGCCATAATTTCATAAAGTCGCCATCTTCGTTTCAAACCACGTAAAGGCGTATGACCGAAGATAATCGTTTTGCCCAGTGTTATTAACCCCTGTATGGAACGGTTCACGAATCCAGTAGAAGTCTTTTGGCTCCGTGTCGTGCCAGTCGTCCAAGCGTAAATCTACCCCGGCATGTGCTAAGAGTAAATCTCCTTCATCAATATAGAGGGGACGTTCTCTTAGGAAGGCAATCAGTTCTGGATATTGCGCTTTAATCGCTTCGGCATCCTCGACAGGATTTACCGGAGTATCTTGAGGACGTCCGAGTAAGTCATTAATCGTTGTATCTCCGTTATTTCTTAAGTAATGTGGAAAACGTCCCTCTGGATCATCGATAAACGCAAGAAACATGACTTCATGGTTTCCCATCATATACCAAGCATTTTTTTCTTTGGCATATTTCATCCCGGTAAGGACACTTCGTTTATTGCCGGGACCACGGTCAATCAAGTCACCCATGAAGACCAGTTGCTGAGTTTCCTCATCCCAGTTTTGAAGCATCTCTTCCATCATGTCCGCTTCACCGTGAATGTCTCCAATAATAAAATACTTTTTCTTCATCTATTCCACCTCAAATAACTATCATACTGTTCATTATAGCAAATAACCGCCTGAATATGAAAAGAAGCTTCTTTTAAAACAAAAAGAAGATCGAACTATCGCCCGATCTTCAGTCTTTGAAAGACTGATTATGCTTCTTGTTTACGAAAGACTAAGAAACTACCTGCAATCGCTGTTAGTGCACCTAAAACAAGGATAAAAGGATTTTCCAATGTTCCAGTATTTGGTAACTCTGGACGTTTTGGTTCCTCTGTTGTCGTTGTTTGTGGTGTAACAGTTGTTGTCTTGTCTGTTGTACCTTCAGTCGTTGGTTTCTTCTGTTGTCGTTGTTACAGTAGTCACTTCCGTTGTAGTTGACTCTGTCGTTGTTGTAGCAGTAGTTGTCGTTTCTGTTGTACTTGTAGTGGTGGTCGTCGTAGCAGTAGTCGTTGTAGTTACTGGCTTTTCACCATCAGCAAGCCCAATCCCTGTTAACATTTTATACGTTACATCTGAGAAATTGCTTCATCTAATTCCTCCAGCTGTAATTGTAATGCGATTCTGAGGATTTTTACTTGGATTTGGCCAATTGAACCTTTATAGTCTATAAAAATAATTTTATCCGTAGAATTGATTTTAACAGTAATTCCAGTAGGAGTGATTTCATAATCACTTTCTGAAAGAAATCCAGCTGATTTCCAAGGATAAGTCGATTCTAATAACTCTACACGTAATGAACCTGGTACATACGTTTGATTTGCATCCCATACGTCTTTAATTTCAATATTCGATAAAGTCTTTCTAGCATAGTTCAAACGAGCCCACCAGTGAACTTGTTCAGCATTATCTGCTTGTTGAGCTCCCCATTTAGCAGCCATTTCATTTGGTCCTGGCATTGGTAAAGGTTTAATTTTTGAGTAATGATAGTTCCATTGAAATCCAATTCTTGCGTTGTATCAGCTAAGTCTATCATCTGAAGCCCAGAATACTTCAACAGAAAGTTCCATGTTCTTTTTCAAATAGTTTTCTTCAAAATATGAACTAAACGTCACTGTTACAGTTCCTTCAGCCGCACTCACTTTTGCATTGGCCACGACTTGATTCGCCTTATTATAAACTGGAAATGAATAATCCGATTGTAGACGAATTGGCGCTTTTAAATTGAATTGTAATGTATCATTTTCGTTGATGGTTACCTCATCCGGAAAAATCAACTTGGAATATTAAACCCCATCGTCCATAAATATCTGAAGCATCTCCCGTTACTGTCACTTTCGGGATTGGTTACTTTTTAAAGTAGTCCCTTCCTTTTGAACCTCAACTGCATTTACTTTTTGCAGAAAAAGACGAGCACTACTAAACTAAATAATGCTACGATAGAATATAAAAATCTTTTCATAAATATCTCCTTATATTTTTTTATTAAGATTATATTTATAATTTTTAATTGATTATTACATTTTTTTATAGTTGAATTGTGAATTTTATGATGAAAAGAGGCAAGAAATGAAATTTTCATTTCTTGCCTCTATAATCGCTTGATCTATTTTTCTAAGCTACTTGCCGGGATTGAACCGGCGACCTCCACCTTACCAAGGTGACGCTCTACCGACTGAGCTAAAGCAGCATTTTTGGGTAAAAAAAAAGAACTCCGCCAGTAGGACTCGAACCTACGACATCATGATTAACAGTCATGCGCTACTACCAACTGAGCTATGGCGGAAAAAAATAATAAAGCGTGGCAACGTCCCTACCTCGCAGGGAGAAACCCCCAACTACTATCGGCGCTAAAGAAGCTTAACTTCTGTGTTCGAGATGGGAACAGGTGTATCCTTCTTGCCATCGTCACCACACTTTATTTCTGAAAAAACTTTCGTTCTTTCAAAACTGAATCTATATCCAACTCCATCAATTTACCAGCTATACAACTCGTGGTTAAGTCCTCGACCGATTAGTACTAGTCCGCTCCATGCCTCGCGGCACTTCCACTTCTAGCCCTATCTACCTGATCGTCTCTCAGGGGTCTTACTCATTTAAAATGATGGGAAATCTCATCTCGAGGGGGGCTTCACGCTTAGATGCTTTCAGCGTTTATCCCGTCCACACATAGCTACCCAGCGATGCTCTTGGCAGAACAACTGGTACACCAGCGGTGTGTCCATCCCGGTCCTCTCGTACTAAGGACAGCTCCTCTCAAATTTCCAACGCCCGCGACGGATAGGGACCGAACTGTCTCACGACGTTCTGAACCCAGCTCGCGTACCGCTTTAATGGGCGAACAGCCCAACCCTTGGGACCGACTTCAGCCCCAGGATGCGATGAGCCGACATCGAGGTGCCAAACCTCCCCGTCGATGTGAACTCTTGGGGGAGATAAGCCTGTTATCCCCAGGGTAGCTTTTATCCGTTGAGCGATGGCCCTTCCATACGGAACCACCGGATCACTAAGCCCGACTTTCGTCCCTGCTCGACTTGTAGGTCTCGCAGTCAAGCTCCCTTCTGCCTTTACACTCTTCGAATGATTTCCAACCATTCTGAGGGAACCTTTGGGCGCCTCCGTTACACTTTAGGAGGCGACCGCCCCAGTCAAACTGCCCGTCTGACACTGTCTCCCACCCCGGTTAGGGGTGCAGGGTTAAGTGGTCATGTCACAAGGGTAGTATCCCACCGTTGCCTCCTCCGAAACTGGCGTCCCGGATTCTTCAGCTCCTACCTATCCTGTACATGTGACACAAACACTCAATATCAAACTACAGTAAAAGCTCCATGGGGTCTTTCCGTCCTGTCGCGGGTAACCTGCATCTTCACAGGTACTATAATTTCACCGAGTCTCTCGTTGAGACAGTGCCCAGATCGTTACGCCTTTCGTGCGGGTCGGAACTTACCCGACAAGGAATTTCGCTACCTTAGGGACTGTTATAGTTACGGCCGCCGTTTACTGGGGCTTCAATTCAAAGCTTCGCTTGCGCTAACCTCTCCTCTTAACCTTCCAGCACCGGGCAGGCGTCAGCCCCTATCACGTCATCTTTCGATTTTGCAGAGACCTGTGTTTTTGATAAACAGTCGCCTGGGCCTATTCACTGCGGCTGGTATTGCTACCAGCACCCCTTCTCCCGAAGTTACGGGGTCATTTTTGCCGAGTTCCTTAACGAGTTCGCTCGCTCACCTTAGGATTCTCTCCTCAACTACCTGTGTCGGTTTGCGGTACGGGTCCTATAAATCTTGCTAGAAGCTTTTTCTCAGCAGTGTGACATCAGAAACTTCGGTACTAAACTTCCCTCCCGTTACAGCTTGTCGCATCCGTGATAAGCATTTTGACTCATCAGCCGACTCACTGCTTGGGCGTACACTTCCAGTCGTACGCTTTTCTTAGCCTCCTGCGTCCCTCCATTGCTCAAACGATTTATAGAAGTACAGGAATATCAACCTGTTGTCCATCGACTACGCCTATCGGCCTCGCCTTAGGTCCCGACTAACCCTGGGAGGACGAGCCTTCCCCAGGAAACCTTAGTTATTCGGTGGACGGGATTCTCACCCGTCTTTCGCTACTCATACCGGCATTCTCACTTCTAAGCGCTCCACATGTCCTTACGATCATGCTTCACCGCCCTTAGAACGCTCTCCTACCACTGGACCATAAGGTCCAATCCACAGCTTCGGTAATCTGTTTAGCCCCGTTACATTTTCGGCGCAGGGTCACTCGACTAGTGAGCTATTACGCACTCTTTGAATGATGGCTGCTTCTAAGCCAACATCCTAGTTGTCTGTGCAACCCCACATCCTTTTCCACTTAACAGATATTTTGGGACCTTAGCTGGTGGTCTGGGCTGTTTCCCCTTTCGACTACGGATCTTATCACTCGCAGTCTGACTCCCGGATATAAATACATGGCATTCGGAGTTTATCTGAATTCGGTAACCCGAGATGGGCCCCTAGTCCAAACAGTGCTCTACCTCCACGATTCTCACTTCCGAGGCTAGCCCTAAAAGCTATTTCGGAAGAACCAGCTATCTCCAAGTTCGATTGGAATTTCTCCGCTACCCACACCTCATCCAAGCACTTTTCAACGTGCCCCTGGTTCAGTCCTCCAGTGCGTTTTACCGCACCTTCAACCTGGACATGGGTAGATCACTTGGTTTCGGGTCTACGTCCACATACTACATGCGCCCTATTCAGACTCGCTTTCGCTACGGCTCCGACTCTTCATCTTAACCTCGCATGTAAACGTAACTCGCCGGTTCATTCTACAAAAGGCACGCCATCACCCATTAACGGGCTCTGACTACTTGTAAGCACACGGTTTCAGGTACTCTTTCACTCCCCTCCCCGGGGTTCTTTTCACCTTTCCCTCACGGTACTGGTTCACTATCGGTCACTAGGTAGTATTTAGCCTTGCCAGATGGTCCTGGCGGATTCCGACGGGATTCCTCGTGTCCCGCCGTACTCAGGATGCTAGTAGAGTTCGTCAAGATGTCGCGTACAGGATTGTCACCTTCTGTGATGGGCCTTTCCAGACCACTTCTGCTATCTTGATGTCTTCTCACGTTCTAGTCCTACAACCCCAACAAGCAAGCTCGTTGGTTTGGGCTCCTCCCGTTTCGCTCGCCGCTACTCAGGGAATCGATTTTTCTTTCTCTTCCTGCAGGTAATGAGATGTTTCAGTTCCCTGCGTGTACCTCCTAATGAGCTATGTATTCACTCATTGGTAACACCCTATGAAAGGTGTTGGGTTCCCCCATTCGGAAATCTTTGGATCTTAGCTTACTTACAGCTCCCCAAAGCATATCGGTGTTAGTTCCGTCCTTCTTCGGCTCCTAGTACCAAGGCATCCACCGTGCGCCCTTATTCACTTAACCGTTGGTTAAATGTCGCATAGCGTTGCGTTTTGTTAAAAAACTCTTTTCGTTAGATGTTACTCTAACTCTCGGTAAATTAATTGGTTATTTGTTGTGATATAGTATTCAGTTTTCAAAGAACAAATTCTCTGCTATTTCTAGCAGATATGGAGACTAGCGGGATCGAACCGCTGACCTCCTGCGTGCAAAGCAGGCGCTCTCCCAGCTGAGCTAAGCCCCTAAATTCAAACTAATGGGCCTAAATGGACTCGAGACCATCGACCTCACGCTTATCAGGCGTGCGCTCTAACCAGCTGAGCTATAGGCCCTTGTTCGCATTTAGAACTTTTGTTTTGAGAGTTTGAACCTCTCAAAACTAAACAAAGAAGTCTAAACCCTGTAGGGTTCCGTATTACCTAGAACATCTTTCGACATTCTGGGTTTATCCTTAGAAAGGAGGTGATCCAGCCGCACCTTCCGATACGGCTACCTTGTTACGACTTCACCCCAATCATCTATCCCACCTTAGGGCGGCTGGCTCCAAAATGGTTACCTCACCGACTTTGGGTGTTGCAAACTCTCGTGGTGTGACGGGCGGTGTGTACAAGACCCAGGGAACGTATTCACCGCGGCGTGCTGATCCGCGATTACTAGCGATTCCGGCTTCATGTAGGCGAGTTGCAGCCTACAATCCGAACTGAGAATGGCTTTAAGAGATTCGCTTACCCTCGCGAGTTCGCTGCTCGTTGTACCATCCATTGTAGCACGTGTGTAGCCCAAGTCATAAGGGGCATGATGATTTGACGTCATCCCCACCTTCCTCCGGTTTGTCACCGGCAGTCTCACTAGAGTGCCCAACTCAATGCTGGCAACTAGTAATAAGGGTTGCGCTCGTTGCGGGACTTAACCCAACATCTCACGACACGAGCTGACGACAACCATGCACCACCTGTCACTTTGTCCCCGAAGGAAAAGCTCTATCTCTAGAGTGGTCAAAGGATGTCAAGACTTAGTAAGGTTCTTCGCGTTGCTTCGAATTAAACCACATGCTCCACCGCTTGTGCGGGTCCCCGTCAATTCCTTTGAGTTTCAACCTTGCGGTCGTACTCCCCAGGCGGAGTGCTTAATGCGTTAACTGCAGCACTGAAGGGCGGAAACCCTCCAACACTTAGCACTCATCGTTTTACGGCGTGGACTACCAGGGGTATCTAATCCTGTTTGCTACCCACGCTTTCGAGCCTCAGCGTCAGTTACAGACCAGAGAGTCGCCTTCGCCACTGGTGTTCCTCCATATATCTACGCATTTCACCGCTACACATGGAATTCCACTCTCCTCTTCTGCACTCAAGTTCCCCAGTTTCCAATGACCCTCCCCGGTTGAGCCGGGGCTTTCCATCAGACTTAAGGAACCGCCTGCGCTCGCTTTTACGCCCAATAAATCCGGACAACGCTTGCCACCTACGTATTACCGCGGCTGCTGGCACGTAGTTAGCCGTGGCTTTCTGGTTAGATACCGTCAAGGCGCTAACAGTTACTCTAGCACTTGTTCTTCTCTAACAACAGAGTTTTACGATCCGAAAAACCTTCTTCACTCACGCGGCGTTGCTCCGTCAGACTTGCGTCCATTGCGGAAGATTCCCTACTGCTGCCTCCCGTAGGAGTTTGGGCCGTGTCTCAGTCCCAATGTGGCCGATCACCCTCTCAGGTCGGCTATGCATCACGGCCTTGGTGAGCCGTTACCTCACCAACTAGCTAATGCACCGCGGGTCCATCCATCAGCAGAAGCTTGCGCCTCTTTTTCCTCTTCAAGCCATGCGGCTCGAAGACCTATGCGGTTTTAGCATCCGTTTCCGGATGTTATCCCCTCTGATGGGCAGGTTACCCACGTGTTACTCACCCGTTCGCCACTAGATTGACCAGTGCAAGCACCGGTCGCTCTCGTTCGACTTGCATGTATTAGGCACGCCGCCAGCGTTCGTCCTGAGCCAGGATCAAACTCTCATGAAAAAAATTTGAATTTTTCATGAGCTTTGAAAAACTCATTTTAATTACTGACTTATTGTATCTCTTTAAGAGATAAGAAATTGTTGTTTCTTCATTATAAATCAAATGAAGTCCCTACACATTTGGTTCGTCTTCTTTGTTCAGTTTTCAAAGGTCAATCGTTGTTTTTCAACAACTCCTATATACTATCATAGGGACATTTTTACTGTCAACAGATTTCATCCATCTTTTTGGAAGATTTTTGAAACAGTTTTAAAAGCGAACGTTCGCTTAACAGTGATATTAATTTATCATAACTAGTTTGTGATTTCAACTAAAAATGCTACTGTTTTTCATTAAAAATTTTCTTTCTAAATGAATAAGTTTCTGAAAAGAAATCATTTCTACTTTTTGAAATTAAAAAGACCTTGAATAACAAGGTCTCTATATCTCATTTAGCATGTTAAGAACAATCTATTCAAAATCCTCTAGCCATTCTTTTTTAATATTTTTCTCTAGATTTTTTTCTGACGCTTATCTTCTTCTAATTTTGGCATCATTACAAATGCATCTCCAAAACTATCTAAATCATACTCATCATTTTTGAAATTCCTCTTTGATTTCTTCTGGAACTTCCAATTTTTCTTTTTTGAATAAATCATCTCTTTTTTGACGAATAGACATTCCTATTCTCCTTTCGCCACAAGTTCTTTAAATACTTTTATTTTTTCTAATAATACCGTATTTTTATTCACTCTGGCAAATGCTGCGGCGTCTCTCATCAATTCTTTTACTTCTTCACTTGAGGAGTCATTCACATAAGCGTTCTCTGCTTGCAAAATATTTGATACGAGCTAAATAGTATGTAACATGATTTTCACTACAGATTGTAATTCCGCGTCTGAGTAAGACATCGCTAGTATCATATTCTTTAATTTTTGCATAGAAAGTTCCACCATAATATAGAACTGTTAACACACGACAGACATCTTCAATAGATTCAATTGTATGATTATCGATTTGGTGGATGGCTTTTTCAAAGAAGTATTCGGCCTTATCATAGTCTCCTGATTCATATAAATAAGTCCGATTCCCGTATACGCTAAGAAAATATATTTATTATCCACATCAGAATGATCTGCTAACAATTGATTGAAGTAGAAAAAGCTATCTGTACTTTCCTTTTCTAATAAGGTTTGAGTGAAGCCTTTTAAGTATAAATATCTCCATAGTTGCTGCGTGGTTAAATGAGCCGCATTTAAACTATGAATTAATTCTTCAGCTTCTTCATATTCCATGTTTACAATATGAAATTCTATTTTATCCAGCTTTTTGTTTATCACTGAATCTTTAATCGCTACAGATGGAAATAACTCCCCTACGTCCATATGTAGTTTTTTTACAAAGTAAGGTCAATATCTTCATGGATGGGATTTGACCGTGATTTTCGAATCGACTTAATGTTGCTTGCGTACAAATACCCTCACTCAATTCAATTTGAGATAAACCTAATTCTTTTCGTCGATTCACAAAAAAATTTGAATGTCCATAATATCTCCTCATTTTTTATTAAATATATGCTCCCTATATTCATTATTTATTATACCTTTATTTTCTAATTTTCTCCAAAAAGAAAAACTTTGATTTAGTGGACATTTATAGGAATAATTTCTTTTTATGATTGAAATAGTTAACTATTTTAATGAAAGATTTTTTATGCTTTAATTTGTTTCATCCCATTGATTTTTATTACCTATCTATTCATAAAAAATATTGTTATAGTAATATTTTTCTGAAATGTCTTTTTATTATCTTTCATTAGATTATGAAAAAGCTTATGACTGAAACGGTCATAAGCTTTTCATCATTTTCTATTCAGCGATCTCAACAACTAGGTAACGATGAGGTTCTTTCCCCTCAGAATGTGTTGAAATACGTTTATTTTTACTTAATGCAGCATGAATTTGTTTTCTTTCATATGCTGGTAGTGGTTCTAAGTAAACAGGTTGTTTTGTTTTTAATACTTTACGAGCTGTTCTTTCCGCAATTTGTTGTAATGTTTCACTACGGCGTTGACGGTAATCACCTACATCTACTTGAACAGAAATTCTTCCTTTAACAAAACGATGGACAGAAACTTGCGCTAATACTTGTAACGCATTTAAAAATTTTCCATGTTTACCGATTAAAAGACCTTGTTTGTCTGTATCAAATACAAATGTCATACGATCACGACGTACTTCAACCGTTACAGTTGCTTCTGCACCATAAGTATTTCGCAATTCCTTCTAAATATGCTTTTGGTTACATGAGCTGCTTCTTCTAAACGAGTCTACGGTTGTTTCTTCATTTTCAGAACCTTCAACATCTTCTTCGTCTTCAAATTCATCTTCGAATTCTTCCTCGAAAGATTCATCTTCAGCTGCTACTACTTCTTCAATCGTTTCTTCTACTACTGGTGTAGAAACTTCTTCCACAACTTCTTCTTTAACAACTGGAGTTAAAAGCAACTATTGCATCTTTTTGGCCAAAAGCCAAAACAATCCTTTTTACCTTCAGATATCACTTCAACAACTACTTCTTCTTTGGGTTAATCCTAATTGACGTAATCCTTTTTGAATTGCTTTTTCTACTGAAGTATCTGTTACTTTAATAGTATTTGTCATCGTAAACTCTCCTACTCTTTAAAAATCATTGTTATTATCTCATGATTGAGACGTTTCAACAAGACTTCTATATAAGAATTATTTTCCGTGTCTTCTCTTCGCTTTTTCAAGCGCCTTTTGACGACGTTTTTTCTCAGCGATAATCGCTTTTTGTTCTTCTTGGAATTTGAATGGATTATTTAATAGTAAGGTTTGACCTACCATAAATACGTTTCCGACTACCCAGTAGAGTGATAACGCACTTGCTAAACCAAGAGACATAAATAGGATTATTACTGGCATAAAATACATCATGACTTTACCAGCTCCACCAGTATCTTGCATTTTCATAGATAACCACGTTGTGATGAATGTCGTCACAGCAGCTAATACTGGTAAGATGAAGTATGGGTCTGGTTGGTCTAATTGGAACCATAAGAAGTGTCCTGTTTTTAAAACTTCTGTACGGCTAATTGCTTGATATAAGGCCATCATTACTGGTAATTGAATTAATAATGGTAATAAACCAGCGTATGGGTTGATTCCTTCACGTTCGTATAAAGCATTCATTTCAGCTTGAAGCATTTCTTGTGTTGCACGGTCACGTGCTGAATACTCTCACGTAAAGCTTTTAATTTCTGGTTGAAGAATTGCTTGTTTACGTGTACTTTGATATTGGAAGTGCATTAAAGGAACCATAATTAAACGAGTAATAATTGTAAAGAAGATAATTCCTAACCCGTAGCTTCCACCAAAATAAATCAGATAACCAAAATAATAAACTGAGATAAATTATAGAGAACAATTCGATCCCAAAAACCTGTACTAGACTCCGTAACTGGAGAAGTTCCACAGGCCGCTAAAAAAATAAAGTTAAAAACTGCTAATGATAAAATCAATTGGCTTTTTCTTCACTGAAAAAGTCCCACCTTTTTAGAATATTTAATTTTCAACGATTCCTACCTATAATAGGAATCTTAATTTTTAGAGTAATAATGTAGCTAATTTTTAAAACATGCATCATACTGCTTTTCATTTCTTGATAAGACATTTGTACGATGGGAGATCGAGCAATGACGATAAAAATCTGCATTTTGCGTTAATTGATCATCGAGTTCCATAAGAATATGACGGATTCTTCTTTTAAGACGATTTCGTGTCACCGCATTTCCTAGCTTTTTACTTACTGAAATTCCCACACGAAAATGCGCTTGCGCTTCCTTATTGAACTGATAAATAACAAATTGTCGATTAGCTGTAGATTTTCCTTTATGGAATACCTGCTGAAATTCACGATCTTTCTTCACTCGATACGATTTTTCATCTACTTTGAATATCTCCAGTCACTCGAAATGTTTTTTTAAAAGACCACTGAGACGTTCAGTGATCTAAGCTGCTAAAACTTTTCTACCTTTACGGCGTCTGCTTGCTAATACTCTACGGCCATTTTTTGTACTCATGCGTTTACGGAATCCGTGAACTTTTTGACGTTTACGTTTGCTTGGTTGATATGTTCTTTTCATTCGATGTGCACCTCCTACTGTAAATGAAATATCTAGTCTCCCTAGACAGTCTAGTACATTATAAATATAAAATATTGAATTGTCAATATAAAACTATCTAATCGCTCAAATTACTGAAGTATCATACCATAATCTCTCTAAAAATTTCTACAAATAACTGTCTTTTTTGCAACGATTTTTAGTTATCAACAATCATAGTGGAAATCTCTTTTTAAAAATAACTCTTCATCCACTAGTTTTTCAACAACTTATCCACAAAATAACACTCTGTTTGTATAAATCTATCCACAACTGGTGGATAAAGTTGTTAAAACTCTTTATATCAATAAAAATGACTGTGAATAACTTAGAAAATTTTCTGTGTATAACTCTGTTTATTCTCTATTCATTTTTATCAATTATCCACATTTTTGTGGATAATTTTTGATCAAAAACTTTTGATTTATTGTGCTTTTTCTCCATTCAATTGTGGAAAACTCCATGGAAAGATGGTAAACTGTTAACTGGATTAGAATCTTTAGAACTATAAGGAGGTGCATTTATGAATTCCATTCAAGATTTTTGGGATATATTATTAGAACAATTTGAAAAAGACAAATTCCGAGTTTACATTTAATCATTGGATAAAACCCTGCTGAACCTGTTCGTATCGAGAAAAATATTCTCTACATTAAAGTCCCTTCTCAAACGTTTGCTAGATATTGGCAAGATAATTTATTAAGAGACATTATTGAATTTGGGATATGACTACTTTCAGACAATCATTTGAACCTAGATTTATTACTCCAGAGTCTGATTTTGAACCTAGCGATTTCTTCTTTTCAATCGAAACAACATTAATATAGAAGAAACACAGATGACTGGATTAAGTCATCCTTCTCCAACTGCGATTGAAGAGGATTCTCATTTAAATCCAAAATATACATTTGATACATTCATTATCGGGAAGGGCAATCAAATGGCTACGGCTGCTGCTCGGTATGTAGCAGAAAACCCTGGAACGGCTTATAACCCACTCTTTTTCTATGGGGGCGTAGGTCTTGGAAAAACCCATTTAATGCAAGCCATTGGGAATGACTATAAGAAGAATCATCCAACAGCACGTGTTAAATACGTAACCAGTGAAGAGTTTATGAATGAAATGATTGCATCCATTGGATCAAAGACACCACAAGAATTCCGCAATCGTTATCGAAATGTGGATATTTTACTAGTCGATGATATTCAATTTTTAGCTGCAAAAGAAGCAACACAAGAGGAATTCTTCCATACTTTTAATGCTTTATTCAACAACCAAAAACAAATCGTACTTACTAGTGACCGACAACCAACAGAAATTAAAGCTACTTCAAGAAAGACTTGTTTCTCGTTTCGTTTCTGGTCTTCCTGTGGATATTACTCCACCGGATTTAGAAACTCGGATTGCGATTTTACAAAATAAAGCACAATCCCTTGGATTTAATATTCCAATCGATGTACTAAGCTATGTGGCAGGACATATTCAATCAAACGTACGTGAGTTGGAAGGGAGCTCTAATGCGTCTTCAAGCTTATTCTGTGATGGTTGGTGAAGATATTTCAACAGATTTAGCCGCAGAAGCTTTGAAAAATCTCCTTCCAGGTGGTAAAGAAAAATTACTATCGATTCATGATATTCAAAGTGCTGTTGCCAAATATTACAATATTACTGTTGAAGATATTAAAGGGAAAAAGAGAACGAAAACAATGGTTCAACCTCGTCAAATCGCCATGTATCTTTCACGTGAATTAACGGGAAGTTCTTTACAAAAAATTGGATCTGACTTTGGTAGAGACCATTCAACCGTTCTTCATGCTTATGAAAAAATCAGCTTAGAAGTAAAAGAAAATAGTGAAACGACTCAAGTCATTAATGAAATTAAAGGATTGCTTCATCAGTAGTCAGTGGATAACTCAAAAAATTCAAGCTGTTTATCCACAATACTTATCCACAATCAAAAATGAAAGAGCTGTAGGGATTCTTTCACTTTTCCACAGAATACACAGCCCCTACTACTATTACTATTTTTAATAAATAAAATTAAATATAAAAGGACATCCAAAAGGAGGAAGTTATGAAATTTTCAGTAAACAGACAAGGATTTTTAAAAAATCTAGTCGATGTTCAACGTGCGATTCCATCAAAAACAACGATTCCAATTTTAACTGGGATTAAATTAGTTGCAAGTGAAGAAGGATTAACATTAACAGGAAGCGACTCAGAAGTTTCTATTGAAGTATTCCTACCAATCGAAGATGAAGAATTACAATTAACAGTCCAAGAACCAGGTAGCATCGTTCTTCCTGCTCGTTTCTTTGGAGAAATCGTTAAAAATTACCTTTAAATCTCTTCTCTATCGAAACAAACGATCAATTACAAGCAACGATTACAGCAGGTAGTGCATCATTTACATTAAATGGTTTATCTGCAGTGGATTATCCACAATTACCTGAAATCGAAAAAAATCATGTGATTACCATTCCTGTTCCATTATTTAGACAAGTGATTGTACAAAACAGCGGTTGCCGTTTCAACTAGCAGAATCTCGTCCGATCTTAACTGGGATTCATATGGTGATTAAAGACAACCAATTAAAAGCAGTCGCAACGACTCTCACCGTTTAAGCCAACGTATCATTCCATTACAAATGCCAGCTGGAAGTGATGCATTGACTTTTGAAATGACATTACCTGGTAAAACATTATTAGAATTATCTCGTATCATCGACGGATTAGAAACAATCGATTTTGCGATTACAGATAATCAAATCTTGTTCCAAACAGAAACATTATCATTCTACTCTCGTTTATTAGAAGGAATGTACCCAGATACAGACCGTTTAATTAACGACGGAGCGAACACTTCTATTACTGTTGTTGCTAGCGAACTTGTAGCAGCTGTAGAACGTGCTTCATTAATGTCACATACGGATAAAAACAATATCGCGACATTAACACTTTCTCCGGAACGTATTCTATTAACAGGGAAATCTCCTGAAGTGGGTACGGTTGAAGAAGAAATCGCTGTGGAAAACTTCGAAGGAGCTCCACTTGAAATTTCATTCAACCCAGACTACTTAAAAGAAGCGTTGAAATTATTCGGTTCTTCAGAAGCTGTCATCAACTTCTTAGAAGCAAACCGTCCATTCACATTGAAACTAAAAGAAGACCACTCTGGTATTCCACATAGCTTCATTCAATTAGTGACACCTGTTCGTACATTCAACGGGTAATCATAGATTATAAAATTTTCACTCGAGCTTTCGTTTTGAAGGCTCGAGTTTTTCATCTAATCTTATTTTTCGCATTTGCCCGAAATTCACTTATAAGTGAAGTGCACCCTGTCAAGTAGACAGGAAAAATAATTAAATTGTATGACGAGTTCATAAGAACTCGTCTTTTTATTATGCAGGGATTTTTAACCCCATTGATAAAGTAATTCTTTTCTCATTATAGAAGTGGATATACTCTTCAACTTTCTTGAAAAGAGATTCATAGTTTTTGAAATGATATAAAACGATATACTTCTTCCTTTAATGTTCCCCAGAACGATTCAATTGGGCCGTTATCGATACATCTGCCAGGACGGGACATGCTGTGTGTTATCTGACCTTTTTCTATAAAGTGCTTAAAGAAATGAGAAGTGTATTGAAATCCTCGATCACTATGAATCATTGTTTTTGTTGGGATTATCTTTCTCTTTATTTGATCAAAGTGTCTTTAACAATTTGATTATTATTTTTGTTTTAGATATTTGATATGCAACTATTTTCTTTTGTGCCATAGTCTAAAACTGCACTTAAATAAGCTTTTTCTCCCTTTCCATACTTTTAATTCAGTAATATCCGTTAATAGTAGAGCCATTGGCTCGTATTCTTTCTTAAATTCTCTATTTAAAATATTAGCTGCGGTGTATTCTTCAGAGTTGGATTTATAACGATAACGTTTTTTTCGTATAATTGCCTTTAATCCCATTAGTTTCATAAGACGCTGAATACATTTTATGATTCACCTTCGCATTTCTATAATAGTTTAAAATAGATTGTGATACGACGATATCCATATATACCTTGAACAGATTCATATACTTCGTGTATTAATTCCATTAAACGACATAGTCGTTTTTCAGATTCGAAGGGACACGATTTAACCATTTATAATAGCCAGCTCTACTGACTTTTTAACACTTTACATAATTGAGTAATATGAAATCCTCTTTTACTTAATTTTTTAATCGTTTGATATTCCGCTTCAAATCTCGTCTGGCAAACATCAGCTCGCTTTCCACTTCTTGTAATTTTTTTAGTGCGGCATTTTCTGTTTCTAAATATTCGTTTCGTGCCTTTAATATAGCCATTTCTGCACGAATACGCTCAGTTTCTGTCTGTATATTATCTGGTTTTCGTTTTCCTCGACTGTCTATTAATCCATCAGGGCCATATTTTTGATATTTTTTTACCCATTGATACACTGAGTTGTAAGAGACATTAAATTTTTGTGCGGTTTGTTTATAGTCTAATTGATTTTGAATACAGTCTTTGACGATAAATATTCTTTCTTCATGCGATGTTTTTCTAAATTTCATAGTATATACCTCTGGCTTAGGATAGTAGGCCTTCTCGGCCTCACCATTAGTATACTTAATAATCCAATTTCGTACAGTTTTAGCACAAAGGGATTTTTGTATTTTCTTGCGATTGCAGTAAAGTAAGTTTTTCGATTCTAAAAACTCTTTGACCACCTTTTCTTTAAATTCATTTGTATAAGTGTTAAACCCATCTCGATCTTCTAATACAGAAGGTCCGTGTGCTTTATAATTCAGAAAATACATATTAAAGCTTCCGGGCGATATCTTTAAACCATATTCACTACGCAGCTCATGAAAAGATACACCATCTAAATACAATTCTATGAATTGTTCTAATTCTTTTTGCAGTATGTTTTTTTGACCAACTAAAAACGCCCCTCTAAAAGTAGTTTACTTTTTAAGTGTCTACTTTAGAGGGAGCATATCAAAAGTGAATTTCAGGGCAGCACGATTTTTGGGGTGATTTTAGCTCCAAAAATCCAAATTTTTGAAAAATCTAG